>Ga0075156_10001499_pt1 | contig 12727 bp, 10 predicted proteins | sample JI81AbrownDNA_FD_70966 | JGI IMG/M metagenome (GOLD analysis project Ga0075156, IMG submission 70966) | Wastewater effluent complex algal communities from Wisconsin, to seasonally profile nutrient transformation and Carbon sequestration -... | ecosystem: Engineered > WWTP > Effluent > Algae...
TTATCTGTGTTAATCCGCGTTTATCTGTGGTTGAAAATTCTTTTTCTTTGAATAGGTTTAGCCGCAGATGGACACAGATGCACGCCGATGGGGAGAAGACTAGAAACCAAACCTCTTATCTGTGTTAATCCGCGTTTATCTGTGGTTGAAAATTCTTTTTCTTTGAATCGTTTTAGCCGCAGATGAACACAGATGCACGCTGATGGGAAGGACTCTGAATCCAAACCTCTTATCTGTGTTAATCCGCGTTTATCTGTGGTTGAAAATTCTTTTTCTTTGAATAGGTTTAGCCGCAGATGGACACAGATGCACGCCGATGGGGAGAAGAATAGAAACCAAACCTCTTATCTGTGGTTGAAAATTCTTTTTCTTTGAATAGGTTTAGCCGCAGATGAACACAGATGCACGCTGATGGGGAGAAGAATAGAAACCCAATCTCTTATCTGTGTTTATTGAACTAGCTTTAACGACGTAGGCTGGCCCTGAGTCCCAACGGGACGTTAGGGACTGGAACGACACTTGCGGAAGCAAAAAGCCGATGTGTCACATACCGAGTGAGGACTTGTTTCGAAGCGAAGCGTTAAGGCGTAGTTATGCGTCGGTTGCGAATAAATCTTTGACAATTTGCTATATTTGTATTGTGACATAAATAGATCCTAGAGTCACGACAAAAAAGTTGACAAAAAATACGTATATTTTGACGATAATTTTGTCATGGGATATCAGGAAACTCACAAATTCATTTCGTTTAGAAAGAGTTGGTCATTAAACGATGATGCTTGGTTTAAATTAGGACAAAGCAAATCCTTAATAAAAGCAATATCTAGTACGCCTTTGATGCCAATGTACAGATCCAAAATTTACTCCGTAAATTTAATTAAAGGAGCTTTAGCTACCACTGCAATTGAGGGGAATACTTTATCAGAAGAGGAGATTGCCTTAATTCACCAGGGAAAATCCCTTCCTTTCTCTAAGCAGTATATGGAAATAGAGGTTAAGAATGTTTTAGGCGCTCTAAACATACTGAGAGATCGAATTGTTGTCGATTGCAAGACGCAACTTCTTGATCAGAATTTAATTAAAGAATTCCATAAATTAATAGGATCGAATCTTGGTCCTAATTTTGAAGCAACCCCTGGAGAATTTCGTCGACATAATGTTACGGTTGGACATGTTTATCGAGCTCCTGATTCATCTGAAGTAGAAATGTTAATTAAAGCATTTTGCGATTGGAGTAGGATTGAGTTTCATTATGAGAGGGGGCAATCCTTTTCAACTGCGATTATTCAAGCCATAGTATCGCATGTTTATATTGCTTGGATTCACCCATTTGGCGATGGCAATGGTCGAACCGCTCGGTTGTTAGAATTTTATTTATTGCTAAGGGCGGGAGTTCCTGATATTGCTGCTCATATATTATCAAATTTTTATAATTCAACTAGGAGTGAATATTATCGGCAGTTGGCTGAAAGTTCAAAAAATGGCGGAGATCTGACAAATTTTATAAACTATGCGTTGCAAGGGTTTAAGGATGGTCTTCAGGAAGTTTTTGACATAGTAAATCAAAATCAGATAGATTTAGCTTGGAAAAATTATGTTAATGATGTTTTTCATTCAAGTATGTATCTAGGAAAATCTGATCCAGTCAATAGAAGAAGATTATCGCTTATACTATCCATGGGTTTAGAAAACGAATATTCATTTGAAGAAATCTCTGAGACTAATGAAATAATTAAGCTACATTATACAGGTAAATCTAAACGTACCTTGCAAAGAGATGTTGAGTCTTTATTAGAAATGAAATTAATTTACAAAACTGAGAATGAACGATTTAAAGCAAATTCGAAGATATTAACTGGTACTCTACCTGGATCAGTAAAAGGTAAAAATATAATTTAAGTTCACAACTGACGCATATCCGCGTTTATCTGTGGTTGAAAATTCTTTTTCTTTGAATAGGTATAGCCGCCGATGAACACAGATGCACGCTGATGGGAAGTATAAAAGAAACCAAACCTCTTATCTGTATTAATCCGCGTTTATCTGTGGTTGAAAATTCTTTTTCTTTGAATAGGTTTAGCCGCAGATGAACACAGATGCACGCCGATGGGGAGAAGAATAGAAACCAAACCTCTTATCTGCGTTAATCCGCGTTTATCTGTGGTTGAAAATTCTTTTTCTTTGAATAGGTTAGCCGCAGATGAACACAGATGCACGCTGATGGAGGAAATGAATCTAGTATGGATGAAGAGATAAACCAAATTACAGAAAAGATTATAGGATGTGCCTTCTCAGTATCGAATACCCTTGGATCCGGTTTCTTAGAAAAAGTTTATGAAAATGCTATGCTCATCGAAATTAAAGCCGCTGGATTGAAGGTCGAAGCCCAAAAGTCGATTAAAGTTCAATATAAAGGGGAAATCATAGGAGAGTATCTCGCTGATTTGTTAGTGGAAAATCTAGTAATAGTTGAATTGAAAGCGGTTAAAGCAATTGACCCTAACCACGTAGCCCAGGCTTTGAATTATTTAAAAGCTACAGGTTTAGAATTTGCCCTGATTCTAAATTTTGGAAAACCAAAAGTCGAAATAAAAAGAATCGTAAAATCGAATGAAGTCAGGGAAACTTAGTTTAATTATCAGCGTTATTCCGCGTTTATCTGTGGTTAAAAATTTCATTTCAAAAACTAAGTTGGCCGCAGATAAACACCGATGCACGCTGATGTAAAAGACAATGAAACCCAATCTCTTATCTGCGTTTATCTGTGGTTGAAAATTTCTTTTTCTTTGAATAGAGTTAGCCGCAGATGCACGCTGATGGGGAGGACTAAAATCACATAAGGTAAATTATATCGCGAGCACGATACTCCCATTGGTTCCAGACTCGATTCACCTGGAGAGGAGTCCGCAGGAGTTCATTTCCGAACTCAGTCAGGTTTTTGTTCTGCCAGAACTTGGTGATTTTTGAAATTAAAAATCTATGTTTCTTTTAGCTCCATTCTCAAGAAAACAGATCGACAAAGACAGTTTCCAAATTAGAATCTAATAATGAATCGTTCTGAGGAAGAATTAATTCAATCGCTAATCGCTGGCGGTATCGTTGGCGGAGCTTTAGGCGCACTCTTTTCGGATGAGGAAAATCGTAAAGAAAATGCGACTTTGTTAGCCATTGCAGGTGCGGCCATCCTTGCCAGCTACAAAGCAAGCCAAAGGGCAAAAGAAACCAATCTTCCCGTTTACAAAATCAAAAATGGAACTCTGATCAAAGAACATCCAGATGGACGAGTAGAAGTCTTAAAAGAATACTCGGATGTCAAAATAAATATACCCAGCAAATTCAAGTTAACATACGAGTGTAAGAATCTGTCTTAACAAAGAAGAAACGGTTGCGTGTTTTTGATTTTTCATTTGAAACCGTGAGGAGCGCTTTCGGAAAGGTCCAATTCTTGGAGGACGCTAAGAATTTAGGATTTGAAAAATATCTATATTTCTTCCTTCGATATAAAACGCGGCATATACTTGTGAAAATCCCCGCGCCACCGATCGAAGCGTAAATCCTTTGCGTAGCAAAGATTGAAGCGAAGAGCGGGATCGAGTATTAGATTCAGTTTTCCTCTTTAAAAAGGTGTCGAGGCGCACAAAGAATACTCAAAACACTTTTTTAAACTATCTCTGTTACTTTCTCTTTTTAACGGCATTCATGATTTTGGGAAATCCTGCTGGATGCAGAACATGAGCTGCGGCCGCTACACCACCCATCATCGAACCTACAATCCCAAGCGAATAGACATCACTGCCAGCCAGATAGAAATTTTTAACAGGAGTGATTGCTCCTAACCATTTGAGTTTGTATTTTTCTGGAATCGCAGGTAAGCCATAAAACTCACCAGTCGATCTACCAGCTAACTCGATATAGGAAAGCGGGGTTGCTAGTTCCTTAAATTCAATCAACTCAGAAAAACCAGGGTAATGTTTTTCAACAAGCTGTATCAAACCTTCACTGATTGTATTTTTTAAAGACTCGTATTCCTCTCCTCTTTTTTTCCATTTTGTGTTTGCCCAACTAGAAAACCAGTCAAACTCTGCGAAAGAAATGATTTCAGCCGTATGACCCACTGCAGAATTATTTTTTAAGGAGGGGAAAGATAAGTAACAGGATGCGGGCTTTCCATTTAACATACCTTTGTTGAGTTCTTGAAGAGAATCATGATCGTACGATTCATAGATCCAATTGTTTTCACCTCTAAATCCGAGAGTTCTTGGATCGGTTTTTAGTCCAAGAAACAGAGTAACTGCACTTTTGCCTCTCGGAAAGGATGCCAGGTCCTTTTTTATGGAACTAGGTACATGATCAGGAATTAATTTAGTATAACCGTGCAAAGCGCCTGTGCAAGAGAGCACGATTGGTGCATTAAATTTTACTGTATTTTTTTCACCTCGCTTTTGTTCGACTCGGACTCCTACGGCTTTTCCATTCTCAACTAGAACTTCCAGAACTTCCATACTTGTTAAACATTTTCCACCATTTGATTCAATGATCAACTGAGCATTTTTACCTATGTTGCTCGCACCACCTTCTGGAAAAACAGCGCCATTTAAGTAATGATAGGCGATTGTTGCATGAATGAAAAAAGAGCTCCTTCCCAGTGGAAGCCCATAATCTCCCCACTGGCTTACGAGTAAGGCTTTCAATTTTGGATCCTTGAACTTGGAATCCAAATAGGTTTTAGTCGTAGATAGAGCTAAAGATTCAAATCGATTGTTATAGAGTTTGATAAAAAAACCAATCCATTTCGGTACCAAATCAATCATGATACGCCTCCCACCGTAACTGATTGTTTTTTCTAAGTCTTCGAAGTATCCTGCAATCGCCTTGGATTCGTTAGGAAATAGATTTATTAATTTTGAGATGTATTCTTTTTTATTAGAAGGAACGGTGAAAGTAAAATCAGGATAAATGAATTTTTCAAATTCGTAAGGCAGTTCATTCCATTGGATTTTATCTCCCGTAATGAAGTTTAAGATTTGTCCTGCAAGTTCTCCTTTATCTAATTTTCCGATGTAGTGGAGTCCAACATCCCAACTGAATTTGTTTTTGCGCTTGAATTCATGTGTCAGTCCACCAAATTCCCAGTGTTTTTCTAGGACCAAAACTTTCTTATTCGTTATCTTTGTAAGAAGTGTTGCTGCGGCCAAACCGCCAATTCCGGAACCGATGATAATCGCGTCAAATTTCTGTGAGTCCATAGATCTATAGAAGAGGGAAGCAATAAAATATTGACGCGTAAAGTATTTTCTCTTTCAGAAAGGGTGTACAAATTTGAAAGGATTCTAATTCTCAAAAGATAATATCCGACTTTTTAATGGAAATCAAAGGAGAAATAATTTAATTAAATTTATAAAACATTATATAATAACATAATAAAATAGGATCTCCTGCAAGCGAGTCACAAATTCGTTTTAGATTGGAAATGACAAAGAATGCTAGATTTAGTTTAAATCCTAGGATAAATTCGGATCTCACTGAACAGGGATCAGCGAAAATAAGAATAAAATAAATTCAGATTTCGTTAATGTTCGACATTTGTATGAAATCATGATCGTATCTTCGATATGGCTTCCTCACAGTTAGAAAAGGCAATAGGATGGTTACTCCATAAGAGGCGCCATATTGATCCTGATTCACTTTTCCAAGCAAGACTTACGGCAGCTGTTATTTTTATAGCCATGGTTACCGCTTTTGCGACGGGTATCCCTTTGATTTTAATTCTTGGGGATCCATCAGGTTATGTAACGTTTTGTTTTGGTTTGTCTATGTTGACGCTTCTGTTTATTTTTAAATACGGGCTTTCCCATTCGACTTCTTTTGTTTTGTTGGAGCTTGCTACGGGGATTCATTTTTTATTGTGTAGATCCTTGCAAGATCGAATCGATTGGCCTCTGGCAATGTGGTTGACTGTATTTCCCATCTTAAGGCTGTTATATGGTGGTTTTCGGCACGGACTCTTGGGGATTGTCTATACAACGATTCTTGCTATCTTTATGTATGCCATGGAATTCGGTTCGCCTTTCCCACAAGTTCCCGTATCGGAAATTATCTCTTTTGAAAGAGGGGTTTCCTTTACCATTGCGATCTTTATTATTACTGCAGTTTTTAATGAACTGAGAATAGAAGCAATAGGACATGCCGACAAGGCTGCGAAAGCCCGCACGCTCTTTCTTGCCAATATGTCTCACGAATTAAGAACACCAATGAACGGTGTGATTGGAATTACTGAGCTTCTACTCGGCAGCCCTCTTTCGGATGAGATTCGTAAACAATTAGAGCTCGTTCATCGAAGTGGTAAGCAGATGATCGCGCTGATCAATGACATTCTTGATTTAACGCGACTGGAGAGTAGCAAATTGTCACTGGAGATCGTTCCGACTGATTTGAGAACGATTTTGCAGGATGTGAGGGCTTTGCAAGAACCTTCTGTAAAAGAGAAGGATTTGATTTTTCATTTAGAAATCGATGAGAACATACCCACTTCTTGCATGATGGATGCCATGAGATTGAAACAGATTTTAACGAATCTCGCAGGTAATGCAGTTAAATTTACGGAGAAAGGAAGTGTCACTTTGAAAGCTTCCTTATTAAAAGATAAAATTCAATTCCAAGTGATTGATACAGGTATTGGAATACCTAAACAGGTTCAAAAAAAACTATTTGTACCTTTTGAGCAAGCTGATGTGTCATTTACCAGGCGTTATGGGGGCAGTGGACTTGGGCTAGCGATTTCTCAAAGACTTGTTCTACTACTCGGCGGAATTCTGCAGGTGAAATCGGAAGAGGGATGTGGGAGTTCATTTTTTTTTGATATCGAATGTCACCCGAATCCTGAAATCTTAAGCACATCCCCCCTCCCTCCACCGCAAAATAAAAAAGATATCCACTTGCGCGTATTAGTTGTTGAGGACAACGAAGTGAACTTGGTCGTTGCATTGGGAATGCTGAAACGTTCAGGATGTATGGCTGATTCTCGGACAAATGGGAAGGAAGCAGTGGAGGCAGTCAAAATCGGCGATTACGATCTCGTGCTTATGGATTGTCACATGCCGGTAATGGACGGGTTTGAAGCAACTCGCCTCATTCGAAAGCTAGAAGATCATTCCAAGATTCCGATCATTGCCCTCACCGCCTCGGCGATGAAAGAAGATTTGCAAGCCTGTTTTGATTCGGGTATGGATGGTGTACTCACGAAACCTCTATCTTTGCCAGAACTTCGAGAAAAATTACAGCAGATCCAAGGTGCCGTAAAAGTTTAATCAGATCTACCGGACAAATTGTATTTTATTGTTGTCTAAGAGGAGTTGCATTCAAGGAGATTCGACTTATTCATTTTATGAAAAAAATTTTAATCATTCAAGGAAACCCAAAAAAGGAATCATTATGCGGCGTGCTGGCGCAGGCTTATCTGGAAGAAGCAAAAAAAGCCAATCATGATGTAAAACTCATTGAACTCAAAGATTTGAAATTCGATTTGAATTTACATGTTGGCTACAAAGAAGAACAGATATTAGAACCGGACCTCATTGCTGCTCAGAAAGAGATCAAAGAGGCCAATCATCTAGTTTTTATTTTCCCCAACTGGTGGTCTTCGATGCCAGCTCTTCTCAAAGGTTTTTTTGATCGGGTCTTTCTACCAGGGTTTGCTTTCAAATACCGAACAAAGTCACCAATACCAGAGAAACTCTTGAAGGGCCGGTCTGCTCGTATCATCATCACGATGGATGCACCGGAGTGGTATTATAAATGGTTTAACAAGGCACCAGGACTCGCTGCATTAAAAATCGGAACGCTTGAGTTCTCTGGTATAACTCCAGTTAAGTCGACCTGTTTGGGACCAGTTCGGAAAGCTCCAAAAGAACGAATCGAAAACTTTATTAAAAAGGTAAGAAAAATCGGTTCTAAAGGTGAGTGATTTTCATTCATTTTAAAACAAAATCTATGAGGTATACGGCTGAATGAGGGCAGAAACTCTTTCAGCTAATTCTTTCGTACTAACATCTTTGAACGACTCGAACGAAAGTGCCGGAAGAATTGTTAGGCGGACTGTGCTCGGTTTCATGATATTTTTGTTTTTTTCCATAATGTCAGCTGTCCCCTGTATGGCGATTGGTATGATCGGTACACCCGCATCAAGAGCGAGTCGAAAACTACCAGCTTTAAATGGCTTCATCGGACCGCCTTTGCTTCTTGTTCCTTCTGGAAATATCAGCAAAGAGTGTCCAGCTTTCAAAACTTCTACGCCAGTGCCAATTGCCTTGGTGGAATCATTCCTACTTTTTCTATCTAAAAATACGCAGTTCATAATTTTCATCCATGATCCGACGACTGGAATTTTTAATACCTCTATTTTAGAGATGAAACCAAAAGATTTAGGGAGATGCGCGATGAGTACAGGGATATCAAAAGAACCGACATGATTGACCACAAAAAGTACCGGACCTTCCGGTACGTTCTCAGCTCCCGTGACTCGTACTTTCCCACCGACAATCCTTAGAAGGCTCCTCGACCAACTCCTTGGAATTTTATTTTTTTCCCAATCTGTTTCATCTATGGTTGAAAGAGTGACTCGGTTCGCTTTCCATCTGCCATAAAAACTAAAAAAGCCGCGAAAGAAAAAGAAAACATAAAATCCGATAGTTCTGAACATAAGGTTAGCAATAGAATGAAAATCCGAAACGAAAAAGAAAGCGAATTTTCTAGACAAACAAAGTTAAGTTGGAACAAGCGATCGATTTCGGATGTCCCCTTTTTGCTTTTTTAGATGATTTGGAATGTGTCACCTTCTCTTTTTGTCTATTAACAATGAGAAGGTGACAAAAAATTATCTGAGTTGGACAGATTTATTTTGTGAGCTAGGAGAATAGAATGTTAAATCAATTGTCGGTTTATCCGCCTGGCAAATTTTAACATTGGCAGCGGTCGAACAAGATCCAGTTCCTGAGACTTTACATCCTTTATTTTCACAAGACTTACGATCGCCACGGCATTGTTGGCATCCATTTTTACTTCCGCTTCCGCAGAGCAAACAATCTTCCGCAAACAAGGCAGGTGCTGCAAGCATTGTGATAAGCGCGATCAAAATACTGTAAACAACTTTCATAGATTCTCCTTTTGTATACAACGTCGTATACAATCATGGCAGAATCCTAATCAGGAATCAGAAATTTGCTACAAAAATATCTGTACAAGATAAAAAAAAGCTTAGAATGTTTCTGAATAAAATTATCGTCTAATTGATGTGGATCCGTTGTTTTTAAGGTGCTAAAAGTTGTCAAAATTTCTCAGACTATTTACGATTCTATCCGCACGACAAAACTATGCACCTGTCAATTTACTTCGTGTATTTGCGGCACTGGTCACGATTTACATTTCTTTTCACATGTCGTTTCCTCTTCTAGAAATTTTTTCACTCTCCTATTTTTCACTCGCGTTTCTTTGGTTACTTTTAGCTTTCCTGCGACTCATTGATGAGGAAGGATCACTTGCTTATCTGACAACGGCACTCGATCTAACGGTCATTGGATTTTTTGTATATATTACTGGAACGATTGGATCACCATTAACTATCGGATTTCTTTTCGCAACAGCCGTTAGCTCAATGAATCTAAAATTGCGACAAGGTCTGTTCTCTTTAGTGTATGGAAATCTTCTTTATAGTATCTTAGCATTTTCTGTTTATTTCGAGTGGTTGCCTGCGATTCATACTTTCGGTGGAATTAGCCAGATAACGGCCGTAGGTTTTTTTGTTTCGCTTTCCTTGTTTGTGGGTTCAAATTTTAGTTTATACTTTTTTGTCCGTAATTTAAGTAAAACCAATCGCGAGTTGCTGCATCAAAAAGATTTAGAAAAAGAAAAATCAGAACAATCATTGCGCGAGGCAGAGGCTTCCAACCAAGCAAAACGATATTTTTTAGCAAATATGAGTCATGAGATTAGAACGCCTATGAATGGAATTATTGGGCTTGCAAGTCTTTTGAAACAAACGAATTTGGATGAAGAACAAAATGATTTTTTAGATTCGATAGTGATTAGCGCAGACAATCTGATCACAATAATCAACGATATATTAGATTTTTCTAAAATTGAAGCTAATAAACTAGAGTTAGTGGCCGAAAATTTCAATTTAGAAAAATTGGTAATGGAAATTAATTCCTTATTCCATGCTCGTCTCCAAGAAAAAAAATTCACTTGGAAAATTCAATTGGATCCGAACTTACCGAAATGGGTTTTTGCCGATCCCAATCGATTGAAGCAGGTTCTCATCAATTTAATTGGAAATGCTATCAAATTTACTCCTTTTTCAGGTGCCATAAGTTTACATATCAAATTGGAAAAAATAGAGAATGATATCTGTAAGATAGCCTTTATTGTTTCTGATAGCGGGATCGGAATTGAACAGGAAAAATTAAAAGTTTTGTTCCGACCTTTCGAACAAGCAGATCAGACCATCACCCGAAGGTTTGGCGGATCCGGTCTAGGCCTTGCAATCTCGGATCGCTTCGTAAAAATGATGGGAGGTGATTTTTCTGTACAAAGTGAACTGCATATAGGCTCTACCTTCACCTTTACTATTTTGGCGAAACTTGCATCTCCTTCCGATATGGAATTTTTTCCAGAAGACAAAAATAAACAAGATGTAAAAAAGATTTCGGTAAGCGGCGCTTTGCGCTTGTTAAGCGTCGATGATAATGAAATGAATCAAAAAGTAATGCTTAAGATTGCAAAAATGCTCAATATCTCCTTAGATTATGCCAGAGATGGCAGGGAGGCTGTGCTTGCCCATTTTCACAATCCCTATGATATAATTTTCATGGATATGCAAATGCCCGTCATGGATGGTTTGGAAGCAACGCGTAGAATTAGAATCATTGAAAAGAGAACAAGAAAGTCTTCTCTGATAGTGGCAATGACTGCCAATGCCTTTGATGAAGATCGAACCCTATGTACAAAGGCCGGGATGAACGATTTTATTGCCAAACCGATCAAAATGGAAGACATTGTAGAGCTCATCAGTAAATATGCGGAAACTTCCGATCAAATCGAAGCTTAAATAACAAAAAAAGAATGTGTAGTATTCGTTTAAGAATCAGAGCGAAATGGAGGAGGAAAAATTTTAGATTCTAAAATTACATTTACACTCTTTCGAGAGAATCAATTGTAAGTGCTAGGGGATTCCAAGTATGAAAAAACTATTGATTATTACTTTTTTGATGTTCACCACACAAGTGTTCGCCATATCAGAATTAGAAAGACTTTTGTTAAAGGAAGCAGTGGCACCAGAGGCCAAAAAAACGACAAAAGAGTATTTTGTGAAACGAGCAGCTGACTATAAAGAACTTTCCAAAAAATACGAAGCCCTGGCGAAAGGTCCACAGGGAGGAAAAATTGCTTCTGAGATGCAGAGTGAAAAAAAATACAAAGATCTCTCTAAACAAGCATTAGATGAAGCTGCCAAATACCAAGCGGAAGCAGATAAACTTTAATATTATTGTATCTATCTCGAGCGGGATAGATACATTTCGTCAGCTTTAAAAAGCTTTCGTCTTGAATCGATGTAAAAAATAATTCATCTTATCACTGACACGTTCGATCTCATTTAAGGATTGAATCACCTCATCAGAATCCTTTAAAACACTTTCTGCAATATTTTGTAAGTAATGCATCGCTAAAGTGATTTCTCCCGCTGATTCAGTCTGATGTCGAGAAGCATTTTGGATGGAAACTCCAAGTTCGAAAGTCTCTAGTGACTCAAGGGAAACTTCTCCTAGTTTTTTTGATTTCAGTGCGAGATCCTCTTTTACTATATCAGCAGACATTTTCACATCCGTTAAGAATTCTCGGATCGATCCAAAAACAGCTGCCGACTCTTCTACTTTCTGGACGCCAAATTCAATATGATTTAGAGATTCTTGTATGAGCATGGTCACCTCTTTTGTGAATTTTGATGTTTGTTCTGAAAGTTTTGAAATGTCATCTGAAACGACAGCGAAACCAAGACCTGCTTGGCCAGCCCGTGCTGATTCAATGGTTGCGTTGAGAGAAAGAAGTTTAATTCGGTTACTGATTCCTTGGATTGAAAGAAGGACATCCGACATTCTTCTGGATACATTTCGAATTTGGTTCATAGATTCCAAAGATGTTTGAAAGGTATTTTCTGCCTCCAATGCCTTATGATTCATCATACCAGTTTTTTCCGTTAGATCCTTCATGGAGTTCGAAACTTGGCTAATTGCATCCTCTAAGATGGAGACGTTTTGATTCACTTGGCCGAGATAACGTGTTTGTGATTTCACTGACTCGGATATGGATTTAATCGTTTGTGACATTTCTTCCGTGGCAGCTGATGTTTGTTCTGCGGAACTAGCTTGCAATTGTGCATTTTCTTGGAACATCATCATATTTTTCCGAAAGTAGGACTGAATTTCTTGGTTTTTTTCTATTTTGTGAAGGATATGAACCATTGATCCCCATAAGGAAATGCACAAACTTCGCATCATCTTGCTGACCGGTCTTTGCTGAGAGACTATGGGATCTGGTGGAGTTAGGTCGCCTTCGATCATGAGTTTCATTTGCTTGAAAGCTAATTTTAGATCAAAGTATAACCACCGTATGCTGGAAAATGTAAAGATTTCTGTTATGATGGCAAAACATGCCAGTAAAATAGCAATTTGTGGAG
>Ga0075156_10001500_pt1 | contig 12725 bp, 6 predicted proteins | sample JI81AbrownDNA_FD_70966 | JGI IMG/M metagenome (GOLD analysis project Ga0075156, IMG submission 70966) | Wastewater effluent complex algal communities from Wisconsin, to seasonally profile nutrient transformation and Carbon sequestration -... | ecosystem: Engineered > WWTP > Effluent > Algae...
TCCGAACTGCTGGTCCAGTTCCGCCCCGGCCTGGCGGAGGCGGTGCACGGCGACGCCTTTGCGCGCGTGGGCGGCCGGTTCCTCGAGCGGGTCAGTGGTGATCTGCAGCGCATCTCGCTGCCTGCGGGTGCCGACCTGTCGGCCGCGATCCGGGTACTGCACGCCCACCCCGGCGTCGACTTTGCCGAACCCAACTGGGTCTACCGCTCCGATGTGGTGTCCGACGACACCTACTACACCACCAACCGCCTGTGGGGCACCTACGGCGATGCTTCGCCGTTGTTCCAGAACCAGTACGGCAGCCAGGTCGCCGAGGCCTGGGACCGCGGCCACGCAGATTGTGGCCACACGATGGTGGCGGTGATCGACGAGGGCGCGCAGTACAAGCACCCGGACCTGAAGCACAACTTCTGGGAGAACCCGGCCGAGATCCCCGACAACGGCATCGACGACGATGGCAACGGCTTCATCGACGACACCCGCGGCTGGGATTTCTCGCGCGACGACAAGAGCACCTACGACGGCACGCAGGACGACCACGGCACCCACGTGGCCGGCACCATCGGCGCGCGCGGCGGCAATGGCAAGGGTGTGGCGGGCATGTGCTGGCGCCTGCGCATGATCGACGTGAAGTTCCTGGCCACCCGCAGTGGCTCGACGGCGAACGCGATCAAGTCGATCGACTACGTGACCGACCTGAAGATCCGCCACAAGCTGGATCTGGTGGCCATCAATGCCTCCTGGGGCGGCGGTGGGTACTCGCAAGGCCTGAAGAAGTCGATCGAGGCGGCTGGCAAGGCTGGCATCGTCTTCGTCGCGGCTGCAGGCAACAGTGGCCTGAACAACGATGTCACGCCGCATTACCCGTCCAGCTACGACAGCCCGACGCTGATCTCGGTGGCGGCCATTGGCGCCGGCGGGTTGCTGGCAGGCTTCTCGAACTACGGCGCCACCACGGTGGATCTGGGCGCACCGGGCGTGGTCATCAACTCGACCGTGCCGAACGGCTATGCGGCCTACAGCGGGACCTCCATGGCCACGCCGCACGTGGCTGGCGCGATCGCGTTGTACGCATCCTCGCATCCGGGCCTGTCGGCGCTCGAACTGAAGGAGGCGATCCTGTCCACGGTGACCCCCACCACGTCACTGGCTGGCAAGACGCTGACCGGCGGGCGCCTGAACGCCAGCAGCTACTGACGGGCAGGGGTGCCCAGCGGTACACGCTGGGCACCCAGTGCCAACAAGGCACTGGCCCCCACCACCACGGCGAGCGCGGCTGTCAGTGAACTGGCGGTGGCGATGGCTCCAATCAGCGGCGGTCCGACCAGGAAACCGCTGTAGCCTACCGAGGTTACCGAGGCGATGGCCGCCGCGCGGCTGACACCCGGCACGCGCGTGGCGGCATTGAAGAGGATGGGCGCAACCGGCGCCAACCCTGCGCCCACCACCGCGAAGCCCAGCATTGCCACCACAGGGTGCGCCGACAGCAGCACCGCGGCCATGGCCAGCGTGGCCATGGCCGCGCCGAATCGAAGCAAGGTGCGCTCGTCATGGCGCGCGCGAAGGTGGTCCCCCCCGAAGCGCGAGGCGGCCATGGCAGCCGAGAAGCTGGCGTAGCCCAGTGCGGCATGGGCCTGGGTCATCCCGACCTCCTGCTTCAGGTAGAGCACGCACCAGTCGTACATCGCACCCTCTGCGGTCATGCCGGCGAAGATCAGCAGGCCGATCAGCAGCAGCAGGCCGCGTGGCCAGGCAAAGTGAGCCTGGCCACTTTCCTGGCCTGCGCTGTCGTGGGTGGCGAGCATTCCGCGCGAGGACCACGCAGCGCCCAGCGCGAGGATCGCGCAAATCGCCGGGATCTGGACACGTGGCGTCACGCCGGCCCAGAGCAGGCCGGCGACCGCGGCGGCGCCCGCCATGCCGCCCACGCTGAACATGCCGTGCAGGTTGCTCATGATCGGCCGCTGGCCCAGGCTTTCCAGCACCGAGCCCTCGGTGTTGATGGCCACGTCGAACAGGCTCAGCGATGCGCCGAGAACAAGCATCGCCGGCAGCGCGGCGTATGCGCCCGGGTACTCCAGCACGCCGCCCAGTGCCAGGCACATCGCCAACGCCGAGAGGGCCGATGCCTGGCGAGCGCCGAGCCGTGCCAACAGCTTGCCAGCGATGAACAGCGACGCCACGGCGCCGACCGCGGCCGCGAACAGCAGCAGTGACAGCGTGGCCTCGTCGATCTCGTAGTGTGCGCGCACCGAGGGGATGTGTGCCCCCCAGATACCGCAGAGCATGCCCAGCGCCATGAACTGCAGGCGGGTTGCGCGACGCGCCCGAGCCCATGAGGCAGGCTCAGGTGCCGGGCCGGTGCTTGGATCGAACGGTTTCGTCACGGATGGCACGGGCGGTTCAAAGCCGAAGCGGGGGGGCTCAGTCGATGGTGATGCCGACCTTCTTGATGATTTCGCCCCACTTGCGGGCTTCGCCGTCGATGAAGGTCTTGAACTCGGCGGGCGTGCCACCGCCGACGACCAGGCCCTGCCTCGACAGCGCCTCGCGGACAGCCGGATCGGCCAGCACCGCGTTGACATCGGCATTGATGCGGGCGACCACTTCGGGCGGCGTGCCGGCGGGTGCGAACAGGCCGTTCCAGGCGAGCGCCTCGAAGCCGGGGTAGCCGGATTCGGCCAGCGTCGGCAGCTCCTTGTTGCCCGGCATGCGTTGGGTGCTGGTGGCCGCCAGCAGCTTGATGCGCTTGCCCTGGATCAGCGGCAGCAGCGCAGGCTCCACGGTGAACAGCGCCTGTGTATCGCCGGCGGCCAACGAGGTCGCAGCCGGCGGCGAGCCGTTGTAGGGCACGTGCACCGCGTCGACACCGGCCAGGCTGAGGAACAACTCCATCGTGAGGTGCGAGGAACTGCCGTTGCCCACCGACCCGTAGCTGAGCTTGCCCGGCTGCTTCTTCGCCCAGGCCACGAACTCGGGCACCGTGGTGGCCGGGTTGGCCGCCGGCACCGCCAGCACGTTGGGCTGGGAGGTGGTCAGCACGACCGGGAGCAATTGCCGCGCCGGGTCGTAGGGCATCTTCTTGTACATGAAGGGGCCGAAGGCGATCGGCCCGTTGAAGCCGATGCCCAGCGTGTAGCCGTCGGGCGCGGCCTTGGCCACCACATCCATGCCCAGCATGCCGCCGGCACCGGGCTTGTTCTCGACCACCAGCGGCTGGCCCCACCGGTCCTTCAGCTTGTCCCCGAGCGTTCGCACGATGACGTCCAGCGAGCTGGCGGCGGGTGCCGGCACCAGCATCCGCACCGGCTTGTCCGGCCACGTCTGCGCCGAGGCGGCACCGCACAAGAAGGTGGCGAGCAGCAGGGGGATCAGTCGTTTCATGGTGTCTCCGGCAGCAACGGTGTCGAACGCAGGCTCTGTCAAGAACTGTCTATTCTGGCGGCTCAGGCGATGTTCACTCTGGCGCCTGCGAAGGCACTGGCATAAGCTCCGGCGATGCGCTGCAGGAGACACGCGATGAGCTTCGTTCGATCGACTTGGATCCTGGCGGCCCTGGCCGGCCTGCTGGCTGCTGGTGCCCATGCGGCTCAACCGCCACTGCTGGACAGCAGCACGCGCCAGAGCCTGGCGCTCCAGCCCCAGGGTGGCGCCCGCAGCGTGGCCGCGCAGTGGCGCCGCTTGCAGCAAGCACCGGGGCGGGGCGCGCACGCGGCGCCGCAGGGCCTGGCCCCATGGCGTGGGCAGGTTCGGCCGTTCCAGGTGCGCCAGGGCCGGCGCCTGGTCGAGGGCGACATCGACATCGGCGCGCACCGCAACGACGCGATCCAGCCCGAGGGGCTGGGCCTGGCCGGCAGCGTGGCGCTGTGGCCGGATGTCGGCGGCGTGGCCCAGATTCCCTATGTGGTGTCGCAGGGCAATGCCGACGTGGCGGTGGCCATCGCCCGCTTCAATACCGTGTTCGCTGGCGCTTTGCAGTGGGTGCCACGTGCTGCCGAGGCCGACTACGTGGACATTTCGCTGGATCCGAACGACCATTCCGGCAGCGGCTTCTCGTCGCTGGGCCGTGTCGGCGGCCGGCAGGTGATCGGCGGCTCGATCGATGTCAACGCCGGCACCCTCCTGCACGAGATGGGCCACGCCATCGGACTGTTCCACGAGCACTCGCGGCCCGAGCGCGAGGCCTACCTGACCTTGGCCACCACGCACGTCATCGGCTCGCTGCTGCCCAACCTGGATGTGGTGCGCAGCGAGGGGCAGTCGCTGGGCCTGTATGACCTCGCGTCGATCATGCACTATGGCCCGTTCACCTTCAGCAAGGACGGCGAGCCGACGATGGAGTCCATCCCGCCCGGCCAGCCGATCTCCGAGCTCGGCGACTACTCGGCGGGCGACATCGACGCCGTGCTCCGGCTTTACCAGCGCGCCCCGGGCACGGTGACCGTGACCAGCAACCCGCCGGGGCTTCAGGTATTGCTGGACGGCGTCACCGTCACCACCCCCCACACCTTCGCGCCAGCGCTCGACTCCACCCACACGCTGGATGTGGTGGCCACCCCGCAGACGCTGGGCGGCAAGCATTACCTCTACGGGCGCTGGAACGACAACGCACAGCGTGCCCACACCATCACCATCGGCCGCGGCAACGGGGCCACCGGCTCGCCGGTCAACAAGCCGGCGGTCTCCGTCTACCAGGCCAGTTTCGTCGAGTTGCTGCCGCACGAGCCGTTCGTCTGGCCTGCCGGCTCGGGCAGCGTGCAGGCCACGCCGGCTGCGCTGGCCTACCCGCCGTTGGCCGGCCTGTACCACGTCAAACGCCAGGCGGTGCAGTTGCAGGCCGTGCCGCAACCGGGCTACAGCCTCTACCGGCTGTACACGGTGGACGGTGGCGTCAGCCAGAACCCCAAGACGACGCGTGCGTCCGACTGGGTGCTGGGCTACTTCACGCCACAGCCGGTGACCACCATCGCCACCCAGCCGGCCGGGCGCTGGCTGTGGGTCGACGGCGGTTTCTGGTACGGGCCGGTGGGGTTTGCAGCGGACTACGACGCCGGGTGGACGCCGGGCAGCAACCACCTGGTGGACGTGTCGGTGTCGCCGCAGCTGCCGTACAGCTTCTCCATCCGCTACCCGTGGCTGAGCTGGAGCGACGGCGGCGCGCAATCGCACACCATCACCGTGCCCGCGGCCTCCAGCACCGTCACCGCGAGCTTCGGCCAGGAGTTCAACCTGTGGAGCTGGGCGCAGCAGCCTTGTGCCGGCGGCGTGGCCGCCGCGCCGCCCTCGGGCGACGGCTTCTATGCGGCTGGCAGCTCGGTGACCATGACCCAGACCACGGTGCCAGGCTGGGTCTTCACCGGCTGGCAGCGCGATCTGGCTGGCACACAGAACCCGGCACCGCTGCTGATGAACGACGAGCACATCGTGGTGGCGGGCTACAACACGGCAGCACTGCCGATCTCGATCAGCAGCCTGACACCGGCCAGCCGCGTGGCGGGGCAGGGTGGCTTCACCCTCAACATCGCCGGCGAGGGATTCACCACCAAGACGCGCGCCTGGGTCAATGGTGTCTACCGCAAACCCAAAAGTGCCACCGACACGCTGTTGAAGGTCAAGATGGTGGCCGCTGACGCCGCGTTGCCTGGCACCGTGGCACTGTTCGTCGACAACCTGCCCACCGGCAGCTGGAACTGCTCGGCCTACGCCACCGCGGAGTTGCCGGTTCGCAGCGCCAGCGCCCAGCCGCTGGCAACGGTGGCGCCTGGCACGCTCAAGTTCGGCAAGGTCTCGGTAGGCGCCACCAGCGCGCCGCAGTTGCTGACCCTCACCAACACGGGCACCAAGATCCTGGCCTTGCACGACACCGTGGTGGCGGGTGGGCCGGCGGGGGATTTCCTGGTCGGCGCCAGCACCTGCACCAGCGGCCTGGCCCCGGCCGCCTCCTGCACGGTGGAGTTGCGTTTCAAGCCCACCGCGCTGGGGGATCGGGCCTCGCGCCTTCTGGTGATCGACAGCGCGCTGGACAGCCCGCAGGCGGTGCCGGTTTCCGGCACCGGCAAGTGAGGCGCAAGGCCGGCTCAGTCCACCAGCATCATGTCGATGGCCCGCAGCGTGCTGGCGATGTCGAGCGGCTTGGCAATGAAACCCTGCGCGCCGGCTGCGAGTGCGGCAGAAAGCGTGGCCGGCAGCACGTCCGCCGAAACCACCAGCACGTCCAGCCCGGCCGTGCTGGCGTCGTTGCGCAGTGCGGACAGGATCGCCAGCCCGTCCAGTTCACCGAGCTGAAGATCAAGCAGCAGCAGGTCGGGAGGGGCGCTGAGCACGGCCTCCAGGCCGAGACGGCCATCGGCGTGCAACTCGAGGTGGATCTGTGGCCGGGCCTGAAGAATGGCCTGCATGATCTCGGCGTTCACCGGGTTGTCCTCGATGTAGATCACCCGGCGCGGGCCATAGTCCGGAAGCGCCGGCGGCGGCACCTGCTCCACCTCTGCCACGGAGGCGCCAGGCGGTGACGCCGCCAACCGGACGATGAAGCGGCTGCCCTTGTGCTCCTGGCTGATCACCTGCAGGTCACCGCCAAGCAACTCGACCAGACTGCGGGTGATCACCAGGCCGATGCCCGTGCCAGCCGGCCCCGAGGCCTCGCGCCCGAGCCGGTTGAAGGGTTCGTAGAGCCGGGCCTGCTGATCCTCGCTGAGGCCCAGCCCGTTGTCTTCGACCTCGATGGCCACCAACCCGTCGGGGCTGTCTTGGTGGGCTGTGACGCGAACCCAGCCCCCGGGCCGGCTGAACTTCACGGCGTTGGACAACAGGTTGGCCAGAATCTGCCGCAGCCGGGTGGCGTCGGCCAGAACCCACAGATCCTCCGCTGGCAGACTTGGCGGCTCCAGCCGAATGCCGAGTCGACCGGCATCGTCGGCTTGCAGGGCGAGCGCCTCCTCCAGCAGCGGGGCCAGACGTGTGGCCGCCAGGCGCAGCGGGAGGTTGCCCGCCTGCAGCCGCGACAAGTCGAGGATGTCATTGATCATCGCCGCCAGGTGCCAACCTGCCGACTCGACCACCTGGAGCCGATGCAGCAAGGGAGCATCGTCACCCGATTGCGCTGCGTTCGCGCGCATCAGTTGGGTGTAACCCAGCATCGCGTTCAGGGGGGTCCTCAGCTCATGACTCATGCGCGAGAGGAAGTCGGTCTGCGCCTGGGTGGCGGCCTCGGCAGCGGCCTTGGCACGCTGCAACTCGTGGATGGCGCGCATTTGCGTGACATCTTCCACCGACAGCATGGCGCCGCCGCCGATGTCGCGGCGATTCAGGTTGATGCGCACGTCGATCGGCGTGCCCTTCACGACCCGCAGGCGCAACTCGACGACCGCCTGATCCTTGTCGCATTGCTGGGTGAGGGCTTGCTGCAGGGCCGGCCAGTCTTCGGGGTGGCACAGTTGCTCAGGGCGCAGGCCGTGCATTGCGGCACGATCGATGCCCACCATGTCGGCCAATTTGCCATTGGCGTCGACGATGCACATCCGCTCATCCAGCCGGGCCAGGCCCAGCGGGGCGGTCTCGAACAGGCCGCGAAAGCGCTCCTCGGAGGCGGCCAGGCGTGCGGACGCCTGCTGCATCGCATCCTGCTGTACTTCCAGTGCATGCACGCCGCGCCGGGTTTCGGCCACGATCAGGCTGGCCACCGCTGCGCTGGCCAGCGTGATCATCGCCATGTCGAGCAGATCCCAGGGCTCGACCGGACGGGCTTCCCATTGGTGCCAGCCGGAGAACTCGGCCACGCCGGTGAAGCACAGGATGCCCAGCACAAGGCCGACGCAGGCCCTGAACTGTGCGCGATTGAGCAGCAGGCTGGCCAGGGCCACGATGCCCGGGAAGGCGTAGTTGCCGACATCCAGCAGGCCATGCCCCATCCAGGTGACCGCGCCGACGACCACGATGCCGAGTAGCGTGAAGACAAACGGGGCGGCTGTTCCGGGCCGCCGTGCATGCCACCACAACAAGCCACAGGTGGCGGCGGCCGCGCCCAGCAGGAGGCCGCCTTGGGCGGTGTTGTCGCGGACCAGGTTCACCAGGCCCAGCACGACCATCAGCGCCACATCGATCGCGGCGATCTGCCTGAAGCGCCGCCCTCGTTGCCGCAGCAGCAGGTTTGGCAGAGGGCTGTCGGATTCCATGACGATGCCTTGAACGGGCGGGTGTGCGCATCCATTGTGAACGAAGAGGTGACGCGTCCCGCCGGCTGAACCGTCGCGTGCCCTGGCCCGCCCGATCGGCGAAGATATCGCCTTCATCACGCCCTGCTCCCACATGAGTGACAAGCTACCCGAGTCGTCCGCCGATCTGATCCGCCGTGCCGGCGTGAAGCAGGTCGAATGCCTGTTCCCCGATGTCACCGGCTACCCGCGCGGCAAGCTGATGCCGGCAGAAGCCTTTCTGGCGGGCCAGGAGTTGCGCATCGCCCAAGCCATCCCGATGCAGGGGGTGACAGGCGAGTACTCCTACCACCCCATCTTCGTCGACGACGACCCGGATGTGCGCCTGGTGCCAGACCTGGCCACTGTCCGCCTGGCCCCCTGGGCCGACCCACCCCGGGCGCTGGCCATCCACGATTGCGTGGAACTTGACGGCCGGCCTTGCGCCTTTGCGCCGCGCTCGTTGCTGAAGACGGTGCTCGCACGCTATGCGGAGCGCGGGTTGACGCCGGTGGTCGCGCCCGAGATCGAGTTCTACCTCAGTGCGCCCTGCGCCGACCCGACGCAGGCGCTGCAGCCACCCGTCGGGCGCCTGGGCCGCACCGAGGTCGGGCAGAGCGCGTTCAGCCTGAACATGCTCAACGAACTGGCGCCGTTCTGGGGCGCGTTCCAGAAGGCCCTGGAGACGCTGGGCATCCGCGCCGACACATGGATCCACGAAGTCGGATGCTCGCAGTATGAGATCAACCTCTGGCATGGCGACCCGGTGGCGGTGGCTGACCAGGCCTTCCTGTTCAAGCATGCGGCGCGCGAGATCGCCATCGCCCACGGCCTCAATGCGGTATTCATGGCCAAGCCCATTGCCGGCGAGGCCGGCAGCTCGATGCACCTGCACCAGAGCGTGGTTGATGCCGGCGGCTGCAACATCTTCAGCCAGCCCGACGGCAGCGAGGATCCGCGCTTTCGCCAGTTCATCGCGGGGATGCAGACCCACCTGCCGGACCTGATGCTGATGCTGGCGCCGAACGTCAACTCGTACCGGCGCTTCGTCAAGGGCAGCCAGGCGCCGATCCACCTGCAATGGGGCTACGACAACCGCACGGCCGGCCTGCGCGTGCCCGTCAGCGGGCCTGCTGCGCGCCGGGTGGAGATGCGCGTCGCTGGTGCCGACGCCAACCCCTACCTGGCCATCGCCGCATCGCTGGCAGCCGGACTGGCCGGTATCGACGAGGCCCTGGTGGCCACCGAACCGCTGAGTGGCGACGGCTATGCGCAGGACCACGCCCTGCCGCGCACGCCGCACGAAGCGCTGGAGCGGATGGCCGGCAGCGAGACGGCGCGCCGCCTGTTCGGCGACGACTTCGTCACCGCTTATGTGGCGGTCAAGGAGATGGAATTCGCGGACTATGACCGCGAGATCAGCGCGTGGGAGCGCCGGATCCTGCTGCCGATGGTCTAGCCAGGGCTAGCCCAGTTCGAAGCGATCGCGGCCAGCCGCCTTGGCACGGTAGAGCGCTTCGTCGGCCCGGCGCAGCCAGGCGGACAGTGCTTCGCCCGGCTGGTGGGCGGCCAGGCCCAGGCTGACGGTGACGCCGCCGTGCTGCTGCGCCGCCCCGGCGCTTGAGAGCGTGGCGACCCGCAGGCGCAGCCGCTCCGCCATCTCGCTGGCCACGTCGAGCGGCGTGCCAGGCAGGACGATCAGGAACTCCTCGCCGCCCCAGCGCGACACCGTGTCGCTGGCCCGGGTGGCGCGGCGCAGGATGTCGGCCACCTCGACCAGGACGCGGTCACCCGCGTCGTGGCCCAGTGCGTCGTTGATGTGCTTGAAGTGGTCAAGATCGCACAACACGGCCACGGGCGGGTGTTCGTCAGGCAGCCGATTCAGAAGGCGCTCAAGCCGCTCCAGCGCATGGCGGCGGTTGGACAGGCCGGTCAGCTCGTCGGTGGCCGCCAGTACCCGCAACTCCTGCGCAACGCCTTGCTGGCGCGACAGCAATCGCTTCATGCGCAGCCAGCCGCTGAGGCAGATGATGAACACGGCGTGCGAGGCCAGCACGTTGACCAGCAGCGTGACGTCGTCCCTGTGGCCGGCCGGTGAGTTGAGCCGCCAGGCAAAGCCAGCGGCCACCAACCCCAGCACGACACAGGCAGACCAAACGGCGTGCCTGCCTTCCAACATGAAGAACGCCACCGCGTACACCAGCGGCAGCCAGGTGATCAGCGTCATCGCGTTGTAGTTGCCGATCAGCGGGCCGCTCTGGAACAGGTGCAGCGCGAGGTCGCTCAACAGGCTCAGGGCCACCGAAATGAAGCCGACCCAGCGAACCATGCGAACGCTGTGCGGCCGCCGCCGCAGCGCGGCCAGACAACCACCGAAGACCAGCAGCATCAGCGGGTAGGCCCAGCGGTTGACCTCGCTGATCTTGCCCTCGCTGGTCTCCAGCCACCACAACAGGATCACCGCCAACGAGCCAGCCGCGAACAACGGCATCAGCACCCGCACCATCAGCCGGTCGAAATGGCTGTGGGCGAGTGATGCGGGGGTCAGGGTGTCGGTGAGCACGTCAAGCCAAGGCGGGGTATCCCTGGATGTCGGCCGAAACGGATCCGGCCTTGAGCCCGCCGTGCTACCAGCGCTCACGCAGGCGCCGGGCGAGATCCAGGACAGGGCCGGGCGGCGGCGTCAGGGGGCCGCTGGCCCAGGTGGGTGCCGACGGGCCGGCGGCGTCGAAGTGCAACGCCACCTCGGGCGGGATGAATCGGCTCAAGCCCGCGTAGAGGTGCCGGTCGCCATAGCGGCGTTGCTGGGTGACATGGAAGCGCTGGGGCACCATCAGCGCCAGATGCCGCCGTGCCCGGGTCATGGCCACATACAGCAGCCGCCGCTCCTCCTCCAGTTGCACCGGGGTGGCGGTGGCCAGGTCGCCGGGGATGCAGCCGTCGACCACGTTGAGCACGGTCACCGCCTGCCACTCCTGGCCCTTGGCGGCGTGGATGGTGGACAGGATCAGGTAGTCCTCGTCGAGCGACGGGTCGCCAGCCTCGTCGCTGGTGGCCTGCGGCGGGTCGAGCGTGAGTTCGGTCAGGAAGCGCTCGCGGCTGGCGTGCCCGGCGGCCAGCCGCACCAGTTGCAGCAGGTCGGCCCGGCGTGGTTCGGGGTGGTCGTGCAGGCGCTCCAACTGCGGCAGGTACCAGTCGACCACCGCCTGAAGCTCGCCCGGCCAGTCCGAGGCGACGGCGTCGTCCAGCCGGTCGAGCAGCACCCCCAGTGCCGCCCAGTCAGCTTGCGCGCCGGCAGGCGGCGCATACGCGCGGCGAACAGCGGCGGGGTCGGGGGCGGCATCCATGGCGTCCTGCAGGCGGCGGGCGTTGGCGGGGCCGATGCCGGCGATCAGCTGGGCCACGCGAAACCCCGCCAGCCGATGGCGCGGGTTGCTGGCCCAGCGCAGCAGCGACAGGATGTCCTTCACATGGGCGGCCTCCAGGAACTTCAGCCCGCCGTACTTGACGAACGGGATGCGCCGCCGCGCCAGCTCCAGTTCCAGTGCCGCCGCATGGCTGGAGCTGCGAAACAGCACCGCCTGCGACTTGAGCCGCAGCCCCTCCTCGCGGCGTGCCAGCACCTCGGCGGCGACCCAGCGGGCCTGGTCCATCTCGTCGCCCACGGCCACCAGACGCGGGCGCTCGCTGCCGGTGCTGTCGGTCCACAGGGCCTTGGTGAAACGCTCGGGCGCCAGGGCGATCACCGCGTTCGCCGCGTCCAGCAGCGGTTGGGTCGAACGGTAGTTGCGCGCCAGCGTGAGTACGCTGGCCGGCGGGCTGAAGTGGCCGGGAAAGTCCAGGATGTTGCGCACCTCGGCGGCCCGGAAGGCATAGATCGCCTGAGCGTCGTCACCCACCACGGTCAGGCCCCGGCCTTGCGGTTTCAGGCCCAGCAGGATGGCGGCCTGCAGCCGGTTGGTGTCCTGGTATTCATCCACCAGCACATGGGTGAAGCGCTCGCCGAGCCAGGCGGCGAGCGCAGGCTCTTGCATCATCTCCGCCCAGTACAACAGCAGATCGTCGAAATCCAGCGCCTGCTGGTCGACCTTGGCACGCTCATAGGCGCGGAACAGGCTGGCCAGGCTGTCGGCTTCGGCAGCGCACCAGGGGAACGCGTCGCGAAGCACCTCCCCCAGCGGCGACCGGCTGTTGACGGCGCGCGAATAGATCGACAGGCAAGTCCCCTTCATCGGAAACCGATTCTCGCGGGCTGCGAGGCCCTGGCGCTCGCGCACCCAGCCCATCAGGTCCTCGGCGTCGCTGCGGTCGAGCAGGCTGAAGTCTTCCGACAGCCCGAGGCGTGTGGCCTGTTCGCGAAGCAGCCGTGCGCCGATGGCGTGGAAGGTGCCCGCCCACGGCAACTGCGGCGCGGCGGCACTGGGCGGCAGGCCGAGCGACTCGCGCAACAGCGCGCCGACTCTGGCCTGCATTTCCTGGGCTGCGCGGCGCGAGAAGGTCAGCAGCAGCAGCCGGTTCGGGTCGGCACCGTCG
>Ga0075156_10001504_pt1 | contig 12704 bp, 11 predicted proteins | sample JI81AbrownDNA_FD_70966 | JGI IMG/M metagenome (GOLD analysis project Ga0075156, IMG submission 70966) | Wastewater effluent complex algal communities from Wisconsin, to seasonally profile nutrient transformation and Carbon sequestration -... | ecosystem: Engineered > WWTP > Effluent > Algae...
TTTAGCAGTATCCGTTACCGTACTATTTCTTGCCACCCTTGCCTGTAATTTTTTTTCACCCAACAGAGGAGAGCCAATTACAGCTCCCGCTCCCGCCGAGGAAGAAACTCAAGCTGTTGAACAACCAACGCAGGAACAAATTGCGACTGAAACAAGCATCGCGGATTGTCCACTTTTCCCGGCAAACAATTACTGGAACACGCCCATTGACTCGCTTCCGACTCATCCGCAGTCTGATGTGTGGATCAATAACATTGGCTCCGCTGAAAGTTTCCACATGGACTTCGGTTCAGGTGAATATGACGGCGGCCCAATTGGAATCCCGTACCAAGTCGTAGCAGGATCAACCGTCCCGAAGTATGAGCCGGAGTTTTATTATCCCGAAGAATCAGACACAGGCCCATATCCGATTCCTGATAACCCAGCCATTGAATTCGGTAGTGATCACCATATTATTGTGGTTGATACAGATACTTGTACTCTATATGAAATCTTTGATGCCAGTTTTGCTGACGGACAATGGTTCGGTGGCGGTGGCGCAATATTTGATCTAAACTCAAATGCGCTCCGGCCCGACACATGGACATCTGCGGATGCGGCAGGCTTGCCGATCCTGCCCGGGCTCGTTCGCTATGATGAGATCGTCGCAGGTGAGATCAACCACGCGCTTCGATTCACGGTCGAAGAAACAGCAGGGTATCTCTGGCCCGGGAGACATCTGACAGCTGACCCGGATGACAGCATTCCTCCGCTGGGTGCATGGTTCCGCTTGAATGCAGATTATGATATTTCAGGCTTCCCGCAGGAAATGCAGGTCATCTTGCAAGCCATGAAAACCTATGGAATTATCCTTGCCGACAATGGCTCGAACTGGTACGTCAGCGGCGCGCCGGATGAACGCTGGGACAATGACATGCTTCATCTGCTGGACGTACTGACAGGTAATGACTTTGAAGCTGTGGATGTTTCGGGGATGATCGTGGATGTCAACTCGGGAGAGACGAAATAAATACCACAGCCAATAATGGTAACAAGTATGAATTTCTTCAAGTGTTACTGCTTTCCGCAGTAGCATTATTCATCTTGGAAATACTGACAAATTCGCTGAATACTCAAAAGAATGCGTGGGACTTTGTCTATTACTTGAGCATGGCCAAAGATGGATTTCATGCCAGCCCAATGGCAAGCCCATTTGCATACCGCTATCTCACTCCGCTGCTGGTACATGTACTCTTTCTCGCTGGCATTCCCATCAATATTGGCTTCTCGCTTCTCGCATATTTGGGAGGGATAACTCAACTCACTGGCATTTTCTTCTTTGTAAAATGGCTGACGCATTCCAGCAGGGGCGCATATCTTGCAATGTCAATAACGGCCCTTTCCCTGTTCAATATAAAGTTCCTGCTCTTCGATATTTACAGACCAGATCATCTCGCCTATGGGCTGATCCTTCTACAAACCTATTTTGCGTTCAAGAAAAATTTCTTTCCACTTTTAGTCATGACAGCCATCGCTTCACAGATCCGAGAATTCAACATCATTCCACTAGCTGCTTATTTATTCATGGAACTACGGACAGAAGACCGACGTGGGCTCGTTCAACAAATCACCCTCTCTACCATCTGCCTTGCACCAGCCATTATCTTGCCACGGCTGCTCATCCCAGTGACTGAAAATTACCAGATCATCGGGCTTTCATCAGACGCGATCATCACCACTTTGATTTTGCCCTTCCTACCCAGCGTAGATGTAAATTTCATATTCTCAATCGCCGCTTACTTTTTGCCATTACTCTTCATTGCCGACTTAAAAACAATCAAAACCACTTTTCAATCGCTGCCCGAAGATCAGCGCAGATATTTGGCAGCTTATACGGCTCTAGTTCTTTTCCTCAGTTTTCTAGGCGGAACAGATTTCAATCGCTTCGCCACCTTCCTTTTTCTGCCGCAGATCATATTAATAGGGCTTCTAACTCCCTCCATCACAAACCCGCAAATTGGATTCATGCTCGCCTCAACGTTTATTTTCAACCGCATTTGGGCCTATTTCCCTGATTGGGACGTAGAAAAATACCGTGATTTTTACGGAGGATTTTCATTGCGCTTGAATATGTCTACAGCCTATAGGATTTTAGAATATATTGGTTTTCTTGCGTTTGGACATTTTGTTCGTGTTCGTTTCGATAAATAACTCATTCCTAAGTATGCAAAGCCATTACAATTGGCTCTCCCACCCCATGACCCTCTCCTCCTTCACCCTCCGCCCCTCCCAAACAGACATCCTCCGCTATCGCGGCGGCAAGCTTGGCATCTCGGCAGTGCCTGGGTCTGGAAAGACCTTCACGCTTTCGGCGCTGGCGGCGCAGCTCATCACCAGCGGCGCGCTCAACACCGACCAGGATGTGCTCATCGTGACCCTAGTCAACTCAGCGGTGGATAATTTCTCGGCGCGCATTGGCAAGATGATCGAGGCACGCGGACTCATTCCGCATCTCGGTTATCGTGTGCGCACATTGCACGGACTTGCGCATGACATTGTCCGCGAGAAGCCTGCGCTGGTGGGGTTGGAGGAACGCTTTCAAATCGTGGATGAGCGCGAAGCGGAATTCATTCGCAAGGAAGCGGCGAATGCGTGGCTCACCACTTTTCCCAACAACCTCGATGAATATTTCAGCAGCGACCTCGACGACTCAAAACGTGATTGGGTGCGCCGTCAACAACTCCCCGATCTCGCGCACAGCCTTGCGCTTGCGTTCATTCGTTCGTGCAAAAATCTCGCCATCACGCCCGAAGACCTGCGCCAAAAATTAAACAACGCCCCTGCCCCGCTGCCTCTCGCGGAAATGGGCTGGTGGATCTACGACAAATATCAGCAAGCCCTGCGCTATCGCGGCGCAGTGGACTTCGATGATCTCATCGCGCTCGCCTATAAAATTCTGCAATCCGATCCCGAATATCTCGCGCGACTGCAATATCGTTTCCCTTTCATCCTCGAAGATGAGGCGCAGGACTCAAGCGAAATTCAGGAAAATATTTTGCGCCTTCTGGCGGGTCACGGAAACTGGGTGCGCGTCGGTGATCCCAACCAAGCCATCTTTGAAACCTTCACCACGGCGAATCCGAAACTGCTCAAAAATTTCATCGCGCAAGAAGCGGATTATAAAAATGAATTGCCCGTCAGCGGACGTTCGCAGCCGCACATCATTGAGCTGGCAAATTATCTAATTGACTGGACGAACGCTTCACACCCCGCCCGAGCCTGCCGCGACGCCTTGAGCATTCCCCACATCCAAGCGACATCTCCCGAAGACCCGCAGCCCAACCCGCCCGCGGACCCTGAAGCCATCCGACTCATCAGCAAGAAATTCACTCCCGAAGAAGAGACCGAAGCCATCGTCAACTCGATCAAGAAGTGGCTGCCAGATCATCAAGATTCGACGGTTGCGGTGTTAGTCCCACGCAACACCCGCGGATTTGAAGTCATCGAAATGTTGAAGAAACATAAAATTGATTATGTAGACGTTCTCGCCAGCACGAACAAAACACGTGTGGCGGCGGGCGCGATTGCCAACGTCATTGCGTATCTGTCCGACCCGACCTCCCCCACAAAGTTATCGCGTGCCTATCAAGTGTGGAGACGCGATTGGCGTGACGATTCGTTGACCGAAGACAAAGGTCTCGCCGCATCGCAAAAAGCGCTTCTCACCATCACCGCAGAACTCTTGCGCAAAGTAGGAGAGGCGGAAAGTTTCGTAGCGCCAAACCAAGATCATGACTGGCTAACAGCCCTCGGTGAGTCAGAGACGGAAGAAGAAGTCATCCAGGAATTGAGTCTGTTCAAAGTCGCGGTCAATCGCTGGTTGAATGCGGTCACTCTTCCCATCGACCAATTGATCCTGACCCTCGCGCAGGAATTATTCACGGATGTGGCAGACCTCGCGCTGGCGCACAAACTGGCGCTGGTGCTTCGCCGCGCTGCCGATGACCATGCAGATTGGCGGCTGCCCGAGTTGACCGCAGAGTTGGGAGTCATCGCCCGCAATGAACGCCGCTTCATTGGTTTTTCATCAGACGATTCGGGATTCAACCCGGAGGCGCACAAAGGCAAAGTGGTGGTGACGACGATGCACAAAGCCAAGGGGCTGGAGTGGGACCGCGTGTACATGCTGAGCGTGAACAATTATGATTTCCCGTCGCTGCAACCGTATGACCGTTACATCTCGGAGAAGTGGTTCGTGCGCAATAGTTTGAATTTGGAAGCCGAAGGATTGGCACAGCTCAAAGCCGCCCTCTCCACTGGCGAATTTGACTGGTACGAAGAAGGCACCGCCAGCCTCGCCGCCCGCGAAGATTACTCCCGCGAACGCCTGCGCTTGTTATATGTGGGTATCACCCGCGCAAAAAAGGATTTGATCGTGACATGGAATTCAGGCCGCAAAGGGGATGCGACTCCGTGTCTGGCGTTGCAAGCTATGATGAACTAAGCAAAATTTTGAGTGGAGATTTATTATGCCGAAAGAAAAAGAAGATTTTTCAGAATCAATCATTGCTCAACTTAGAAATTTTGCAAGCAGCGTTGGCGTGGTTGGTGCAGCGAGCTACATCGCAGGCTACTTAATTTCAAATTTTTATATTGGGAAGTTTGGCGGCTCTGCATTCAATCTGGTTCAGTCACGCTATTTTGCTACAGGTGGATTGTTCCTCGTTCTCACGTCTCTCAGCTTGATCGGTCCAGTTGTCACCTTCGCCATCATTGACCGAACAGAAAAAAGAGAAAAACGTGGCGATGCGATCAAAAATATCATCCTGGTGTTTCTCGGTTTACTTCTATCTGGCATTACGATCTGGTATGCTGGCAATATATTAACTTCAGTGAACTCCTCATCAAATTTTGTTTTGAATGTGGGAATCCGCCGAACAGGAATTTGGCTGGGGCTGTTGGTGACGAGCATAGCACTACTAACCCCCATTCTCCTTTATTTCATTTCAAAATGGGTTGCCCAAAAATTGTTGAGCAAAAAAGCGCAAACCTTCCCTGCATGGCTTTCACTCGTATTCGGGAGTTTGGCTATTTTTCTTTTCATCATCAGTCTGTGGTTATTCAGTGAATTCGTCTATCCGTATATTCCACCAGCCTTTGGTGGAAATGCTCCAACAAACGTACAGATCATTCTCTCCGATTATTTATCAACGACTGAAAGCTTGCCCATTCAACACACGGAGGGCATTTCCGAAACAGTGACTTTGATCGATCAAACGCCGACATCCATTTTGATCCTAATGCCCGGTACCGGTAAAGTAATCGAAATCCCTTACTCAGAAGTCAAAGGGATCATTCGGTGAAAAAATAAATTGCATTAGACTTCTTGCGAAAGTATAAAAATTTAGCCACTGAGGCACGAAGACACCGAGAATACCAATCAAAAACTCCGAGCCTCTGTGTCTCAGTGGCTTAAAATGGTTTTTCAGATGCACCCACTACAACTTATGCAAGAGATCTATTATAAAATTCAATGTGTAAAATACAAAACGGTCTCGGGGCACAATGTCCTCGAGACCGTTTTTATAATTTGGCGAAACTGCCTTACTTCACCCGCTCCAACACAATGACGGGGATAACCCGTGTGGTTCCGCGCCGGTAATCGTCAAAGCCGGGCATTACCGCGACCATCTTTTCATAGAGGCGGGAGCGCTCAGGTTCTTCAGCAACTGTGGCACGGGCTTGGAATTTTTCCGTCCCAACTTCAACGGTCACCTGGGGATCAGCAACCACGTTGTGATACCAATCTGGATGAGTTGGCGCTCCGCCCTTGGAGGCGATCACCACCCAACGATCTCCATCCTGGACGCAAGCGACTGGATTGATTCTTTCCTGCTTGCTCTTGGCTCCCTTTGTATGTAAAAGAAGTAAAGTCTTTCCTTCAAATGGTCCGCCAACTTTGCCTTCATTTGCTCGAAATTCATCAATGATCATCTTATTTCGTTCGTTCAAATCACTCATTATTATCATTATCTCCTTTTGAAATATAAATTCACGATGCCGCCAAAAAGTGGGTTCTTACCACCTACAATCGCAGCCTAGTCAAACGTCCAGCATGGCTTTACAATGAAACTAGGTCACTTGATGGTAAATTGCCTATACGCGGGGGATTTGGAGTATCGCTTGTAAGCAGCCCAACGAAAAACCTCATATTCATCGGAACATCAAACAGCCGCCGCCTTGCAAGAGGCGCGCTTGGCTATTTAAGTCCGAATCAAAATTTTATGCAATACCCAAGGAGTAAGTCACATGAATGCAACCCCCACCGCCACCAAAGTCAAAGCCAAGCGCCCTTCCAAAGGCATGGCAAAGCACAACCGCCTCGTAAAGCAGGAAGCCCGCAAGAACAGTGTGCCCGGCACAGTTGTCAAAAAGGGCAAACGCCCCGCTGCAAAATAAATTAGTTTGACAAAAAGTGGACGCATGACTGTATGTCATGCGTCCACTTTTTGATTCACAGGGTCACTTCGCTTTGGTAATAAATTCCGCAGAGACGATTTTGCCTGAGTTCTTCAAATAATACACCGTGTACTCATCCCCTTGAATAAGTACATTACCGACCCTCGAATCCACGACAAACCGGCGGTTGCCGATATACAGATCATAGCGGGCATTAGTCGTGTGTGTGTTGCTATTATATGATTGCGCTTTTACAATATTGACTCGTCCCGTTTCGTTCGCGAGTTCAAGATCCGTGTATGCGGAAGGGGGAAGGAAAATCATTCCGATCACCCCATATATCACTGTCCATACGACTCCAAACCCGATCGTAAAACCGATCCGCAGTCCCAGCCCGGTTGCAGGGATGAACCAAATTCCTATCCCAATGACCAATCCGATCGCCGCCAAAAAGAAAATGAAATATGCCCATCGCATTTTCTTCGCCCGCGCAGACTTCAACTCTGCGATCAGCCTTATCTTTTGTTTTTCGGTAAGTGACCCGTTGCGATTGAGATTCAAATCACCTTCATCAAAATTGAAATACTCTTTTAGCTTTTGGTTATCCATTGCACTCCTTCATTTTCAAAACCGTTTATATTCTACACACGTCAAATGGATCGGCAATGGTACGCTGGTTCAATGGAACTGAAGGAATCAAAAACAGCCCCGAAAATTTTCGGGGCTGTTTTACTTTCTACAACGTTCTCACATAACGGAATTGCTTATACCCGGGCGGGTCGGTGTTGAGGACAGAATCAACCGTCACATGCAGCAATGCCGGTTTACCAGAATCAACTGCCCGTTGGAGAGCGGCGGGCAGTTCTCCCACAGAGTCCACTTTTTCACCGTAGCATCCCATCCCCTGCGCGATCAAATCGTAGCGCATCTCGCCGGAAATATTCACGCCTTGTTGCTGCTCGGCAGGCACGCCGCCAAAATTATGCGCGCTGCGTTCCATGCCCCAGCCATCATCCACCGCAACGAGGACAATGATCTGCGCGTTTTCGCGTAACGCCGTTTCCATTTCCATGATGTTGAAGCCAACAGCGCCATCGCCTGTGATGCAATAGACCACGCGTTCGGGCGCGGCAAGTTTTGCGCCGATCGCAAACGGCACCCCCGTGCCGAGATAACCCATCTTCACCGAATACAGAAAACTGCGCGGCTCAAAAATCTGATTGAAGGCCACGCCCCACAAAGTTGTGTTGCCGCCGTCAAGCACTGTCACCGCATTGCGCGGGAAAAACGTGCGCACGTTGAAAACCATCTGCCCGGGGTTGAGCCCGTGCGTTGGCTCGGCCATCAAAAATTGGAATCCCTGCATTTGCGTTTGCTGGGTCAACTCGCGGTAACGCGGCAGGTCTTCCATTTCGGTTCGCGCCTGTCTCTTTTCTTTTACTTTGGATAAGATCGCCTTAAGTGCAGATTTCGCGTCTGCGAGAATGCCCACATCTACAGGCCGATTCAACCCGATGGAATTCGCATCGACATCGATTTGAATTGTTTTCTGCTCCGAAGGCTTTCCCCACGCTGGATGAGAACCCCAACCGTCATACTCCCCGAGGCGTGAGCCGACCACCAGAATCACATCCGCTTCGTTCTTCGCAAGCGACGAGGCTTGCATATCAAAGACGAAAAAATAGCGTGGATGATCTTCGGGCACTGCACCACGTGCGCCCATACTGGTGCTCATGCCCGCCGCGAGATAATCACTCAACTCAATAAATTCTGCGGAAGCATCTGCCCACAAGACACCCTTGCCCGCATGTAAAAATGGACGCTTCGCATTCGCCAGTAATTCCGCCGCCTCTTCGATCCACGCAGGGTCGCCTGCGCCCATGCTCGTCATGCGATATTGTGAAGATGGATAAACAGGAATTTTCTCATCGTCAATTTTCATGCCCAGCATTTCATCTGGGATGGCGATGAACACGGGTCCGGGGCGTCCAGTCAATGCTGCGCGGAAAGCGGCTCGCATCATCTCAGGCAATCTCTCCGGCTGACGGACAAGCCCGCTGTATTTCGTGATCGGCTTTGCCATATCCACCAGGTTGGTGGCTTGCCATGCACCGCCGCGCTCTGGGTCTGTGGTGAGGCGACGACGCGTACAGGCAATCGCAATGATGGGATGTCCCTCGGCATGTGCGGAAGAAATGCCCGCCAGCATATTCGCCCCACCCGGCCCCGGGCTTGCAATCACAACACTCGGCTTGCCGTTCGTGCGTGAATATCCCTCCGCCAAATGGACAGCGCCTTCCTCGTGACGGCAGTTGATATGCCGTATGCCATACTTCGGCGCATGCACCGTAAACGGGATATGCGCGCCGTCAATGATGCCGAACATCATTTCAATGCCTTCGGCTTGTAAACACCTCGCCAGCAATTCACCAACAGTTATTTCAGTCATGAGTTCCTCCTCCAAAAGATTTTGACGATGGACCACAGACCGTGGTCTATTGTCCGTCGTCCATGGTCTAGCTCAAAATTTTCTGTTCCCTCAACCAAACTTCGGTTCTTCTCATCCCCTCTTCCAAATTCACCTGCGGATACCAGCCTAGCAAGTCATGTGCTTTTTTATTGGAAACCGTATTTTTCTTCGAAAGCATTTCCATTGCGCCGCGTCCCAACTCGGTGGGCTTGCCTAGCAACTTGAAGATCAAACGTCCAGCTTCTGCAATCGCAATCGCCGTGGACGTGCTCAACAAGCGCGGGCCATTCTTCCCCAACATGCGGTAGTAATGACCAAAGAATTTTTCACAAGTCGTTGCGACTTCGCCACCGATGATGAAGATATGTCCACGCGCTTCATCTTTCTCTGCCGCGAGAATCACACCGTTCACTAGGTCATCAATGTAAATGGCACGAAACACCCCCTGACCATGCGCGGGCAAAAGGAACAATCCCTTTTGAATCATCTGCACGGGAATCAATGTCCACGGGCGGGAGTGGGGGCCGTAAATATCTGCGGGGCGAATGACAGTGCAGACCATTTCACCTGCGGCGTGCGCAGCAAGCACAACCTGCTCGCTGGCAATTTTTGTATCCACGTAGGGGTTGCCTGTGGGCATTACGGGCGCGGATTCATCGGCTTGATCTTCGAGGATGAAACGCATTGCCGCCAATGATGAGACATGCACGAAGCGCTTCACGCCTGCCTTGATAGCCGCATCCAACACGCGGCGCGTGCCAAGTACATTCACCCGCCATGCTTCTTCGCGTGAGACATTATTGGTCACAATGGCGGCGGTGTGGATGACAAGGTCACAGCCATTCAAAACGCCCTGCCATTCTTCGGGTTGGGAAACATCCCCTGCGACAACATTTGCAGACGCATCAGCACGGACATCAAGACCGCATGTCTCTGCGCCTAATTCACGATATTTTGCTGAAAGCGCGCGCCCCATAAAACCAAGCGCACCAGTAATGAAGACTTTACGATAGCGAGTCTGTTCCATTTCCCTGCCCCGATCTTTGTCTGCGGATTTGTTCAAGGCGCTTCATGCCGCGCCGCTTCATCGGTTCGTACAACCAAAGCATGATCGACGGATTGAGATGATTCAACTTGGTAAGCCAGCCGCGCCAGCGTGGAAGATTGATCTCGAGCGGCTTGTCGCGCATGGCTTTCCAGAAGGCTTGCTCCAGATCATGTACGGTCAGCGTGACGCCAGTGTAGGTCAACGCGACTTCTTCATGCCCGCTTTCGAGATGTTTTTGCATGAGCGGTGTATCGACGAGGTCGGGGGATATTATAGTGACGTTAATGCCCATCGTCCGCCACTCAATTGCGGCTGCGATAGAGGCGTTTCTTAATCCACTTTTAGCAGCTGAGTAAAGCGAATTCCCCGGCGTGGGAGATAATCCCGCAAGCGAAGCGACGTTGATGATATGGCCGCTTCGCTGCTTCGTCATCACATCACCCACAACCCGCATCCCAACGAGCGGACCTTTCAAATTGATGTCGATGACCCAATCAATATTTTCAATGGGCTGCTGTAAAAAAAAAGCCTGACGACCACCACCCGCGATGTTGAACAGATAATCAATGCACCCGAAGTGCTGAAGGGTGTCATCGACAACGTGCTGCCAATGCTCGGCGGAGCGAATATCCAATGTGTGCAGGCGCAGAGACTCGCTGGGTGTAAACGCTTCGCTCAATCCCTGCTCGTTGACATCGGCAAGCACAAGTTGATAGCCACCCTGTTTCAGCAGGGTGGCTGCCCAATGTTTGCCGATTCCGCTCGCAGCGCCGGTGATGATCGCTGTTTTAAATGTCATTTTATGACTGTGTATTTGTCGCCATTTCCCGCGCTTTCTTCTCATTGACCAGAGACATCAACGCCCAGCCAATGACCAGAAAAGCGGCGATCGAAAGGATCGCAAGACGATGCCCTGATTGTTCGGCAAGTTCAATGCTTTGTCCTTTGGATTGATACCAGAGAGTTAATTCTGCGGCGAGATAGCCAAACACAGCAGGACCGATGAAAGAGGATGTGCGTCCGGTGAGGGCAAAGAAACCGAAGAATTCTCCGCTCTTGCCTTTCGGCGCGAAAGTGGCAACCATTGCGCGGCTGACCGATTGAACGCCAGCCATTGCAATGCCGACAAATCCGCCGATGATGAAAAAGTGGGTCTGGTTTTGGGCGAAGTACAAAGCCATGATGCAGGCAACCATCAAGAGGATTGAGATGGTAAGCGAGCGTTTGCCACCAAAGCGGTCTTGCAAGTTTCCAAAAAGCAGAGCGCCAATGACATTGGTTGCTTGAACAAGAATGAAGAAGATGATCAATCCGGTTTGTTCGAGGCCGAACAGCACTGCGCCAAGGATGGCCGCGAAGTCGAGCGCAATGATGACGCCTTCATTATAGACAAGATACGCAAGCATGAATTTCAAGAACTCACTAAATCCACGTGCCGCTTTGATGGTCTCTCGCAACCGTTTGAAGGCAACGCTGAAAATATTTTCACCAGGCGGGAGTTTTTGCGGCTTCGCGCGCTCGTTAAGATTCAAGAAGATCGGGATCGAAGCCAGCGCAAAGAAGATCGCAGTAGCAACGAGCGAACCGCGCACCACCATTAGGCTGCTTTTGGTAATTAGAATTGGGGGAAGAATGAGCAGCAGGATGACAATGCCGCCCGCGGAACCGATGGCCCAGCCCGTTCCGGCGATGCGTCCCATCTCGTGCGGTTCGGCGATCTCCGGCAGAAGCGCATCATAAAAAATTTGCGAAGCGCGATAACCGATCTCAGCAAGAAGAAAGAAGATGATCGCCAAAGCGACGGTCCCTTTTTCGGTAAAAAAGAGCAAAGCCGTGAATAAGACAGATAGAGTTGTGAAGAAAAATAGAAATCGTTTCTTTGCGCCGGAATAATCGGCAATGGCCCCCATGATCGGCGCAGCAATTGCAACAAGGATCATTGCTACGGAGATAGTCAATCCCCAGATCCGTGAACCTTCCGCCCCACCCACCACCTGCTTTTGAAAGTATGCCGAGTAGACAGCGAGCAATACTACCGAAGCATAAGCAGAATTCCCAAAATCATACAAATACCAGGCCACACGTTCCCTGCGCGTGGACATAGCCTGCGGTGCGACATTTGACATCGTCCGTTCCTCCTCACTGAGTATGAAATTGGCATCTCCAGCCAGTTACCATGTTGTGGAATTACTGGTTTCGGCATCCTGAGGGCTGGCTCAGGCAGGCATGCCCCAAAAGATTTGCGCAAGTATATCACCGTGAAAAATAAATAGACCTTATCCGAAATAAGAAAAATATTCGTGCTTCTTCGTAAACTTCGTGGATAAAAAAATAATTTGGATACAGTCTAATATTCAGTTTTCGATTTTATTGATAAATCGTACCATTCTCTACACTCCGTAGTACAATGAAATTAATAAATTTTGTTTGCCTATCGTTGGGGAAATAGACAACGGCTAAAACTGCATCAGGCACCCATCACCTGCAAGGAAATACCCAAGGAGAACGACATGATGAATAAAGCGATATTCGAGGAAAAATGGACCCAGATCCGTGGGCAGATCAATGCCAAATGGAGCTTGATGGTTGAGTATGACCTGGTCAAAGTAGACAAGGCTGATGTGAAGTTCGATAAATTCACCACCATGCTTCAAGTCAAATACGGATATACCCGCCAGAAAGCAAGGGAAGAAATTGCCAAACTCTGGTCGGAGTATGAAGCGAAAAGCAAAAACGCCAAATAAAACA
>Ga0075156_10001506_pt1 | contig 12692 bp, 11 predicted proteins | sample JI81AbrownDNA_FD_70966 | JGI IMG/M metagenome (GOLD analysis project Ga0075156, IMG submission 70966) | Wastewater effluent complex algal communities from Wisconsin, to seasonally profile nutrient transformation and Carbon sequestration -... | ecosystem: Engineered > WWTP > Effluent > Algae...
CCGGCACGCCCGCGAGATTGGCCGGGATCGTGGCAATGTCGTTGAGGTACATCGCCATCGGATCGCCCAACTTGTCGCCGAGTTTGAAGGCGGTGGTCGGCGCGGTCGGGCTGACAAGGACATCGGCCCGCTCGAAGGCGGCGGCGAAGTCGTCGGCGATGAGCCGGCGCACCTTCTGCGCCGAACCGTAATAGGCGTCGTAATAGCCGCTGGAGAGGGCATAGGTGCCGAGGATGATGCGGCGCTTGACCTCATCCCCAAAGCCGGCATCGCGAGTGGCCGCCATGACCTGCTCGGCGCTCGGGTCCTCGACATTCGCAGGGGGCACCCGCAGCCCATACCGCATGGCATCGAACTTGGCCAGGTTGGAACTCGCCTCACTGGGCAGGATCAGATAGTAGGCAGCCAGGGCATAAGTGAAGGACGGACACGAGACCTCGACGACCTCGGCGCCGGCGTCGATCAGATGCTGCACCGATTCCTCGAAGCGCTGCTGAACGCCGGCCTGGAAGCCGTCGCCCGTCAGTTGGCGCACGATGCCGATCTTCATTCCCGAGACATCCGCTCGCCGCGCGGCCTCGACGACCGCCGGGACGGGTGCATCGATGGAGGTCGAGTCCATCGGGTCGTGACCGGCCATCACCTCGTGCAAGAGCGCGGTGTCGAGCACCGTGCGCGCGCACGGACCAGCCTGATCCAGTGAACTCGCCAATGCCACCAGGCCATAGCGAGACACGCCGCCATAGGTCGGCTTGGTGCCAACCGTGCCGGTGACGGCCGCGGGCTGCCGGATGGAGCCACCGGTGTCGGTGCCGGTGGCCAGCGGCGCCTGGAAGCTGGCAATCACCGAGGACGAGCCACCTCCGGAGCCGCCCGGGATTCGCTCGAGATCCCAGGGGTTGTGGGAGGGGCCGTATGCCGAGTGCTCCGTGGAGGAGCCCATCGCGAACTCGTCGAGATTGGTCTTGCCGAGGATCGGCATGCCGCTCGCCTTGATCCGGGTGACGACGGTGCTGTCATAGGGCGGGATCCAGCCCTGCAGAATCCGTGATCCGCAGGTCGTGGGCAGACCTTTGGTCGTCATCACATCCTTGACCGCGATCGGCACCCCGGCCAGCGTCGGGAGCTGCTCCCCCGCGGCTCGCCGGGCGTCGATCTCCCGGGCGGTGGCGAGGGCGCCGTCGGCGTCCACGTGCAGATAGGAGTGGACGGCGCCGTCAACGGCCTCCGTGCGCTCCAAGTGGGCCCGGGTGACCTCCTCCGAGGAGACATCCTTGGCGGCCAGCCGCGCCGCGAGCTCGGCGGCGCTCGCGGTGATCAATTCGTTGCTCACGTGTGGTCTCAGTCTTCGTCGAGGATGCGGGGGACGGAGAAGCGCTGCTGATCCTGCTCCGGTGCGCCGGCCAATGCGGCTGCGGGAGAAAGCGATTCGCGCACGACATCGGGCCGGGTCACATTGACCAGGGGCATCGGGTGGGACATCGGTTCGACATCATCGATCGGCGCCGTCGAGACCAGCGCCACCGACTCCAAGATGATCCCCAGCTCGCCCACCATCGTGTCGAGCTCGGTGTCGGAGAGCTCGATGCGGGCCAGCCCGGCGAGGTGCGCGACATCGGCGCGCGTCAGTTCGGACATGGAGCCAGTCTAAGTTCCCCCACCTTCACAGGTGTCACACAGGCAGGGCACCGGATCCCGATGGGTTGACCCGGCGAAATGGTGTCACACCGCCAGACAGCCCAGGAGCTCACCATGAACCCGATCCTCATCGGCGCCGACCTGATCGCGATCAGTGTCCTCGTCTTCGCCCTCTTCCTGCCCCGCCACGGCCGCCGCGACCTCATCGTCGCCTTCCTCGGCGTCAACGTCGGCGTGCTCGCCGTCGCGGCGGCCCTGGCCACCTCCACGGTCAGCGCCGGCCTGGGACTCGGCCTCTTCGGTGTTCTCTCGATCATCCGGCTGCGCTCGGAGGAACTGACCAATTCCGAGGTCGCCTACTACTTCGCCGCGCTGGCCCTGGGCCTGCTCGGCGGGCTCGGCAGCACCGAGGTGCCGCTGGTCGCCGCCCTCATGGGGCTCATCCTCGCCGCCCTGCTCATCGGAGATCACCCGGCCATCGCGCGCCGAACGCAGACCCAGAGCCTCGTGCTCGACCGGGCGTATGCCGATCCGGCCGCGACCCGCGCACACGTCGAACGGATCCTCGGCGCGGAGGTCACCAATCTGACGATCGTCAAGACCGACCTGGTCAATGACACGACGACCGTGACCGTCCGCTACCGACCCGGCGCTAGTGCCGCGGCCGCCACCACCGAGGTCACCCGATGACACTCACCACGACGCACGAGATGACGATGACCGCCACGGCATCCGGCCCGACCGCGAGCCTGGCCCCCATCTCCCTGGCCGAGCTGGTCGCCGCCGGTGAACTGTTGACCCGGATCGATCGCAAGTATGTCGTGCCGGCCGCCGCCGTGCCAGGCCTGATCGCCGGCCTCGGTCCCGGTCACCGGATGCTGGAGATCGATGGCGCGCGAGCCTTCGGCTATCGCTCGATCTATTGGGACACACCGGGATTGGCGAGCTTCCGGGCCGCGGGCCAGGGCCGCCGGCGGCGCTTCAAGGTGCGCTCGCGCACCTACCTCGAGACCGGTGCCACCTATCTGGAGGTCAAGACACGCGGCGCGCGCGGCACCACGGTCAAGGAACGGATCGAGCATCCCGAACTCCTGAGCGAACATCTGGACACCGACGGCATCACCTTCATCAGTGACCGGCTGCGGGCTGCGGGGGTGGGTGGTGTCGATGTCGAAGGGCTGACCCCGACCCTGATCACCCGCTATCGGCGCGCCACGATCGCCGCTCCGTGCGGCCAGACCCTCACCCGCGCCACGATTGACACCGACCTGCGCTGGCAGGTGCCCGGCGGCGCCGGTCTGGCGCTGCCCGAGCTAGCGATCGTCGAGACCAAGGGCAGCTCCACTCCCTCGACAGTCGATCAGGCCCTGTGGCAGGCCGGCTATCGCCCCGTCCGGGTCAGCAAATACGGCACCGGCCTGCGCGCCCTGCGCCCCGAACTGCCCGACCTGAAGTGGCACCGCACATTGCACCGGCACTTCCTGCCACAACCCTGAAAACCCTTCTCCCCCAATCCTTTCCATCGCACAGGAGCACCACTGATGAAGCTCAACCGGATGACCGCCTCGCTCGCTGCCCTCACGGCAGCCGTCGGACTGGCCGCGTGCAGCGGGAGCGCCGCGAGCACGACCACGTCGGACGTCTCGTCGTCCTCCAGCACCGCCTCGAGCGGCTCGTCGACAACGAAGAACGCGGCGACGCCGGCCTCCGCAGCCGCCTCGACCGTGCTGAGCGACAATGCCGAGACCCATGCGGAGGCCGACGACGGGGAGTATGACGAGGCCGAGGCCGCCACGATCACCCTCGCCGATGGCGCGAGCAAGACCTCCGCGGACACAGGCGTGCGCATCGAGGGTGACACCATCACGATCACGGCACCCGGAACTTATGTGCTCTCCGGCAAGCTCAGCGATGGCACCGTCGTAGTCGACAGCTCCGAGGAGGGCAAGGTCCGGCTGGTCCTGAACAACGCATCGATCACCAACGCCAAGGGCGCGGCGATCAATGTCATCGCCGCGGACGAGGCCGTCGTCGTGCTGGCCGCTGGCACCACCAACCGGCTCGCCGATGGCACCGGCTATGACACCTCCGCCGCGGACGCGCCGAATGCCGCGCTCTTCTCGATGGCCGACCTGACGATTGCCGGGACGGGATCGCTCGATGTTGTCGGCAACACCAATGACGGGATCGGCGTCAAGGACGGGCTGGTCATCCTCGCTGGCACGATCACGGTCACCGCGGCGGACGACGGCATCCGGGGCAAGGACTACCTGGTCATCGCCGATGGCACGGTCTCGGTCACCGCCGACGGTGATGCACTCAAGTCCGACAACGAGGATGACGACACGGTCGGCTATGTCCTGATCTCCGGTGGAGCCACTTCGCTCAGCGCCGGTGACGATGGGATTCACGCCGAGGGCGATCTCGGGGTGCTCGGCGGCACGTTGACGGTCTCGACGTCCACTGAAGGCATCGAGGGCGCCAATATCGTCATCGAGAATGGGGCGCTCGATATCACCGCAAGCGATGATGGGGTCAACACCTCCAGCGGCACGGCCGGCGGCGCCCAGGGCGGTGGCCGCGGGGGCGGCGGTATGCAGGACGACGGCTCGCAATTGCTGATCAGCGGCGGCACGCTGCTGGTCGATGCCGGCGGTGACGGCCTGGATTCGAATGGCTCGACCACCATCACCGGGGGAACCACGATCGTGTCCGGCCCGGTCCAGGGCGGCAATGGCTCTCTCGATGCCAATGGCGGCACCACCATCAACGGCGGAGTCGTCTTGGCCGCCGGGACGGCGAGCATGGCGGAAGCTCCTGCCGAGGCGTCCACGACCGGCTGGGTGCAACTCGGCTTCTCCAGCAAGGTCGCCCCGGGGCAGACGGTCAGCATCGTCTCCGGCGAGAGCGTCATCGCCAGCTTCACCGCCGAGAAGGATTATTCCAACCTGGTCTTCGCCGGCGATGACATCACCGATGGCGAGTCCTATGACGTGTATGTCGGCGGCACCCTGGCCGCCACGAAGGTCGGCACCTACTCCGCCGGCGGCTCCATCGATGGCGCGACCAAGGTCGGCTCCGTCACCGCCGGTCAGGCGACCGGCGGCATGGGCCGCTGACACCCCCTCCCACGTTCTCCCACCACCATCACAAAGGACCTTCCGATGACCACCACCGCAACCCCACGGCATACCCAGCCCGCACCGGACCCGCAGCACGGCCCCGTAACCGCCGACCGAGCGCTCGGGCGCCGCGCCATGCTCTATGGCATCGGTGGCGTCGCCTTCGCCGGCATCGGGGCGAGCGGCGGCTGGGCCCTGAACCGGTATGTCGTGGACCACGTCGAGGTGGAGAACGCCTCAGCGCTGACCTCCACGGCAATCGAGGCCGTGACCGCCGACACCGATGGCGCGAGCAGCACCGCGGACAGCTACACCAGCGACACCGCCACGATCAAAATCACCAAGGTCGTCACCGGCAGCGGCTCGGACCAGATCACCTACTTCGTCGCCGATATCACCGTGACCGATGCGACCATCCTGCGCAGCGCCTTCGCCAACGACCAGTTCGGGCAGAACATCATCGCCTATCCCTCCGCCATCGCGGAGCAGGCGGGGGCGGTGCTCGCGATCAATGGCGACTATTACGGCTTCCGCGACACCGGGATTCAGATCCGCAATGGCGTCATCTATCGCGACGCCGGGGCCCGTCAGGGGCTCGCGTTCTACAAGGACGGCACCATGAAGCTCTATGACGAGACCGCCACCAATGCCAAAACGCTTCTCTCCGAGGGTGTTTGGCAGACTCTCTCCTTCGGTCCCGGGCTCGTGTCCGCCGGCAAGGCGCTGACTGGCATCGACACCGTGGAGGTGGACACCAACTTCGGCAATCACTCGATCCAGGGTCAGCAGCCGCGCACCGGCATCGGGTGGATCGGCAGCAATCATCTGCTTTTCGTTGCCGTGGACGGGCGCAGCTCTGGCTACAGCCGCGGCGTGACGATGCCGGAGTTCGCGGACATCTTCGTCGGCCTCGGCGCCCAGGTCGCCTACAACCTCGACGGTGGCGGCTCGACGGCGATGATCTTCGAGGGCAATCTCGTCAACAATCCGCTCGGCAAGGGCAAAGAGCGGGGCACCAGCGACATCGTCTATATCGCCGGGTGAACCGCCATGCTCATCCTCATCCCCGCCTATGAACCCGATCAACGACTGCCGCAACTCATTGCCGACCTCGGCGACGCCGGCCCCATCCTCATCGTCGACGACGGCAGCGGCGCGGCCTTCGCGGAGATCTTCGCCGAGTGCCGCCGCCGCGGCGCCACCGTCATCGCGCATGAGATCAACCGCGGCAAGGGCGCCGCGCTCAAGACCGGTTTCCGATATGCCGAGACGCACTATCCACAGGAAGGCATCGTCTGCGCGGACAGCGACGGGCAGCACTCCCCCGTAGACATTCTGCGAGTCGCCGCCGAATTGGGGTCGGAGAACCCGGACATGGTCCTCGGGGCCCGTCGGTTCACGGGCAAGGTGCCATTGCGCAGTCGGTTCGGGAATGGCCTGACCCGAGCCCTCTTCGCCCTGGCCACCCGGCGCCGGCTGATCGACACCCAGACCGGCCTGCGCGCCTATCCGGCTCACCGCATCCCCTGGCTGCTCGCCGTCCCCGGCGACCGTTTCGAATACGAATTGCAACTGCTGCTGCGCGCCTGCGCCGAAGACTTCAGCGTGCGCGAGGTCGAGATCGCGACGATCTATCTCGACGAGAATGCCTCCTCCCACTTCCGCCCGATCCAAGACTCCGCGCTGATCTATCGCGAGTTGGTCAGCTTCATCGGCTCATCCTTGGTGGCGTTCGCGATCGACACCGCCGTCTTCTTCGCAGCCTTCGCGCTCTCCGGGAATATCACCGGTTCGGCGGTCGTGGCACGCTTGACCAGCGCCGCCACGAACTACACCGTCAACCGGCGCTGGGTCTTCCGCCGCGGTGGCCAGGCCGCCCCCCTGCTCTCATCGCTGCTTCGGTATGCCGCCCTGGCCGCGACCATCCTCGTGGCGAATATCGTTCTCCTGCATGCGGTTCACGCCGTTGTCGGCTCGCTGCTCGTCGCCAAGATCACCACGGAAATCTCACTCTTTGCCGCGAGCTTCCTGATCCAACGCGGCCTGGTCTATTCCAGCAAGATCACGGGCCGCCGCGAGCACGACCGGGTCGCCGCAGCCGCGCGCGAAGCCGGCGATGCGCCGACGAATCTCGTGCCGAAGTAGCCACCGGCCGAGGGGATGACCGATCGGCGCGAGCCAGTGCGGACGGACGTCGAAGGTGTATTTCCAGATGGCCCGGGTGCCCGAGCCTTCGGCCTCGAAGCGCCAGCCACCCCCGAAGCGCCCGAAGAACCAGGGGCCGGCGACCATCGTCATACCGACCGAGGTCGGCGGTCGATAGGAGGCATATTCGCTGACCATGCTCGGTCCGAGGCGAGAGCAGGTCTTGGTGCGCACGCCCTTGGCCGGCGCCGTGGCGCCACCCAGGAAGTGCTGGCGACGGATGAAGGGATCCCAGCGCAGGCGGACCTCGCCGGTCGTCTGCGAGACCGCGAAGGCAAGCTCGGGCGGGACCGGGACGATGATGTCGGTGCTGACCTGCGGCATACCCGAGACCCTAGACAATCCCCGAACCATGAGTCGCGCGGATAGCACCGAATGCGCCAGTTTGGGGCCGCGCCGCCCAGGCAAACTGACCGGCTCGTTAGCCGTCGGTCATCCCCTTGTGTCTCCTAGCCTCGGTGCTGAGGAAGCCGAACGAAGGGAGGCAAGACCATGCGTGGTTCCGGACTGATCTGGACAATTGTCGGCGTGCTGCTGATCATCGCGTTGCTCATGTGGATCATGGCGCGCGCCTGATTGCGCGCGTCTGATCGAGGGCGCCCCCCCGCCCGCCGAGGCCTCATGCCCCGGCGGGCTTGCCCAGTGCGCGAAGGCCCTGCTCCGCGAACCTAATCCGCAGAACCGGTCGCCAATAGCCGGACGAAGGCCGCCTCATCGAGCACCGCCAGCCCAAGTTCTCGGGCCTTGGTCTCCTTGGAGCCGGCGCCGGGGCCGACGATGACCCAATCGGTCTTCTTCGACACCGAACCGGAGGCCTTGCCGCCACGGGCGAGGATCGCCTCCTTGGCCGAGTCCCGGCTGAAGCCCGCCAACGAACCGGTCACCACAACGGTCTTGCCGGCCAACGTCTGCTCGATCGAGGCGTCCTGCGCATCCGCCATCCGCACCCCATCCGCGGCCCACCGATCGACGATGCGCACGTGCCAGTCATTGCCGGGCCGGTCGAACCACTCGCGCACCGATTCCGCGATCACCGCGCCGACACCTTCGACCGACGACAACTCCTCGGCGCTCGCCGCCCGGATCGCCGCCATCGAGGCGAAGTGCCGGGCCAAGGCCCGCGCCGCGGTCGGCCCGACATGCCGAATGGACAGGGCGACCAGGACCCGCCACAAGGGTTGCTCTCGCGCGGCGTCGAGATTGGCGAGCAGCCGCGCACCATTGGCCGAAAGCACCCGGCCGTCGACGACCTCGGCGTCGTCATCGGTCTTCTTCGCCGCCCGCGTATAGAGCGGCACAGCGGCAATCTGCTTGCGCCCCAAGGAAAAGAGCATCGCCTCGCTAGGCCCGCCGATGTCTGGATCCATCAGGACGCCGGAGTCGAGCAGGGCGACGGCACCCTCCCAGCCCAGGGCCTCGATGTCGAAGGCTCCGCGCCCGGCGAGGGAGAAGAGACGCTCGCGCAACTGGCTGGGGCAGGAGCGGGCGTTCGGGCACCGCAGATCCTTGTCACCCTCCTTCTCCTCCACGAGCAAGGTTTGACACGCGGGGCAGTGCGTGGGCATCGTCCACCGGCGCAATCCCTTGGGCCGCAAGGCAATCACCGGCGCCAGGATCTCGGGGATGACATCGCCGGCCTTGCGCAAGACCACCGTGTCGCCGGGGCGCACATCCTTGCGTGCCACTTCGTATTTGTTGTGCAAGGTGGCATTGGTCACCGTCGAGCCCGCCACCGTGACCGGCTCCATCACGCCATAGGGTGTCACCCGCCCGGTCCGGCCGACATTGACCTCGATCCGTAGCAGGAGGGTGTTGACCTCCTCCGGCGGATACTTGTAGGCGATCGCCCACCGGGGTGCCCTGCTCGTGGATCCCAGTTGCCGTTGGACCGCAATTTCATCGACCTTGACGACGATGCCATCGATCTCGTGCTCGACGTCATGCCGGTGCTCGCCATGGCCGGCGATGAAGTCCTGTACCTGCGCGACGGACGCCAGCACCCGGGAGTGGTCACTGACCGGAAGCCCCCAACCCCGCATCAGCTCATAACTGGCGCTCTGCCGGGTCAACTCCACACCGCGCCGGGCACCGATGCCGTGCACCAGCATGCGCAGCGGCCGGGAGGCCGTGACCCGGGGGTCCTTCTGCCGCAGCGAGCCGGCGGCGGCATTGCGCGGGTTGGCAAAGGGCGCCCGACCCGCTTCCACCAGCGCGGCGTTGAGATCCGCGAACGCCGCCACCGGGAAGAAGACCTCGCCGCGCACCTCGACCAGGTCGGGAATGCCCTCGCCGGTCAACTGCGTCGGGACCCCGGCGATCGTGCGCACATTCAAGGTGACGTCCTCCCCGGTCCGTCCATCGCCGCGAGTCAGGGCACGGATGAGGCGACCCTCTTCATACAGCAGGTTGATCGCGAGGCCGTCGATCTTGAGTTCGCAGAGGAAGTGGTATGCCGCACCGCCCGCCTCGCGCTCCACGCGCGCGGCCCAGGCGGCGAACTCCTCCGGGGAGAAGACATTGTCCAGGCTCATCATCCGCTCAAGGTGATCGACGGCCTGGAAGTCCGTGCTGAAGATCGCGCCGCCGACGCTTTGGGTCGGACTGTCCGGCGTGCGCAGGCTCGGGTATGCCGATTCCAGCCGCTGCAGGGTCTTGATCAGCTCGTCATACTCCCCGTCGCTGATCGTGGGGGCGTCCTTGACGTGATAGGCGAACTGGGCCGCACTCGCGCGCTCTGCCACCGCGCTCCACTCGTGACGCGCCTCATCGGGAATGGTCGGTGCTGGGGCCTCGGCCGGTCTTTCGCTCACTGCTTCATCCTGCCCGACCCGGCCGACATCGCGGCACCCCCGTCACCGGGGCGGCGCGAGCGCGACATCGGGCAGGGTCGGCCAGCGCTGCGCGCCATAGGCCGTCCAGGACCTGAGCCCCTCGGGCGGTGGCGGATAGGGCCCGCCGGCCAGTTCGCCCGCGTCCGGTGCCTGGTATGCCGCGGCGAACCGGTCGTGGTCCGCCTCGCTCATCGGGAAGGTCTCGTGCGGGGTCTGTTCCCACCGAAGGGTGGCGCGGCGCCGCCGCTCGGCCTCGGGGAGGTGCCGATGATGCAGCCGGAAGCGGGCGCCTGCACACTCAGCGAGGGCGCGCACGGCATACCTCTCCTGCGGGGACCAACAGCCGAAGTCGACGACCACATTCGCTCCCGCGCGCGCAATCCCGAAGGCGACCCACAGCAGCCGTCCCTCCAAGATGTCGCGAGCACCATCGCGATCGGAGGCACCGAAGAGGGGCTGCATCCATTCATCCGGTGTCAGCCGGATCGCGTTCTCCGCCAGCGCGATCCGCCGCGCCAACGTTGTCTTGCCGGTGCCCGGCAGCCCGGTCGTCAGGTGCAGAGTGTGCGGGCCGGTCACCGCCCCATCGTGCCTCAGGTCCGACCCTGGGGGCGGCTGATAGGGTGCTGTGAGGCTCAGATATTGCTCGATCTCGGAGAAGACCGCATGACTCACGTCGTCCTCTACGCCTTCGACACGATGGCGGACTGGGAATATGCCTATGTCACCACGGTCTTGGCCATGGAGCGGCGCGGCGGCAACGAGCGGGCTCGACTGGTCGTCGCGGCCCGGACCGAGGCACCGGTGACCACCCTCGGCGGCCTGCGTGTCGTGCCGGAGACGACGCTCGATCGCCTGGCCGCCGATGACATCTCGCTGCTCATCCTGCCTGGCGGCAATACCTGGCTCACCGAGGACCACACCGCTGCCCTCGACCTCGCCTCGGCGCGCCTGGCCGGCGGAGGCGGCGTCGCGGGCATTTGCGGGGCCACTCGCGCCCTGGCCCGCGCCGGTGTGCTCGATCACCGGGCGCATGTCGTGGACGCCGATGCCGACGAGCCGGACTATCCCGGCAGCCGTTATCGCGTGCACGCCTCGGTCGCGCACGACGGCTTCCTCATCACCGCGATCGGCGAGGCGCCCCTGGAGTTCAGTCGGGAGATCTTCAAGCTTATGCAGCTCGAGGATGTGGACCAGTGGTACGCCTCGTTCAAGAGCGTCCCCGACGCCAGCTGAGCCGCCACTGCCCGCCGACCATGCACAATGGCGCGCAACGGAACGAACCACCGCCAACCGCCGCAGCAACCCCAGGAGGGTCAACGATGACCAACCTCGCGACGAATCTCGTCACGACGGCCGAGCAGCACCCCGACAACACCATGATTGCGATGGGCGGCAAGCATCTGCCCTATGCCGCAATGCATCAGCTCGCCGCCAAGCTCGCGGGCGACCTGCGTGCCTCGGGCATCGAGCCGGGCGACCGGGTCGCGCTGATCCTGCCGAATGTGCCGGCCTTCCCGGTCGCCTTCTTCGCCACGCTCTATGCCGGGGGCACCGTCGTCCCGATGAATCCCCTGCTCAAGGCCGGGGAGATCGACTTCTTCTTCACCAACTCCGGCGCCAAGATCGCCTTCGTCTGGCCGGACTTCGTCGAGGAGGTCACCAAGGGCGCGGCGAACTCCGGCACCAAGGTCATCCCATGCGACCCGATGGGCCCGCTGCCCGGCTTCCTCAAGGCCGGCGAGCCCATCACCGTGCCCGTGGCGCGCGAGGATGACGACACCGCGATCATCCTCTATACCTCCGGCACGACCGGCCGACCGAAGGGCGCCGAGCTGACCCACCGCAATATCCACCTCAATGCCACCCGGTGCGCGCGCGATATCGCCCAGATCACCGGTGCCGATGTCGTCATGGGCTGCCTGCCGCTCTTCCACGTCTTCGGCCTGGTCGTCGGGCTGCAGGCAGCGGTCATCGCGGGAGCCTCTCTGGCGCTCATCCCTCGCTTCGACCCCGCCGATGCCATCAAGACGATCGCCAACGAAAAGGTCACGGTCATGCTCGGGGTGCCGACGATGTATGCCGCGATCCTCAACCATCCCGACGGCGACGCCCTCGACGCCTCCAGCCTGCGCACCTGCTGCTCCGGCGGCTCGGCGATGCCCCATGAGGTGCAGCGAGCCTTCGAGGAGAAGTTCCATTGCCAGATCCTCGAGGGCTACGGCCTGTCCGAGACCTCCCCGGTCGCCTCCTTCAATATGCCGGACCGGCCGACCAAGTCCGGCACGATCGGCGTCGCGATCCCCGGCTGCGAGATGAAGCTGGTCGATGAGGACGGCAAGGACGTCGCGCCCGGTGGGGTCGGCGAGATCGCGATCCGTGGCGACAATGTCATGAAGGGCTATTGGCTCAATCCCGAAGCCACCCGCGAGGCCATCCCCGACGGGTGGTTCCGCACCGGCGACATGGCGAGCGTGGATGACGAGGGCTACTACACCATCGTCGACCGCAAGAAGGACATGATCCTGCGCGGCGGGATGAACGTCTATCCGCGCGAGGTGGAAGAGGTTATCTACGCCCACCCCGATGTCCTCGAGGTCGCGGTCGTCGCGGTCCCGGACGACCTGCTCGGCGAGAATGTCGGCGCTGCCATCGCGCTTCGCCCCGGCGCCGAGGCCACGGTCGAAGAGATCCAGGCCTGGACCAAGGAGCGGATCGCGGCCTACAAGTACCCTCGGACCGTCTGGCAGGTCGACGAGCTTCCCAAGGGCCCGACCGGCAAGATCCTGCGCCGGGAGGTGCACGCGCCCAGCGTGTGATCCAGCGTGTGATCAGGCGGCGGCGGGCTTGCGGGGTTTGGTGTTGATCACGACGGCACAGGCCAGCACCACCGGCC
>Ga0075156_10001507_pt1 | contig 12692 bp, 12 predicted proteins | sample JI81AbrownDNA_FD_70966 | JGI IMG/M metagenome (GOLD analysis project Ga0075156, IMG submission 70966) | Wastewater effluent complex algal communities from Wisconsin, to seasonally profile nutrient transformation and Carbon sequestration -... | ecosystem: Engineered > WWTP > Effluent > Algae...
CACCGAGAATCGCCCGGTGATTTTTGATGTAACGCATGCATTACAAAGGCGTGAAGATGGCGCTAAGGCCTCTAGCGGCAGGAGCGAGCAGGTCGATGAGCTAGCAAGGGCAGGTATGGCATTAGGTCTTGCTGGGCTATTTCTTGAAACGCATCCCGATCCACTCCTGGCCAAGTGTGACGGCCCCTGCGCAATCCCTCTATCAAAAATAGAATCCTTTCTGTCTGAGATAAAACTGCTAGATGATCTAGTAAAGTCCTTTGGTCAGTCAGGAGGTTATTAAATAATATGATAATCCTCCAAAGAAACAGTGTGTGGAGATAAATAAGTAGGTTTCGTCTCCTGATCTTGCCCTCAACCGACGCCCCCCCGGATTTGAGTAGCCCCGCGATTTAGAGTCCAATCCCACCATTCAAAGAGATTGGACATAAAGAAGCGCTTTACCTAATAACAGGCTACTGCTTGGCAAGCCCCCGCAACAGGGCCAGCCCCTCAGGCCAGTCGCCCAGGCCGCTTTGGGCGTTGATATGACCCGCGCCGGTGAGTAGATAAAAACCCGAGCCCCATTGCTGCGCGAATTGCTGGCTACGCGCCAATTGGCAATAGGGGTCGTTGTCGCTGGCGACCACGATACTGGGAAAAGGTAGTCGCTGATGCGGTATGGGGGCGAAGCCTTGTATCTCGGCCGGGGCGTTGTCGCGCTCGACATCGGCCGGGGCGACCAGCAGGGCGCCGGCTACGCGGTGCTGATGCTGCGGGTGGCGGGCGAGCCAGTGCAGCAGGGTGAGGCAGCCCAGGCTATGGCAGGCCAGTAGTACGGGCTGCGCTTGCTGGGCCAGGTGCTTGTCCAGCGTTTGTATCCAGCTGTCCCGGTCGGGGTGGTCCCAATCGGTCTGTGGGACGCGGCTGCTGCCGGACTGGCTGGTTTGCCAGTGGCTTTGCCAGTGTTCGGGGCCGGAGTTTTGCCAGCCTGGGTGTAGTACTAAGGGAGGCGTGGTGGGCATGGGCTTCGCCTATCGGGTTTGAGTTGAGCGAAACAGGCTGCCAATCGGGCAGATACGCTGTGTAGGGGGCGCTTCCGGCAACCGTGCTTTCATCGTAATACGGTGCTGCTCTTGCCTTGCCTGGAGACCGGGGATGGTCGGTCTCATGGGCGCGCTGAGGTTTCTGATAGTGTCGTGGATAGGCCTTATCAAGCACAGTATGTGTACCCTTGGTGCCGTTGCTGAGCATGATGCCGGCATTGGCAAATTTCCAGTAGGAAGTTGGAATTGTTTTTTTAGATCAATTTGGAATTTTGCGTTGATGCCAGCTGTGCGGTCATCCATACGGCAGGCCTGACTAGGCGTATCATCGCGCTCAATGAACATGCTCTTGGAATATCTACATGGTTGAACTGCTATTTGGCATCGTGGCGGTGGTTGTGCTGTTGGCAGGCATTCTGGTGGTGGTGCGATTGGGGCAGTTGGCCCAATCACAGCGCACCACGCTGGATTTGTTGTCTGCCCAGTTGGAAGAGAAGCACCGGGCCATGCTCAATGACCTGCATGGTGGTTTGCAGCGGCAATCCGAGGCATTGAGCCATGGCTTTGCTGAGCAGAGTGAGCGTTTGCGTAATAGCGTGACCGAATCGGGCGAACGCCTGCGTGATAGCGTGGGGCAGTCGTTTGATCGCTTGCGCGAATCGGTGGGGGCGGAGCTGAAAGACACCCGGATAGGCCTGGACAGCCTGAGGGCGACCCAGACCGAGGCCCTGCAGGCGGCGCAGATTGCCCAGACGGCAGCCTTGCAATCGATGCAGCTGACGCAGGCCCAGGCGCTGGCCGACAGCCGGGCGGCCATAGCCAAGCAGTTGGCAGAGATTTCGCAGACCGTGCAGCAAAAGCAGGATGCCCTGCGTGCCGAGGTGCTGGAATCGGTGGGCAAGCAGGTGGGTGAGCAGGGGCGGGCGCAGCAGGAGCTGTTACTCAACACCCTGCGCCGCACGACTGAGCAATTGACCCAGTCAATCACCTTGCTGAGCGAGGGCGTGGACAAACGGCTAGAGCAGATTTCCGGCAAGGTGAGCGAGCGGCTGGATGAGGGCTTCAAGAAGACCAATGAGACCTTTGCCAGTGTGATGGCGCGCCTGGCGACGATAGACGAGGCGCAGAAGAAGATAGATGGCTTGACCAGCAATGTAGTGAGCCTGCAGGAGCTACTGGGCGACAAGCGCTCGCGCGGGGCGTTTGGCGAGGTGCAGCTGGAGCATCTGGTGAGTAATGTACTGCCGGCTTCCTGCTACCAGTTGCAGGCGGTGCTGAGCAATGGCACCCGGGCGGACTGCATACTGAAGTTGCCGGAGCCGACGGGAACGGTCGCAGTGGATTCCAAGTTCCCGTTGGAGAACTACCACAGGATGTTCGGCACCAGTGTGGAATCCGAGCGCTTGCTGGCGCAGCGGCAGTTCAAGGCGGATGTGAAGAAACATATCGACGCCATCAGCGACAAATACATCGTGGCGGGCGAGACGGCGGACGGCGCCGTGATGTTTATCCCGGCCGAGGCGGTTTTTGCCGAGATCCATGCCTACCACCCCGACCTGGTGCAGTACGCCATGGGCAAGCGGGTTTGGATTGTGTCGCCGACCACCATGATGGCCGTGCTCAATACCGCGCGTGCTGTCATCAAGGATGTGGAAACGCGTCAACAGGTGCATATTATCAAGTCGGCGCTGTCACGCTTGTCGGAAGACTTCCGCCGGTTTGATACGCGCATGAAGAACCTGGCGACGCATATCCGCCAGGCGCATGAGGATGCGCAGCAGGTACAGATCAGCAGTGAGAAGATCAGCAAGCGTTTTGTCGAGATCGAGCATGTGCGGTTTGAGCACGAAGCAACAGAGACCCTGCCGCTTGAGGCAGCCAGCAGTGAGGAATTGATATGAGCATCGTGAATGTACGTGGCCTGTGCCTGGTAGGCGTGGCCCTGGCAGCAACCCTGGCGCACGCCAAGGTGTACAAGTGGGTCGACGCCAATGGCCAGGTGCAGTACGGCGATCAGCCGCCCGCCATGGTAAAGAGCGAGCAGATGAAGCTTCGCTCACCGGCTGGCGTGGTGCAGGTGGCGCCCCCCCAGGCGGCGGGCAAGGGCAATGTGATACAGGCCGGTGTGCCGACCGCGGAAGAGGCCAAGGTGTTGTGCGCCAATGCCAATGCCAACCTGAAGGCACTGGGCGCAAAGGAGGTCTTTACCACTGGGCCGGACGGCAAGAATGTGAAGATGCCGGAGGCAGAACGCCAAGCGAAGATTGCAGAGAATACCAAGGCTCAGCAGCGGCTGTGCAAGGGCAGTAATTAAGCGCAGCCAAGGTGAAGCTAGGGCGCCGGGGTGTTAGCGCCCGTTCAAGGTCTCTGCCTCGTCGCGGCCCGCAAGGTTCGCTAGGCGCTGTCGTCCCGCTTCATGGTTTTGCCCAGTGCTACCCGGCGGTGGCGGGCATCTTTGGGGTCGGCGATCAGGGGGCGGTAGATTTCCACCCTGTCGCCTTCCCGCAGCAGGGTATCCAACGCTCTGACATGACCATGCACACCAGCTGTCAGCTTGGCCTGCGATAGCTCAGTAAAGCGTTCGGTGAGGCCCGATGCGCTGATGGCGGTGGCGATTGTGCTGCCTTCGGGCAAGTTCAGGGCAACGATAGCCTGCGTATCGGGCCGGGCGTAGGCGACTTCTATGCTGATCATCGTGCTCATCCGTGCCGCCTGTCTGCTTCTTTGACGAAGGCATCGACAAAGGTGCCCGCTATCTTGCTGAATACCGGGCCGACCAGGCTTTCCAGCGTGCGGCTGGAAAACTCGTAGTCGAGCTCGAATTCTATCTTGCAGGCGTCGTCCGCCAGCGCATGGAAGCGCCATGCACCGGTGAGCGCCCGGAAAGGGCCGTCTTTCAGCTCCATGCTGATGAGGTCGGCCTGCTTGCGGTTTTCGGTGGTGAATGCCGATTTCAGACCCAGGTAATCTATGCCTATGGTGGCGACGGTCCAGTCGTGATCGCGCAGGTGGATCTGGGTCTGGCCGCACCAGGGCAGGAATTGCGGGTAATCCTCGACCCGATCGATCAGGTCGAACATCAATTTGGCCGGGTAGGGCACGAGGACGGATTTACGGACTTGGGGCATGGGTGTGGTCGCGACTGGTAGAATACCAGCCTAGTTCGCGGCATAAGGTCGCGTATCCTAAGTTTCAACAGGGTTACATGCAATTCAATCAAGAAGACATACAGGATTTTGGCGACCATGAGTTGTCGCTGGACCCCCAGGTAGCTGCCATCCGCACACCGCCGCACTCGGTGGAGGCGGAGCAGTCTGTATTGGGCGGCCTGCTGATCGACAATGGTTCCTGGGACCGGATTGCGGACGCTATTACCGAGCCGGACTTCTACCGTGACGACCATCGTGTGATTTTCCGCCATGTGTCGCGGCTGGTGGAAACCGGCCGCCCGGCGGATGCGGTGACGGTGGCAGAGTCTCTCGATAATGCCAGCCAGCTGGCTTATGTGGGTGGCCTGAGCTACCTGGCCAGCCTGGCGCAGAACGTACCCAGCGCAGCCAATATCAAGCGCTATGCCGAGATTGTGCGTGAGCGCTCCATCATGCGGCAGTTGGCTGCCATCGGTACCGAAATTGCCGATGCGGCCTATAGCCCCCGCGGCCGTGAGGCGGCACAGCTGCTGGATGAGGCCGAGGGCAAGGTGTTTGAGATTGCCGAGCAGTCTGCCCGTGGCAAGCAGGGTTTCCTGGGCATGCCACAGCTGCTGAAAGAGGTGGTCACCCGGATTGATGAACTCTATAGCCGCGACAATCCGGATGAAGTGACCGGGACACCTACCGGTTTCTCGGATCTGGATGGCAAGACATCGGGCCTGCAGCCTGGTGACCTGATTATTGTGGCCGGGCGGCCTTCCATGGGTAAGACGGCCTTTTCGGTCAACATCGCCGAGAATGTGGCCATTGATTCGGCCTTGCCGGTGGCGATCTTCTCGATGGAAATGGGCGGCGCGCAGCTGGCCATGCGTATGATCGGTTCGGTAGGACGGCTGGATCAGCACAAGATCAAGACTGGCCGGCTGGAGGATGACGATTGGCAGAAACTGACCTATGCCGCCGGCAAGCTCTCTGAGGCCAATATCTTTATCGACGAAACGCCAGGCCTGACGGCACTGGAACTACGCGCCCGCGCCCGCCGCCTGGCGCGGCAGTTCGACGGCAAGCTGGGCCTGATCGTCATTGACTACATACAGCTGATGTCGGGTTCGGGCAAGGATCAGAACCGGGCTACCGAAGTGGGTGAAATCTCCCGCTCGCTGAAGGGCCTGGCCAAGGAGCTGCGGGTACCGGTGATTGCCCTGTCGCAGTTGAGCCGTTCGGTGGAACAACGGCCCAACAAGCGTCCTATGATGTCTGACTTGCGGGAATCGGGCGCCATTGAGCAGGATGCCGACTTGATCATGTTCCTGTACCGGGACGAGTACTACAACCCGGATTCGCCCGACAAGGGCTTGGCCGAGATCATCGTCAGCAAGCATCGTAACGGCCCGACGGGTGTGGTCAAACTGACCTTCCTGGGCCATTGGTCGCGCTTCGAGAATGCGGCGTTGCCAGGTGGTGGCTGGTCGTCTGGGGAATGATGGCTGCGGATAAGATGCCTGTGCTGTTGCCCTGCCCGTTTGCTGTGGCGGTTGTACGCTCTGTTACCCAGCCGGGCTGGCTGGGCCATGCCGTGTCTTATTGCGACTTGATGGGGTGATGCATGGTGCGTAGCGCGACCACCCGGCGTACCCTGTTGACCTTGCCGTTGTGGCTGTGCGCCACGGCCTGCCAGGCTGCGCCCATTGTGTTGTATGCGGATGAGGCATTTCCCCCTTACTCCTATGTCGAGCAGGGGCGCTTCAAGGGTATCTATGTAGACCAGGTCAGGGCGGCTGTGGCCAGGCTCAAGCAATACCAGGTGGAGCTGCGGCCCATTCCTTGGGAGCGGGGGTTGGCGGAGCTGGCGCAGGGGCGGATTTTTGGTTTGTTTGCTTCCTACCGTCGGTCTGAGCGGACTTATATCAAGCATTACTCTGCTCCGTTGCTGCTGGAGCATGTGGCGGTGTTCTGCAGGCAACAGGTATTGCCATCACCCCGAAGAGATTGGCCCCGGGACTACGGTGACCTGCGCATCGGCATCAACCAGGGTTTTGCCATGAGCGATGTGTTTGTGCAGGCCCGGCAGTCCGGTGCCATCAGGGTCATGCAGTTCAAAGGCAATGAGGAAAACCTGCTGGCGTTGGCGGCAGGCAAGACCCATTGCTATGTCAATGATCGGCTTTCCATCCTGTGGAACCTCAAGCGCCTGCAGCGAGACCCTCGCACCAAGGCGTCGATGGCTGCGCTGGATCTGCGCGAAACATTGACGCTCTCCAGCGAATCCGCCCATGTGGTATTCGGCCCAGGTGAGACCGACGCTACACAGAAGGCTTTTATTGCTGATCTGGACAGGGAGTTGGTGCAACAGAGCCGTAGCGGCGAGGCCCAGGCGATTGTGGCGAGGTATTTGAAGTAGCCAAGCTCGACTTGGGTTGTATGCGGTGCCTGGGGGCTGCCGAGCTTGGCATGAGCGCCGAGTAGCGCAATAGCTTGATCGGGCGTGGGGATTTCTATCCGCCCCCTGCGGTGGGCTTCGCTTTGCTCTGCCCCCCGCCCGTAGACGGTACTGGTGCAAGGTTGCAGGGGGCGTGCTGCATGGCGCTACTGCGCCAGCTGCCGCAGTCGCTGTATCCGTGCCGGTTCTGCCTTGACCAGCCATTCGTCCTTGGACAGCACGGCAAGGGCGCGGGCGAAGTAGTTGCGGGCCTCGTCACGGCGGCCGGTCAGTAGCAGGTTCTCGCCGATTTCCTCGTAGACGTAGCCGTCTTCCTCGCCCTGGCGCTGCCAGGCGCGTTCCAGGTCCAGCAGGATGGTCAGGGCACGTTCCACTTCGCCGCTTTCACGCAGTACCTTGGCCACGCTCCAGCGGGCTACCAGCAGCGATTTACCGCTGCCATGTGCCTCGTGCCAGGCTTGGGCCTTGCGCAGGTAGTCCAGCGCCTTGGGCAGGTCTTTCTGGTCATGGTAGGTCCAGCCCTGGTTGTTGTAGAGCGAGCCCAGCCAGTCTTTGGCGCGCATGTCGCTGCTCTTTTCGGCCAGCTGGATGGCTTGCTGGTTCCATTCCAGCGTGGCCTTGCCGCTATCGACAATGCCCAGCATATGCAGTGCGTCGATGGTGTAGAAGTCCAGGTTGTGGCGCTGTGCCAGCGAGAGCGCATTGCGGAACCAGCGCCAGGCTTTCTTGGGCTCGCCAGCCGAGTTGATCAGGCGGCCGCGCTCCAGCAGGTAGCGCACGCTGACGGCGGGTGGCAACTGGCCCATGGTGGGCAGTACGGTGTCGAGCGTGAGATTGCCGGCCTGGAAGTCGCCCTGCAGGCCTTGGGCACGGGCGATCTGGGTGAGGAGTTCGCCCGCTGTTGCGGCGTCGCCGGCCTGCTGGGCTTGTTCCAGTGCTTTGCGAAAACGGGTTTCCGATACCGCCGGTCTGTCGTAATCCCATAGCTTGTCCACGTCGGCCGCCAGGGCCGAGGCCATGAGACTGAGAGCGAACAGGATGCGTACTATCACAAACTCACCTTGATAAAGCCGGATTCGATCAATTCGTCCAACAGGTAGCTGAAGTCCTCGGCACTTTCCGAATCGGGGGCGAAACTGAAGACATCCTGATTGCTGCCTACACCTTCCAGAATGCTTTGGCTTTCGAACACGCGGGTGCGGCAGAAGTCCTTGCCGTAGCGGCGGGTCAGTTCGTGAGAGACTTTCTCTGAGGTAGGGTGGCCGCGCTGATAGCGGTTGATGAATACCTTGCGAGGGCGATAGAGGCCCTTGGTGGCCAGGCCTTTCAGGGTCTGGTCCAGTTGCTGGGCACCGTTCATCGCGAGGTATTCGGCGGTGACGGGTACCAGTACGGCATCGGCTGCCATCAGCGCCGAGAGCGACAGCACGCCGATCATGGGGCAGCAGTCGATCAGGACGGGTGTGTCGCTATCGGCCAGCATTTCATCTGCCATGGCTTTCTTGAGCCGCCGCAAGTCGCGCCGGTTCTGGGTTAGCATCATATCGACCTTGGCCAGTTCCATATGCGAGGGAATCAGGTTGACCTGGTTGCCCAGCTCGGTCACCAGCTCCGACAGGGGCGTCTGGTTCTGGTAAAAGCTGTAGACCGTGCGGTTGGCCTTGGGGGTGAGGCCAGACATGCTGGTGAGGTGGGCTTGCGGGTCCAGGTCGATCACCAGTGGCGCCAGCCCGTTGCGGGCCATGGCAGCGGCCAGGTTGGCGGTGGTGGTGGTCTTGCCTACGCCACCCTTCTGATTGAATACGGCAATGATGGTCATGCGGTTCGCCTCGTTGGTCTGCCATCATTTTAGCTGCCGTACGGCCAATGGCGATGAAAAAACGCCCGGCTTGCTGCTGTGGCCGGGCGGTCTGGTGGGACGGGCCTGCCACTGGGCGAGCCTGTTGCGTAGGCTGGCCCAGTGGCTGAGGGGTTAGAGTACTTCGGCGGCGTGGTCGGCCAGGCGTGAGCGTTCCCCCCGCTGCAGGGTGATGTGGCCGGAATGGCCCCAGCCCTTGAAGCGATCCACCACATAGGTGAGGCCAGACGAACCCTCAGTAAGGTAGGGGGTGTCGATCTGGGCGATATTACCCAGGCAGACCACCTTGGTGCCGGGGCCGGCGCGGGTGATCAGGGTCTTCATCTGCTTGGGGGTGAGGTTCTGTGCTTCGTCGATGATGAGAAACTTGTTGAGGAAGGTGCGGCCGCGCATGAAGTTGAGCGATTTGATCTTGATGCGTGACCGTATCAGGTCGCGGGTGGCGGCACGGCCCCATTCGCCAGACTCGCCATCGGTCTGGTTCAGCACGTCCAGGTTGTCTTCCAGGGCGCCCATCCAGGGAGCCATCTTTTCTTCCTCGGTGCCAGGCAGGAAGCCGATATCCTCGCCCACCGGCACGGTGACGCGGGTCATGATGATCTCGGTATAGCGTTTTTCCTCCAGCGTCATCATCAGGGCCGATGCCAGCGTCAACAGGGTCTTGCCGGTACCGGCCTGACCCAGCAGGGTGACGAAGTCGATATCGGGGTTCATCAGCAGGTTGATGGCGAAGTTCTGCTCGCGGTTGCGGGCGGTAATGCCCCAGATGGCGTTCTTGGGGTGGCTGTAGTCCTTGAGCGACTCCAGTACTGCGGTCTTGCCTTCGACCGATTTGACCATGGCCAGGAAGGGTTTGTCGGCCTCCTGCCAGACCATCTGGTTGAGCAGCAGGCTAGCGCAGTCATTGCCCTTGAGCTGGTAGTAGGCGCGGCCACCTTCCTGCCAGCTCTTCATGTCCTTACCGTTTTTCTCCCAGAAGCCCTGGTCTATCTCGCGCACACCGGTGTAGAGCAGGTCAGTGTCTTCCAGCACCTGGTCGTTGAAGTAGTCCTCTGCCGCCAGACCCAGGGCGCGGGCCTTGATACGCATGTTGATGTCTTTGGACACCAGCACGACTTCGCGCTTGGCATGCTGCTGCGCCAGTTGCATGACGACGGTGAGTATCTGGTTGTCCGCCTTGCCGACGGGCAGGTCGGCGGGCAGTTCGATGCGGGTGGCCTGGGTCTGCAGGAACAGGCTGCCGGTGGCCATGCCCTTGGACGGGTCTTTCAGCGAGACGCCCTGGTTGATCTCGCCTTCCTTGCCGCTGACGATATCGTCCAGGAACCGGCTGGCCTGGCGGGCGTTGCGGGCGACTTCGCTCATGCCTTTCTTGTGGCCGTCGAGTTCTTCCAGGGTGACCATGGGGAGACAGACGTCGTGTTCCTCGAAGCGGAACAGACTGGTGGGGTCGTGCATCAGTACGTTGGTATCCAGCACAAAGAGCTTGGTGGTTTTGGCTTTACGGGCAGCGGCCATATTTTCCTCGGGCTAGGTGATAGGTCGGCTTGTGGCCGACGTCGCGAGAACCGGTACCAAATCGCTGCCGCTGACAAAACCTGGCTGGCGTTGCGGTGCGGACCGGCCGTACTGCCTGGACGGTCTGCTGCACGCGCCTGCTGCACGCCTGGCCAGCAGTGCTACGCTGGGTTTTGTTCGCGGCGCTCATCCGGCTCCACAAAGCAAAACGCCCGTCATGGGGACGGGCGTTTCGGTCATTTCATCGTTTGCACGAAAGCTAGCACATCGCTCACATGGCCCGGCACCTTCACGCCGCGCCATTCCTTCACAATCTGTCCTTTGCCATCGACGACAAAGGTGCTGCGTTCTATGCCTCGCACCTGCTTGCCGTACATGTTCTTCATCTTCATCACGCCAAAGGCTTCGCACAGCTGCTCTTCGGGGTCGGATACCAGTTCGAAGGGGAAGGCCATCTTGGCCTTGAAGTTCTCGTGCGACTTGAGGCTGTCGCGGCTGGCGCCGAACACCTGGGTGCCAGCGGCCAGGAATGCGGCGTGGTGATCGCGGAAATCACCGCCTTCGGTGGTGCAGCCTGGGGTGTTGTCCTTGGGGTAGAAATAGAGAACGTAGGGGGTGCCGGCCAGTTGGGCCGTGTCGAAAATCTGGTCGCCCGTCATGGGCAGGCTAAGGGCCGGTACTGCTGTCATTACGTCCTCCGGTTTGATTTGATTGTGGTCAAAAACATGGGGGCATACAAGCACGCGCGCGGATGGAGGATTGTTGTTTTTCCCATCCGGCGCGAAGTGCTTGTTTTGATTGAACTAGCCTCGCATGCCTGTGTTGCAGGCATGTTGTAGGGGGCGTCGGGGCCGGGTCCGATGATTGCCAGTCAGCTGAGTTCAGCCAGCAGTTCCTTGACCCGCACGGCCCTGATGGCCGGGTCGGGCAGGGCGCTTTCCACCCGCAGGCGGTCTGGGCCGGCCAGCTTGTAGTTGCGCTTGGTCTGTATCAGTTTCATGACCTTCATGGGGTCCAGGGTGTTCTGGGCGGCAAACTGTACCGAGATGGCAATCTCGGAGGCGTCGAGCTTGAGCACACCCATGGGCTTGGCCACCAGGCGCAGGCGGTGGCAATCCAGCAGGATCTTGGCTGGCGGCGGCAGCAGGCCGAAGCGGTCGATCAACTCCTGCTGCATGTCGTCCAGCTCGTCGTTGGTTTCGCAGTTGGCCAGGCGCTTGTAGATGACCAGCCGTTCGTGCACATCGGGGCAGTAGTCATTGGGCAGCAGGGCGGGGCTGTGCAGGTTGATTTCGGTCGCGACGCCCAACGGGGCGTTGAGATCGGGCTCCACCCCTTTCTTGAGCGCCTTGACGGCTTCGTTGAGCATGGCGGAATACAGCGAGAAGCCGATTTCCTGCATCTCGCCGGATTGATCGTCACCCAGCACTTCACCAGCGCCACGGATTTCCAGGTCGTGCATGGCGAGATAAAAACCGGAACCCAGTTCTTCCATCTGCTGGATGGCTTCCAGGCGCTTTTGCGCGGAGGCCGTCAGGGCCTTGATGTCGGGGACCAGCAGATAGGCATAGGCCTGGTGATGAGAGCGGCCGACACGACCGCGCATCTGGTGCAACTGGGCCAGGCCGAACTTGTCGGCGCGGTTCATGATGATGGTATTGGCATTGGGAATGTCAATACCGGTTTCGATGATGGTGGTGCACAGCAGCAGGTTGAAGCGCTGCTGGTTGAAGTCGCGCATCACCTGTTCCAGATCGCGTTCGCGCATCTGGCCGTGGGCGACGCCGATACGGGCCTCAGGCAGCAGGGCGGCGAGCTTCTCGTGCATATTGATGATGGTGTCCACCTCGTTATGCAGGAAGAACACCTGGCCGCCACGCTTGAGCTCGCGCAGGACGGCTTCGCGGATGACACCGTCGCTCCAGTTGGCGACAAAGGTCTTGATGGCCAGCCGGCGGCTGGGTGCGGTGGCGATGACGGAGAAGTCGCGCAGCCCCTCCAGCGACATGGCCAGGGTGCGCGGAATGGGGGTGGCGGTCAGCGTGAGTACATCCACTTCGCTGCGCAGGGCCTTGAGCTGTTCCTTGTGGCGGACGCCGAAGCGGTGCTCTTCGTCGATGATGACAAGGCCCAGGTTCTTGAACTTGATGCCGTCCTGCACCAGCTTGTGAGTGCCGATGACGATATCGATGCTGCCGGATTCCATGCCGGCCACGGCGGCATCGACTTCTTTCTTGGAGCGGAAGCGGCTCAGTTCGGCCACCCGTACCGGCAGGTCGGCAAAGCGGTCGGAGAAATTCTGGAAGTGCTGCTCGGCCAGCAGGGTGGTAGGGACCAGCACGGCGACCTGCTTGCCGTCCGCCACTGCCACATAGGCGGCCCGCAGGGCGACTTCGGTCTTGCCGAAGCCCACATCGCCGCAGATCAGCCTGTCCATGGGCTTGCCACTGGTCATGTCGGCGATCACGGCTTCAATGGCGCCGGCCTGGTCGGCGGTTTCCTCAAAGCCGAAGCCGTCGGCAAAGGCTTCGTAATCGTGCGGCTTGAAGCCAAAGGCGTAGCCTTCGCGGGCGGCGCGGCGGGCGTAGAGGTTGAGCAGCTCGGCAGCAGTATCGCGTACCTGTTCGGCGGCCTTGCGCTTGGCTTTCTCCCATTGCCCCGAACCCAGCTTGTGCAGCGGTGCGCTGTCTTCGGCGCCG
>Ga0075156_10001508_pt1 | contig 12691 bp, 11 predicted proteins | sample JI81AbrownDNA_FD_70966 | JGI IMG/M metagenome (GOLD analysis project Ga0075156, IMG submission 70966) | Wastewater effluent complex algal communities from Wisconsin, to seasonally profile nutrient transformation and Carbon sequestration -... | ecosystem: Engineered > WWTP > Effluent > Algae...
TGTGGTCTGCAATCAGTTCGAACTCGACGCGGACGGACTGCTCACCGGGCGTTTGGTCGAGCCGGTGATCTGGGGCGAGGGCAAGGCCACGGCGGCCCAGCGCTTCGCGCGGGCCGAGGGCATCGATCTCGCCTCGGCATACTTCTATGCCGACGGAGATGAGGATGTCGCGCTGATGCACCTCGTCGGCAATCCGCGCCCGACAAATCCCGGGCCGGGGCTGACCAAGGTGGCCAAGAAGCGGGGGTGGCCGATCACACGGCATACCACCCGCGGGGTTGATGGGCGAGAATCATTGGTGCGCAACCTGATCGGTCTCTCGACGCTGGGGCCGATCACGGCCGGCGCGGCGGCGGTCGGCGTGCTGACCCGCAACAAGCGCAAGGGCTTGAATGTGATCACCGGCCTGTGGCCGCGGGCCCTGCTGGAAGCGCAGGGGGTGCGGCTCAATGTCGTCGGCGAGGCGAATGCCGCCCATCGCCCCGCGGTCTTCATCTTCAATCACCGCACGGCCATGGACACCTTCATCGTCGGCGCCGTGGTCAAGACGGACTTCACCGCCGTCGCGAAGGCGGAGCTGCGCAGCAACCCGATCTTCGGCACGATCGGTCGCGCGATGGACATCGCGTTCGTCGATCGCGGCAACACCGAGTCGGCGGTTGCCTCCATGCAGGAGGTTGAGCGGCTGATGGCCAAGGGCATCTCGATCATCATTTCGCCCGAAGGCCATCGCTATGACACGCACGAGGTCGGTGACTTCAAGAAGGGCGCCTTCCGGATGGCGAAATCCGCTGGGGTGCCGATCATTCCGATCGTGGTGCGCAATGCCGACGATGTCGCGGCCCGGGATTCGATGACGGTCAATCCGGGTGTCGTCGATGTGGCGATCTTGACGCCGATCTCCGTCGCGGACTGGGATCTGGCGGACTTCCCCGACCGGATCGCCGAAGTCCAAGAGTTGTATGTCGAGACGCTGCGCCACTGGCCGCATGAAGGGGACCCTCGTGTCTGAGCAGAATCTTGCCCCCGGTGACCGGGTCGTCATCGCCGTCACGCGGACGGCGGTCGAGGACCGGCTCGTGCGCGCCAAGGTCGCCGAGCTCTTTGGCACCGGACCCGATGCGCCGTCGGTCTTCACGCTCGCGCGGAGTGCCTCCACGACCGGTGATTTCAGCGCGCTGAGCGAGCGGCTCGCGCTGGGGGATGCCGAACTGCTGCCGATGGGCGTGACCTGGCTGCCGTCCGAGCACACTGACGGCGAACGCAAGGTCCGCCTCCTCGATATCGTGCGCGGGCAGAACCCCTATAAGCCGAATCCGCGCCAGCAGAACCAGATTGCGCGTCGCGAACCCGATCGCGGGCGAGTGATCGATGGTGCGAGCGCGAGCATTTCCTCGTTGCGCGAGCGTTTCGCCGAGTCCGGCAAGGATCCCGCAGCAGACCCGCTCGGTTTCGCGCGCTTCGTCGGGCGCCGGGCGCGCCTGGCCTTGCAGCGGGCGGATGCGCAATTGCTCGGACCGCAGTTCAAGTCCGCGAAACTGGTCAAGGACGAGATTCTCGCCAATGGCCACTTCCGCGCCGGCCTGGCCGAGGTCCGCCGCGAGCTCGGCCCGCAGGTCGTCACCGAGGAGAAGGTCGAGGAGATCCTCGATGAGCTCGCGACCGGCTGGGGCCGATTCTTCATCGATGTCTTTCCCCGCGTGGGACGCGCGGTCTATCAGCGCGGCTTCGAGGCCACGATCGACTCCCAGCCCGCCGAGATCGACCGGCTCCGGCGCACCATGGCGGAGCGACCGGTCATCTTCTTGTGGTCCCACCGTTCCAATCTCGACACCCCGGTCTTGTCGGTCTCGTTGCACGAGAACGGACTTCCGCTGCCGCACATGTTCGCCGGCATCAATATGTCGTTCGGTCCGATGGGCGCGATCATGCGCCGCTCCGGTGTCATCTTCATCCGGCGCAGCATCGCCGACCCGCTCTACAAGTTCATGCTCAAGGAGTTCGTCGGCTATCTGGCGGAGAAGCGGTTCAACCTCTCCTGGTCCATCGAGGGCACCCGGTCGCGGACGGGCAAGATGCTGCCGCCGAAGCTGGGCTTGCTCTCCTTTGCCGCCGAGCCGTATGTCGAGGGTCGCTCCGATGACATCGCCTTGCAGCCCGTCGCCATCACCTTCGACCAGTTGCATGAGGTGGGGGAGTATGCCGAGTATGCCGAGGGCGGCAAGAAGAGCGCCGAGGGCTTCTCATGGCTCTACAACTTCATCAAGGCGCAGGGCCAGAACCACTACGGCAAGATCTATATCCGTTATCCGGAGCCGGTCTCGATGCGCTCGATCATGGGCCCGCCCAATGGTGAGATCGCCCAGGATGAGGACAAGCGCCGGCTCGCTCTTCAAAAGATGGCTTTCGAGGTGGCCTGGCGGATCAACAAGGCAGCGCCCGTCACGCCGACGGCGCTCGTGACGGCGATTCTGCTCGGTGCGCAAGGGGTCGCGATGACCGGAGCGCATGTGACAACCGGTTTAGCACCGGTGCTGGACTACCTGGACGGGCTCGCGGTGCCCATGGCCGACTCGGTGCAGAATCTGCGCACCGAGACCGGTGTCGAGCAGGTGCTCACCGCGCTGGCCTCCTCGGGCACGGTGACGCGCGTCGAGGGTGCCCGGCACGTGGTCTGGCAGATCACCGAGAAGCAACAGCTCGCCGCGACCTTTTATCGCAATTCGATCATCCACGTCTTTCAGCTCGGCGCGATCTGCGAGATCGCGCTCGTGCTCGCGGCCCGGACCCACGTATCGGAGGAGCGCAGCGGGGGAGAACTTCCTGGGGCACCTGTCGGTCCGACTCGCCTCGACATCTTCTGGGCGCAGGCTGATCGGCTTCGTGATCTGCTCAAGTTCGACTTCTATTTCCAGGAGAAGTCGCTCTACCGCAAGGATATTCAGCGGCAGATGGTCGCGGCCGATCCCGATTGGGAGAGCCGTCTGATGGACCCTGAGTTCGACATCGAGGCCACTTTGCGCGGGCGGCGGCCGCTCGTTGCGCCCTTCACCCTGCGGCCCTTCTTCGAGTCCTATGGCATCGTCGCGGACGTCCTCGCCCATCACACCGGCGATGGCGAGATCGACAAGCAGGCGCTCACGAAGGAAGCGCTGGCCTATGGCAAGCAGTTGCTCGCGCAGCGGCGGATCGCCTCGGCCGAGCCGGTGTCGGCGCTGCTTTTCGCGACGGCGCTGCAATTGGCCGACAATCAGGGCGTGCTGGCGACCGGTCCCGATCGTGCACAGCGGGCCCTGGCCTTCGAGAAGGAGCTCAGCGAAATCCTCGCGGCCATCGAGTTGATCGGGCGGATCGCCTCGACGGACTTCACCGCGCAGTTGCGGGCGTCACGCCACGAGTGAGCCGGCCTTGGAAGGTGAGAATCCGCGCGATGGCCTCGGCGACCGGGCCCGGTCCAGGGGCCAGCGACAGCCGCACGTAGTTGTGCCCGTCGACGCGGTCGAAGTCGACGCCGGGCGTGATCGCGACGTCCTGTTCCGCGAGCAGGGCAGCGCACCAGGCGACTGAATCTCGGTGTGGGCCGAGCTGATTCGCGATGCCTGCATAGACATAGAAGGCGCCGTCCGCGGGGGCGACGCCGGTCCAGCCCAGGCTGGGCAGGGCATCTAGGACGATCCGACGAGCCTGGGCGAAGCCGGCGACGGCGGCCTCACACTCGGCATACGAGGCCTCGGTGAAGGCCGCGAGCGCAGCATGCTGCGCCGGCACCGGCGCGCATAATGCGAGGTTGCCGGCGAGGGCATCGACGGGGGCCAGCAGGTCCGCAGGCAAGAGCAGCCACCCGAGGCGCCACCCGGTCATACCCCAGTATTTGCTGAACGAGGAGACGACCACGGCGCTCGGATCGTCGCCCCACGCACACATGCCGGGGGATCCAGTGAAGGTGACTCCGTGATAGATCTCGTCACTGATGACTCGCACTCCGGCGTCTCGGCACCAAGCGAGCAGCGCCTGCAGGTGCGCCGCCGGGATCATGGTTCCGGTGGGATTGGCCGGGCTGGCCAGCACGACCCCAGCGAGTGGCTGCTCGGCGTGCGCCCTGGCGAGGAGCTCCACGCTCGGTTGGAAGCGCACCTCGGCTCCGGTGTCGAGTTCGACCACCTCGCAGCCGAGGGCGCGCAGGATGTTGACATATGCGGGATAGCCGGGACGGGCTACGGCGACCCGGTCGCCGGCATCGAAGGCCGCGAGGAAGGCGAGCAGGAAGCCACCGGAACTGCCGGTCGTCAGGCACACCTGGTCCGGGTCGATCGACAAGCCATACCAGCGCTGGTAGTGCCCAGCGATCGCCTCGCGAAGGGGACGTATGCCGCGAGTCTCGCTGTAGCCCAACGGGATTGCGTTCGTCATTACTTCAGCCGCCCGGTGCCGGACCGCGCTCGGCGCGCCCTGGCCGGGCTCGCCGGCGCAGAGGCTGATCACGTCCCGACCCTCGGCGCGGGCGGCCGCCACCGCCCGCAGGACCGTCATCACGGTGAAGGGTGAGACCTCGGAACGCTGAGAGGGGTGCGGCATGGCTCCAAGGCAATCACACGGCCAGGTGCGTTGCGGCGCCGACCTCGTCGACGGAGAAGAGATCACCGGCCTGACAGTCCAGGACGTCGCAGATCGCGGTGAGCGTGCTGAAGCGGATCGCCTTGGCGCGATTGTTCTTCAGCACCGACAGATTGACGACGGTGACGCCGACGGCCTCGGCAAGCGCCGAAAGGGTCATGTCGCGCTCCTGAAGGAGCCGGTCGAGATGGCAGGTGACGCGATGGGGTTCATCGACCGGCATCAGATCAGGCCTTCGACGTCATCACGCAGGCGGGTGCCGACCTTGAAGGCCTCGGCCAGGAGCGCGGTGATCAGGCCGAGTGTCATCGGCAGCCACGGCAGGTCGAGCGACACGGCGAGGTCGATGCCACCGAGGTCGAGGTCCGACAGCAGGGCCCCGTCGATGGACAGGCGGGCGAAGTAGGTGATCGGCACACCGATGAGCAGCAGGCCGGCAATGGCTCGCAGGCGGGTGACCTGGGCCGGTTCGAAGGGCGTGCCGACGCTGATGTCCCGCATGAAGCGCAACAACATTGCGATGATGCCGAGCACGATCGCGGCGAGCAGGATGCCCGGCAGCAGGTCGAGGATCCGCTGGCCGGTGCCCGCGCCGGCAAGATCGACGGCATACGTGCCGCTGCCATAGGCGACACCCGTGCGGTCGAGGTCGGCCACTCTGATGGGACTGGTCATCGGCAGTGGTATGGCGTCGCCGCGGACCCAGGAGCGCAACGGCATACCGACGGCGCCGACGACGCTGAGGGCGCCGATCAGCCACAGCAGCACCGTGAGTCCGATCCGGTCGCTGCGGTCGAAGGCCAGCCGGTCACGGCCGACGGCCGGGCGGGAGGTTCGCGGTGTGGTCATGGGGTCCCCTTCCAGAGCATATCGACTCTCGATACATCGACTATCGTTATGCATATCGATAGTCGATGTCAAGGGGGAGCAGGGCTACCAGGTTTCGCCGTGGAACTCGTGACCGGGCCCTTCGCGGAGCAGTCCACGGTAGGCGCTGCTCACGGGCGCGCCGTGGTTGATGACGGCGTCGACTTCGCGAGCGATCCGCATCTCGACGTCATACTCGTGAGCGAGTTCCATGACGACGGAGGAGGACTTCACGCCCTCCGCAACCTGCTTGAGTTCGGCGGCGATCTCGTCGAGATTCTTGCCCTGGGCCAGCATGATCCCGACGCGGCGGTTGCGGCTGTGGGGGCTGGTGCAGGTGGCGATCAGGTCACCCATGCCTGCCAGGCCGGAGAAGGTTTGCTCGTGCCCGCCCATGGCGACCCCGAGGCGGGTCAGTTCGCGCAGCGAGCGGGTGATGACCATAGCGCGGGTGTTGTCGCCGGCTTCCAGGCCGTCGCCGAAGCCGGTGGCGATGGCGAAGATGTTCTTCAGCGCCCCGGCAACTTCGACGCCGACGACATCGGTGGAGGTATAGACGCGGAACATCGTCGAGCGCAGGATGCCTTGAAGGGACTCGGCGAGTTGCTGATCGGGCATCGCGAGGGTGGCTGCCGCGGCATAGCCCTGGACAATCTCCCGGGCGATATTGGGGCCGTTGAGCACGCCGACCGGGTGACCGGGCAGGACCTCGCTGACAACCTCGGTGATCCGCAGCCGGCTGCCCTGCTCCAGGCCCTTGACCAAGGAGACAACCGGCACCCACGGGCGCAGGTGCTCGGCAACCTCACTCAGCACGGCGCGGGTGGCCTGCGAGGGGACGCCGAGGACCAACACGTCGGCCTGCGTGACCGCCTCGGCGAGATCGGAGGTGGCCTTGAGCGCGGGATTGATCGGCAGGTCGCCGAGATAGCGCGAGTTGATATGCCGCTCGTTGATGTCCTCGACCGTCGCCGCATCGCGCGCCCACTGCGTGGTTGGGGCATTGCGCGCGGCGATGGAGGCGACGGCGGTGCCCCAGGATCCTCCGCCGAGGACGGTCACGTGGGGTCGGCGCATGGGGGGCTCCTCGGGTGTCGATCGCTCGCCCTCGTCGGCGCGCGTGTGTCGCCCGAGATTACTGGCCGCTCGGCCCTCCCGGCGAACCTCTGCCCAACCTGCGCCCGTATGCCGTGTGCCGCACGACCGCGCGGCCGCCGAGTCCGATCGCGAAGACGAGGAGCCCGGCACCGATCGAACGCGCCGGCAGGGTCGCCACCAGGGTCAAGCAGCCAAGCAGGCCGATCAGATTGAGCGTCCGCGGTGAGCGCCGCTGGGCGGCTGGCTGGCGCAAGGCACTGAGGTTGGCGATGGCGTAATAGATCAGCACCCCGAATGAGGAGAACCCGATCGCTCCACGCAGATCGCCGAGCAGGACCAGCGCGGCCACGATCCCGCCGAGCGCGAGCTGGGCGGCATCAGGCACCTGATGACGGGGGCTGACCGACGCCAGCCGCGCCGGCAGGTCCTGCTCCCGGGCCATCGCCAAGGCGGTGCGGCCGATGCCGGCCATCAGGGCCAGCAGCGCACCCAGGCTTGCCGCCGCTGCCCCCAGGCGGATCACGGGCTCATACCACCCGGCACCTGCCCGCTCGACGGCATTCGCGAGCGCTGCTGAACTTCCGGCAAGGTCCTCGCCCAGGGTGCGGATCAGGGTCAGGCCCACCGCGGCATACACCGCGATGGCGATGCCGAGGGCACCCAGGATCGCCCGCCCGAGAACCTGAGGACGTGCCACCTCCTCGGCGAGGGTGGCAATGCGGGCATACCCGGCGAAGGCGAAGAAGAGCAGCCCGGCCCCTTGCAAGATCCCGAGCGCGCCCGGCTCCGTCAGCGGGCCTGGGGCGGGGATCGGGTCGCCGGTGGTGGTCAGGATGAGGAAGCCGAGCAGGACCACGGCGGTCACCGCGAGCAGAACCCGAGCCGTGTATGCCGTGCGCGTCACCCCCCGCAGGTTCAGCCAGGTCATCACGAGCACCGCGAACACCGCGAGCAGCCGCGCGGGCCACGCGCCTGAGGGCAGCGCATAGTGCGCGAACGTCAGGGCCATCGCGGCACACGAGGCGGTCTTTCCGACAATGAAACCCCAGCCGGCGGTGAACCCCCACCACGGGCCGAGCACGGCACGGCCGAAGAGATAGGTGCCCCCGGAACTCGGATAGCTTTGGGCCAGTTGGGCGCTCGCCATCGCGTTGCAGGTGGCGACGATTGCTGCGATGGCGAGCGCGAGCAATAGGCCCGAGCCGGCGGCGCGCGCCGCCGGCGGAAAGGCTGCGAAGACGCCCGCGCCGATCATTGCGCTGAGCCCGACGACGAGCGCATCACGGGTGCCCAGCCGGCGCGCCAATTGCCCTTCGCCGAAGCCCGTCCCTGCCTGGCTCATCGCCGGTCAGCCTAGGCGATCCGTCAGGGACGGCGCGACGGGCTGGTCACCTTGAACGGGGGCCGCGCCGCCTCTACGCGTTGCGAGAGCCTTTCCGGCGGTTTACGCTGCCCACGCTACCCCGCGTGGCGGGCCACGCGCCTCGATCCCTTGGATGGCGCCTGGGCAGGTCTTGGAGTGCGCCTGGTGTGGCGGGCCTGTCATCGTCCAAGTCCGCGGTCGCATGCCGAAGTGGTGTTCGTCGACCTGCCGGACGCGGGCATCCGAACGGCGCCGGGCCGCAGCCGACGGGCTGGCTGCGGTGAAGGTTGTCGAGCGCGACATCGAGCGCATCAAGACGGTCACAGTCGTCCAGCATTACACTCGGCAGGTCGAAGTCGAGGCGGTGCGGTGGCCCTCGGCGACGAGCGATTGGGTGACGGCCATTAGGGATCTGACGAGGCGCGTCGAGACCGGCAGGGTCTACGACCGAGATTTGGAAGACCTGGCCGGAGCTGTCAACGAACTTGTGGGCGCAATGGTCCGGCGCGGCCATCATCGGTGAGCGGGCAGGGCGCCTGAATGCCAGTTCCGAGCGGAGCTGTGCTCCCGAGCCGTCCTGCCAATCGTCCCAATCGTGTTGGGACGATTCCCGCCGAGGCGCCAGTGCCCTTCCGCATCGTCGAGGCGGTTGACTTGGTTACTTGCGCGGATTGCGGCGGCGCCCATTGCGGAGGCGGTCGAGTGCGCTGTCGATATTGACCTCGCGCAACCCCCCTGGCTTCGACAACTTGTAGACGAAGGGTCCCGTTCGATCCGCCAAGGGTTCCAGGAGATGCCAGTAGGTCATGAGGGTCTCGAGTTGTCCCCACTTGTTCCGGGAGAGTTCCCCTGTCAAGCACACCATCTTGACCAGGTGGGCCTGAACGGCTGTCAGTTCCGATAGCGAGTCCTGAATATTGCGGTCTCGGGAGATGGTGAGCCACCCTTCCTCGCCACAGTTGGCAGCCATTCGATGTCCTTGGCGCCTTCAGGAATCGGTGAAGGCTGTCGTGCTCGCTTATGGACAACCGCACCCGCATCTCCCGGGTACGTGAGGTCGTGCCTCAGGCCGCCCAACAGAATGCCCGCTCCACGCAAGTCCTGATCCACGTAGAACCGGACGACCGCCGGGCGTGGTTGGGTCATGCGGCTTGAGTCGCCTCGTACGCGTAGGCCCACCGCACATCAGACTCGGCGAGCCCGAAGTCTGCCGAGGCTTCTGCCACGCTGGCTCCGGACTCCATCTCGTCGAAGATGGCTTGGGTGCTCACTCCATTGACCGACGGGCGGCCGAACCGAACAAGTGGATCGATGACAACCGGCGATGCTTCCTCGGACGACGGACGGAAGCCCGAAACGACGCCGTCGGGGCCTTCCCATCGCACCCGGTTAAGAAAGGCCTCGCCGGGGAAGGTCAGCATCAATTGGGCGTTGGAGACGAGCCAAAACTCTTGATCCAGGTCAGCGACCTGCTGCGAGGTGCGGAGCAACTCGCGCCCTGATGTCCACGGCTGGGCGTGCGCGAGTGGGTATGCGACCCCCAGCTCCGCTCGGAGCGTGTCGATGAACTTGCGCAGCTGCGCCATCGGCACGCGCTCATTGCGGTACTGCCGCAACAGACCCGCCTCGACAAACTCTCCCCAAGTCACTACGCGGCTGCCGGTAGGGCTTGACCGGATGATTGGCAGGTAGGTCTTCCTACCGCGCCGCTCGCCTTCGAGCCAGTAGTGAAGGGTGCTTTGTGGCGTGCGGAGAAGCCGCGACGCCTCCGCCTCGGTGTAGACCTCGCGCTCCAAGAGCTCAACACCGTTTGCCATCGGGTACATCACATCAGAAATCAAGCCGTTGCCGGGTGACATTCTCATCTCGCTCCAGGCATGGTTGTGGGAATCCCTCCCAAAGAGCCGACCTTGCGTTGATTCCAGCCCACGCCGTACGGCCTGCCCTCGGGTGAGGAGCGGGCTGTCCGCGAACCCGCAGCGGGTGTGCGCACGACCGCACTGCAGGCGACCCGCGCCGGTTCGAGGGTCTTGAAGGTCAGTCACCGGGGGCGTCGATCGTTTTGGTCTCGCGGCTGAGGCCCTGTCCAGCGCCGCGTCGAGCGTCGATGGCTACGCCATGGACCACCACCCGCCCAACCCCAGGGCAGAGCCACGCAAGCGACGACGCGAGGGGACAGGACGCGCAACAGCCAGGAGCTCGACGCCCTTCACGGGCGGAGCGTCCACGGCTACCATTGACGTCACGTCAGCACCTCGAACTGCTGTCGTCCGACCCCCGGAGGTTGCCGCCTCGCGGGGGTCTTACCTGTTCGCGACCGGTGCTCTTATGCCCCACATATGCCCGAGGGCGGGGGAAGCGAAAGGGCTCTGACCGCGTTTCCGCAGGTCAGAGCCCAAAAGCCAACTGGTCGGGGTGACAGGATTTGAACCTGCGACCTCTTCGTCCCGAAGCAGGGTCCCCCCTGTGGGTTCGCCTGCTGCTGAGCATGATTCGGTCCATGCGCGTCCGTCCGGGGAGCGTCACGTCGCAGCCGATTGTCACTCAGATAGTCACTCACCGCGCGGCCTCCGCCTGTCGGCTCCTCGGGTGCCGAGTGTCACAAAAAGGTCAAAACGCTGCGGCTGTCGGTGCCTTACGCCACCATCGCCTTGTCAACACGACAGGGGGAAGAAATGACATTCCACAGCCACCCAACGAATCGCCTCAAGAGCCGGCAGCACCGCCGCTCGACGCTCCGGCTGCGGCGGCGAAACGCCAGTGGTGGAAGAAGAAGCGCTTCCTGATTCCGGCCGGTGGCTTGGTGGCCATCGCAGCGATAGCAGGGCAAGGGGGCGACGACTCGGCCAACGTTGGAGCACCGGTCGCAGCACCGTCGAGCACGTCGTCGGTGGCAACGACGACCACCAGCATCACACCAACGAGCGTGGTTGCCGCGCCGGTGACTGAGGAGCCGACTCCGACAGAAGAAGCAGTGTCATACGCGGGGGAATACGACGAAGCCTTCGGGACATTCAAGGCCTTCACCAAGTCCGGCCGCGGAGACAGCGTCGTCAAGTTCCCGTCGGAGATCCAGGGCGGAATCCTGGTCGCGACGCACAAGGGGTCCAGCAACTTCATCGTTCACGCCCTCGACAGCGGGAACCAAGATGTCGATGGCCTGGTGAACGAGATCGGTCGCTACTCCGGCACGGTGATGATCGGGGAGTCCAGCGACGAGGCAGCTGCGAAGCTCAAGATTGAAGCGGACGGCGCCTGGACGATCACACTGAAGCCCGTCTCCCAAGCGCCTCTCTGGAAGGCCAAGATGGCCGGTAAGGGTGACGGCGTCTTCCTCTACGAGATGCCAGCCGCGGATCTGGCCTTCACGCACAAGGGCGACAGCAACTTCATCGTGCACGCGATCGGTAATGGAGATGGCGGGCTCATCAACGAGATCGGCGCCTACAAGGGGACAGTCCCCGTGAGCGACGGTCCAGCCGTGATCACCATTCGCGCCGATGGAAGTTGGACTGCGATTTCGCAGTAAGGCGCAGGTTCGCGCTACGACGCGCTGGGCGAACCCGTCCCAGCGCGTCGATGCCACCTCATGCGTCCGGCCGATGCCTGGGCAATAGCCGAGCCAGGCGCCGCTTGATGGCCATGAGTGTGTCGGGGTCGTCTGCGCCCGTCGACACGCCGGGCATGCCCAGCCGGCCACGTCTCCACGAATGTCCAACCAGAAAGTGAGAAAAGCGTGACCGTCGAGCCGTTCCTCTTGTCGCTCGTCATCCCTCTGCTGCTTGCCGGCTGCTCCTCGAGCCCGGAGGCCGCCAGCGCCGAGGTGCAGCCGACGACAGCTCCTGCGTCAACCACGATGGCGTCACCTTCGCCGACGCTCGTGGATCTGGGTGAGGTCGGGACTGTGAGCGACCTCAGAGACGCCGCGGTGGCTGCCGGGTATGCGTGTCCTTCGTGGGAGCAGGACAACGTCGTTGCTGCGGCCGCCGAGTCGGGGCACTGCTCGGACGGAGATGTCTTCTCCGTCTACACCTCCGAGTCCGCCCGCGACGAGGTCGTGTCCTTCATGAAGGGGATGGCTACCAAGGAGATTCCGCTGTCTCTCTTGGTAGGGCCCAACTGGATCATCAACTCCGAGGACGCATCGGCGCTTGAATCCGCACTCGGCGGTGTGGTGGTCTCAGCGCCGTAGGGCCTGTCAACCTCGTCGCGTGGCTGAGTGATTCGGGGCCCCTCACCAACTCGGCCAGGGAGAGCCACCGAACCCATAGCGGAGCACAAGAGCTCGACGGAGTGGACGGGTCAGGGGTGGCCGAAGGTCATCGCGCAGCGACGCCGCAGGCGCCCTTGACGCGTCCCGGAGTCGGGCGGATGCTCCTGCGTCGGGTCGGCGGCTCGGAGGTCAGTGGCCTGGTGATGGTTGGCCAGCGCTTGCTCCCTGGGTTCCCGGCTGGTGTGGTCGGTGAGCGGCGGGGGTGCGCGTAGGCGCGCCAGCGCCGGAGCGCGGGGGTCCCTGCCGTGAGCCGGCGTGAGCCCGTCGGTCGGCGCGGCGGAGCCGCGCCCTTGATCTCATAGAGCCGTGCCCAGCAAGCCTGAGGACGAGCCTCCCGCGCATCTTGCCCTCCTCTCGTGTGTGGAAGGACGACTGCTGGTCCCGAAGGAGCTGGGAATCCTGGTTGCGGTTCTGTACGTAAGTACGTAAGATTCAAGAGCCACAGACCCTCCAAGGCAAAGGACCCGACATGAACA
>Ga0075156_10001510_pt1 | contig 12683 bp, 10 predicted proteins | sample JI81AbrownDNA_FD_70966 | JGI IMG/M metagenome (GOLD analysis project Ga0075156, IMG submission 70966) | Wastewater effluent complex algal communities from Wisconsin, to seasonally profile nutrient transformation and Carbon sequestration -... | ecosystem: Engineered > WWTP > Effluent > Algae...
CTGCCACGCGCGGAGGCTGGACGCGGTTCCCCATGGCGCTCGACCGGGGAAGGCGGGGGAAAGGTGAAGGAAGTCCTTGCTCACGCGCTGTCCTCGCACAATCCGGCGCTGGCCCTGCCCGATCCAGAGGTGGCCTCGCTCGACCCCGCGCTGGCCTCGCTCGACCTACGTGCCCGGCGGCGCTGGCGACGGTCGGGGGAGCAGGGCATGGCCCGTCGACTTTAGCCGACCGGACTGGCCGCGCTGGATTCCCAACACTCCGGCACCCCCGGCACGCTAGGCACGCCCGCCAACCTAGCACCACCGTTGGTCAGCGGGTAGTGGCGTGCTCAAGTGGCATGCTCAGGTGGCGTGCATAGGCTGGGCCGGTGATGGTGAACTCCGGCCGCGTCCAGCGGGGAACCGGGCTGTTGGTGGCCGCTCCGGCCTTCGTCGCCGTGATCCTGGCGGCCGGCTTCGGGGGGACGGTCGCGGCCTACGAGATCGGGGATCCGGGGGCGGTGATGCGGTGGCTGGTCCCCCTCTCCGGAACGCTGAGCGTCGTCGGGGCCTGCGGCGCCGTTGGCTACCTCCTCGTCGGCGCCTTCCTGACCCCGGAAACCACGCGCACCCACCGTCGCGAGACCGCCGCCCGCGTGGCGAGCCTGGGCCTCGGGGTCTGGCTCACCGGACTAGTGCTCACCCTGATCGGGACGTTCGCCGACATCTCCGGCCTGCGGCCGAGCCAGCCGCGCTTCTGGTCGCAATTCTTCGGACTCGCCTGGGAACTCGCCCCGACCCGGATGGCCGTCATCAGCGCGCTCATCGTTGCCATCGCCCTCGTCACCACGCTCCAACGGCACGGCAAGACGGCCCTGGCCTGGTGCTTCTTCGCCTCGTGGCTCGCACTGTTGCCCACCGCGCTCGCCGGGCATTCCGCGGTCAGCCGCGATCACATGAGTTCCATCAACGCCCTCGCTATCCACCTGCTCGCGGCGACCACCTGGGTTGGTGGGTTGGGCGCGCTGGTGGCCATGCGGCATACGCTCCAACCGCATCTCGGGGTGACCGCCCGACGATTCTCGACCGTCGCCGGCTGGTCGTATGCCGCGCTCGGCCTCAGCGGGCTCCTGGCCGCGTGGTTCAACCTCCGGGCCGTGGGCGACTTGGCCTCGGCGTATGGCGCGATGCTCCTGGTCAAGGTGGGCGCCTTCGTCCTCCTCGGGATCGCCGGCTACCTCCACCGCCGCTCGGCCCTCGCCGCCCTCGAAGCCTCGCCGACGAACGCCCGCGCCTTCGCCCGGCTGGCCCTCGGCGAACTCGTCCTCATGGGGGTCGCGATCGGCACCGCGGTGGCGCTGTCGCGCACACCGCCGCCGGCGAGCGACCGTCTGGCCCCCGACCCGACCACGGTGTACGAGTTCACCGGCTACAGCGACCCCGACCCCCCGCCGGACAACGCGTGGCTCACGGCGTGGCACGCGGATTGGCTGTGGATCGCCGTCAGCGTCGTCGCCATCGGAGTGTATGCCGCGTGGTTCCGCCGCCTGCGTCTGCGCGGCGATCGCTGGCCGTGGTGGCAGCTGATCTGCTGGGTCACGGGCTGGCTCGTCTTCTTGTATGCGATGTGCGGCGCCCCCGGGGTCTATGGCCGCATCCTGTTCTCCTGGCACATGACGATGCACATGACGATCGCGATGCTGGTGCCCCTGCTGCTGGTGCCCGCGGCCCCGATCACGTTGGCGCTGCGCGCGATCCCGGCGCGTCACGATGCCACCCGCGGCCCCCGTGAACTCATCCTCGCGCTGGTGCACTCGCGGTATCTCCAGGTGCTCGCCAACCCGGTCGTCGCGGCCGTGATCTTCTTCTTCAGCCTGGCGACTTTCTATTTCACCCCGCTCTTCTTCTACGCGTTGACCACGCACACCGGGCACATCCTGATGACGGTGCACTTCCTGCTGTCCGGTTATCTCTTCACCTGGGTACTCATCGGCACCGACCCCGGGCCCAAGCGCTGGCCGCCGGTCGTGCTGCTCGTCGTGCTCTTCGCGACGATCTCCTTCCACGCCTTCCTTGGGGTGATCATCACCGGCAGCAACAATCTGTTGGCGCCGGAGTTCTTCGGCCAACTCGGCTTGCCGTGGTTGCCCGATCCGCTGGCGGATCAGGCGCGCGGCGGCGCGATCGCCTGGGGCGTCGGCGAAGCGCCGACCCTCGTCTTGGCCCTGCTGGTCACCGTCGCCTGGCTGCGCGAGGATCGGCGCGAGACCGAACGCTCGGATCGCCGAGCCGATCGGGACCACGATGCCGAACTCGCGGCATACAACGACTATCTCGCGGGCCTCGGCCGCGGGGACAAGGGAGGCACCCGATGAGAGTCGCCGTCATCCAACTCGCGTATGCCGATGGCGAGCCCCTGCCCGAACGTCGCGACCGCGCCGCCCACCTCGTGCGGCAGCAGGCGGGGCACGATCTGGTGATCCTGCCCGAGCTGTGGGGGCCGACGGGCTTCGACTATCGGCTGTGGGAGGCGGCTGCCGAGTCCGTGGACGGGCCGACGGTGGCGGCGATGGCGGCGGTGGCGCGGGAGATTGGGGCGATGGTCCACATCGGCTCCATCATCGAGACGCTGCCCCAGCCGGGGGCGGAGGGCAAGTCGCTCGCCAACACCTCCGTGGTCGTCGGCGCGGACGGTGCCGTGGCGGCGGTGTATCGCAAAATCCACCGGTTCGGGTTTGCGGCGGGGGAGCCGGCGCTCTTGGAGGCGGGCTCGGACCTCGTGACGGTGGACCTGCCCGGCGGCCACCGCGCCGCGCTGTCGACATGCTATGACCTGCGCTTCCCCGAGCTCTACCGTCGCCAACTGGACGCGGGCGCCGAGGTTTTCCTGGTGCCGGCGGCGTGGCCGATGGCCCGGGTGGAGCACTGGTGCACCCTCGGGCGAGCCCGCGCCATCGAAAACCAATGCGTGCTGATCGCGTGCAATACGGCCGGCACGCATGGTGGCTATCAGATGGGCGGGGCGTCGCAGGTGGTCTCGGCGCAGGGGGTCGTGCTCGCCGAGGCGGGGCCTGACGAAGAGGTGCTCAGCGTCGACATCGATGTGGATGAGGTCAGCGCCTGGCGCCGCGACTTCCCTGTCCTGGCGGACCGGCGACTCTAGCTTGCGGTCATGACCTCGGGGCGTGACCTGGGGCCGAGCCCAATCGTCGCCGACCGCTCAGAGGCCGTCGACGCGGGTCTCGTCGACGCGGGTGCCGGTGTTGGGGTCGACGTGGGTGGTCGTCCGGCTGGAGTAGCCGCCCGCGCCGCCACCAGCGCGCGAGCCCATCACGAGAGATAGCAGGATCGCGAGGGCGCCACCTCCCATCATGATGTAGCCGATCATCGTCAGGTCAACGGCGCTGATGCTGTCCTTCACAGCGAAGGACAGGATGGCGCCGACGACGAGCAGGAAGATTCCGAGGCCGACATACATGGTCAAACTCCTGGTCAGGGTGCTCACGTTGGGTGAGGCAGGGTCAACTTCGGGGGCAGGATTAGGCACCCCGAGCACGACAACAGGGGTTTAGCGGCTGGTGATTTCGGCCGGCTCGGGCGTCAGCGACTGGTCGAGGGATTCGCCCGGGCGCGCCGGAATGCCATAGACAGACTCCAACACCATGACCGCAGCGCCCGTGGCGACGAGGTCGGCAGGGCAATCCTCGTGGGGAACCTCTGCGGGCACGGCCCGGTGGATCGTGTATGCCGCCCCGCCCGCCAAGGTGCGCTGCAACTCGGCGGCGAGGGCCGCGGCATACGCCTCGGGGTGGGCCTCGAGATCGGAGCCCGACCAGACCACCCCGGGGACGTCGACGATGTGAAGAGCGTTCGCGATGCCGGTCGCGACGGCGGCGGCCGCGCGCGCGATGTCGCCCTCGGCGAGAGCGCGCTGCTGGACGGCCTCGACACAGCCGCGGCGGCCGCACTCGCACTCCGGCCCGCCGGCCTCGATAACGAGATGCCCGAACTCCCCGGCACTCATGTGCGCGCCACGATGCAGTCGGCCGCCGATCCACAACGCCCCACCCACGCCGCGATCGAGCAAGGCATACAGGGTGTCGGTCATCTGGTCGCCCCGCTGCCACGCCGTCAGCTCAAGGGCCGCGTTGATGGACAGATCCATGACCGTATGCCGCCCCAGCCGGTGCGTCAGCGCGTCCAGTAGCGGAGTGGCCGCCGGGTCGCGCCACCACCGGAATCCCTGGACGACGCCGGTCGTGCGATCCACCGGACCGGGGAGCGCGACGCCCACCCCTACGATCTCCGGATTTGTCGAATCCGATTGGGGCGAAACAAGTTTCTCGACAGTTGAGGCGATTCCGTCGATAAGCTGCGCCGGGGTAAACCTGGCCGGCATGGGCGTTGCGGCGGTGTCGAGAACGTTGCCACCGAGGTCGACGCGCACGCCCTTGATGTCGGTGCGCCCGGCGTGGATACCGATGGCGTGGGCCTTCTCGGTGCGCAGTCGGTACAGGGTGGCGGGCTTGCCCCGCGCGCCCTGACGGCGGCCCACCTCCTCGACGAGGCCGTCATCGATCAGGCGCGCGAGGATTTTGGAGACGGCCTGGGGTGTCAGGCCGGTGCCGGCGGCGAGTTCGGCCCGCTCGGCCTGGTCCACGATCGCCAACGTCATCGGCGTCCCGGCGATGACCTGGCTGGGTCAGGCGCAGGGGTGGCGCGCGGCATACCTGCTGGCCGGAGGCATCTTCGTCCTCGCCCTGGCGTTGGCGGCCCGGAGCCTGCCGAGTCTGGTTGGCGACCCCAGCGCCAACGCACGCCGCGAACTCGCGGCGTTCGCCAACCGTCAGGTGTGGCTGGTCATGGGCGTTGGCGCGATCGGTTTCGGCGGGTTCTTTGCGGTGTACGCCTACCTCGCCGACGTCACCACCCACGTCACCGGGCTCGCTGCCACCGCCGTCCCGGCGGTGCTTGCCGTCACGGGCCTCGGGATGACCGTCGGCAACCTCCTCGGCGGGCGCGCCGCTGACCGTAACGGCGTGCGGGCGATGCTGGGCGGATTGACGGCGCTGGCCCTGGCCATGCTGGCCTTCGCCGGCCTGAGCGGCAACGCTGTCGGGCTCTTCTCGGCCGCCTTCGCGGTGGGTTTCGCGGCGATGTATGTCGGACCGGCCATCCAAGCTCGCCTGATCGACGCCTCCGGCGACGCCCCGCTGCTCGGCGCGTCGATGAACCACTCGGCTTTCAACGTCGGCAACACGCTGGGCGCGGTCCTCGGCGGGCAGGTCATCGCGGCGGGGTTCGGCTACCGCGCGCCGGCGCTCGTGGGCGTCGTACTCGCGCTCGGCGGCCTTGCCCTGGCCCTGATCAGCGTCCAACTCGAGCGGCGCCAGGTGGTGGAGTCGCGTGCCGTGGTCCCGGACGTCCGCTGCCCGCAACCCGCGCCCTGCTGAAGGGTCCCCGGCAACCAACAACCAAGAAGCGTCTCCCGGAACGCAACAACAAGTCGACGGGCAGAGACACGCCGTATGCCGAGTGGGCACGCGGCGTGTCTCTGCCCGTCGACTGTGGGTCAGTACGCGGGTCGGGACGCGCGAATCGGAGAGGACCCGGCAATCAGGACCCGCCGGTCGGGAGCTGGCGATCAGGACGCGCCCGTCAGGAGCAGCCGGTCAGGACCCGGCGATCAGAACGCGGACTCGGGGACGTCCATGAGGTCGTTGTCCATGGCCTCGGCGATGGCGCGCTCGGCAGCGAGCTTCGGCAGGACGTTGCGGGCGTAGAACTGGGCGGCGGCGACCTTGCCCGTGTAGAAGTCACGGTCCGAGCCCGTGGCTCCCGCGTCCAGCGCGTCCTGAGCGACGGCCGCCTGGCGCAGCAGCAGCCACCCGACGACGAGGTCACCGGCAGCCAGCAGCAGGCGGGTGGTGTTCTGTCCGACCTTGTAGAGGTTGGTGACCTGGCCGCCCGTGCGCGGATCGGAGGCCATTAGCGGGCCGACCATCGCGGCCAGGATGCCCTGGACATCCTCGGCGCCCTTGGCCAACAACTCGCGGTCGCGGTCGAGAACGCCCTTCTGGGCGCCCGTGTCCTTGGCGAACTCCTGAATCTGCATCGACAGGCTCGTCAGCGACGCGGCCTTGTCGCGGATGATCTTGCGGAAGAAGAAGTCGAGGCCCTGGATCGCAGTGGTGCCCTCATACAGGGTGTCGATCTTGGCGTCGCGGACGTACTGCTCGATCGGGTACTCCTGAAGGAATCCCGACCCGCCAAGGGTCTGGAGGGACTCGGTGCCCAGCAGCACCCATGCCCGCTCTGAGCCGAGGCCCTTAACGATGGGGAGCAGGAGGTCGTTGATCCGGCTCGCCTGGTCGGCCGCGCTGCCGGGCTCGTGCTGCTCCGAACCGGACTCCAGATAGGCCTGCTCCACGGTGTCTTGGAAGGACGCGGTGAACAGGACGAGGGCGCGCAGGCCCTCGGCATACGCCTTCTGCAGCATGAGCGAGCGACGCACGTCGGGGTGGTGGGTGATCGTGACGCGCGGGGCATTCTTGTCGAGCATCTCGGTGAGGTCCGCGCCTTGGACGCGCTGCTTGGCGTAGTCGAGCGCGTTGAGGTAGCCCGTGGAGAGCGTGGCGATGGCCTTGGTGCCGACCAGCATCCGGGCGTGCTCGATCACGCGGAACATCTGCGCGATGCCGTCGTGGACGTCGCCGAACAGGGTGCCGACCGCGGGCTCCTTGTCACCGAAGGTGACCTCGCACGTCGTCGACGTCTTCAGGCCCATCTTGTGCTCAAGGTTGGTGACATAGGCGCCATTGCGCTCGCCGAGTTCGCCGGTCTCCAGATCGACGTGGAACTTCGGAACGATGAACAGCGACAGGCCCTTCGTGCCGGGACCAGCCCCCTCCGGCCGCGCCAGGACAAAGTGGATGACGTTGTCGACCATGTCGGATTCGGCCGAGGTAATGAAGCGCTTCACGCCGGTGACATTCCAGGTGCCGTCGTCGTTCTGGGCGGCCTTCGCGCGCCCGGCGCCGACGTCGGACCCGGCGTCCGGCTCGGTCAGCACCATGGTGCAGTGCCAGTTCTTCTCGACGATCCAGCGGGCGAGCTTCTTCTGGTCGTCGTTGCCGAGGATGTAAAGCAGCTTGGCGAAGGAGTATGACGCGGCGAACATCGCGATCGCCGGGTTGGCCCCAAGGACCATCTCGTTCATCGCCCACTTGAGCGAGGGCGGCGCGACAGTGCCGTCGAGCTCGGCGGGGACGTCGATATTCCAGAACCCGGAGTCGATATAGGCCTGGTAGCTCCGGGCGAAGGACGGGGGCATCGTGACCGAGTTGGTCGCGGGGTCGAAGACCGGCGGGTTGCGGTCGGCATCGGCGAACGAGTCGGCGAGTTCGTTCTCGGCCAGCCGTGCGACCTCCTTGAGCATCTCGCGGGCGGTGTCTGTGTCGACGTCGGCGAATGGGCCGTGTCCGAGCACGTCCTGGCGACCCAGGACCTCGAAGAGGTTGAATTCGATGTCGCGCAGGTTGGCCTTGTAGTGACCCATGGTGGTTCCTCCGAGCGGCGTTGCTTGACCGGGTGCTGAGTGTGTGCGCGGGCTGAGGGGCGAGACCCGCGCTGACTAAGCGCTTGCTTACTTCGACGATAGTCTGCATTCGTGGCCCCTGGGGCGCAAGCAATTCGGCGAAATGGTGGCTCGGTCGTGACGATCGCCACGTTGGGTCTTCGGGTGCTCGGGTTCTCGAGAGCCTCAGATCCACCGCGTTCGGGTACGTCGATACGTGAGCTCCGGCAGGCTCAGGGTGCTTCCTGCTGAGCTGTCGTCACCGGGCGGTCGGTCCGCGGGACGCAGGTGCGTCGCCGTCATCCCACGAACCGTTGTGGGGGTTGCGCGCGTCGCGCTTCCGGAACTCGATCCAGTTGTTGTTGACGCGTGCGCCGAGCGGTGGCTGAAAGGCCGAAGCTCGACTCGTGCCGTCGGGCGTTGCGGAGCCGGCGGCGGTAGCGGCCCTCGGTGGTCTGGTCGGACTCGGTGGCGTGGCGCGGATGAGTAAGCCGTGCCGGTTATGGAAGGCGAAAGGCACGATGGGGTTATCGGTGCCGGTGATTCTGAACTCGCCGGCGTGATGGGCGTCGTGATGGTGCGGGCATAGCGAGATGAGGTTGTCGTAGTCGGTGCCGCCTCCCTCTGCCCAGTGCCGCACATGGTGGATCTCGACGAACCGGGTGGCAGGGCAGCCGGGGAAGGCGCACCCGCGGTCGCGGTCTTCGACCAGGCGCCGTAGCCGCTCGGGCGTTGCGCGCTGGCTGCGGCCCACCGAGATGGGTAACCCCTGGGTATGCCACAGGGCCGCGGCGTCAGCCGTGCAGGCGAGGCGGCTCGCCAAGTGAAACGCCAGGGTGCCGCGGGCGTTGACCCAAGCGCCTTCGGTGTCCATATGCACGTAGACGCGATAGTGGCTTGCCCGCGCCGGTGACTCGACGGCCCCGAGGCTGCGCGAGGCGATCTCCACCAGCGCGTCTGCGATGGTCGCGTCTGGGTTGCTGGCGGTGAACAGCGCGTCTTTGGCTTCGCGCAGGGCCATTTCCAGCAGCGCGCCGTCGGCGGCGTCGAGATCGGCCCGCAGGACGTAGCGACCCTCATCCCACACCGCGGTAACGCGCGACGGCTGGCAGGCGCGGCCAGGCTCATCGGGCAGAGTGGTTCGCAACCCAGGATCGCCGGGCGCAAAGGCACTTCCCGAGCCTGCGCATGCGGATTCCGAGTTGGTGGGATCCGTGTTGGCGAGATCGGTGTTGGCGGGTCCCGAGTTGACGGGGCCAGAATCGGTAGTCCCCGATGCGTCCGCGCCTGTTTGTGCTGTGCCTGCCGTGCCAGCGCCCGTATCTGTTGTGGCCGCCTCCGCCACCGCCGATGCGTTGATGTTGTTATCGGCGGTGTCCTCACCACCGCAAGCCGCGTCGGTGGCGCCGGCCGGAGTGGCGGGCTCGTCGGGGTCGAACGGGTATCGGCTGACGACGCGGCGCAATTGAGTGACCGTCATGAGCGGGGCGAGCTCGCAGACGGACTCCGCAAAGGCGGCCGGCACCCGCGCCGCGACGGTCGCGGACTGGTCAAGCGAGAGACGCCCGGCGTCGACCAACGCGGACAACGCCGGCAGTCGGGTCCGCGCCCGCGCCACCGTGGTCAACTGCGTGGCCGTCGACGGTGACAAGCCCGCCCGAAGCGCGAGCCAATGCTCCGGTGACCGGATCCCGTCCCCACCCCAGGCGTCGGTGTCGATCAACTGAACCGTCAGGTCAACGAGGCGAGCATGCAGGAGGTTGACCTGACCCGCGACCTCCGTGACCTGATCCCACAACTCGTCACGATCAAGGGGCGTAGGTGGATCAGGAAAGGCCAACACACTCATCGTGACACCCCGGTATCGCTATCCACGCGCGCCGTCACTAGCCCACGTCCGTCCCCGTCGGCTCATCCCCAACCGACGGTTATATAGTACATCAGTTCGCGAACGAACGCAAGCCTCATCGAGGCGTTCGCCGCCACTTGCCGTTGGTTACGATCGCCAGTTGCCGTTGGTTACGATCCCCGCGTGACGACGGAGGGGGAGGGCGCGGCATACGACAGCGTGGATCCCGCCGATCTCGAGACGACCCTGCGAGTCCTGGGGATGCTTCACGAACTCGCGCCCGACGACCCGGACATCCAGACGATCAAACGCGCGGCTGGAGTCATGACCAGCCGCATACGCAAGGCTCGCCGACGGGAGGCGCGCGAGGCAGCGGCGGCGCCTGGGCGCGCCCATGACCAGCGTGTCCTGGAGTCCACGGCCACCGGCTCGCCGGACCGGATCGATGACGAGACCCGCGGCATACTCCTTGCGGCACAATCGGATTCACCGTATGCCGGGGAACTCACCACCGCGCGTGGCTGCTACATCTGCCACGACAAGTACACCCTGGTGGATGCCTTCTATCACTGGCTCTGCCCGCAGTGCGCCGCGTTCAGCCACGGCAAACGCGACCAGCACGCCGACCTACGCGGCAAGCGGGCGCTGCTCACGGGCGGGCGGGCGAAGATCGGGATGTACATCGCGTTGATGCTTCTGCGCGACGGCGCGGACCTCACGATCACGACCCGCTTCCCGCGCGACGCCGCGCGGCGCTTCGCCGAACTGGCCGATTCCGCCGAGTGGCTCGACCGGCTGACGATCGTCGGCATCGACCTGCGGGATGCGACCCAGGTCGTCGCGCTCGCGGACGAGGTCGCCGCGGGCGGGCCCCTCGACATCCTCATCAACAACGCCTGCCAGACCGTGCGGCGCACTCCGGGCGCCTATTCACATCTCGTCGCCGGCGAATCCGAACCCCTTCCTGCCGGTATGCCGCTGCCTCGCCTGATCACCTTCGACCGGATCTCGGAGGCCCACCCAGCCGCCCTCGTCGGAGTTTTGACAAATCACGCGCAGACACATGCCGACGGCGCCAGCGTCGCGGCGCCATCCCCGTCGTCGCTGACGTCCCTTGCGCTGCAGGCAGGTTCGGCAAGTCTGGAGCGGCATCTCGCCGGGACCGCGATCGATGCGGGCGGGCTGCTGCCCGACGACGTCCTCGTGAACTCGTGGACGCAGAAGGTCGAGGACGTCGACCCGCTGGAGCTGTTGGAGGTGCAACTCTGCAATTCGGTCGCGCCCTTCCTTCTCGTCTCCCGGCTGCGGCCGTCAATGCGGGCGGCGGTCAAGGCCGGCGCCCGGCGGGCGTACGTCGTGAACGTCTCGGCAATGGAGGGCCAGTTTTCGCGGCGCTACAAGGGGCCGGGGCATCCGCATACGAATATGGCGAAGGCGGCGCTCAATATGCTCACCCGGACCTCAGCCAAGGAAATGTTTGAGGCCGATCGCATCCTGATGACCGCCGTCGACACGGGCTGGATCACCGACGAACGGCCGCACCGCGAGAAGCTTCGCATCGCGGCCGAGGGGTGGCACGCCCCGCTCGACCTGGTCGACGGCGCGGCCCGCGTCTACGACCCGATCGTGCGTGGCGAGGCCGGCGAGGATCTGTATGGGTGCTTCCTGAAGGACTTCGCTCCCCACCCCTGGTGATCCACAAGGGGCAGTGTTGCATTGATATCATTGAGGCATGACGGCGATCACGATCCGCAAGTTGCCGGAGGACGCGAAGCGTCGCCTCCGGATGCGGGCCGCAGCCCGCGGCACGTCGATGGAGGCGGAGGCGCGGGCCATCTTGTTGGCCGGTCTGGAAGCGCCGGTCCACGTGGACCTCAGCTGGATCGAGCAGTTGATTGAGATCGGGCACGAGTTCGGTGGTGTCGATCTCCCCGTCATCGCCGATGAGCCCGCGCCGGCTGCGCGGTTCGATTCGTGATCATCCTCGACACGAATGTCATCTCCGAGGCGATGCGGGGGCCCGCCGCGAATCCGCGGGTGATCGCATGGCTCCGATCTCTGCCGCAATCGCCCGTCACTACGACAATCAACCGGTCTGAGATTCTGGCGGGAATAGCGTTACTGCCGGACGGCCGCCGCTCCGGACTGCTCCGGCAGCGTGCCGATGCTGTCTTCCTCGGCCTCGGAGTTTGCTTGCCCCTCACGGATGCCTGCGCGAGTCACTACGCAGACATCGTGGCCAACCGCTCCCGGATGGGGCGACCAATCGGTGGCTTTGACGCCCTCATCGCCGCAATTGCCAGAGTCAGCCGGGCCCAATTGGCGACGCGCGACATCAGCGGATTCGAGGGCACCGGGGTCGAGCTCATTGATCCGTGGGCCATTGATCCGTGGGTGACCCCGGCCTAGCCGAAGTAGGCCGCGATAGCGGCCTTCTCGATGGCGACGGTGTCGGCGGCGACGAACTGCCCGGCCGATGATGTCAGGACGGAGGCGGCTCGCTCGAGGCGCTGCGCGGCATACCCACTGGTGAACAGGTCCTCCCGAAGTCGTTGCGTTGCAGCGGTTTTCAGTTGGGCCAGTGCGGGTGTGGCCTCGAAACGGCGGGACAGGACGTTGCCGCTCTGGTTACCCCGGTTCGCCCCACCTCCACCCATGCCCTCGCCGGCCCCGGGGCGACCCCCGCCACCCTGCCCGCCTAGACCCTGCCCGCCGCCGGGCCTGTTCGAGACGCCGAAGGTCAGGTTGTGGTCCCAGCCGACCACGGTCATCCGCTTCGTCGACGACGCCCGCCACAGGTAGGAGTTGTTGCCGGGGCCATCCATAGCGTCGTAGTTGCCGATCAGATCCTCCAGCGCGAGATAGGTCGCGAAGGCGTCCACCTCCACCTGCTCGGCCAGCCCGCTGGCGAACCCAGTGTCGTCAACCTCGTTGACCCACTTCAGGAATGCGATCAACGGCGCCAGATCGTCCTCGCCGGCCTCGACGTCAAACCGATCGTCGTATGCCGCGGGGTCGTCACCGAGGTAGTCGTAGTTTCCCTGTGCCTCGGCCTTGTAGAGGATGCCGTCCGCAGCAAAAGTGCGCTCCACCCACGGCTTCGACGGCTGCTCCAGGATGAGGCGCAGCACGGGGGCGGCGCCCGCGACGGCCACCGCGGCATACGACCAGGGTTCTGAGGCAAGGCCGGCCTTTGCCAGCAGGTCGAGGGAGAGGGCCTCGTTGAGGGCGGTGGTGGTGTTGTTGAGGCGGACGACGATCTCGGTGACACCCTCGTGG
>Ga0075156_10001511_pt1 | contig 12682 bp, 26 predicted proteins | sample JI81AbrownDNA_FD_70966 | JGI IMG/M metagenome (GOLD analysis project Ga0075156, IMG submission 70966) | Wastewater effluent complex algal communities from Wisconsin, to seasonally profile nutrient transformation and Carbon sequestration -... | ecosystem: Engineered > WWTP > Effluent > Algae...
GGCTACCTCCCCGGCCTCGCAGCGATTCACACGCCCCTACCCCCGAGCGTCGGTGCCCTGGCGCGCGGTGCGCGTGGCGTGACACGCCTTGCATAGGCTGCGTGTCATCTGCACATCGAGCCATGATGCTGGGTCGGTGTAGTCGGTGCCGTCGACGTGGTCGACGGTGGTGGCGATGGCCCCACAGAAGCGGCAGAGCGGCTCGAGCGCGAGGCGTACCTGGCGGATCCTGCGCCAGCGCCGGTCACCCGTGTTGGCGACGGTCCACGATTTCGGCTTGCGGATCCATGCGGCGTCGCACGTCTCACACTTGCCTCGAACGAGCTGCCTGCAGGTCCGGCAGCGTCGGGGGGCGGAGAGTGCCATCGCTCACCCCCCGGACATGGAAGAAAGCGAGTCCGGACATGCCGTGAAGGTGCCCCCCGGCCCGGCGTCGGGGGGGTCCCCCCCTGGTCAACCCCCGGACATGCGAGACGCGCCCCGTGGAAGTCACGTCGCGCGTACGCGCTCAGCCTAACAGCACCATTGCCCGAAACGCTAGCGATCCCGGGCGTGTCATCCTGCCTCGCGCCACGCCGTCACGTCCTCGACCAGGTACAGCACGCCACCCTCGGTGTTCAGCCTGCGCCATCGGCACTCGGCCGCGGCGTTGTAGACCGTCTTGATGGACCTCCCGGCCAGTGCTGCAGCCTCGCCCGGCGTGACCCAGCCCGACCCCGGCTTGCCCAGCCGGCGACCCAGCGACGCCCACGACTCCGGCGGCCAGGTGGACTCGCACACCCGGCAGCGGCACTCCGGCCGCACCTCCTCACCAACCGGGAAGTGGGCCCACACCTCGCCCGGGCACGGCCTGCCGTCTTCGCAGGTGGTCGGGCAGGGGCCCACGAACACGCGGGTCCTGTCCCGCGGCAGGTCGATGGCGACCGCGGCGCTCGCGTACACCTCACGCAGCTCGTCGGCGAACTCCCCCGAGGCGGGGTGCCGGTCCAGCTCGGCGAGCCACCGCATCAGGTGGACCGCCATGGCCGTGATGGTGTCGGCAGGTAGCGCCGCGGCGACCTCCTCGTGCAGGAGGCGGCACCAGGCGACCAGGTAGGCCCGCATCCCGTGGAGCGCCTCGGCGGCGCGTTCGGCGTACGGCAGCGGCGTGTCGGCGCTGCGCCGGTGGTCGCCCGTCCTGGCACCCGAGACGCGGGCCATGGTGTCGGCCAGGTCGACGGCGAGGGCGGGCAGGTCGCCGAGGTCACGGTCGATCCGGTGCCGGCAGCCGCGGCACCAGCCGAGGCCGTCGGCGGCGGGCCGGTCGAGGCAGCGGGTGCAGGTGCGGGTCGGCGTCATGCGGTCTCCTCGGTGCCGTTCTGCGGCCCTTCCAGCGGCTCGGGGTCCACGGGTGCCGACCCTGCCCCCTGCGTGCCGCTAAACCGGTTTAGCAGCCCGCTGGTGACGGTTCCCGGGTTGGGCGTCGGAGTGAGCAGCGCACGCGCCTCGGGGGTCAAGGCGGCCACGGCCTCCTGGACCTGGAGGTTGAGGCGCCAGTACGCCCGCCCCGTACCCGTTCGCCAGTCGTCCTCGAACGCCAGCGCCGCCGACGCCAGCTCGAGGGCGAGGCGGATGGCCTCGACCTCGGCCGTGGTCAGGTGGGTGTAGTAGTCGAGCACGTCGACCAGGTAGGCGGGGGTCACGACGGGCTCCCGTCGTTGATGAGGCGGTCATAGATGGCCCGGGCCCACTCGACATCGGCCATCGCCTCGTGGCGGCGGTAGTCGTCAGGGTCCACGCCGACCGCTCGGCTGAGGTCGTCCGAGTCCCAAGGCAGCGGCGGTAGCGGTAGCCCACGACCGGCCAGCCATCCAACCGCGAGGTTCTCGATGTCGATCAGGTGGTAGTGCCACCCGGAGGCACCCAGCTGATGGGCGATGCGCTCGGTGTCGAAGCTCGGGACCGCGCCGACGACGTGGGGTCGGTCCTCGCGAAACACATGCCGTTCGAGGTGGTAGCGGGCGAGCCCCGGGGTCAGCAACGCCTGCCCTCCGTACCGGTTGTGGAAGTCGCTCAAGAACCGCTCTGGGAAGTCATCGGGAGGCTCAGGGCTGCGCCCTGCGCCGTCCGTCAGATGCCAGTGATACCGGGTCTCGGTGCCGTCGTCCTCGCGCCGGATCGCGGCGATCTCCCAGATCGGGTCGTCCAGCCCGAGGCCGAGGGTTTCGGTGTCAAGGAAGACGAGACTCATGACAGGCTCCCGTCGCCCTCGTGCCAGTCGGCGCCGCTGAGGTGACCACACGGGGTGGGCGTCGTCATGATCATGCTTTGCATCGTCATGATCATGATCATGCTTTGCATCCTCCGCATGAAGCTAGGGACCCGCGTCGCTGCGCTCGGTGTGATGCAGGGGGTCATGCGTGGTCCTCTTTCTCGGTCATGGCGGCTCGTAGCCGGGCGATGCGGTCGGGGTCGGCTGGGGTCCAGCCGGGCTCTGGTGTGTAGCCGGGGCAGTCCTGGACGCGGGCGCCGTGGTGGTGGGACTCCCACACGCCGCAGACGCAGCTGCGGCCCAGCTCGGTGACGCGCTCCCCGGCGGCGGTCCGGTCGATGCTCGGTCCGGTGTTCCGCTGTCCGAGGGCGTTGAGGGCGGCAAGCCAGTGGTCGCCGGACGCAGCGAGGACTGCGGGGGTGCGCTGGTCGCCACGGGTGACGGTGGCGACGATGGCGGCGACGGTGAGCTGGTCGAGATCTTGGGTGGTGGCCTTGGCGAGCGCGGAGTGGATGCCGGCACGGTCCCAGTCGGGGGCGATGCGGCCGACGAGCCAGGCGATGGCGCGGCGGTCCTGGTCGGCTGCGATCGGTGCGGGTCGTCTGGTCATCGCGTAGCACCTCGCATCGGCATTCCGTCGCGGTCGCGGGGGGTGGCTACGTAACGATGCTGATGCAGGTAACCAAGGAATATGTCTCTTGTCTCGGTGTCTCCTGTCTCTTGTCTCCTGTCTCTTGTATAGCGCGCGCAGCTTCCAGCGCTCCCACCCCCGCTATAGCGCGCGCTATAGCGCGCGGACGTGCGACCTGTCACGGCGGCTCTCCTCCTCGCATCTCGGGCACTTCGGGTCGGGCCGGTCAGCGTGCAGCCCCTTGCCATGGTTCGTAGTGGCGGCGCCAATGACCTTCCGTTCGCGCTCTGCGTCCTGCTCGGCCTCGGACAGGTTCCACTTGAGGTAGGAGCGGACGTACCAGCCACTCGGGATGTCTTCCCACAGGCCAACTTCCACGAGTTTTCTCGCGTGTTTCATCGAAGAAGGCACACCGTTTGCTACGAAAGGCAGGTCAAGATGCAACAGGATTCCGTCGCGCTTGTTCTTCTTGATGTACTCGTTGGCCCTGCGGAAGATGAGCTCGGCGAGTGGTCCGGCGGCCATGACGGCGGGGTCTGTGGCGAGGTTCACGTCACACGGGACGAACTGGCCCGGGATGCGTCTAGCCATGGTCGGCCTCCTCTCCTGCTGCGTCGGCGTAGTCCTGGAGCGCCTGAATGATGGCGCGCATCCGGTCGTGCCGGGGTCCGTGGACCTCGAGGACGGCAGCTGCGGCGAGCGCCTGGCCGATGGTGAGGATGGGCGCCGGGCGCAGGTTGGCCTCGCCGGTAAGGAGCGGGTCGTGGGCCTCCTTCGCGGTCGTCGTGGACGCGTTGACGTCCGGCGCCGGGTCGTGGGTCATGCCGCCCGCCTCTCGTGCCGGTCGAGTGCGACAAGGATGCTGGCGACCTGGACCCGGTGCCGGTAGGCGACCTCGGCGATGGCGGTATCGCGGCTGTAGCCGACTGCCATCAGGTCATCGACTGCGGCGGCATGCTCGGCGGCATGGCGGAAGGAGGGGTCGTGGCGCTGCCACCCGGACGGCTGCTCGGCGGGGTCGTCGATGTCGTCCCAGGCGAGGGTCGGCGCGTACCCGGCACGTCCTGCTTGTGCGCTGCGCCGACGGGTCTGCCATGTGTCGGGAGGGGTCGCGTTCCACAGGAGGTCGTGGGCGTGCCGGATGGCGTCGTTGGTGCGGAGGGTGATGCGGTCCTCGACCTGGGCGCCGCGGAGGGTGCCCGGTGCGATGCCGCCGGCGTCACAGATGGCGGGCATGGACCAGCCGAGCAGGGCGAGCGCCTGGATGCGGCGGCGGGCCCCGACGCTCGACACAGTGAGCGGTGCCGGGGTGACGGCGAGGATGGCTTCGGCGGTAGTGCGGCGCATCACGCCCGAGGTCGAGGTAGCGATGCGGCGCCCGTCGGTGGCGCGCATCCCGGCGGCGAGTGCGATGCGGGAGACGGTCATGCCGGCGGCGACGAGGCGGCGCATGTGGGCGCGTACGGGCTCGGCAGCGACGATGCCGGGCCGTCCGTGGGTGCGGGCATACCTGGCGCGTTTGGCGGCCCGCGTGGACGCGTCGGTGCAGTCTCGGCAGCGGCAGCACCCAGCCTTGTAGGCGGCGTCGGTGGCGTGCTGGTGGCGCGCGCGCGGGTGGGTGCAGCCGTCGACGGTGCCGGGCGCGGTCATGCTGTCTCCCCTGTAATGAGCGAGTCCTGGTGGTGGCCGAACAGGCAGGCGGGCGACAGCCACATGCCCTCACGGCGGCCGTTGTCGCGGCGGACGCTGTAGCCTGCACCGCCGTCCCGACCGCACCAGGTGCAGCACCAGCGGTGGACGCCGGGCAGGGTTTCGAGGAGGGTCATGCGGAAACTCCTGCCGTAGTGTATTGACAGACTGCCAATACAGTTGGTACCTTTGAGACATGACGAAGACAGCAGCCCCCCAGACCTTCACCGCCGAAGCGCAGGCCATCCTCGACGACATCCAAGACCGACGCGGCACCTTCACCGCTTCGGCGAACGTCCGGCCGAACGCCTTCGGCGGCTTCGACTGGCATCTGCCGATGGGCGGCACGATCCGCACCGAACGCGACGACACCGACTGGATCGTGTACGTGTTCGACAGCGGCATGTGGCTTCAGGGAAGCCATCGACTCAGCGGGACCTTCTCCCGCCTCAGCTTCGTGGCGTCGGTCGTGGCGGACCTCCTGTGACCGCCCAGGGCAACACCCCGCCCCGGTCGGTGCGGGTCCCCGACGACGTGTGGCAGGCCGCGAAGGATGCAGCCGACCGGAAGGGTGAGACGGTGAGTGAAGCCGTGGTGCGGTTCCTGCGGCGGTACGGGCGGTCGTAGTCATGCCGTGGCCTCCGTGAAGTCGAGGGCGGTCTGGTCGTGGTCGCCCGCCGCTTTGATGCGCCGGGCACCCAGCGCGCAGTAGGGCTCGTGTGCGTCCGATCCGATGAAGCTGCGGCCGTGCCGCATGGCGGACTCTCCGGTCGAGTGCGAGCCCGCGAACGAGTCGAGGATTACGTCGCCGGGCTTGGTGCTCGTGAGGACCATGTGGTCGAGCAGCGCGGCGGGCTTCTCGCAGGGGTGGCGGGCCTCGCCCTTCCTGCCCGGAGGCGGCGGGGCGTAGCGCCACACCTCGCCGCGTGGTCGTGCTCCCGACTCTGGCCCCAAGTCGAACGGCCTGCGGAGGTTGTCGTACTCGGTGCGGAGGTTGTCGTACTCGGTGCGGAGGTTGTCGTACTCGGTGCGGAGGTAGTCGTACTCGGTGCGGAGGTAGTCGCCGACAGTGGGCGCGTTGAACAGGTCCCGGAGTTGCTGGTATCGCTCGCGGGATGGCAGCCTCCACTGCGAGGCGCCGAACCAGTGCCCGGCCATTTTGCCGTTGCACCCGAGCGCCGCGTCGATCTCTCGGTCGCTCAGGCCGCGCCTGTCACGCTCGGAGGCCAGGTACTCGCGGATGGGCGCGAACACTTGAGCGGCCAGACCGTGCAGGGCGTTGGCGTAGGCGCGATCGGCGCTACTGGCCGCGGCGTAGTCCTTGACGGGCTGCGCGAACAGGATGCGCTCGTTGTCTCCCGAGTGATATTGGGTCAGCCCGTCGCGGTTGGCGCGCCAGATCTTCGCGTCGGTCTTGTGCCACACGATCCGGTTCAGGATGGCGAACCCAGCGGGCTCGATGGCGCCCAACTCCACGCGCGCCGCCATCTGCGGGGAAGCGAACACGTAGAGCGACCCGTTCGGCTTCAGGACCCGCTGCCACTCCTCGGCGACGGAGCGCAGCCACCCGAGGAAGGTGTCGGGGTTGGCCCACGCCTTGTCCCACGGCTCGTTGATCGCGCGGAAGTAGGGCGGGTCCGTGATGACGGCATCGACGGACGCCGTGGGCAGTTCGCGGAGCACGGCCAGCGCGTCGCCGTGGTAGAGCGTCACCCGCTCGTCGCTGTAGTAGGGCGCGGTCACGACTCGCCCCCCTTGTCAGCGACGTAGCGGCCGGTGGGGGTGATGTCAGTGCCCACGTCAGGCTTCGATCTCGTGGTGCTCGTCGGTGATCCGCTGCGCGGCGGCGATCGAGCCGACCGTCTCGTCTACGGCCATCACCATGGCGAGCTCGACGGCCTTCGGCATGAGCTTGAGGACCTGCTTGAGCGCGGTCTTGCGCTCCATCCAGTGCTCGGGGTCGGGGATGTCGCCCGACGATCCGACCTTGCCGCGGCGGAGGATGCGGATCTGGTCGGCGGTGAACACGTCGAACTGCTGCGCTCCGGTGCTCAGTTCAACGATGGCGTAGTAGTGGGTTACCTTGCCCCGGTCGCCGGTGGCGGGGATGTGGTCGAGCCTGCGGACGAGCCCCTTCGACCAGTCGAACTGGTCACGCTCGCACACGTACCCGGTGTCGAGGCGGGCGGCGAGGGGATGCTGCCAGAACAACTTGGCGACGCCCTGGTATCCGACGATGAGCTCGCACTCGGTGGTGCCGGCCGTCTTGTCGCGGTATGGGACGAGGTAGCACTCGCCTCCGACGCCGGGCTCGAGTCCGAGCGCCGAGGCGGTCAGCAGGGCGCCGAAGAACGATGCGGGGGTGCAGGTCGCCAACTGTGGCGTCTTGCGGATCTGGGTGAGCACGATGCGGGTGAACCGGTCACCGGACATGTGCCGGGGCAGTGCGCGGGTGATTTCGCCCTGCATCTCGACGAGCATTGCCGCCATCGTCTTGCGCTCCTGGCGCTGCGGGAGGACCTCGCCGGTCTCGGGGACGACGACGTCGGTTGTGGGGTTGGTCATGATGCGGTCCTCTCGATGAGTGCTTCGATGGCGGCGGCCTGCTCTTCGGCCAGGTCGGCCTCGAGGTCGCGCAGTGCCCATGCGGGCGGGCTGAGGGTAATGAGGTCGTCGCCGTAGCCGGGCCACCGTCCGGCGGCGCGGCATTCGGCGTACAGGTCGATCGCGCGGCGCAGGTTGCGTTCCCCGATGGCGCGGTAGTCGTCGTCCAGCTCGACGACGGCGACCAGGTAGGGCGGGGTCTTGTCCTGGACGACGAAGAACATGCGGTCGCGCCCGGTGAGGCGGCGGTACATGGCGTCCTGGGTGGCGTAGCCGTACGTGAGGGCGGCCCGGGACCATGACGACGGGGATGCGTCGGCAGAGGTCTTGTAGTCGACGACGCACGCGCCGGCGAGGAGGTCGACCTTGCCGCGCAGCCAGACCCCGGTCGGCTCGTCGACCGTGAACGCGGCGACCTCACGCTCGCCCGGCATCCCGAGTAGTGACGCGGCGAGAGGGTGAGCGGTGACTGCGGCGGCCATGGCCTGGATGCGCTGCCAGTCGCGTTGGCGTACCGGGATCAGCCCGGCCGCCTTCGCCGCGTCGGTGGCCTCTCGGACCGGGCGGAGCCGCAGGTCGTCGCCGGGTAGGACGGTGTAGTCCGATCCCTTGCCGAGGATGACAGCGTGGGCGACCTTGCCGAAGTCGAACTCGGCGGAGGTTGCGGGCTCCCCGCCGATGAGCTTGGCGGGGCCGCCCTCCTGGAGCAGGATCTTGGCGCGGGACTGGGACAGGGACCCGCCCGGCACTGGATCTGCGAAGTACGCTTCGTCGCTCATCGCGTACAGGCCGGGCTCGGTCACGGTGCCGGGGTCTGGCAGGATGCGGATGCTCACGGCCACACCACCAGCCCCTCGGGCGGCCTGGGCCAGTCTGCGGGGATCTGGTCGTGCGGAACCGGCGGCAGGGGTCGGTCGGTGCTGTCGGCGTAGCAGTGGATGACGGTGTCGTACTCGCCGATGGTGGCCGACCACTCGATCCGATCGACCTGCCTGCCCTGCCACTCGAACGACTTGCCGAGCCGGATGACGACCTGGTAGCGGCCGCTGATTTCGTCGGGTCGTGTCTCGCGTGGCCGGTCGACGAGATGATCAGTCACCCACGACGCCTGGGTGGTGGTCAGCTTCGACAGGCTGGGCCAGGTGGCCGGGTCGTCGCCCCAGCCGAGGAGGTGTGCGGCGCGTGCCCGGATGTCGTCGTGGCTGAGGCCGTGCTCGGCTCCGGTGGCGTGAAGGCGGCCCATCTGGGCGCGGCTGATGGGGCGGCTCATCGGTTGCTCCTGTGGTCGTTGCAGGTGGCGGCCCCGTACGGGTCGCAGGTGCAGCCGGGCTCGGGGTCGGCCATGCCGGACGGCAACGGGCGCGGGTGCTCCTCGGCGAGGTGGGCGAGGGCGTAGTAGAGGGCTTCTGCGTGGCTGGTGGTCCATACCCCGAGCCCGCATGGGAAGCAGCTGAAATCCCACAGGCCGGGTCGGAGCCCGGTGATGCGGATGGGCGCGGTGTGTCCGGCTTCGGGCTTCGTTCCTGGGTCGTCGAGCATCACTTCTCCTTCAGCAGGTACTTGTTGCTGACGACCTTGAAGGTGGAGCGACCATCCAGCACGCGCAGGGTGTTGCCCCACATCGTGTGCCAGACGACCCCCTCGGCCAGGTGCCCCGGCGAGAGCAGTGACTTGATCCCGTCGACCTGAGTAACCGCCTCTTCCGGCGTGGCCGGGAAGGGGATGTCATACCTCGGTGCTCGCAGGGCGAGCGCCGCCGGACCCCAGAAGCCACGGGAGACCAGTTGGCCGTCCTTCCAGCCGTCGAAGACGACGACGCGGACATCACTCAGGCCCAGCCTGTTGCCCTGGATGCCGGGCCCGACGATCTCCCCCTGGATGGCGTCGCCGTACGACAGCCCGTCCATCAGGCCGCTGGCATAGGCAGCACGCCAGTAGAGGTTGTCCCCCTCGGCGATCTCCCAGTTGCGGCTCATGACGCGGTGCTTGCCGAAGTAGTCGCGGACGATGGTGATGCTCGTCCCGTCGACCTTCTCGGTGGCATACCAGTGGAACTGCTGGATCGAAGGCCAGGCGTCGGCGAGGTTCTGCACCCGCTCGGAGTCGGTCTTCCGGGCGAGCAGGGTGAACGGACCAGCCTGCTGGCCCTGGCCTGCTGGAAGCGGCTGCTCCCATTTGTAGAGGTCGAGCCTGTCGGTCAGGTCAAGACCGTCCTCAGGTGCCCCGTCCTTGAAGAACAGGCTGAGGGGCAGCACGAGGCCCTGGCTGTAGACGCCGCGCAGGCGAGCCGTCTTCAGGACGTGGTAGTCCCGACCCTCGTAGGTCTTCGTGCCACGCGGAGCCAGGAAGGCGTACCGCTGGTCGTCGACCGGCAGTGCGGTGTCGATCTCAAAGAAGACCACCCGCTGCCCCACCTCGAACTCGCCCTTGCCGACCACCACGGTCCAGCCACGCACCGTGGCAGCCACGATCCGATCAGCCCCAGGGATCCCCGCGATGCCGTCGATGCGGGCCACCGTTGCGAGGGCTCTCCCCTCATCGCGTACCAGGATGGGCGCGGTCATCGGGCACCGCCGAGGAGGGTGACGAGCTCGGCCACGGTCATCAGTACCCACTGCTCCTCGGGGCGGGTCGTGCCGCGGCGCTTGGCGATGACGACCCCGGCGGCGGCGGCGTCGTTGCTGGCCTCCGCCTGCGCCTCGCGGACCCAGGTGGTGGCGGCGATCCGGCCGCCGTAGTCCTTGCACTCGAGGACGACGCGGCGGCCGTCGGCGAGGCGGACTCCGGCGATGTCGCCACGGTCGCGGCTCCCCCCGAGCGTCCTGCGCTCGATCCGGTCATCAATGACGGTGGCGAGGTGGTTGGCGATCAGAGTCTCGAAGGCGGTGCCGGCTTGGCGGGCTGTGGCACGGGTGCGGGTCATGGGGTCGCCTCCCCCTCGACTGCTGCCCGTGCCCTGTCGACCATGGACCGGTACTCGGCCTCGCGGTGGTAGTCGAGGAGGGCGCGGTACTCGGCCCGGTGGGCGGCGATCAGGTCACGGCGGGCCGACTCGACGATGCGCCCCTGACGGCGGCTCGGCTCGGGTCCCAGGACCTTGCGACGGGCGGCATGGTAGGCCGCCGTTGCGGCGAGGCACGGGTCGCACGCCTGTTCGCCCGCGCGCCGGTGCCGTCGATACCCGGCATTGGTACCATGCTCGGCGTCTGTGAGCTCGTACTTAGTGGTCATGTGCGGGTCCCTGTCTGTGGGTCGTCGAGGCCGAGCATGGGGAGGAGGTCGGAGGCGCCGAGGGCGACGATGGCGGCCCGCCACCGGGCCACGACGGCGGGCGGCGGCGGTGCCACGGGGCCGATGCGGGCGGCGTCGTAGAAGTCGCGGCCTTCGGCGGGTCGGAGCGGCATCCGTGCGGGCGGGGTGGGGGTGTTCCAGCCGGGCGGCAGGGCGTGCTTGTCGATGAGGACGGTGAGCTGGCGGCCCTTCCAGGCCTGCATGTAGTGGGCCTTGCAGAGGCCGCGGGCGTCGACCTTGCGGCGGCACTGGGGGCCGGCGCAGGTGGTCACCGGCACGCCTGGGCGAGGGCGCCGAAGCTGGCGATGGTGACGGCCAGCCACGCGACGGCGGCGAGGGTGAGTGTGCGGGCGGTCATCGGGCACCGTCGAACGGGAAAGCGCCGGTCGGGCCGAACTTGCCGCAGTAGCACGCGCACTCGTGGCCTTCGGTGCCGTGGTCCGTCCAGCCGCAGCGGGTGCGGCATTCGAGCGACGCCGAGCCGAGGGGCAGGGCGCTGTCGCACGGGTCTGGCTCGTTATCGCTGAGGGCTGCGTCCACGAGGTCGCACCAGCAGGTGCGCGCGGATCGGTTGAGCAGGTATACGACGTCCCAGCGGCGACGCTTCGGGATGGCGCGCCACAGTGGCACGAGGGCGTGGTGGGTGAGGTCGTGCAGCCGGAGCCATTCGCGGGCGGCGGTCATCGGTGCGGCCTTTCGGTGTGGTGGAGTGCGGCGGCGGCGCACAGGACGTAGATGCCGGCGGGGGTCACGGCTGGGGCTCCTCGTCTTCGTCGGTGACCCACTCAGCGAGCGGTTCGGCGGCCGCGAGCAGTAGCGCGTCCCGGAGGTTGTGCGCGCGGACCCTGGTCGTCATCGTCGGCACGTAGTCGCCCGCGGCCCACTCCGGTGCGTCCTTGTGCGTGGGGTCGCCCACGACCGTGTAGTGCCCGCGGCTCACAGCGGTGATGGTGAACTCGTGGCCGCAGTTGTGGCCCTCGTCGCGCAGCTCGGCGCGCTTCGCCATGGCGAGGTATTCGGCCACGACCTTGAACGTTTCGGAGGCGTTGCGCCACCACTGGGCGGCGGGGATGGGCTTGCGCTTCACGGCTGGGGCTCCTCGTCGAGGGCGGAGCGGAAGTCGCGGTCGAAGCGCCACACGTCCTCGGGCTCGGGGTCGGTGTCGTCGTAGCCGGGCCTGCCGTCGAGGTCGAAGTAGCGCGCGTGGACCGCCCGGACTCGCTCGACCTTGGCGGCCAGCGCGTCGCGCTCGGAGGCGGCGTCCAGCAGGGCGAGCACGACGGCGGGGTTGGCGGCGGCGAGGTAGGGAATGTCCTCGGTGGCGCGCTCATTCTCAATCAGGAGCGACAGCTCGTCCGCGCCGTACCACGGTCCCGGCGTCGCGGCTTCGGCCAGCCGCCGCAGTTCGGCGAGGTCGAGGGTCGGGCTGATCCGTGCCGCCTGCTCGGGGGTCGTCAGCCACGCGGCGATCGCGTCGTCGGGGGTCGGGTCGGGGCTCATGCGTCGGCCCGCCCAATCTCTTCGCTCAGGTGTTGATGCCCGCAGAGGGGCCACGAGACGCCGCACCACGAGCACGCGGGGCCATTGCCGTCCATGTCGAAGACGGGCTTAGCCGTGCGTGCTCCCAGCCGCTCGGCCCAGTCGGCCGCCCAGTCGGCGACCCTCTCGGCGGTCGCGTCGTCTAGGTCGCACGCGGTCCTGACCTGATAGATCAGCTTGGCCGATGGGAGCATGCGAGGTGGCTTGCTCATGACGGGGCGATTCTCGCCAGTGCCCATGAAGATGCCCTCGAACTCGGGGCCGTCGAGGTGGCTCATGCGTCGCTCCTCGCGGCGTCGATGCGGGCGAGGAGGTCGAGGGCGAGCCCGTAGCCGGTCACCGCGTCTCCCCGATCACGGACAGCCACGGACCGGCCAGGGCCTGGTAGTCGGCGGGTGAGATCAGGTCACGGACGATGGTGGCGATTACCGCGCCCCGTGCCGCGCCCCGTGCCGCGCCCCGTGCCGCGTCCCATGCCGCGTCCCATACCGCGTTCCATGCCGCGTTCCATGCCGCGTCCCGTGCCGCGTCCCGTACCGCGATCCGTGCCGCGCCCCGTGCCGCGTCCCGTGCCGCGTACCGTGCCGCGCCCCATACCGCGCCCCGTACCGCGCCCCGTGCCGCGTCCCCTACCGCGTTCCATGCTGAGACCAGCCGCGCGGCCTCCTCCTGGGTCA
>Ga0075156_10001516_pt1 | contig 12671 bp, 9 predicted proteins | sample JI81AbrownDNA_FD_70966 | JGI IMG/M metagenome (GOLD analysis project Ga0075156, IMG submission 70966) | Wastewater effluent complex algal communities from Wisconsin, to seasonally profile nutrient transformation and Carbon sequestration -... | ecosystem: Engineered > WWTP > Effluent > Algae...
CACGCACACCACCCAGAACGGAAACGCATCCACTGAAAATGCAGCAAACGGAAGCGATGCAAATACTTCCGCAATCCACACAATGTAGGAAAGTGAAAGCGATGCAATAAAACCAAAAATAAGTCCCATAGATGCAAGCACAGTTCCTGTTACACCTGTCACAAACGTGAGCATCATGGCGACAGGAACCATAGGAAGTACCAGTGCATTAACTACGAGCGATACCACAGAAAAGAGTCCCGTCTGATACAAGAGAAGCGGCAATACGAAAATCTGTGTTGCAAGTGTTGCGGTTACAATAGTACGTAATCCAAATCGTTCAGGAATTCTTACCAAGTACGGTTCTATACGTGGCGCAAGTATGATTAGTCCGATTGTTGCAAGAAATGATAGTTGGAATCCTGGGTCGTGCACCAGGAGAAAAGGATTTGCTATGAGCATACAAACTGCAGCGAGAAATAGAGCACGAAGTACCGCATAGGTACGTCCAGTACCACGCGCAACAAGTAAGAGCGAAGCCATGACTCCAGCACGAACCGCTGTTGCCGAAGCTCCTACAAGAAGAACAAACGTAGCAATGGCAACAATCCCGAGAACCATGCGCATTCGCGGACCAAAGAAAAACGCGAGTACGTACGTGAGCCACTCCACAACAATCATAATGTTGTACCCTGAGAGCACCACAATATGTATGATGCCCGTCGTACGAAACGCCGATTCGAGATCACGAGGAAGTGCCCCACGAACTCCCAACAACACACCTTCTCCGAGTCCTGCCATTGGTTGTAAAATTGCATTCTCAATTGCAGACTGAAACGTATGTTTCTGAGTAAAGAGAAATCGCATGACGCTCGGCTCTCCATCTTGGACCTTCTCGACTCGAGGGCGTTCCATGACATAGTGCACATCCCGAACTTTTAAATACCCTGGGTAATCGAATGTTCTCCCCCCATCCGTTTCAAACGCTTCCGGTAATTTCAGAATACCCGTTACGGAAACAACATCGCCGTATGCAATATTAGAGAATGTTTCAAGGAACCGATCAGCGGTCACTCGAACTCGCTCCTGTACATCCGGAAAACCAACCGGTTCTATGTACACATGCGCGCTCACATTCCGATATTCAACCTCACTCACCACATTCCCCTCAAACACAACCTCCTGGCCCTCATACGCCCGTAAAACCGATTCTGAATGGAGAGCGGAATTCATCCGCCAAGCACCGCATCCTCCACATAAGACCGCAATTGAAAGGACGACGAGTATCGATTGCGAAGAACCCCGTAATAACATCCACGCAGCAATCAATGTCGCCCCTAAAAGAAATGCGAGCGCAATACCATATCCCGTTAGATCAAAAAATGAGCGGAGGAATACCCCGCTCATGAAGCCAATACTTGCAGTATAAAAAATCGAATTACTCATTTTGAGTTTCGAAACTCATTGATGATGGTCTTTTCTTCATGTGCATCAAGCGATTTCTTGAAGCGTACATTTTTCTGACCTTTCACGCGTGCTTCGCACTCTGCCCATGTTGCATGAGTCTTCACAACTCCATCTTTGAGACTGATGTATGAGTATGCTGTTTTTGCTTGTCGCGCGCGTGTGTCACTGCGGGCTTGTTTTTTTACCAAGTCATACGACGTATTGTCGAGATCGTACGAGTATGACCGTGCGTCACCTGCATACAACGTGGGACTAGTGCCACTCCCAAAGCCTGACGCGATTGCATCTGCACGTTCATTGCCAGGGATACCTGAATGTCCCGGTATCACACGCCATGCAATATGCGTACCCGGTAACAACGCGGCCAATTCCTTCCAGAGCTCCTTGTTGCGCACATCGCTACCGGTTTTAGTTTTCCATCCATTTTTTATCCATCCAAAAATCCATTGCGCTGCACCTTCTGCAACATATTTAGAATCTGTGTACAGCTCAACGGGCGCATGTACATCCTTGAGCGAGCGAAGAGATTCCACAACTGCACGAAGCTCCATCTCATTATTAGTCGTATGAGACACCCGTCCACCAATCTCGTGAACTCGATCACCTTCACGAACTATTGCCCCAAAACCTCCCGGTCCCGGATTTCCTTTTGCTGCCCCGTCCGTAAAAATGCGCGTTGGTTTCATGAATAGAGTTAACTATACAATATCAACGATTCGAAGACGCGTCTCAAGGCGTCCCATAAAAAATGACCGTTCTACGTGCGCGAGAAGTGTTACCACCTTACCCTCCTCAGGAAGCACTGTGAACTCATGCGGTAGCTTAAAGAAACTTATTGCATCTATTTTTCCGAGCCCAGTGCGAATAGAAAGTTTTGTGTGATTTTTTACTTTCCCAAAAATTGAAACGTGTTCTGGTGTAATGTCGGGTATACAAAAAAGTGGTTTAGGATTCTCTGCCCCAAAAGGAGCGAGCATATCCAACGTTCGTATAAGACTAGCTGTTATGTCTTTTGCACCGAGTATCATATCAACGGCGAGCGCATCCCCGGACGAGTCGTTCGATACTCCTGTATCAAACGCGGTACAGAGCGCATCAGACAAAAAATGTACCCGCTCATGACTCACTGAAAAACCTCCTGATGCATGATGTCCTCCATGCGTTAAAAAAGCATCAGATGCCCGCTCCATGAGGGACACCACACTCATTGAGCCGCCGCTCCTACATGAGCCTTTTAAAATACCCTTGCCATCGCGTCCCCACAAAAAAGCTGGCCGCTTAAATTCTTCTGCAAGCGAATGCGCAACAAGGCCAACGAGAGACGGTCTCCATTCAGGGTCTCCGATTACAATAACTGATGGAATCTCTTCTCTGTCTTTTAGTCGTTTCCGTGCTTCACGGGTCATATGTGCAACGACGCCTTTTCGTTCATTGTTTAACTTTTCAAGATGTGCGACATACGCTCCGGCTTCACTCTCATCACGCGTACGAAGCATATGAAATGCATCTTCAGGGTCATCCATGCGAGATGCGGCATTGATACGTGGAGCAATCGTAAATCCAATATCATCTTCGGTAAGAAACCGCTGCCCTGCACCAGCTTTACGAAGCAGGTGTTGCAATCCCGGGCGCGGTGACTTCCGAAGCACCATGAGCCCGTACCGAGCCAACACGCGACTCTCATCTCTGAGGGGCATCATGTCTGCAACAGTTGCAAGACCGACAAGGTCAAGAAGCCACTTCTCCATACCCTCCTTGAGGGTAATAGTTCCATCCGCGCGTCCTCGTGCCAACACTGCTTGCACGAGCTTGAATGCTACTGTGGTACCGCAAATACCAGAAAAAGGGTACGCATCATCTCGTTTAGGATTAATGACTGCATACGCGAGTGGCAACGTGTCCGCAGGCTCATGATGATCAGTAACAATTACATCGATTCCCGCTTCTTGTGCTCGTGAAACAGCAGCATGATCCGTAATTCCACAATCAACGGTAATGATGAGTGAAACGCCTTTCTCCTTAAAACCAGGCACGGTGTCAGGGTTGAAGCCGTAACCCTCTTCATGCCGATGCGGAATATAATTTTCAAACTGGTCATGGCCAATCGCTGTAAAAAAATCATGAAGCAGTACACCACCAGGTATGCCATCACAGTCATAATCACTATAGATCATGATTCGCTCTTTCTCCTGTATTGCACGAAGTACACGTAGGGCTCCACGCTCCATATCCGTTAAAAGAAACGGATTATGAAGCTGCGTATCAAAATCAGGATTAAGAAACTGCTCTGCAACAGCACCATCGGTAATACCCCTATTCACGAGAAGCTGCTGGAGGAGTGGGTCATATGCTCGAAGTGACTCTTGTACATCCAGAGCGGGCGAAGAGGCGACGACGTAGCGAGGGTGTGCCATGGGGGTGATTGTAGCATGCACCGCAGGTATACGTGCGGCATTAGAAAATACGCTACAATACGAACATATGAATACGGTTTTCAAGAAAATTATTGACCGGGAAATAGCGGCCGATATCGTCTACGAAGACGACCACGTACTTGCGTTCCTTGATATACAGCCACTACGAAAAGGTCATACTCTTATTATTCCAAAGCATCCCTATGTCGATATTTTTGACATGGAAAGTTCTACCTTCTGCCACATGGCACAGGTAGCACAAAAAGTTGCGCGCGCATTAATGCTTGTTACAAAAGCGCACGGAGTTAATCTTCATATGAACAATGGCCATGCTGCTGGGCAAGACGTGTTCCACGCACACATACACGTGATTCCCCGTTTTGAACGAGGAGAAGCATTCAATGTGCACACACATGAAACGTATGAGAGTGACGAGGCAGCCCGTATTGCCGGAGAACTTCACAAAACACTTCTTTCATCTTGAGGAATGAGAAACAAAAAAACCTGCCTCGCGGCAGGTTTTTTTGTTTCTCACACACTGCGTGGCGTAAGAGCCTCAATGCCAGGAAGTGTCCCTTTCTCCAAAAATTCAAGCATTGCTCCGCCTCCTGTAGAGATGAAGCCGAACGAATCCATGAGACCAAGTGACTCAATCGCTGTAACAGTGTCACCACCTCCAACAACTGCAAATGCGTTGCTTTCTGCAATATATTCTGCGCACTTTTTGGTTGCCGCATCAAACCCAGCCTCGTAGTTACCGAGGGGACCGTTCCAAAGAATTGTCTTTGCAGATGCAATATGCGGACGAAGTGCTTCAATTGAACCAAGTCCTACATCGAGTATTTTTTCATCTTTGCCAACACCATCACGCGCCACGGTATGGGTATCATTCTCTTTCCCTGCAACCACATCAATAGGCAAGATAATATTTTCTTTTTCAACCACCGGGTTACCTCGTAGATCTACTGATGAAACGAGAGAATCCCCAACTTCACATCCTCTACCTTTCAAAAAATCATTTGCGAGCGCCCCACCAATAAACGTATTCGTATATCGATTTGTGTACTCCCCTATAAGAGGCGCTTTAGTCTCGAATTTAGCACCACCTAAAATAAACAAGGATGGATGTGTCGGTGTTAATGCTTTACGGAGTTCCGTAATTTCATGAAGCAAATCAAGCCCTGCAAAATTTGGAAGAAGGGCAGGAAGAGAAACGATTGAAGCATGATTCCTGTGCGCAACAGAGAATGCTTCATTGACATAGAAATTACCATAGGATGCGAGCGTGCGCGCAAATTCCTGATCGTTCTCCTCCTCACCCGCACATGCGCGAAGGTTCTCAAGCAACAGCACCGTACCCTCTTTCATGTGAGTTACCGCGCCTTCCGCTTTTTCTCCCACAACCTGATCAACATAATGAATCGGGACATATTTCTCAAGCACAGCAACTAATGGCCGTGTGCTGTTTTCCGGGTCACGACCCATATGAGTCAAGATAATCACCCGTGCACCTTTTTCAATAAGATGCATGATGGTCGGCAACGCTCGTTGTATTCGAAAATCATTTACCACCTTTCCATCCACAACAGGAACATCGAAGCCGGTTCGTACAAGAAAGCGCATCCCATAAATGTTGTCGAGCATTTCTATGGAGCGAGGAAGTGATGATGTCATATGTAATTAGCGAACGGCTCGTACAATTCCCGTAAATTCATCAGCCTTGAGACTTGCACCCCCGACCAAAAATCCATCGATAGTACCCTCTATAAATAATTCACGTGCGTTTTTAGCGTTCACTGAGCCACCGTACAAAATAGAGACTCGTTGCGCATAAGTTCTTCCGTATAAATCCGACAAGACACGTTCTATGAACAATCTCATTTCGTGAACATCTGCAGGAGTTGCTGTAGCACCGGTACCAATAGCCCATAGTGGCTCGTAGGCAATAACAACACGTTCGAGTTTTGCTTTACTTACTCCCGCAAGCGCCTGTCGCACCTGTTCTTCAATGAGAGACAGGTAATGTCCAGCATGGTCGCGTGTATGCTCCCCAACACACACAACCCCGGTCAGTCCCTCTTTTAGAACCGCAATGAGCTTCTTATTTACCACCTCGCCAGTTTCACCCAGAGCTCGGCGCTCTGAATGTCCGAGAATAATATATTGTACTGCAAGATCCCGAAGCATCGGGATTGCAATTTGACTCGTGTGCGCACCCGGCTTTTCTGGAAAGGCATCTTGAGCGCCAAGGGCGAGACCTTTCGCACCGTGCACAATAGTGCGGATGCTGTCGAGATATACAAATGGTGGTGCGACCACAACTACCACCTCGCGTTCAGTGCCAAGCTTCTTCTTGAGTTCTTTACCAAGCTTTGTGGTAAGAGAAAGCGAGGCTGGCTGCATCTTCCAATTTCCGATTACAAGCGGACGTCGGGCATTTATCATGCCCATAATTCTATCACGCTTCTAATCGACCTCACGCCACTCAATAAAGCGATAGGTGTCCGAAACTTCTGGTGTAAGCGGGGGTGGGTCAGCAACGAGATTTCTATCGTATGAGTTGTACCGGGTCTGAAAACCGGATATGTAGTTACCGCTTCCATCCACCCACTTTGTACCTTCACGTTCATTTGAAACAATCGTTCCGTTTACCGTGAGCGTATCTCGCTCAACGTATTGATCGAGCGCATTTGAGAGGCCTTGACTACCTGAGGTTGGGCTACAATCATCCTCACAGTAATGATTGCGTCCAAATCTACCATTTTGTGCAACAAAAATACCGTTTAACGTCAGATCATCAGGAACCTGCAAACCAACAAGTACATCTTGCTCACCAATAGCAAGAAGTCCTGACGTTGCGTTTGCATACGTGATGTTGTTATTCAATATAATTGACGGGTCTCTGCCCGCTGTATCAACATCAGCAGCCGCAACGGTCACCTTCCCATTTACCGCACCTTCGAGCCATACCTTGTCTTCAACATAAATTACCGAGCAGCTTTTTGGTATGGTGTAGGTACCGACAGTGCTTGAATTACTAATTACATGTCGCTCCTGTTCCCACCCATTTGATTGAGAATAGCCCCAATAACTTGTGGTGTTCGTAACGCGGTACACGGTAATTGTCCCATTACTATTGAAACGAATACGATACCCATAATTACCAGATGGTCCGAAGTAAAGACCGCCACCTGTCTGTGCTTTCGCTTGCATTGCAGCGAGATCAACGGTGATGCCTGTGAAATTAATCGGAGGCGATGGGAAGCTCCATAGATAATCATTTGGTCCATTTCCATACACACCATCTTTTACTGAACCATTACCCCCTGGAGTACACGGCATAGAGCCATCACACACCCACGTTTCCTGTCCGCTTGATACCGTTGAATTATTGGTTCCATCCATACGTATTACTCCGTTTGAGTGATACGGTCCGATAATCGTGCGGTCTGCGCCTGCCCAAACGTTTGCATTAATAATGTATGCATACTCAGTCACTGTCGGGCGCGCGTACCGTCCATATACCGTTCGCGTCAGATTCGTATTTTCATAGCTCGTACCGGTTGAAGTAATATCCATCGCATACACTTCTCCGCACGCAGTTGAACTTGCAATCGTAAGAGAAAATTCTCCTATAGCATCGCCCTCTGGATCGGTATAGACGTGAACATACGGCCCTGGAGTTGCTGTGCCGTTTGTCGTGTCCCCCGGATAATGTGCCAAGAACCATCGATAATAGTTGAGCCCGGCTTCTGCAATATTGAGTGCCTGCTCCTTTGTATGCTTCGCACGAACAACATTACCCTGCGTTACTACATATCCAATAAATGCCGATGTGATGAGAAAAAATACTGCCCCGAATACCAAAATGAGCACGAGCAAAAATCCTGCAGATCGACTCTTCGTAGTGTGTGTCGGTTGCATCATATTTGTGACAAATTTCTGAGTGCTGCACTTGAGCGAAGCATGTACTGTCCTGGATCACGGACTGGATCGATATTGACTATAATACTCACACCAACATATCGAATATCCGTTACCGTACTCGTTGCGGTCGCTAGGCTACCTTCAGCATCATAGTACACAAAGATAGGAGTAGTCTGAATTGTATTCTGCACATACTCGGAGAGTGTTAATGTCTCCTGTGGTGTTGTAGTGCCGTAGGTAGGTGGGGACCCAGTCGCATTGTATACACGCTTCATAAGCGTCGTCCCCTGTAGCGAGTAGGTCACGTATTCAACACTATTATCCCGATCGATATCACTGAAGAATGCAATTGAAGTGGTTCCCATAGATACGAGAGGAAACGTTCCGTCGTCAGCAAAGGTCATTTCCCGAAGATCCCGCACTAACTGTTCAACACCCATACGAGCTGTATCCACCTGATAGGCCTGCGCGATTGTATAGGCATTCAAGCGGTAAAACGAAGCAATACTCTCTGAGACCGCAATCATGAGTATTGAAAAAAGGGCAATAACCACGATTGTCTCCACCATAGTGAAACCTTTTGCGTGAGAAGGATATGTAAACATGCGTTTCATATTATGAAGCGACGAGTATGACTGAAAGTATCTCATCATCATCGATTGCAACATCGGTGATGGTTCTTCCAGTGTATCCCGTAGCTGACACATCAACCACGTAATCCGTTGCGTTCACGAGTCCTGTATTAAAAAATACCTGCCCACATGATTCCGTATCTTCCGTCTCATTGAAACCAGAGCGTGACACTGCAACCGAAGCGTTAGAGACTGGATTTCCTGATACATCCACTACACTCACGCGAAGTGAGCGAGCTGCATTAGGAACGAGTGTAAGTGTGAGAGTATCTGCAATACCTGGTGCGAGTGAAAATGGAAGCGCCGCGCATGCTTCACTGATATCGTATGAGCCAGTATCAAGAGAAATCTTGTACGAATCCCATTCAAGGTCTGCTATATCTACCTCTCCACCCCCGTCAGTTACATGGCTTTCCTCATACTTATATACCGGTGTCGTACCGATGACTTTGGTACTCTGAAGCGTGAACGGAATACTTCCAATTGGAGGCTCATCGATTATGTATGAAAGTTCCCATGAATGAAGTGTTGGTGTTTGTGATGAATCAAGTGTACCCAACGACGCCCCCAATGCGAGCGTCGGGTATGCACCTGGATCAAGTCCTGTGAGTGAAACTGAACCCGCGGTGAATCCGGTACTATTCCCAGGAAGATCAGTGTCCGGCACAAGGGCATAGCTTGCTCCCGAGACAGCATACACGCGCACCGCAAGAGTAGTATTCACGGTAGTTGTAGCATCCCATGTCGCACTACTCCACGAAGTAATGGCACCCGGTGTCGATGACGCACTGAGCACTGAGCCGGCAGTCATATAGCTTCCGGCGCCTCCTGCAAGAATAATATCTCCACTTGCAAGAACTACATCCGAAAGATTCTGAATCAATGTAGCATCAATAAAATCGTCCTGTACGACGCCGATCGAAGGCGGTTCAATAGTACGCACTGTAAGGGTACTCAATTCATCAATCTGAAAGTTCATGGTTGAAACCGCCCCTTCAAGTACGGCTGCGGGTGGCGTAACAGGGTCTGGATTACTGGTTGTCGCAGCATACGTCCCGTCTGTGGAGTATCCGGATTTTGTAACAATGAGTTGATACTGAGCTGCTCCCGGCGCACCTGCAAAAAATGCAACGCCATTCACATTTGTATATTGTGTCGTGTCAATCGTTGATGTTGTCGTATCGTTGATGACACGAACTGCTGCACCGGACACCGGTTGTACGTCTGCATCAAACACGTTTACCACGAGCGTACCTCCTCCCGCGGTCGACTCAATGCCGGACGGAGCAATATCAGAGATTAAAAAGATGCTGCTCGTACCGCTTTGACCGAGCCATGAATATTCCACTTTTGCACGCTTGTAGTCGGCAAGAATTCCATTACTGTCCGAACCTCCAAGTCCGTCTTCTGGCGCATCAACGTACTGAATCAACACACGTTCGTAGTAGGTAAGACCATTAAGTGTCGTTGTGGCGTTCTGCGGAATAGAGCCCGGAGGAATACCCGCAACTGTTCCAATGTCTGCATATGGGAGCGATCGAATATATTCGAGTCGTTCGTTGGCAAGAGACACCGCTCCGGTTTTTGCTTTTGCGGTGCCAATGAGCTTCACCGCAAACTGTACGGATGCCATAATTCCTCCAAAGACGAGCGCGAGAATCGCAGCAGTGACCAAAAGCTCAACAAAAGTGAACCCGCGGGAATGCATACTGCTCCTGCGTTGCTTCATATTACCCAATGCTATCAGAGATCGAATAAATAGGGGCAATCATCGCAAGCGCAAAGAAACCAACCACCCCGCCGATGAGCACCATAAGAACTGGTTCAATGATAGTTGAGAGATCTTTAGTTTTTTGGTCTACTTCTGTTTCATAAAATTGTGCGAGCTCCTCGAGCATATGAGAGATTTGCCCTGTCTCTTCTCCAACCGCAATCATGTCTCCTACGAGTACTGGATAGAGATCTGTTCGTTCCACAAATACTTCAGAGAGTGGGGTTCCCTTTTCGACACGACGTGCTGCCTCTGCAAGAATCGCTTTGTAATAAATATTTTGAACAACGTCACGAGTAATGTTCGTTGCACTGATAACGTCAACACCGGCACGCAAAAGAGATGACAGCGAGCGTGCAGTTCGTGCTGCGTTCATTTCTTTCACAATCTGACCTACTACCGGTATGCGTGTCACGAGGAAATGGATAATTCGCTTTCCTATGTAAGAGCGCGCAAACGCAATGAAACCAACAACAGACCCTGCAAGCCCCGCAAGAACGAGGAACGAGTGATTGCTCATGAAATCACTCGTTCCAATGAGTATCTGCGTGGTGAGTGGCAAATCAACATTCATATTAGAGAACGTGGAAGTAATAGTTGGGACCACATAGATCATCATAAGGACTCCGATAATTACCATCACGATAATCACGATAGTCGGATAGATCATTGCTCCTTTCACCTTCTTGCGAAGTGTCGAACTACGCTCCATCTGAGTACTCAGTGTTTCAAGTGCCTCAGAAAGTTGCCCCCCTTCCTCACCTGCACGAACCATTGCAACATAGAGATCAGAAAAAACTCGCGGAAAAGCTCGTAACGCCTCATGAAGCTGTTTTCCTTTATTTATATCCTCGCGAATTGCAAGCATTGTGTGTTTCAGACGAGGATTTTTTGTCTGACGCTCAATCACCGACAATGAACGAGTGAGCGGAAGGCCCGCCTTAATCATGGATGAAATATTCCGCGTCACCGTTACGAGTTGGTCTGATTTAATCCTACTGAGGAGCAAGTTTGCACGTTCAAGATTTAACAAACGACCGAAAGAAAAAGCGGTCGCTTCGCGCACATTGGTGACCACGTGACCATTGGTGCGGGCGATGTCGTACACCGCGTACCGATCAGATGCTTCAACGGTTTGGGTGACCGCCTGCCCTTCGCGTGTTGTGCCTGTATATGTAAATTTCATCATAGGAGTTACTCTGAAATCACACGGAGCACCTCTTCAATAGAGGTTTGTCCTAATGCCGCTTTGTAAATACCATCCTCAACCATGGTAAGCATTCCTTCTTTGCGAGCCTGCTTTTCAATGCTATCTGCCGTACCCTGTGCAAGTACAATTTCCTTAACCGCAGGCGAGACATGGAGGACCTCATGAATACCAATACGCCCCTTGTATCCCTCATCTCCCGAACCTTCTTTCGGACGATAAAACGGTACCGTGTTCCAGGTCGCGTTTTGCTTCACAATATTCTCGCGCTTCAGCTCTTCAAGGATTCGATCAAGATCAACGTGCCGGCCAATATCTGCCCGTTCGTTACTACTCAGCGTATAGGTGTCCTTTGCGTCAGTAAGTCGACGTACAAGGCGCTGTCCGATCGCGACACGCATTGTTGATACGAGAAGGAAGGTTTCAACGCCCATATCGAGTAGTCGGGCAACAGTCGCCGAAGCTGAGTTTGTGTGAACAGTCGCAAGTACAAGGTGTCCAGTAAGTGCAGCATTGATTGCAAGAGATGCTGTCTCCTGGTCACGGATCTCACCCACCATAATTACGTCTGGATCCTGACGCATCAGGGAACGGAGCCCATTCGCGAAAGAAAAACCAATATCTGGCTTCACCTGCGTCTGATTTACACGAGCCATCTGATACTCAATTGGATCCTCAATGGTAGAAATGTTCACTTCCGGTGTATTCAAAATATCAAGCACCGTATACAAAGTTGTTGTCTTTCCAGAACCTGTCGGTCCGGTAACCAGGATGAGCCCAGTAGTCTGTTTTGTTGACGCATGCACCCGTTCGAGCGCCTGTCCATGAAAACCAAGCCCCTCAAGCGTGAAGCCGGTGCGATTCTCACGCAAAAGACGCATCACAATCTTCTCACCGAAAAAAGTTGGCAATATGGACACACGGAAAGCGACTTTCTGTCCGTCCATATCCATCTTGAAACGACCGTCTTGCGGAAGGCGTTTTTCATCAAGCTTCAAGTTTGAAAGTACCTTGATGCGAGCGGAAATAGTTGGTGCCGCATGTTTCGGCAAAGACATCGCATCATGAAGAATGCCGTCGATGCGGTATCGAACAAGAAGTTCATTCTCCATTGGCTCTATATGAACGTCCGATGCACCCTGAATGATTGCATGCCGCAAAAGCGTATCGACAATGCGAACAACCGGCAGATCTTCTGCCATTTTCTTCAAGTCGGCTTCAGAGACCTCATCACCTGAGCCTTCTGCGATTACTTTAAGTACCGACGACTCTTT
>Ga0075156_10001517_pt1 | contig 12670 bp, 10 predicted proteins | sample JI81AbrownDNA_FD_70966 | JGI IMG/M metagenome (GOLD analysis project Ga0075156, IMG submission 70966) | Wastewater effluent complex algal communities from Wisconsin, to seasonally profile nutrient transformation and Carbon sequestration -... | ecosystem: Engineered > WWTP > Effluent > Algae...
CACGGCGGTGGCATTTCACGTCGACAGGGGAGGTCCGCGTCTCAGGGCGCGGACGTGTCATGTAGCCGCTGCCGGCCCCAGTTGTTCGACTTGGCGCATGAGACATGGCCAACGATCTGGCACGTATCTGGCACGCGGGGAAAGTGAACGGCCCCCCGACACCGCGTTTCCGCAGGTCAGGGGGCCTTTCGTGATGGTGGCAGGTGAAGGATTCGAACCTTCGTAGCTTTCGCGACGGATTTACAGTCCGCTTCCATTGGCCGCTCGGACAACCTGCCTGGTGCGCATGGAAGGATAGCAAGCCAGAGCGCTCTTCCCCAATTCGACCCCCTGGAGGTATGCCGTGGCCGACGCCAGCATGGACATCGTCAGCAAGTACGACAAGCAGGAAGTGGCCAATGCGGTCAACACCGCGGCCAAGGAGATCGCCAACCGCTATGACTTCAAGGGGGTCGGCGCCAGCGTCGAACTCGTCGGCGAAGTCATCAAGATGCAGGCCAACTCCGAGGACCGCTGCAATGCCGTGCTCGATGTCGTGCAGACCTGGCTGATCAAGCGGGGCGTCTCCCTCAAGCACCTCGACGTGCCCGAGGCCGGACCGCGGCTGTCGGGCAAGGAGTACAAACTCGATGTGCCGCTGAAGGAGGGCATCTCGCAGGAGAATGCCAAGAAGATCAACAAGCTGCTGCGCGACGAGGGCCCCAAGACCGTCAAGACGCAGGTGCAGGGCGACGCGATCCGCGCCACGAGCAAGAGCCGCGATGACCTACAGGCGGTGCAGCGACTGCTCAAGGAGTCCGACCTCGACATCGCGGTGTCCTTCACGAACTACCGCTGAGCACGTATGCCGGGTGCCCCCGGCTCGTCGTCGCCCCCCGTCAGGCTTCGGGCTTCTCGCGCGCCTGCCACGTGCATACGCACGCCTCGTTGCCCTCTGGGTCGGCGAGGATCCACCAGCTCGGGGCGTGGCTGTCGCTGACCAGGGTGCCGCCGGCCGCGAGGGCGGCGGCCACCCGCGCGTCGGCCTCGTCGTGGGCGACGGTCACGTCGAGGTGGATCCGGTTGCGCTGCGGGCGCGGCTGGTCCATCTGCTGGAACCACACGCTCGGTCCGGAGGTCGCGGGATCGATGATCTCCGCGCCCGAGGCGGGCCAGCCGAGGATCGCCGCCCAGAAGAGTCGCACCGCGGGGATGTCCAGGGCATCGATCCCGATCTCGACGACCGTCAGGTCGGGATGGCTCGGCGTCAGTCCGCGCTCGGCCAGCAGCGCGTCGATCTGCGCGGCGAGGGCGATATCGCGATCGGTGACCCCGCCCGCGTCGTGACTGGACAAGGCGATGTGGACACTGCCATAGCGCAGGTCGATATCCGGGTGATGGTCGGCCGCCTCGGCGAGCGCCCCCACGGCGTTGACCAGTTCCAGGCCGGTGACGAAATTCTTCGTCGGGACGTGTAGGTGCAGCCGTTGCAGGGCCAGGCGCCACCCCGGCGCGGCATCGGACGCGATCTGTCGGGCGAGCTTCGTCATACCCCCCATCGTCGCGCACTCCCACCGCCCGCGGCGGCGCAGCGGCCGGCCTTGTCACCTCCGGTGCCACGTGACGCGGCTCTCGGGGGTGCAGCGCGGGATGGGCAGGAGGACGACATACATTGGCCCGTATGCCGCACCCCCCGCCGAAGTCCGCACCCCAGCGCGTCGTGATCACGGGAGCGGCGGGCGGGATCGGGGCCGCGATCGCTGCCCGGCTCGCGAGTGCCGGGGCCCGCGTGCTCGTGACCGATGTGGACGGCGAGCGGCTCACGGCGACGGCCGGGCGGATCGGGGCCGAGGCGGTCGTCGCGGATATCGCGACCGAGGCCGGCGTGCGGGCGGGGATCGATGCGGCGACCGAGAGCTTCGGGGGAATCGACTGCTATTTCGCCAATGCCGGCATCGTCGGCGGGGCGGGGCTCGAGACGCCGGATGAGCAGTGGGCCACGACCTATGCGATCAACGTCCAGGCGCACGTGCGGGCGGCGCGGCTGCTCATGCCCGCTTGGGTGGAGCGGGGGCATGGGCGATTCGTCGTCACGGCGAGCGCGGCGGGGCTGCTCTCGATGCTCGACGCCGCGCCCTATTCGGTGACCAAGCATGCCGCGGTCGCCTTCGCCGAATGGCTCGCGATCACCTATGGCAGCAAGGGCATCACGGTGCAGGCGATCTGCCCAGAGGGCGTGCGCACAGCGATGCTCGATCAGGCCGGCCACTTGGCCGAGTTGCTCGCGGCCCACGGCGCCCGCACACCCGAGGAAGTCGCCGACATGGTCTGGGAAGCCTTGCAGGACAATCGTTTTCTGATCCTCCCCCACCCCGAGGTCGCGGACTATTACCAAGCCCGCGCCACCGACACCGACGCCTGGCTGGCCGGCATGCAGCGACTCCAGTCCCGGTTCGAGCACCTGAAAGCGAGTGACTCCTGATGAAGGCTTGGCAGATCCACGAGGCTGGTGAGGCGGCAGCGGTCTATCGCCTGGTGGACCTGGAGTCCCCAAGGCCCGGGCGCGGGCAGGTCCGCGTGCGGGTGCTCGGGGCCGCCGTGAACTATCCCGACGTCATGATGGCTCGCGGGCAGTATCAAGTGCAGCCCCCCTACCCCTACACCCCGGGCGTCGAACTCTGTGGTGAGGTCATCGAGCTCGGCGCCGAGACGGTCGGGGTCTCCCTCGGCGACCGGCTGATCGGCACGGCCGACCTGCCCGCCGGCGCCTTCGCCGAGGAAGCCTTGATGAATGCCGGCCTGGCCCAGCCGGCTCCTCCCGCGCTCGATGATGCCGAGGCTGCGGGTGTCCATATCGCCTATCAGACCGGGTGGTTCGGCCTGCACCGGCGCGCGCACCTCCAGCGCGGCGAGACCCTGCTCGTGCATGCGGCGGCCGGGGGCGTCGGGAGCGCGGCCGTGCAGATCGGCAAGGCGGCCGGCGCCCGCGTCATCGGCGTGGTCGGGGGCGCGGACAAGGCCCGGATCGCGGCCGACCTCGGCTGCGATGTCGTGCTCGACCGCACCGTCGACGACCTCGTCCCCGCGATCAAGGAAGCCACGAACGGGCGCGGAGTCGATGTCGTCTATGACCCCGTCGGCGGCGACGCGTATGCCGCAAGCGCCCGAACCATCGCCTTCGAGGGCCGGATCCTCATCGTCGGGTTCGCCAGCGGCGCCATCCCCAGCCCCGCCCTGAACCACGCGCTGATCAAGAACTATTCGATCCTCGGCCTGCACTGGGGCCTCTACAACGCGATGGACCCCGCGGCCATCACCGCCGCCGCCACCGAGATCACCGCCCTGATGGCCGCCGGTGTCCGCCCGCTGGTCAGCGAGCGCTTGCCGCTGGAGCAGGCACCGGCAGCCGTCACCGCCGTGGGTGCTGGCCGCTCAACGGGCCGGATCGTGCTGCTGCCCTAAGCGAGTTGCGCGCGGCGAGGTCCGCGTCGGGATTGGGGCAGGGCGCTCAGATGCGCGGCCGGAAGGCCGCTTGCGAGGCGAGGCCTTCCTGAAGCTTGGCTTGGCCGTCGATCATCGAGCGCCGCACGGCGGGGGTCGGCGCCGAGCCCGCGAGAGCGGCTTCGCTGGCGGCCAGGGTGGCCTCGCTGACCACAGACATCGGATAGGCGAGCGCGGCAATCGTCCCGAGGGCGTCCTCGCCGATCCGGGCCGAGAGCGCCGGGATCTCGGTGAAATAGCGCTCCACATAGGGCTCCACCAGCGCCCGATCCGGGGCGGTCCAGAAGGCCCCGGCCAGGGCATTGAGTTCATAGTTCGTGCGGGCGGGATTGGTCGTCAACTCCGACCACGCCCACGCCTTCGCCGAGGCCGTGGGCCGCAGCGCCCGAGCCGCGAGAGCCGCCTGTTGCCCGGCGAGGGATTCATCGCGGCGGCGGAAGAGCTCGATCTCCGGCTCGGCCATCAGGCCGCGCCGGGCCAAGGCCCGCACGACGAACCACCGGAAGTCGGAGTCCCCGGCCAGGTCGGCCGGCAGCCCGTCGCCGGCGAGCCAGGCGCGCAACAGGCGCTCATCGGCGCTGGTCTGCACGAGCATTCGCGCGGCGATCAGGCGGGCACCGGGGGCGGGGGCATCGTCATACAACTGCGTCGCCGCTCCCGCCACGGCGGCCTCGGCGCCGGCGGCCTCGGCCGGCGGCAGGAAGAGCGGGACCAGGCGCGCCACGACGTGGGAGCCGACCCGGTTGAGCACCGAGTCGCTGCTCTCGCGCGGCCACGCCCGCGCGAAGGTGTCCAAGACCAGCCGCGGGTCGATCCGCGCCTCATGCATCCCATCGATCAGCGCGAGCCAGGCCACCGCCCGCGCTTGCCCGTCGGGTATCTCGGCGAGTCCGGCGGGCAGGTTCGCGAGGGTCTCGGGGTCGAGCCCCGAGACCGCCCAGGTCAGGTCCCCCGCATTGGGTATGACGATGCTCGCCCGCCGCGCCGCGAGCAGGCCGGACCACTTGCGGGTCGGGCGCTCGATGGTCCCGGTGACGCGGAAGACTTCCTGCCCCGGGTCGAAGCCCGCAACATCGAAGGTGTGCGGACGGCTCACCTTCACCCCCGACGAGGGCATCATCCGCGTCACCCGGCCGGTGTCCTGGTGCACGTGCAGGGTGTCGATGCCAGCGCTCTCCAGCCAGACGGTGCTCCACGTGCTCAGGTCCATCCCGGAGGCGGCCTGCATGGCCGCGAGGAAGTCTGCCAGGTCCGCATTGCCGAAACTGTTGCGCGCCAAATGGTTTCGCACGCCTTCGAGGAAGGCCTCATCGCCGATGTGGACGATCAGTTGGCGCAGGACGGCGCTGCCCTTGGCATAGGAGATGCCGTCGAAATTGTTGAGGGCCGCCTGGGCATCGAGGGCGGGGATGCCCGCGACGGGGTGCGTGGATGGCGAGCGCTCGGCGGAGTGGCCCCACAATCGCCGGGCCATCGTCGAGTCCACCCAGGCGTCCGTGAACTCGGTGACGGCCACCATGGCCCGGTGCGCCAGATATTCGGCGAAGGATTCGTTGAGCCACAGATCGTCCCACCACGACATCGTGACCAGATCGCCGAACCACATGTGCGCCATCTCGTGCGCGATCGTGTTGGTGCGAGTGAGCACCTCGTCTCGCGTGGCCGCACCGCGGAAGAGATAGCTGTCGCGAATCGTCACGCAGCCGGGATTCTCCATCGCGCCGGCATTGAACTCCGGGCAGAAGACCTGGTGATACTCCCCGAAGGGATAGCGGATCCCAAAGAGCCGGTGGTAGTAATCGAGGAAGTTCGCGGTCTGGGCGAGCATCGCCTCGGCCTGCCGCTCCAGGGGCGCGGCAAGGGAGGCGCGAGCATGCACGCCGAGCGGTATGCCGTCGTGCACGCGCTCCACGCTCGCCCATGGGCCGGCGCACACTGTGACGAAATAGGTTGCCAGTGGCGCCGTTTCGGCCAGCGTCCACAGCCCGTCGGCGCCCTGCGTTGCCGCCCCATTGCCCAGCACCCGCCAGCCCGCAGGAGCACGCACCGTCACGACATAGGGCGCCTTGAGGTCCGGCTGGTCGAAGCACGCGAAGACCGTCGGCGCCGCGTCGAGGAAGAGGTGGCCATAGACATAGGCCTCCCCATCGGCCGGATCGACGCTGCGATGCAGGCCCTGGCCATCGCGGCTATAGGCCATCGTCGCCGTGACGGTCAGCACATTGTCGGGGGCCAGTTCATCGAGCGGTAGCCGCCCAGCCACGATCAACTCAGGATCGATGGAGTGGCCATTGAGGTCGATGCGCTCCACGCGCACCGGCCGGATGTCGAGGAAGGCCGAGGCGCCGGTGGCCTCGAAGTGGATCTCGGCACGGGACGCGAAATGCTCAGGCCCCTGGTCGAGATCGAGGTGGACCACCATGGAGGTGACCCGGATCGTTGCGGCGCGGGTGTCGGCTTCGGCTCTGGTCAGGCTGGGCATCGAGGTTCATCCTGCCCAATCCCGCGGGGCCATGGGGGCTTTGGCGCGGATCAGCTCCGGCCGTGGACTCCGCTGGCCATGCCTTCGAGCCGGGCGATGCGATCGCCCATCGGCGGGTGGGAGGCGAAGAAGCGCGAGACGTCCTGGGCGCGGAAGGGATTGGCGATCATCATGTGCGAGGCGTTGACCAGTTGCGGCGTCGGGGCCAAGGGGGCGCGGCGAGTGCCCATCTCGAGCTTGCGGAGCGCGGAGGCCAGGGCCAGCGGGTCACCGGTCAGCTTCGAGCCGTCCTCATCCGCGTCATACTCGCGGGTCCGGCTGATCGCCATCTGGATGATCATCGCGGCGAAGGGTGCAAGCAGCGCCATGCCGAGCATCGCGAGCGGGTTGGGGCGATCCTCATCATTGCCCCCACCGAAGAACATCGCCATCTGCGCGACCGAGGTGATGACGCCGGCGATGGCGGCCGCGACCGACCCGGTGAGGATGTCGCGGTTGTAGACGTGCATCAGCTCGTGCCCGAGCACTCCGCGCAACTCGCGCTCGTCGAGCAATTGCAGGATTCCTTCGGTGCAGCACACCGCTGCGTGATTCGGATTGCGACCGGTGGCAAAGGCATTCGGCGCGGCCGTCGGGGAGATATAGAGCGCCGGCATCGGCTTGCCGGCCGCAGTGGACAGCTCCCGCACGATCCGATACATCGCCGGGGCCTGCGCCTCGCTGACCGGATAGGCGCGCATCGCCCGGATCGCGAGCTTGTCGGAGTTCCAATAGGAATAGAAGGTCATGCCCAGTCCGAAGAGGGCGAAGATCCAGATATAGCGCCCGCCGCCGATGAGCGAACCCATGCCCAGCAGCAGGAGCCAGATCAGGCCGAAGAGACCAGCGGTCTTCAGCCCGTTGAAGTGGTTGTGCATATCTCCTCCAACGCTGGTGCGAAAGGTTTTCGTTCCCGAAGTATGCGTCAGCGCACGAGTCCGAAGGCCAGGCCGGGGGCAACGGAAAGCAGCACGACGGCCAACCCGGCGAGGGCGATCGCGACCCGCAGGCCGGGATCGAGGCGCAACCGGGTGAGCCCGGCCTCGGGGTCGGCCGGCCGGATCACGACCAGCAACCACCGCAGATAGACCGCGATCCCGAGGACGATATTGACGATCATGGCGCCAACCAGCCACCACAGGCCCGCATCGACAACCGGCCCGAGCGCGACCACCTTCGCCACCACGCCGACCACCGCAGGGGGCAGCCCCGCCAAGGTCAGCAGCCCGAGACCGAGCACGAGGGCGAGCAGTGGGGCGCGCCGCGCCAATCCTGCGTATGCCGTCAGCCGCCGCTCCCCCGCGCCCTCGGCGCCGCTGTGGACGGCCGCGGCGACGGCGAAGACGGCGAGGCTGCCCACGGCATACACCAGCAGGTAGCCGGTGGCCGCTGCCACCGAGATCGAGGTGAGCATGGCGAGGGGGGCGAGCACCCAGCCGGCCTGGGCGATCGTGGACCAGGCCAGCAACCGCAACGGGTCCTCGGCGCGCAGGGCGACGAGATTGCCGAGGGTCATCGAGGCCAGGGCGAGGACGCCGATGACCAGCCGGATCGAGAAGCCATCATCGCTCCCGGCGCCGGTCAGCACGACGAGTGGGGAGAGCAAGACGATCGCGCCGCCGAGCGCCGCGGCCTTGGAGACGGTGGCGAGATAGGCGGAGATCGCCTCGTCGGCGACGGCGAAGGCCTGCGGGGTCCAGGTGTGGAAGGGCACGGCCGACAGCTTGAAACCCACGCCCGCGAGCAGGAAAAGGATCGAGAGCAGCAGGACCCGGTGCCGGTCGGTGTCCTCGACGGCCGCGCGCACGGTGTCGGCGCTGAAGGTGGCATCTCCGGTCGCGAGGACCCACAGGGCGATCCCGATCGCGAGCAGCGCGAAGGAGGTCAGCGAGACCATGAGCAGCGACAACGCGCCGCCCTCGGCCCCACGGCCGCGCGAGAGCGCGACGAGCGCGATGGCGGGCAGCGTCGCGAGTTCGATGGCGACGAGCCAGGTCGGCAGGTCCCGGGTGGCGGGCAGCATGGCCGCTCCGGCGGTCGCCGCGAGCACCAGGGAGACGGTCACGGCCGGCCCGCCGCGCTGCACGTCATCGAGTTGGCGAGTGCCCGGGCCGAGCATGAGCAGCACGATCAAGGCCCCGGCCAGGATGATCAGTTGTAGCCCGAGACCCCAGGGTTCGACTTCATAGAGGCAGCGGCCCTGTGGGGCCGGTAGACACAGCGTGCGGGCCGGGGAGTCGGCGGTCACGGCATACGGGAGGGCGCCGAGACCGGCACCGAGGGCGATGAGCGCGAGGGGAAGGTGGCTGCCCCGGGCTTTGGGGGCGAGCACATCGAGGACGAGCACAAGCAGGGCTCCCAGCGCGGGCGCGAGGACCGGTGCGAGGACCCAGGCGTCGATGGTGACGAGGTCGGCGATCACGAGAGCACCGCCGGGCCGCTGGCGCTGGGGAGTACGGCATAGGGGAAGAGCCCCAGGGCAAGGATCGCGAGGATCAACGCGGCGACGATGACGAGTTCGACCCAGCTCAGATCGCCCGCGCGGTCCCGCGGCGCCGCATCGCCCATCCAGATCACCTTGGCAACCCGCAGGCTGTATGCCGCCGCGAGCACCGCCCCGAGGGCCGCCACGATCGCCAGGCCCCGGAAGGCCAGCTCGGTGCTGACCGCACCCTCGGCCGCCCACACGACCCAGCTCCCGCCACTGACCTGCGACTGTGCCACGGCGAGCGCCGTGCCACCCCCCGCCGGGTTCCAGGCGGCGGCGATGGCCAAGAACTCCCCCCAGAAGCCCGCGAGACCGGGCAAGCCCAGGCTGGCGGCCAGGCCCACCATCACGGCGAACCCAAGTCCCGGCCAGGTCTCGCGCAGCGCGGGCCGCACGACGGCAAGATCGACGCTGCCCCAGCGCTCCTTCAGCGACCCGACGACGAAGAAGAGCAAGGCGCTGATCACGCCGTGGGCGAGATTGGCGATCAACGCGGCCCGCAGACCGAGTTCGGAATTGGTGCCGAGGGCGAGCGCGACGAAGCCCATATGCGCCACCGACGAATAGGCGATGAGCCGTTTGAGGTCGCGCTCGACGAGGCAGATCAGGCCTCCCCAGATGATGCCCACGACCCCGAGGGTGGCCAGCAGCGGCGCGATCCGGGCGAACCCATCGGGGGTCAGGGTCAGCGGCACCCGGATCAGACCGTAGGTGCCCATCTTCAACAGGATTGCCGCCAGCAGCACCGAACCGGCCGTCGGCGCGATGGTGTGCGCCGGCGGCAGCCACGAGTGCACCGGCCATAGGGGCACCTTGACCCCCAGCCCGAGCACGAGCAGGGTCGCGATGAGCATCTGGCTGTGCTGCGGTGGCGCGGCGAGAATGGCTCGCATATCGCTGCTGCCCACTTGCGTGACGATCGCGAGGATCCCGGCGAGCATGATGCTCGACCCCAAGGCCGTATACAGGACGAATCGCAGCGCCGCGGCCCGCCGGGCCGCGGGGTCGTGGTCGTCGCCGAAGCGGTGGATCAGCACCCACATCGGGACCAGCACGATCTCGAAGGCGATGAAGAAGACAATCAGGTCGCGGGTCCAGAAAGTGCTCAGTGCTCCGAATTCGATGAGCAGGAGCAGGCCGTAATAGAGCCCCGGGGTGCCGCCGGTGGGCGCGTGGCGCAGGCCATGCAGGACGACCAGGACGCTGATGCCGGCGGTGAGCACGAGCAGCGGGGCGCTGATCATGTCGCTCTCGAAGATCCATCCGAGGCCGATCTCGCCAGCCCAGGGCCGATCGATCCGGGCGTGGGTCGCGACGGCGGCCACGGTCGCGGTCAGGGCGCCCAGCGTCGCGAGCAGCGCGACGCCGACAGCGGTCCGCGACCCGACCCGATGGGAGAGCAGGATCAGGGTCGCGCCGACCAGCCCGGGCAGCAGCAGCGCGATCAGGATCAACCCCATAGGGCCACCCCCGCGATCGCGAGCAGTCCGATCAGGACCCAGACCAAATTGGTGGCGACCCGCTCCCGCGTGTGCCCCCACGTCGCGAGGCGCCCGGCGATTCCGGCGCCCCAGCCGGGCCCACTGACATAGGTCTCGACGACCTCGCGGTCGAGGAAGGCGACGAGCCGGGCCAGGGCGAGCACGGGCACGGCAACCCCGCGGACGTATGCCGTGTCGGCCCCGAACCCGCGGCTCGCCAAGCGCATCGCCCGGCTCGGGGGGACGGTGTCGTCGGGGCGCAGGTACCACCCGATGAGCACGCCGACCCCGATGAGTAGCACCGAGAGGGCGAGCAGCGCGACATTGACGTGCCCGGGATCGAGCGGGCCGAGCAGGAAGACGAGACCACCGGCCAGGGTTGCGGCCGCAAGGAGGCTGAGCACGAGCTTGACCAGCGGTCCGGCCGGGCGGTGCGCGGGAGCTCGGGTGTCTGGGCCGGCGCCGGAACGCCGTCCGGCAACGATCTCGTATGCCCGCGTGGCATAGGCGGCCGTGGCGGCGACGGTGAGCAGGAGGGCGACGGTGACGATGCCTTGCCGCAGGCCAGGTCCGCCCCCCTCGGCCCAGGATGCGATGTCGATGATGTGTTCCTTGGAGATGCCGCCCACACTGAGCGGCACGCCGGCAAGAGAGATCAGGCCGAGCCCCCACACGGTCTTGGCGAAGGTGGAGTCGGCGCCGATGCCGTCGAGGTCGCGGGCCGCGGTCGACCCGGCGAGCACGGCTAGCCAGCCGACGGTCAAGAAGAGCAGGGCCTTGAAGATCGCGTGCGAGAACAGGTGTCCGGCGGCGGCATCGCCACCTTGCCCGGCGGAGTGGGCCACGGCGAGCGGGCTGAGCATGACGGCGACCTGCGAGATCGTCGACCAGGCCAGGATGCGCTTGACATCCACCTGCAAGAAGGCGGTGACCGCGGCATACACCATCGTTGCGGCGACGGCGATCGCGAGGACCCACTGGGCCGCCGGGGCGGCGTGCAGCAAGGGAGCGAGCAAGGTCAAAACCCACGTGCCGGCGGCGACCATGGTCGCGGCATGGATGAGCGCCGAGGCCGGAGTCGGGCCCTCCATGGCATCGACCAGCCAGTCCTGGAACGGGATTTGCGCCGACTTGCCGAGAATGCCGATGACCAGTGCGGTCATCGCGAGCGCCAGGGCGCCCTGGTCGGGCACCGCGCACGCGCCCGTGTCCGGGCAGCCCGCCGCCGACGGGATATCACTGGTGCCGGTGATCGCGATGAGGGCGACGATCCCGATGACGAAGGCGGCATCCGCGAGCCGGGTGACGAGGAATGCCTTGTACGCCGCCCGGCGGGGCGCCGCCCGCTGGCTCCAGTGACCGATGAGCAGATAGGAGCACCAGCCCATGACCTCCCACCCGATGAGGATGAGCACGAGGTCGCGGGCGGCGACGAGCAGCAGCATCGCGGCGGCGAACAGGCTGACGGTGGCCATGAAGGCCGGCTGGCGGTCGTCGTCGTGGAGATACCACCCGGCATACACCTGCACGGCCAGGACGACCGCCGCGACGCTCAGCGCGATCGTGATGCCGGTGGGCGTGGTCGCGAGGCGGGCGGGCAGGTCGACGCCGAAGACGTGATCGCCGGGGCGCGTGGTGCGCAGCACCGGGAGGTCATAGGAGCCGTGGTTGCCGGTCGCCGCCGCGACGAGCAGCCCGGTCGCTGCGAGCGCGAGGAGTTGGGCAAGGACAGACACGGCGCGGCGCGCGACCAGCCCAGCCGCGAGGATCACCGGCGCCCCAAGGGCGAGGACCCCGATGGCCAGGGCCGTGATGACGGGGGCGTTCACGAGGCCCCGGCCGCGGCCTCGGAGGCCGGCTCGTGGGCCGCCTCGGTGATATCGATGCTGCCGCGCGCGCGGAAGACCGCGATGATGACGGCGAGTGCGAGCACGACTTCGGCGGCAGCAATCGTGATGACGAAGAGCGTCAGGACATTGCCGGCCTGCCAGCGGTCCTGGCCGATGGCGCCGGCGGTGATGAGCAGTAGCCCGGCCCCGGCGAGCATCAACTCGATGCCGATGAGCACGAGCACGGCGTTGCGGCGGGCGAGCACGCCATAGGTGCCGATGCCGATCAGGGCGGCGGCCACGGCATACGGCAGCGCGAGGTGGATCATCGCGGCTCCTGCGGGGCCGCTCCGGCGAGGCGGGAGACGGTGAAGGCGCCGATCAGGGCGATGAGCAGCAGCAGGGACAGGGCCTCGAAGGGCCAGACCCAGGTCCCGAAGAGTTCGCCGGCGATCTGGGTGGAGTCCACGGGGCGACGTGGCACCGGCTGCTCGCCGGCGAGCGGGATGAGCACAGCGAGCAGCAGGGTGCTCACGCCTGCCCCGAGGACGGCCGCCAGGGCGCGGTGCAGGCGGGAGGTCGCGTGCAACGGGCTCGGGCCGATCGGGGCGCGGGTCATCATGAGGGCGAAAATGACGAGGACGACGACGGCCCCGACATAGACGAGGACTTGGACGAGGGCGACGAGTTCGGCGCCGAGCACGAGATAGCAGCCGGCGAGCCCGCCGAGGCTGAGCACGAGCCAGAGGGCGGAGTGGACGAGGTGGCGGGTGGTGACGGCGAGCAGGGCCGCGGCGATCGTCACGGCCCCGGTCGCGAGGAAGGCGAGGTCGAGTCCCGTCATCCCTCGCCCCCGGGCGGCTCGCGGCGC
>Ga0075156_10001518_pt1 | contig 12668 bp, 11 predicted proteins | sample JI81AbrownDNA_FD_70966 | JGI IMG/M metagenome (GOLD analysis project Ga0075156, IMG submission 70966) | Wastewater effluent complex algal communities from Wisconsin, to seasonally profile nutrient transformation and Carbon sequestration -... | ecosystem: Engineered > WWTP > Effluent > Algae...
TTATTTTCATCTTATCAAAAACTAATTATGCGTTGCTCTTTTGGTATTATAAATGCTGGAAGAAATTCGGCTTAATAAAAAAGAGGTTGCTTTTGGCAACCTCTTTTTTTATATTTAAAATTAAATTTATCTAGCCAAATTCACAGCTCTTTTTTCTCTAATAACTGTTACTTTAATTTGCCCTGGATAGGTCATATCTGTTTGAATTTTTTGGGCAATTTCAAAGCTTAGTTTATCACTTTCAGCATCCGTTACTTTTTCTGCCTCTACAATTACACGCAATTCTCTACCTGCTTGTATAGCATAAGCTTTTTCTACACCATGATAGCTTGCAGCTAAGTTTTCTAAATCCTTAATACGTTGAATATATTGCTGCATCATTTCTCTTCTTGCACCTGGTCTTGCACCACTTATAGCATCACAAGCTTGTACAATAGGAGAAATTACAAAAAGCATTTCCATTTCATCGTGGTGGGCACCAATAGCATTTACAACTGCTGGGTTTTCGCCATATTTTTCAGCCCATTTAGCACCAAGTAAAGCATGACTAAGTTCACTTTCTTCGTCTGGCACTTTTCCAATATCATGTAGTAAACCAGCACGTTTTGCTAATTTTGGATTTAAACCTAATTCAGCAGCCATTGTGGCACAAAGGTTAGCAGTTTCTCTGCTGTGCATTAAAAGATTTTGACCATAACTGCTTCTAAAACGCATTCTTCCTACAATTCTTATCAATTCTTTGTGAAGTCCATGAATTCCTAATTCAATTACAGTTCTTTCGCCAATTTCCCTTACTTGATCATCTAATTGGCGACGAGTTTTTTCAACAACTTCTTCAATACGTGCTGGATGAATACGTCCATCACTAACTAAGCGTTGTAAACTTAAACGTGCTACTTCCCTACGTAATGGATCAAAGCTAGAAAGCAATATTGCTTCTGGTGTATCATCTACAATTAAGTCAACACCAGTTACAGCTTCTAAAGCACGAATATTTCTACCTTCTCGACCAATGATTTGCCCTTTTATTTCATCACTTTCAAGGTTAAATACAGTTACGGTATTTTCAATTGTTTGCTCTGCAGCAGTACGCTGAATGCTTTGAATAATAATTTTACGAGCTTCTTTGTTGGCTTTTTCTTTAGCAGTTTCAATAATTTCTTGTTGTAAAGCTAAAGCTTGAGTTTGTGCCTCACTTTTTAAGCTTTCCACTAACTGTTGTTTAGCTTCAATGGCAGTTAGGTTGGCTACTTTTTCTAGCCTACGGATATGCTCTTCTTGATGTTTTTCTAGTTCGTTTCTTTTTTGAGCAACAACCTCCAATTGTTTATTTAAGTTTTCCTTAATAGCTTCATTCTCTTTATGTTGCTTATCTAGGTTACTATCTTTTTGGTTTAAGCTTTGTTCTTTTTGTGCTATAGATTGTTCTTTTTGCTTAGCACGGTTTTCGCTTTCAACAATTTTACGGTTACGCTCGTTTACTTCTTTTTCGTATTCACTTTTTAGTTGTACAAACTTCTCTTTTACTTCAAGCTCCTTTTCTTTTTTTAATGTGTCTGCCTTAATTTGAGCTTCTTTAAGTATAATTTGAGCTTGGTTTTCGGCATCTGTAATTTGTTTTTTTGTGTCTTTGGTAAATAAAAACTTACCCACACCAACGCCCAAACCTAGGGATACAATTCCAATAATTATTGCTATTAAATCCATCTTTTCTTTGTAATTTTAAATTGTTCACAATCGTGTTTCTACATATAATATTCATATTACTCATAAGAAATATAACTAAAATGGTAGGCCACGAAGATAGCAGTTTGGTTTGAGGTAGTAAAATATTAATGACAAGTTTAATGCAAAATTCTACCAATCTTTTAGCCAAAACTGTTACTTTTGCAGCCGAAAAAACGTTTGCAGTTTAACGTTTGTGGTTTAAATGATGAAAAAGCATCAGTATTTAAACAAAAAAACTAAAACAAAAAAAATGGCAGGTCAATTAAAAGAAGTAAGAAATAGAATTAAAAGTGTACAAAGCACTCAACAAATTACTAAGGCTATGAAAATGGTTAGTGCTGCCAAGCTTCGTAGAGCTCAAGATTCTATTATACAAATGAGGCCTTATGCTCAAAAGTTGCAAGAAATGCTTAGCAATATTGTAAGTAATATTGAAGGTGGTACAAGCATAAAATTGGCTGAGGAAAGGGCTATTGAAAAAGTGTTGATTATAAGCATTACCAGCGATAGAGGATTGTGTGGTGCATATAATAGTAATGTTGTAAAACTTACTCGTAGTTTAATTGCAGAAAAATATGAAGCTGCTTACAAAAAAGGCAACGTAACTATTTGGAATATTGGAAAAAAAGGTTGGGAGGCTTTATCAAAATTAGGTTATAAAACAGATGCTACTCATAAAGATATTTATTTAAATTTAAGCTTTGAAAATGTACAAGCAGCTGCACAAGCAGCAGTAAAAGCTTTTGAAAACAAAGAATTTGATGTTGTAGAAATTATTTATAGCCAATTTAAAAATGCTGCAACCCAACAATTTGTTGCTGAGGCATTTTTACCAATTCCTAAAGTATTGCCAAAAGTAGGAGCTAAAAAAAGTGATTTTATTTTCGATCCAAATAAAGAAGATTTAATTGCCGAGTTAATGCCTAAAATTTTAAATACACAATTATACAAAGCAGTTTTAGATGGCAATGCAAGTGAGCATGGAGCAAGAATGACTGCTATGGACAAGGCAAGTGAGAATGCAAACGAACTTTTAAAATCTTTGAAAATTAGTTACAACAGAGCTCGTCAAGCAGCCATTACAACAGAACTTACAGAAATTGTAAGTGGAGCAGCTGCGTTACAAGGATAGTCATTTGTCAATAAGTCATTCGATTCGTCAATAAGTTATTAGTATAAAACTTGGATTTTATTTTATGATAAAATTAGAAGATTTAGAGGTTTACAAAGTGGCTTTAGACATTGGCGAAGCTGTATGGACTACTGTAACTAAATGGGATTTCTTTAATAAAGATACACTTGGAAAGCAGTTAGTTAGAAGTGCAGATTCAATGGCTTTAAATATTAGCGAAGGGTATGGGCGATTTCACTTTGCTGAAAACAGAAACTTTTGCTATTATAGTAGAGGTTCTTCTTTTGAAACCTCAGCATCTTTGCAAAAAGATTTTAAAAGAAATTTAATTGCAGAAGAAGATTATAAACTATTGCAAGATAAACTTAAATTCTTTTCAATACTCATAAACGCATATATAAAATCAATTGGTCAAAAAATGACATCATGACTATTGACTTTATGACTAATAAGAAAACATGGAATTAAGTACCATCATACCACATATTGAAGCACTAATTTTTGCTAGTGACAAACCTTTAACTGCGTTAGAAATAACGGAGCTAATAAATACTGCTTTTGGGTTTATGGATGAGCGAGTAAGTTTAGACCAAATTGAAAGCTGTATTGAAGGTATCAAAGAAAAGTATAGTAGCGAGTTTTATCCTTTTGAGGTAAAAGAAAGTGGCGGTGGGTTACAATTTTTAAGCAAGAGTAGTTTTCATCAAACTATTGCACAATTAAATGGCGATAAATTTTTAAAGCGATTATCAGCAGCAGCTTTAGAGTCGTTGGCTATTATTGCTTACAAACAACCTATAACTAAAGGAGAAATTGAAAAAATTAGAGGCGTAAATACGGATTATAGCATTCAGAAATTGTTGGAAAAGGAGTTAATAATAATAGCTGGTAGAAACGAAAAAATGCCAGGCCAACCACTAATTTACCAAACATCTAAAACCTTTATGGACTATTTTGGCATCAATAGCACCGATGATTTGCCAAAAATTAAAGAAGTTTTAGCAGAAGCATCGGCAGAGCCAACTTTAATCCAATTATCAGATTTTCAATCCACTGTAAAAGAAGAATCTGAAAATGTAGAATTAGAAGCAATTAGTGATTTGCAGGTAAATAATAATGGCGAAATTATTGAAGGAAGCAGCGATAGCAAAGAAGCTGGAAATGAAGACACTTCAACAAAAACAGAAGAATAGTCTTCACCTTCACCCACCTTTATACATTTTAGTTTAATTTCTACAAGTCCTTACAACTTTCTGCCCAATAAATAACTAAAACAAAGAAATTTATTTAAGCACAGCTTAATGTGTAGATGTTGTTTGTAAACTACATTTTATGTGCATTTACTGTTGATTTGTTCAATAACTGGTTAATAACTATGTAGTTGATGTGAATAATCATAACTATGTTAGCAAAAATGTGTGTTATTAATTAGTAATTAATGTTTGTGTTTTAGCTTTCCAACTGCCTATTTTCGTTCGCCAATCAAATAAAAAATAGAGAAGGATTTTAAATACAATGGAAATTATAAGCACAAGAGATAAAAAACGTAGAACAAAACCCCAAATAGATTTAGCCAATTTGGGCGGATTTGGCAAAATTCCACCACAAGCCAAAGAGTTAGAAGAAGCAGTTTTAGGTGCAATTATGCTAGAAAAAAGTGCTTTTGACACTTTAATTGATACCAATTTAAAACCAGAATGTTTTTATGTAGAAGCACATCAGCTTATATTCAAAGCAATGCAAAACATGCAGCAGCGTGGTGTGCCAATCGATATTCTTACAGTTGTTGAAGAGTTGAAACGCCTTGAGCAATTAGATTTTGTAGGTGGTGCATATTATGTAAGTAAGCTTACAAACATGGTTGTAAGTACTGCAAACATTGATGCTCATGCCCGTATTATTCTTCAAAAATTCATTCAAAGAGAACTTATAAAAATTAGTAGCGAAATTATTGGCGATGCTTATGAAGATAGTACAGACGTATTTGATTTGCTAGATGAAAGTGAAACAAAAATGTTTAATATCACCAATAATTATTTAAAGAAAAACTTTGAAGATATTGGTAGTGTATTAGCAAAAGCTATTAATAGAATTGATGATTTAAGAAATCAAAAAGATGATATTAGTGGTGTGCCTAGTGGCTTTGTAAGTTTAGATAGAATTACTTACGGATGGCAACCAACCGATTTAATTATTTTGGCAGCTCGTCCCAGTGTGGGTAAAACTGCTTTTGCCTTAAACTTAGCTCGTAATGCAGCTTTAGGGCCAAAGCCTACAGGAGTAGGATTTTTTAGCTTAGAAATGAGTGCAAGCCAATTGGTACAACGTATTTTAAGTGCCGAAAGTGAAATACACATGGAGAAAATTTCGAGAGGTAAGCTTGAAGATTATGAGTACCAACAACTACATACAAAAGGTATAAAAAAGCTAGAAAGTGCTCCTTTGTACATTGATGATACAGCAGCATTAAACATATTTGAGTTTAGAGCTAAAGCTCGAAGATTGGTTAATAAACATAATGTAGGAATAATTATTATAGATTATTTACAGTTAATGAGTGGTAATAATGAAAAAGGAAGTAATCGTGAACAAGAAATTAGTACCATTTCTCGTAATTTAAAAGCATTAGCAAAAGAATTAAGTATTCCTATAATTGCTTTGTCACAATTAAGTAGGGCTGTAGAAACACGTAAAGAAAGCAAAATGCCACAGCTTAGCGATTTACGTGAATCTGGAGCAATTGAGCAAGATGCCGATATGGTAATGTTTATTTACAGACCAGAATATTATGAGGTAAATGCCAATGAAAATGGCGAAAGTACCAAAGGTGAAACACATATAAGAATTGCAAAACATAGAAACGGTGCTTTGGAAACCATTAAATTAAAAGCACTTTTACATATACAGAAGTTTGATGAATGGGATGATGATAACATTGGTGGAATGCTTGGAGGCAACTTTAAACCAATAGGGCCAAGCCCAATAGGAGGTAGTCCAGTGCAAGACAATGGCGGAGGCAAGTTTTTTGTGCAAAGCAGTAAAATGAACACCAATAATTTCGATGAAGGTTTTGAAGAAGACGCTCCATGGTAGTTTTCTAAACATTCTATTTATTTAAAAACGATAATTTTCTTGGTGTAATAATCATAAACTGCAAATAGCAAGTTTTGTACCTTTTTTCCTAATTAATTGTGTAATCTAGCATAAGCTTTGTTTCTTTGCATCCCTTATGCAAAAAATTAAAGATTACAAAGAGCTAGTAAAATTCACTTTAAGTTTTACCGTAGTTTTTAGCTGTGTAATTTGCTATCTATTAGTCCCTGGTCAAAAATTTATTTGGATTAATGTAATTGAACTTTTTGTTGCAGGAATGTTGGTTTGTGGAAGTGCTAATGCCATAAATCAAGCTGTAGAAAAAGATACAGATGCCTTGATGAAGCGTACTTCAAATAGGCCAGTTGCAAGTGGCAGAATGAGCCAACAAGAAGCTTACACTTTTGCAGTAATTGCTGGCATTGTAGGTGTGGGTATGATGTGGCATTTCTTTAATATAACGGCAGCATTAATTAGTGCTTTTAGCTTGTTTTTATATGCTTTTATTTATACACCATTAAAGAAAATAAATTCAATAGCAGTTTTAATTGGTGCATTTCCTGGTGCTTTACCTTGCTTAATTGGTTGGGTAGCAGGTTTTAGACCTAATGAAGAAATTCTATGGACAGGCGGATTAATTGTTTTTGCCATGCAGTTTTTTTGGCAGTTTCCTCATTTTTGGGCAATAGCTTGGGTTGCACACTCAGACTATAGTAAAGCAGGATTTAAACTATTGCCTGCCGATAAAGGGCCTACAAAATTTACAGCAATTCAAACCATAATGTACAGTGTATTGTTAATACCTGTGGGTTTATTACCATTTTATTTTGGCATGACAGGTATAATTAGTTTGATAATTGTTTTGGTAAGTAATTTATTAATGGTAGTTCAAAGTATAAGACTTTATCAAAGTATGGATGTAAAAGCTGCACGTAGAGTAATGTTTAGCAGTTATATCTATTTACCCATAGTGTTTTTGGCTTTATTGTTCGATAAATTATAATTTAGTTTTTTATGACACTTGTTACAAAACAAACAACTCAAAAATTGCATCCACATAAGTTTATGATGTGGGTTACAATTGCTAGTTTATGTATGATGTTTGCTGGGCTTACCAGTGCTTATTTAGTAAAAAAAAGTAGTGACACTTATATATCCTTTAAGCTACCTGCACATTTTATTTGGAGCACTGTGGTTATTGTTGTAAGTAGTTTAACTATGCAAATTGCTTTAAAGAGTATTCAAGCAAGGGAAATGGCTAGGTATAGAAATTTTTTGGGAATTACAGCATTTTTAGGTGTATTGTTTGCAGTGATTCAAATATTAGGTTTTTTTTACTTAGATAATCATGGAATCCCACTTTTAGGTTTAAAAAGCAATCCATCCGCCTCTTTTTTATTGGTAATAATTGGCTTACATGCTTTACACGTTTTAGGGGGTGTAATAGCACTAGTTGTGTTTTATTTAAAAGTATATTTCAGTAAAAAACGCAGTTATGCAACAGTTCCTGTAGAAGTGTTATCTACTTATTGGCATTTTGTAGATATTCTATGGATTTATTTATTAATTTTTCTTTTAGTGTTAAGATAACTTTTGAAAATGGTTAAATTTTTCTAGTTTACATTAAAGAAAAGATTTTGTTGGTTTAAGATATAATCAACAAAACAAAAAAATATTTTATGGCAAAACAACAATATAAATGCACATTTTGTGGAAGATCTAGAGACGAAGTGCAAATACTTGTAGCAGGAATGGATGGACATATTTGCGAAAACTGTGTACAACATGCCCAAGAAATAATTAATCAAGAATTAGAGTTAAAAGTGGATGCATTATTTCCTAGGCATAGAAATGAAAAGTTTGAGGCATCCAAAAAATTTCAAGTAAAAAAACCAATTGAAATAAAAGAATTTTTAGATCAATATGTAATAGGACAAGATGATGCAAAACGAGTATTAGCAGTTGCTGTTTATAATCATTATAAAAGAATTGGGCAACCAAAAAGAAAAGATGAAGATGTAGAAATTGAAAAAAGCAATATTATAATGGTTGGCGAAACGGGCACTGGAAAAACCTTATTAGTAAAAACAATAGCCAAATTATTAAATGTGCCTTTTGCCATTGTAGATGCTACCGTTTTTACAGAAGCTGGATATGTTGGTGAAGATGTAGAAAGCATGCTTACTCGATTGCTTCAAAATTGTGAATACAATATATCAGCAGCACAGCAAGGTATAGTTTTTATAGATGAAATTGATAAAATAGCTCGCAAAAACGATAATCCATCTATTACAAAAGATGTAAGTGGTGAGGGGGTACAACAAAGTTTATTAAAAATGCTTGAAGGTACCGATGTTTTAGTTCCACCAAATGGTGGAAGAAAACATCCTGAACAACAGATGATTAAATTAAATACCAGCAACATTCTTTTTATTTGTGGAGGAGCGTTTGACGGTATAAATGATATTATTGGAAGAAGAATAAATACAAACGCAATAGGCTTTAATGTAAACAAAGAAGCCCAAGAAATGCAAAGAAATAACTTGCTGCATTTTGTAAATGCACAAGATATTAGAAAGTATGGATTAATACCAGAATTACTAGGCCGTTTGCCTATAATTACTCACTTAAATCCTTTAGATAAAATCACCTTAAGAAACATTTTAACAGAGCCAAAAAATTGCCTTGTTAAGCAATATCAGTATTTATTTTCTTTAGAAAAAATAGACCTAACTTTTGATGAAGATGTTTATGAATACATAGTAGACAAAGCATTAGAATTTAAGCTAGGAGCAAGAGGATTAAGAGGAATATGTGAAAGCATTTTAAATGATGCCATGTTTGAAATGCCAAGTAGTAAAGAAAAAGTATTGCACGTAAATTTGGAATATGCCGTAAAAATGTTTGAAAAAAGTAAAATGAATTTATTAAAAATAGCCTCATAAAAAAATAATCATGAACGAACTAATCGAAAAAATTACGCAACAAGCCAATATTAGTCCTGAGCAAGCCCAACAGGCTATAGACGCTATTGCAAACTATGTAAAAGAAAAATTTCCAATGCTTGGAGGTGCTGTAGATAATTTGTTTAATGCACAAAATTAATTTTTGTTGTTTGTAAAGCTTTAAAGCAATAGCTGCATAGAAACAAAAATATGGAGCTTGCTAGTGTGTTACTTAAATCCAATATTCACAAGGGTTGTATGGAATTTAAATGGGTAAAAAACCATTCAAAAATGTATAAATCAAATAAGTTTTTTTTAAACGAAAACTATTTTACCATTATCCCTTAAATATATGCTTTTAAATTTTTGCATTTATATAACATTTTCATGCACTATATTGCAGCCCTAAACGTTATACAAATAGACACAACTTCTACTTCACAAAATAGTTTCATTAGCTTATAGCAAATATTTACAAAGTTGTTTTTTTATAAAATTTTTAATGTATTTGGCAACATAGCCAAAGGCATATATATTTGTCGTCACCATTTAATAGAACACAAATGATGAAGAATGCATTTAATACGCTTGTAGTAGTTTTTTTTGTACTACTTATTAGCTCTTGTGGAAAAAAAGGAGGAGGCTCTTCAAAGGGAGGCTCTGCTTATCTTAATGATTTTGGGCAAAACATGGGTTTAGCACCATTAGCAAAAAAAAGTATGCCCAATCCTTATGGTATGGTATATGTACCACCAGGAACTTTTCACTTAGGTGCAAGTGACGAAGACATGAACTATAATTTAACTTCAAGAAATCGTCAAGTTTCTATTCCAGGTTTCTGGATGGATAAATATGAAGTAACCAATAATCAATACAGGGCATTTGTAACTTGGACTAGAGATTCAATTGCAGCCAAAGAACTAGGTTATTTTAAATCAGGAGGTGCAAATGCAGGTGGCGATAGTGCAATTGCCATTGATTGGATAAAAGCAAAAACCATTAAATATGATGCAGCTAATTTGGAAAAACTAGGTCCAAAATTAGTTTTAGCACCAGATAACAGATTATATGGTAAAGCAGAAGTAGATCCTTCTAAAATTGTGTACAGTATGGAAACATTTGTACTTAGTGAAGCTTCAAAAAGAGAAAATCAAAAAAGACCTAGAAAAGATTTTATTAAAAGAGAAAAGGTAGCTGTATATCCTGATACATTGGTTTGGATGAGAGATTTTTCTTATGCATACAACGAGCCAATGACAAAAAGATATTATGCCCACCCAGCATTTGGAAATTATCCAGTAGTTGGTGTAACTTGGAAACAAGCTACAGCATTTTGCCACTGGAGAACACATGTACAAAATGTAGCTTTAGGCAAAAAGAATTTTGCAATAGAAAGTGATTATAGGCTCCCAAGTGAAGCAGAATGGGAATATGCTGCACGTGGATCAAGAACTGCAAGTATGTATCCTTGGGGTAACTATTATTTAAGAAATAAAAAAGGTTGTTTGTTAGCAAACTTTAAACCAGGTAGAGGAAATTTTGCCGAAGATGGTGGGTTTTACACTGTAAGAGTTGACTCATATTGGCCAAATGATTATGGTTTATATAATATGAGTGGAAATGTTGCAGAGTGGACAAATACTTTATACAACGAAGGTTCTTACAACTTTTTCTCTGATATGAGTCCAGATTTACGATATGATGCAAAAGATAGTGATGCACCATATCAAAAACGTAAAACCATTAGAGGCGGTAGTTGGAAAGACGTTAAATTTTATTTGCAAGTAAGCACTAGAGCTTTTGAATATCAAGACACTGCAAAATCATACATTGGTTTCAGATGTGTTATTGACTTAGCTCCTAAAATGGACAAAAAAGGCGGATTAGGAAAATAAATTATTCTATACAATCAAAACAAACATTTAAAAAAAAGTTATCATGGCAGCAAAAATCCCACCTAAAGTAGGTAAATTCATGGACATTATAGTTTCAGTTGCAGCAGCAGCTGTAATTTTTGGGGCATTACAAAAAATATTACACTCACCAATTGCCGATTTATGGCTTAAAATTGGTTTATATACAGAGGCTGGAGTATTCTTAGCATACGGTATTTTATTTATGATTTACCCAGCAATGGATGAGCATGAGGTACATATACCAGGTGTTGATAAATTAGCAGCAGCTGGCAATCCTGCATTGCAAAGCATGGAAAAAATGTTGAGCGAAGCCGATATTACGCCAACTAACTTAAGCAAATTAAGTAGTGGTTTTCAAAAATTAGGAACTACTGTAGAGAAAATGGGTGAAATAAGTGATGTTGTAAAATCAACTGGTGATTTTACTGCAGGTACAAAAGCTGCAACAACTGCTTTAGGTGCAGTAACTACTTCTATTACTCAAGCTGCAACTACTTTTAATAACTTTAATGCTGCAAGTGATGTTACAAAACAGTATCATACACAAGTACAAGCCTTAACAAAAAATTTAGGTTCTTTAAATACAATTTACGAATTAGAGTTGCAAGAAAGTAACAATCACCTAAAAACTATGAACCAGTTTTATGGAAAATTAGCAGCTGCTAGCCAAGCAATGAACAGCACTGCTGATGATGCAAACAAAGCAAAAGAACAAATTGCTGTGTTAGCAACAAATCTTAGTAAGCTTAATCAAGTTTATGGTAATATGTTAACTGCAATGAGCGGTAGACAATAATATCTAAAATCTATTAAAACGGTTTTTAAAATTAATTTGATTAACACTAAAATATTATAAATAAATGTCACTACCTAAAGAGCCAAGGCAGAAGATGATTAACTTGATGTATTTAGTGCTTACAGCATTGTTAGCATTAAATGTGTCTTCTGAAATTATCAACGCTTTTGTTACCATTAACAATAGCTTGATTTCTGCGAATGGTGTTATTGAAACGAAAAATAATTCAGTTTATCAAACTTTTGAGAAAAAATTAAATGACGCACAAACAAAAGCACAAGCAGCGGTATGGCAAGTACCTGCGTTAGAAGCCAAAAGATTGTCTAAAGAAGTTTATGACTATTTAGAAACAGTTAAGCTTGAATTGAAAAAAGCATCAGATCTTAAAACAGAGAATGGTACAGAAACATATAAACAAGACGATTTAGATGCTGCTACAAGATTACTAGTCGAAGGGCCTAAAGGGGAAGAGTTACTTAATAAATTGACCACATATAAACAAAGTTTGATTGATGTTCTTAATCCAAATAAGTTTAATGGACAAAGTAACGAGATAATTAAAAAACTGAATGATGCGATTGCAGCTTTCAGAACATCACTGCCCTTGGATTTAACTCCTGCAAAATCTACAAGTTCTCATGGTGAGGTAAGTTCAAATAAACCTTGGCAATCTGGATATTTCCGAATGACTCCTACTGTAGCTGCAATAACAATGTTAAGCAAATTACAAAATGACGTTAAAAATTCTGAGTCTCAAGTTGCTGATTTTTGTTTGAAACAAGTTGGTGCTGTAGAAATTGTCTATGATAACTTCCAAGCAATTGCATCACAAAGCAGTGAGTATTTAATGCCTGGTCAAGAGTTAACTATAAAAGCGGGTATAGGTGCATTTAGCAAACAAGCTGCACCAACAGTAAGTATTGGTGGTAGCATAATTCCTTTGAATGCTGAAGGTGTAGCAGAACAAAAAATTAAAGTTGGAAATACAGGGACATACACATCTATGGTAAATATTAGTTTTAAAAAACCTGATGGTACTATTGGAACAACACAAAAGG
>Ga0075156_10001519_pt1 | contig 12663 bp, 16 predicted proteins | sample JI81AbrownDNA_FD_70966 | JGI IMG/M metagenome (GOLD analysis project Ga0075156, IMG submission 70966) | Wastewater effluent complex algal communities from Wisconsin, to seasonally profile nutrient transformation and Carbon sequestration -... | ecosystem: Engineered > WWTP > Effluent > Algae...
CGCTTTCCACACTTAACGCGAACATAGCCAATGAATTCGACCCCACAAGAGCCGCCGCGCCGACTGTCAGACCACGTCAAACTGAGGAAAGCAGGTTCATTCCCTCGCCCTCAGATCAGGCCCATGCGCAGCGCCAGGCGTGTGAGCTCGATATCACTGCGCACCCCGAGCTTGCTCTTGATCTGGTAGTGGCAGTTCTGCACCGTCTTGGCGGAGATGGACAGGCGCGTGCCGATCTCGTCGGCACTGCAGCCGTCCAGCAGCAGACGCAGGATCTCGAACTCCCGCGGGGCCAGCTCGGCCAGTCGCTCCCGCGGGCGGTCGATGAGGGCCAGGGCCAGCTCCGGGGCAATGTCCGGGCTGATCACCTGGCGCCGTGCCGCCACCTGGTACACCGCGTTCACCAGCACCTCCGGCGGACTGCTCTTGGTCACGTAGCCGAGGGCGCCGGCACGCAGGGCCTGGGTGGCGAACAGGGGCTCCCGGTGCATGGTGAAGACCAGGATGCGCGCCCCCGCATCCCGCTGCAGCAGGCGCCGGATCAGCTCCACGCCCCCCATGTCGGGCAGCCCCAGGTCAAGCACCAGCACATCCGGCGCCAGCGCCTTGTATTGGTCGAGGGCGTCCCGGGCGGTGGCGGCCTCGCCGACAATGAGCAGATCGGGGCGGGACTCGAGCAGACGCCGGTAGCCCTCCCGCACGATGGCGTGGTCGTCCACCAGCACCAGGCGGCTTCCTTCACTCATCGTTCATCTCCACGGCTCGCACGGCCTCGGCCGGAAAATCTGCCGCCACACGCATGCCACGGGGAAGCAGGGGCACCAGCGCAAAACGCCCTCCAAGCGCCTCGACCCGTTCATGCATGCCGAGCACCCCCAGGCCACTTCCCGCCGTCGGCCCTTCTCGGCCGGCCCCGTCGTCATCGACCTGCAGGCGACAGCCCGCCGCGTCGGCACGTACATCCACCACCACCCGCCGAGGGTGGCCGTGACGCAGGGCGTTGGTCAGGCTCTCCTGGACGATGCGGTAGAGGCCGGTACGCAAGGCGTCAGGCAAGGCATCGATGTCCCCGTCGACCTCCAGCTCAAAGCGGCATTCCGGCTGCCGGCGCCGCCACCCGCCCACCAGCTCGCCGAGGGCCGCCTGCAGGCCGAACTCCTCCAGGCCCACCGGCCGCAGCTGGAGCAGGATGCCCTGCAGACTCTCCATCATGTGCGCCGTCACCGCCGCCACAGCGCGGGCAGCCGGCAGCAGCTCCGGATCACGCATCTCGGCGCGGCCCCGGATGAAAGCAGCCTCCGCACCAATGGAGGCCAGGCACTGGCCGAACTCGTCGTGCAGTTCCCGCGCCAGGCGACGCCGCTCTTCCTCGCGCACCGCCAGCAGGCGCAGGGCCAGGTGGCGCTGGGCGGCCAGGGTCTTCTGCAGTTGCTCGGCCAGGTGGTCAAAGCCGGCAGCAATGCGGCGCAGCTCGATCAGCCGGGGGCGCGGCATGCGCGCCGTCAGCTCGCCGGCCTCCATGCGCCCCAGCACGGCCAGGATCTGGTCGGTCGGGCGCAGGGCCCGGCGCACCGGCCGGTAGATCAACAGGTTGAGCAGCAGAATGCCCAGGGTCATGCCCAACACGGTCTGGATCTGCTTCCATAAGGCCAGGCTTTCGCTGTTCAGGTCCGGCGTCACCACGAACTCGCCCACCTTCACCCCCGGGTACTGGCCGATCACGCCCCGGTAATGCAGCTCCGGTCCGATCAAACCGGCAAGCACCCAGCGCACCGCGGCCGGCGCCTCGCCCCCGGCGTGGAAGCAGCGCTGTATCACCGGACGCTTATAGATGTCGTCAACCGCCACGCAGATGCCCAGCAAAGGGCCAATACCGTCCAGGGAAGCCAGTGCCATCCCGTCCAGGCTGCGCCGGAAAGCGTCCCGGGTCTGGTCCACCTCACCGGCGATCAGGCGCTCGACGGTATTGCCGGTACGCTGGATGTGCGTGCCGATACGCTCCACCGCCTGTTGCAGGACCACCGCGCCGGCCGCCACGCCGATGGCCAGGGCAAACAGGCTCACCCGCAGCAGCAGGTGACGCTTCAGGTCGACGGCAGCGGCATCGCGCCCCCTCCTCATGTGCTCATTCATGCTTCCCCCGAAGCCCGCGGAACCATACCATACTGAATTAGTCGGATTTTCCGGATGGCGCCTGACGCGCCTCGGGGCGCAGCTTAGCCGATCCCCGGCAGGCAATTTGCCCGACCCACTCCAAAACCAGACCGGCCCAACGATCATGCACAGCCTCGAATCCCTGCCCTTCGACAACGCCTTTGCGCGCCTGCCCTCCACCTTCTACACGCGCCTGGCCCCCGAGCCCCTGCCCCGCCCCTACCTGGTCGCGGCCAGCGCCGAGGTGGCCGGGCTGATCGGGCTGGACCCGGCCGAACTGGCCCGCCCCGAGTTCCCCCAGATATTTGCCGGCAACCAGTTGCTGCCGGGCAGCGAGCCGCTGGCCGCGGTCTATTCCGGCCACCAGTTCGGCGTGTGGGCAGGGCAGCTCGGTGACGGGCGCGCCCACCTGCTCGGCGAGATCACGGGGCCCGGCAGCGGCTGGGAGATCCAGCTCAAGGGCGCCGGTCAGACGCCCTATTCGCGCTTCGCCGATGGGCGTGCCGTGCTGCGCTCGAGCATCCGAGAATACCTCTGCTCGGAGGCCATGGCAGCCCTCGGCATCCCCACCACCCGGGCCCTGTGCGTGGTCGGTTCGAGCGCCCCGGTGCGCCGCGAAACCATTGAAACTGCCGCCGTCGTCACCCGCCTGGCCCCCAGCTTCATCCGCTTCGGCTCCTTCGAGCACTGGCGGGTCCTGCGCCAGATGGACGCCCTGCGCCAGCTCGCCGACCACGTGATAGAGCGCTTCCGCCCCGAATGCCGCGAGGCCGCCAACCCCTACGAGGCACTGCTGCGCGACGTGGGCCGGCGCACCGGCGAGCTCATCGCCCACTGGCAGGCCGTCGGCTTCATGCATGGCGTGATGAACACCGACAACATGTCCATCCTCGGCCTGACCCTCGACTACGGCCCCTTCGGCTTCATGGACGCCTTCGACGCCAACCACATCTGCAACCACTCGGACGACCACGGCCGCTACAGCTACAAGTCACAGCCGCAGATCGGCCACTGGAACCTGTACGCCCTGGGCCGCGCCCTGGCCCCCCTGATCGGCGATCAGAATGCCGTCCAGGCGGCCATCGAGGAGAGTTACGCCCCGGCCTTCGAGGGCCACTTCATGAACCTGATGCGCGCCAAACTCGGCCTCGCCCAGGCCCTGCCCGGCGACGAGGACTTCATCGGCGAGACCTTCGGCCTGCTCCAGGACCACCACCCGGACTACACCCAGTTCTTCCGCCAGCTCGGCTGCCTCCCGGCACGGGTGGCCGATGCCGGGCGCGATGCCGCCGACGCGCCCGTACGCGACCTCTTCATCGACCGCGCCGCCGCCGACACCTGGCTTGCCCTGTGGCGCGCCCGCCTGGGAGCGGAAGCCCGCCCCGACCCTGAACGCCAGGCCGCCATGCAGGCCGTGAATCCGAAATACGTACTGCGCAACTGGATCGCCGAGTCCGCCATCCGGGCGGCGCGCAGTGGCGACTACAGCGAAGTGGAAGCCGTCCACGCCTGCCTGTCCCGTCCGTTTGACGACCAGCCCGAGCACGAACGTTTCGCCGCACCGCCCCCCGACTGGGCAGAAGGGCTGGCGGTGAGTTGTTCAAGCTGAGGGCGGATCTTCTTCACGTCAAAAGCCAGCAAGACGAAGGTCAGCACCGGGCTGACCGCCCGAAGCCAACACCTAGGCGAAGACGAAGCCGCCGTGGCTGCCCACCACAGCCCCCACCAGCACCACCAGGCTCACGCCCAGCAACACCCCGTGAAGGCGCTGGATGGTGGCCATGGCGCCCAGTGGATCGCGCCTGGCCCGCGCCTCGAACACGCGGTGCAGCACGAAAGGCTCCAGCACGAAGAGCATCAGCGCAAACACCGTCCATACCGCCACCATGCCGTGCATCCACCACCAGCTTGCCGGATCGGCAAAGCGCGCCCAGGCATCCAGACGCCAGATCAGCCACAGGCCCGACCCACCCGCCAGCAGCACACTCCAGCGGGCGATGGCGGCGAAGCGCTGCTCGAGGCGCTCGAAAAGATCGAGCTGAGCCTGACCATCCGCCAGCGCTCGGCAGGCCGGCAGCAGCACCCAGGTCACAAAGGCCACGCCACCAATCCAGATCAGTACGGTGAGGACATGCAGGGCACGGGCGATGGCAAAGTCGTTGAAGCCGCTCACGGGATCTTCCTTTCCGGTTTTGGCGCACTGAAGGCCGCCTCGTTGTGGCGCGCCGCCTCGCCGCTCACCCACTGGAGCAGGGGCCCTTCCGGGTTATCCCGCTGAGTGGTCTCGCAGGCGCTGACGCACTGGGCGCACTGAGTGCAGGTGAACATGGCGCGCTTGATGTTGCGGGGCTTGAGGCGCATCGGGCAGACGTGGTCGCAAGCACTGTAGCAACTGGCACAGTCGGCCGCCCGGTCGCGGGTGAAGCCCACCACCATCGCCGAGCGGTTGCCCATCCAGGCCAGGCTCTGGAACAAGCCGACAGCACAGGCGTAACGGCAGAACAGGTGACGCGCGAACAGGAACTCGGCCGACAGCACCAGCGTCCCCGCCGTGATGAAGATGAACTCGTTGCGGGTGGGCGCCCCGGCCAGCAGATGGCCATAGACCTGGAAGGGCGGCAGCAGGTAGGTCAGCAGCACCACGGCCCACACCACAGGCTCGGCCGGCCGGTGGCACGGCGCATATACGCATTGATGGTTTCAACCACCGAGAAATGCGGGCACAGCCAGCCACAGTAGAGCCGCCCCCAACGCCACGCCACCCAGATCAGCAGTGCCCCCACCCCCAGGATGGGCAACAGGACCCGGCCAATCACCCGCGCCACGACACCCGGGGCATCGATTGCCCCGCCGGTGAAATCCTCCAGGCCCGCATGCCACTCAAAGCCCAGAATCCAGGCGTGACCGGCTACCAGGTCGAAGCGCAGCAGGTCGAACACCGGCGCCAGGACGAAAAGCACGAAGAAGCCCGCCTGCGCCCAACGACGCAGGGACTGGCGCGGCTGCCCCGGAGCCGCCACCGGCACGATGGGAATGACGCGTGTCCGTCCCATCATCGCGGCCCGATCAGCGGAAAGCGGAAGGGCTTGCCGGCCAGCGCCCGGGCCAGGCCGATGGCGCCGCAGAAGATCAGCGTGGCATGACAGGTGGTGAAATACAGGATCACCACGACCCAGGTGGAGGCCGCTCCATAGCCACCGGCGGCGATGATCGCCCCGTTGGCCAGGATCAGCAGCACGCCGGCCCACAGGCTCGCGGCAACGGTCTGGCGCAGGTGACCGCGGGCCAGCGCCGGGGCGCTCCGGCGCTGCAGCCACCACAGCACCAGCAGGGCAGCAAAGCCCAGGCCGGGGATGAGCATCAGGTTGGCGAGGTACAGGGCCTCGGCGGCAACGGCAATCTCGCGGCCGGGGATGTCCGGATCGGGGTCGGTATTTTCCATGGGAGCGTCGAGCTTAGCCCTGCCGCCCGGGAAGTGACTTGACCCGGGACAAGCCCCCCGAGCTGCCGCCTCAGATCACCTCAAGCAGCTTGCTGCGCAGTTGCTCCGCCTCCCGGCGACCATCCCGGGAAGCCACGATGGCGTGATACCACTCGTCGAAAAGGGCCCGCAGATCTGCCGGGCTGCGCGCCGCCTCGACCCTGTCCTGCAGGGAACTGGTCCCCAGGGCACCCACAAAGGCATTCAGGGTGTTGAGCATGAAGTTGCGCGCCTTCTGCAAGCGCACCGGATCGTCACCCGGGGGGTGCAGGCGGAAGGCGGTCAGGGAGGCCGTAGCCAGAACGGCACCTGCAAGCCCGCCCGACCCGCCGGCGGGGCTGGTCATCTCGATGAAACCGTCCTCTTCGAGCAGGCCCAGGGTGTGCTGCAGGTCGTCGTACTGCAGCATGCCACGCAACTCTTCCACGCCGCGCTTCCCGTCCACGAAGATCAGCACCCGACGCACCCGGGGGCTCAGGGCGCCGGAACGGGTTTCAATCTCCTCGTGCCCCTTGCGGGTCTTGGCAAAAATGACACCCATGATCTCTCCTCTGCTCGAGCCGGCCTTTCATCGCTGCGTCCGGTCGTCCGGTGGCGCCCATTGTAACGACACTGGAATGCTGCGGGCGATTGCCAACGGTCCGTTCAAGCCCGCCAGACTGTGTGGTACTTCAGTTGTCTGGCGTAGCCGCAACCCGTAGGCAGGAATCACGACATCCGCGCACGGGGGCCGGCAGAGAGATCATTGCGAAACCGGGCGTCAGTGCTCGGCAGCCAGCTGGACGGCCAGCCGCCGGGCCTGGGCGAGGCGTGACGCACCGCCCTCAAGGCCGTCGATGAACCGTCGCGGAATACCCGCCAGCCCGACCTGAGCGCCTGCCAGGGCACCGGTAAGAATGGCCCGGGCCTGGTTCTGTCCGCCGCCGTTCACCGCGTGCAGCACCGCCGACTCGAAATCATCGGAAAAACGAGCAGCCAGGTAGTAGGCCGCCGGAAACTGGTGATACACCGCGCAGGGCATGCCATACACCAGCGACACCTTCCACGCCGGCTCGATGCGGATATCCGGGTCGTGGGCGGCGGCGGCCATCGCCGAGGGCCCCAGCAGCGCGTCCGGGGAGGGAAAGCGCCCCGCCACCGCGGCTTCGGGCTCGCCGGGCCGGGGGGCGCCCAGACGACCTCGAGTCACCGCATGGAAGGGCAACTCCCCCGTCTTGACCCGGGCCATCAGCTTGCCCGACAGCGCAGCATCGAGCGCATGCCCCTCCACCAGCATGCCCAGCACGGCGCCAAAGGCCACGGTCATGGCCACCACTGTGCCGTCAGTTTGGGTGAGCAGGGTGTTGCGGGTCAGGGCTGCGGCAAGCTCGGCAGGCCGCAGGGCATAGCGCACGGCAATGGCCAGCCCCCTTTCGGCGGCCTCTGTGGTGTCGGCATTGCCGCCACACTGCCCCCAGGGCAAACCTTCGCCCACCCGGCGGCGCCAGGCTTCGCGGATTGACTGGCTGGTGTAGCCCCCGGGCCCCGCCATCGGTGTACCGTCGATCTGCGGAAAGAAATCCTCGTCCATCCGGCGGCAGAAATCCGCCTCGTCGTAGGCCCCCCGGGCCACCAGGGAATCGAGCGTCAGGGCCAGCAGAACGCCGGCCTGGGAAGCCTGCCCCGCCTTCAGGCCGGCGTGATAGCGCCCGGGGCGTGGGTCGGTGTAGCCGGAGATCCAGTCGCCGTAATCGGCGCGGAGTTCATCCAGGTCGTAGTACCAGTGGGGGCCGAGGGCCAGGGCGTCGCCGATGAAGGCCCCCATCAGGGCCCCCGCGGCACGATCCTGCAGGGATTGGGTAGGCATGGCGGGCTCCTCCTCAGCACAAAACCGTCAGACGGCTTTGTCCGGCGCCCGTTCCATCACTGCGGCAAAGAACTGCCAGGCCAGGCGCAGGGCATCGGGCCCCTCCGGATCAGAGAAGGCCTGCCCGGCCGCCCCGCCGCTCCAGGCATGGCCCAGTCCATGCACCCGCAGCAGGCGAACATAGGGCTGACGCCCCACTTTCCAGTCCTGGCGGGTGACGCGACGCCGGCTGCCGCGGCGGATCTCGCCACTGGCCACGCTCATCTTCGTGCCCTCGGGCAACAGATCGGCCCACAGCCCGGCCGACGTCTCGGCGTTGGCAAAGGACACCACGGGGTCGAAATCCCCATGGATCAGCAGCAGCGGTGGTGCGGCACGCCCGTTCAGGGCACGGACGATGGGCTCGGCATCCGGGGAACGCCGGCCACGCATGGTCTGCCCCGCCTGCAAAGGGGTGACCGCGCTGTGGGGTGCGGCACCCGAGTGACTGCCCACAGCAACGAAACGCTCCGGATGCTCAAGGCCGAGGGTCAGGGCCATCGAGCCCCCGGCCGACAGGCCGATGGCGAAGAGCGGCCCGCCGATCCGCGGGTGGGCGCTCACCGCATGATTCACGATGGCCATCAGGATGCGGGTCTCCATACCGACCCGGGCATCGCTGCCGAACCAGTTCCAGCAGCGCTGGGGGTTGGCTTCCTGGGCCTGCTCGGGCATCAGCACGGCGAAACCCCGCTCCCGGGCTACGGCGGCGCAGCGAGTGGACGCCGCGAAGGCCGCCGTATCCTGGGCGCAGCCATGCAGCAGCAACAGCAAGGGAATCGGGCGACGGGTAGTGGCCCCGGCGGGAATGAAAAGCCGGTAGCGACGCATGGCCAGCGGCCCCAGCCCCCAGCGCCCTTCGTGCCAGCGCCCCCCGGTTACCGAGGCCGGCGCATCGGCGGGGGTCGCAATGCCCGACATCACATGGCGGGCCGAACTGGCGATGCGCCCGCCAGCCGCAATGCCCTGACGGGTGGCAGCCTTGCCGATCTTTGTCGACTGGCGCACACCGGCGCGGGTCAGCTTGAAGAGGGCGGAGACGAGGGGTGACTTGCGACGGGCCATGCGTGACTCCTCAGAAATGCAAAAAGGCCCCGAAGGGCCTTTTTGCTTCAATCCCGAAGGATTGATTGAAACATCAGGCAACCTTGAGGGCGCTGGCAGCGGCCTTGGTGCCCTTTTCAACGTTCTCGACGGCAACCAGGGTGGCCTTCTCGACGCTGGCCTGGGCGGCAGCGGCGACTTGCTTGGCGGCCTTCTGGGCACCTTCGTAAGCCGAGCTGGCGTTGGCCAGAGCGGTCTTCACAGCCTTGATGGCGGGCTCGGAGCCGGCCGGGGCGTTCTTGAAGAGGTTTTCCAGGGCGCTATCCACATTCTTGGACAGAGCAGCGGCTTCGGCTTCGACCAGCTTGGTCAGCTCTTCCTGGGTGTCGCCACCGATGTCGGACAGGCTGCGGCCGTAGGCCACGGACTTCTCGACGGCGGGGGACATGGCGCTCAGGTTCAGGGCGGCCAGAGCCTTCGGGTCCTTGGCGGCGATCACAGCCTTGTAGAAGGCAACGCTGTCGTCAAAGGCGCCACGGGCGGTTGCCAGATTCAGGCTGGAAACGCGCTCGACAGCGGTGAAGAGGGTGGTGATGAAGCTGGTGGCGGTCTTCAGACCGGCTTCAGCATTGGCCTTGGAGGCGGCGACGATGGTTTCGGGGGTAACGGACATGGTGATCTCCTGAGATAGGTTGGCGATTCGGTATGGCTCTATGTTGCACCGCAACAAAAACAATTGCAAGCGCTTTTTGTGCAGTGCAACAAAATAGTTTCACATACTGCCAAAACCCATTCCGGGCACGCCGCCACGCCAGAAAAATCAGTCAGCCAGCAGGTCGTCGCGCTGCTGGCGCAAGCCCTCCGGCATGGTCAGCGTTGCGATATCCCAGCCCTCGGCGATGACGACGTCGCTCAGGCATTGCTCCATCTCCGCATGCGTCCGCTGCACGGATTCCATGATGCGGGCGTGCACACCGAAATCCTCGCTGCGCGTGATGGAACAACTGTACTTGTAGCGGTACAGCTCGCGCAGGCTGAAAATGTGCTGGGCCACCTGGGCCGGGCAGACACACTGGAAGATCATGGCCTCCTCGATGATGCGGGCAAGTTGTGAGCTGTCGAAAACTGAGGGCATTTCCATGGGTTTACTCCTTCACGTCGAAGGCTTCGCCGGTGACGAAAAAATTGCCTCCGGCAATATAGTGAATGCTGCGCTGCGCGTCAGCCTGGAAATGCCAGTGACCATCGGAGAAAGCCGCCGGATCGGCCCAGGCCGCCACCACTTCGGCGAGAAACAGGTCGTGGGTACGCTGAATGTGCGGTTCTTCGATAACCCGGCATTCGAGCCAGCCGACACAGCCCGCCGGCAGGGGCGCCGCCACCTGGCTGGCGGGGTGCACCTCCAGCCCGAGAGCGTCGAACTTGTCACCGTCCTTGCCCGATGAGGAGCCCGCCGCGAGCGTCTGTGCAGCCAGGCTGCGGGTTGGTACAGCCAGGACAAACTCGCCGGACGCTTCGATCAGCTCGCGGGTGAAGGTGGCCTTGTCGATCACCACGGCCACCTTGGGCGGGTCGAAATCGAGAGGCATGCTCCACGCGGCCGCCATCACATTGCGTCGCCCGGCATGGGCTGACGACACCAGCACGGTGGGGCCGTGGTTGAGGAGACGACAGGCTTTGGGAAGGGGGACGGGCTGAAGGGTCATTGCGCGCAACGAGAAATCGGTACAGCCCCCAAGTCTACCCCCTTAGCGCTTCCTGCCGAGTGACGGACGCCGGCTGCAGTGCGGCCTTGATCACCGCCACCGCCCGCTCCGGCCGCGCCGCACCACACATGAACACGTCCACCGCCGCAAATCCGTGCTCCGGCCAGGTGTGGATGCTGATGTGGGATTCCTGCAGCAACAGCACGCCAGTGACACCCTGGCCCGGGCCGAAGGGATGAAAGTGCCCGCCCACCGGCGTGGCGCCGGCCGCCCGGGCGGCTTCGCGCAGCACGGTCTCGATGGCCAGGGGGTCGAGCAGGCGTTCGGCGTCGACGCCATGAAAATCGGCCAGCAGGTGCAGGCCCTTGGGCAGATGGGCTGCGCCGCCGCTCACTTGTGCCCGCCCCCGGATGACCAGCTCCCGGAGCCACTGCCGCCACTGCTGCCCCAGCTGCGCCCACCGCTGCGGTCATTGACGTGGTCGAGGTTGAAGATCGTGACCAGGGCCAGCACGATCAACCCGAGATAGATGTAGCCCATCCGTGACATCGTTCAGTCGTCCAGCACGTCGGTGTAAACAGGGAGCCACAGGATGCCGATGGCGATAGCGATCAGCACCCAGCTGTACAAGCCGCCCATGAAGGCAATGGGCACGTTGATCAGCAACACCAACACCGTGAAGATCCAGGCCAGGGGGCGCAGCTTGCTCCGGTCCACCGCGGTGCTGACAGCCGCAAGGGCGTCGAGGGATGCGACGGGCGCCGTGATGCGCCCCTTCTTGCCGAACCAGCCATCCACGGTCGCAGCCGGCACCCGCTGGGCCAGGGACCAGCCCAGCTCGGCCGGGCTGCGCTCGCTGGTGAGGGTGCCGCGACTGCCCCGGTAATCGGTGATGGAGACGCTGTCGCCCACCTTCACCCGCCAGTTGAAGGCCCCCGCCACCTGAACCACCTGCGCACCGTAGGCCAGCATGCGGGTGTAGGCCGCCCCCTCGTAGCGCACGGCACTGGACGAGACGGACTCCGGCCAGCTATCGAGCACCCGCACCTTGTCCCAGCCCGCCGACGACTCCACCAGCCACAGAAAACCCGCCGCCTCGTTGAACAGCAGGTACTCGACCCACTCTTCCACCTCGCCGATCTCCCGACATTTCATCAGACCGATCAGTGTCCAGGGCTTGCCGTCGATGCTGGCTTCGTCGCCCAGGGACAAGGTGGTGGTCAGCATGGCCTCCCGGCGGCCGGCATCCATGACCTCAGCGGTGCCGGTGGTGGCGTCACTCTCGGTGCCGCAGGCCGGACAGTGGAGGTGGGCCGCCACCGCCGGTCGCCAGGCAATGGCGGTTCCGCAAGCCGGGCAGGCCAGGGTGGCCGCCTTGCCCTTGAGGCGGCCGGCACTGCCGGCAATCTCCTCGGGCGTGCGCAGCAACTGGCAGCGCAGATCCCCCAGGCTCACTGCCTTGCCCGCATAGCGGCGCGGCTGCTCGCCCTCCGAGTAATCGAGGGTGAGAAAGCGCACCCCCTGGCGATAATCCGCCACCTTCGCCTGCCAGCCGGGGCCGACCTGAAAGGGCAGCTCGCCCTCGCCAGCGGTACAGCGTGCGGTGCGCAGATCGGCGGCGGTGAACGTGGCGCCATCCCAGGTGTACTGCCCGCCGGGCACGATCTGGCCGAAGGGCGGGGCATCGTCAGCCAGCCCGGCATCGAGGGTCACCGCGTACTGTCCGGAGGCATCCGACAGCCAGCCGGCACTGCCATCGTCGAAGAGGATGTACCACTCGTTCCAGAAGCCGTCCTCGTAACGCAGCTGGATGCGCCCAACCACGCCGAAGGCCTGGCCCGCATACATGCCCGAGGTGGTGATGCGGATGGGGGAATAGTCTTCCAGCACCACCGCCATCTTGCCCGCGTCGCGCACCGCGTCGCCCTCCCGCAGCAGGGTGCTGCGGCAGTACTCGCACACGGCCATGGCCGAGGTGGCGGAACGGAAGACGACCTCCGCGCCGCAACTGGGGCAGGCGAGCTTGAACACCCGGCGCTTATCCGATCAGCTTCTTGAGGATCTCCGCCTTGGCGGAATCGTAGTCGGCCTGGGTCACCAGCCCCTTGTCGAGCAGGGCCTTGAGCTTGCCCAGGCGGGCCTCCGGATCATCCATAGCGGCGGCCGGGGCAGCGACCGGGGCCGCCTCAGGGGCCTGGCTGCCGCGCAGAGCGTCCATCATCACCTGCCCCATGCCCACCCCTGCAGCCAGGCCGGCGCCCACACCCGCCAGGCCGCCCTCGTTCTGGGCAGCCAGGGGCACCGAGTTGGCCACCTGGTACTGGGTGTACTTGCCCAGATCGCCCACCATGCCCATGGAGATGCGGGTGTCGATGGCCTTCTGCAGCTCTTCG
>Ga0075156_10001525_pt1 | contig 12637 bp, 9 predicted proteins | sample JI81AbrownDNA_FD_70966 | JGI IMG/M metagenome (GOLD analysis project Ga0075156, IMG submission 70966) | Wastewater effluent complex algal communities from Wisconsin, to seasonally profile nutrient transformation and Carbon sequestration -... | ecosystem: Engineered > WWTP > Effluent > Algae...
GAGGGTGCCAGCTTCCGATGGCTTCAGAAGGCGGCCATGGATGGCCGCATGTCCATGGACGCTGTGGCCACGGTGGTTATTGCCGAGAGTGAGAAGTCCGGCGACTAGGCACCTGCGCGGCGTTAGTTGCCAGGGGGAGCGTCCCGCAGCATGCAGGTCAGGCGTGACGTGCAAATCAAGCGGTCTTCGTCGTCGACTATTTCGATCTGCCAGGTTGCCAACGTGCGACCGACTGACAGAGGTGTGGCAGTTCCACGAACTCGACCACCGCGCGCTGCTCGATGGTGGGTGCAGGACAGCTCAATGCCAACGGGCAGCTTGCCGATCGCTGCACCGTGCACTGCCGAGCCGATTGATCCGAGGGTCTCGGCAAGCACCGCGCTTGCGCCGCCGTGGAGCAGTCCGTACGGCTGGGTGTTGCCGGCAACGGGCATGCTGCCGACTATCCGTTCGGGGGTGACCTCGTCGATGGTGATTTCCATGCGTTCAACGAGGCTTCCGGACACCGATGCCTGGGTGCCCTCGAGCACAGCCTTGGCAATCTCGACCAGATCCGGGGATTCGCTACTTGGGGAGGTCATGAGCCCAGCCTAGGATCGCTGACGTGACCGATGACCGCCAGGACCGCAAACTGCTACTCGTTGATGGCCACTCACTGGCGTACCGGGCTTTCTTTGCCCTACCCGTTGAGAACTTCTCGACAACCACGGGCCAGCCAACGAATGCCGTCTACGGCTTCACATCGATGCTGATCAACACTCTGCGCGATGAAAAGCCCACTCACATCGCGGTGGCGTTCGATGTTTCTCGAAAGACATTCCGGACTGAGGTCTTCCCTGAATACAAGGCAAACCGGGCAGCATCGCCAAGCGAGTTCAAAGGCCAGGTTGACCTGATCATCGAGGTCCTCGACGCGATGAAGATCCCCGCGATCAAGGTGGACGGGTTCGAGGCAGATGACATCCTCGCGACGCTGACGACGCAGGCAGTCGCTGAGGGCTTTGACGTGCTGCTCTTGACGGGCGATCGTGACGCATTCCAGTTGGTGGATGACCACACCACTGTGCTGTACCCGAAGAAGGGCGTATCTGATCTCGCGCGGATGGGTCCAGCCCAGGTTGAAGAGCGATACGGGCTGACTCCCGCCCAGTACCCCGACTTCGCGGCGCTGCGAGGTGATCCTTCGGACAACTTGCCCAACATTCCAAGCGTGGGCGAGAAGACAGCCACGAAGTGGATACGCGAGTACGGCTCACTCGACGGTCTTTTGCAAAATGCTGAAAGCGTCGGCGGGAAAGTTGGCGTTGCGCTGCGCGAACACGTAGATCAGGTCCGCCGGAATCGCGAGCTCACGGAATTGGTGCGCGACGTCCCACTTGATGTTGGCGTCGGGGGATTGAAGCGTCCAGAGTTCGACGCGGAGCGGGTCCACGAGGTATTCGATGCGCTGCAGTTTCGGGTACTGCGTGATCGCCTCTTTGACCTAGTGGCGGCCGAAGGTGGGGTTGTGCCTGCCAGTTCGGACACTGACGTTTTTGCGGGCGAACTCCACCAGGTGCAAGCGGACGGCGAGCTCGGGCGATGGCTCGCTGCGCATGCGGCCGACGCGACTGAGACCCTCGCATTGGCAATTGACGGAACTTGGGGTGCCGGCGTCGGAGAAGTTTTTGCGGCAGCGATCTCCGGGAAGGACGGCGACGCCGTCTGGTTCGATCCAAGCCAGTTGGGTCCAATGGATGAGGCGGCCCTTGCCGAATGGCTCGCCAACGATGATCTCGGAAAGGTCATGCATGCGGCAAAGGGTGTGATGCTCGCGTTTGGATCACGTGGCATGCCGACTAGGGGCCTGCGCGCTGACATCGAGCTTTCCGCGTACCTCGTTCTCGCGGGCCAACGCACCTTGACCGTTGAGGATTTGGTTGAGCGATTCCTGCACGCCACGTTGCCGACGTCGGACGGCTCCGGCGGCCAGCTCACCTTGGAAATTGACGACGGTGCGGCAGCCAGGGATGCCCTGGCCGCTCGTGCGCGTGCGATTCGGATACTCGGTGATGTGCTTGCGACTCAGGTTGACGAGCGTGGCGGAGAAGCACTCTTGCGCGATGTTGAGTTGCCGCTGGTCAGTTTGTTGGCGCAGATGGAACGCGACGGGATTTGTCTAGATGTTGCGTACCTGCAGCAAGTTGAGGCCGACTACGCCAGCGAGATTGCTGATGCGCAACAGTCCGCACACGAGCTCGCCGGCCGCGACTTCAATCTTGGGTCCCCGAAGCAACTGCAGGAAATCCTCTTTGGCGAACGTGGGCTTCCAAAGACGAAGAAGACCAAGACGGGTTTCACCACGGATGCAGATGCGCTTCAATGGCTGGCCGAAGTCAGCGATGATCCGCTCCCTGACGTCCTCCTGCGATGGCGCGAAGTCACCAAACTCCGCCAGACAGTGGCGGGCCTACTGCCGCTCACGGATGCGAACGACCGCATCCACACGACCTTTCAGCAGACGATCGCTGCGACCGGGCGCCTCAGCAGCACGGATCCCAACTTGCAGAACATTCCCATCCGGACGGAGGAGGGTCGCCGCATTCGGGCAGGCTTCATCGTGGGCGAGGGCTACGAGGCATTGTTGACGGCTGACTACAGTCAGATCGAGATGCGGATCATGGCCCACCTGTCCGGTGACGACAAGCTCATCGAAACGTTTGTCAGTGGTGAGGACCTCCACTCGACGATGGCTGCCGAGGTGTTCGGCGTCGCACCGCAGGACGTTGACGCAGAGCAACGACGACGCATCAAGGCGATGTCCTATGGGTTGGCGTACGGCCTCAGCGCGTTTGGTCTGTCCCAACAGCTTGGGATTTCAGCGGGCGAGGCCAAACAGATGATGGATGACTATTTCGAACGCTTTGGCGCCGTTGCCGACTACCTCAACGAGGCAGTCGAGCGAGCCCGGCTGACTGGTTACACCGAAACGTTGCTCGGCCGCCGCAGGTACCTTCCTGATCTCAATAGCGATAATCGGCAGCGCCGTGAGATGGCCGAACGGATGGCATTGAACGCCCCCATCCAGGGATCCGCCGCAGACCTCGTCAAGGTTGCGATGCTGAATGTGGATCGTGGACTCAAGGCCGCCGGGATGAAGACCAGGATCCTGCTTCAGGTCCACGACGAACTTGTCCTAGAGGTTGGTCCAGGCGAGTCCGAGGCGGCGACGGATCTGGTTAGAGAACAAATGGCTCGCGCAGCCGACCTGTCAGTTCCACTGTCGGTATCGGTTGGACTCGGGCGCAGTTGGCACGATGCTGCCCACTGACTCGAAACGCTAGCGGCCTGGCCTGATTCGCAGGGCGCTCTTGCGAAGCGATCGTGGCAGCGAAATGACTTCGAATGTTCGCCGCTTGCGCCGGGCAACGATCGCGGGCACGATCTCACTGGCAACTTCCAACGGGCTCATCGCTGAGCTCCGAACTCCTGCGTCGCGTGTTGAATTCGGATCGCGCACTGGGTCGATAGCCGCACAGATCGTTTTGCCGCCGTTGGATGCAGTCACCTGCGCGATCGATGGCGCCAGAATGTGAAGTGATGCCATTGCCGCGCAGTAGTCGTGATCCAAATTCGCCGGAATCTTGCGTGGGGAATGGCTGAAGAGTGTCATCACGCCGTGTCCCTGTTGGGCAATCGACGTTGCACATTGTCCGGCCAGATTCACGATGTCGATGAGCGCACGTTCAAGGTATTCGGCGTTGTCCTCGATTGCCGTCGCATCGGTGGCTGCAGAATCAGTCCGTGGGCCCGGCCCAATCACGATGACGTCGACATCGGATTCTTCGAATGCGGAAGTGACCGCTGCGCGTTGGGCCACAGGATCACGGCTTGGGTACCAGAGTTGCGAGACGTTCGGAACCCCGAAGTCTGCGATTCGCTGGGCGCCGCGGGAAAGTGAGTCGGGGTTGCTGTCGAGGGCGTACACCCGAGACAAGCGCGGACCGACCAATCGATCAACTGTTGCCAAGCAGAGCGGATTTGCGGCACCCACAACGAGCACACTCGAAACGTTCCCGACGCCATCGATCACAGGGACAACCGCCGTGCAAGGTTGGAGGAGAAGTGGCCCTGGGGGTCGATGTAGCGACGCAATTCCTGCCACTTCGCAAGGTCGGGGTACATGGCGGCGATCATGTCGATGCGCATCCTGGAATCGGTGGCCAAGGACACCTGGCCACCTGCCGCAGCCACCTTTTCGTCCCAATCGTCCAATACTCGACCGAGGCCGGGCACGTCTGTGTCGAGGTCGATGGTGAGTTTCCAGCCATCTGTGGTGATGCCGAGCGGGCCCGTGGCTCGCGGGGCGTGGCGGGTCAGCGTTGCCGCCTGACCTACCACCTTGAGGTGTCCTATGCGGTCAAGGAACCTCGGGATCATTTCTGACTGATCAACGGGAACGACAAATTCGTAGGTGATCGTGTTCGCGAGCTCGCGACCCGCGGCCCGCAGTTCGCAGTCGGCATGGAAGAAACTGGCCATTGGAATGAGCTCGGCTCGGCGTTGCGCGGCGGCAGTGCGATGTGTGATGCCTTTGAGGGCGCGCCTTGTTGCCGCATTGCCAACGCGCAGCGGAACCCGCGAGGCATTCCGGCCCGCCGCGCAATCCACGTATTCGAGAGCATTGGGTTGGCGGATCTCAGGCAACTCGGCGACCTTGGCGAAACGACCGCTGACTGCGATTCCTCGACCGAGTCCCGTGCCGCGCCCGGTCGGGTCAATGCGTGCCATCGTGTAGACGCCCGTTGGTCCGCCGGACAGTTGCGCAAAGACCTCGTCTGACGTTTCACATCGCCTCGAATCCACCAACATCCAGCCAGTGCTAACCGGCCTGAGCGGTAGTTCAATTTCCGTGCACACCCCGGTTAGTCCGAGGCCGGCAACGATGGCCGTTATTGCGGGGGAGTCTGCGGCGCCTCCGACAAACTGCCGAGTATTCCCAACGCCGTCGACAAATTCGATCATCCGCGGCAGTCCAGAAGTTTGGGAGTCCTCCGAGTTATGGGGACCACGCGCGTCGAGTGCGAGTGCACCTGCGACCGTCGACGATGCAGTGCCACCGAGCGTAGCCAATGCCCAGCCTTGCACGAGCAGTTCGCGGCTGACATCGGCTATCGAAGCGCCTGCGGCTAGCCAAGCGGACTGCTTCTGCCAGTCAATCGAGGTGACTGCCGGTGCTGTGAGCGCCCCGGCCAAGGTCAAGACGTCGCCGCCGTTGTTCGTGCACATGTCCAGGCTGGACCCGAGGTTGAAATCGACCGTCAGTCCACGAGCTGGTGCAGCATGGATCGCAGCCTGGATGCCCGCCAGAGTCCGGGCGTGGGTACCGGAACCAGAGGCGCCTGGGTGGCTGCCCGTGCGGGCTTCGCGAGTCGCGGTGTTGCTCGTTCTCGTATCGCTAGGCATGGGCTAGCCCCTTTGACTCCCGTGATCGTTCAATCAGCAGTTCGACCACTCCGATCAACGCCAACGCGCATGCGACGCAGAGAACGACGAGGGCGATCTGGAGGACCGAGGAATGGAAGAGCCAGACCAGGATCACAAGTGCGGCAGTGGCGATCCACAACACGGCGATCGCGGCCCGCTTGCTGGCTGCGATCTGGCTGTACAGGAGGAACTGGGCAAGGGCGTAGGCCGCGCCGATCGCGGCGAAGATCCACACCTCGCTTGTCAGTTCGTCGTAGGCAGCGCCACCGATGAGAGCCACAACTAGGCCTGGAACGGCGGCGACGAACGCGATCGATAGCAGGCCGATGCCAACGACCGCCGCTGCCGCTTTGGTGAGCGTTTGCGAGCGGCGATGGTCTGCCAGGCGCGGATATGCCACAGTCGCAACGAACTGGGGCAGCCAGAACGCAACCTTCGAGACGACCGCACCGGCGGCATACATTCCGGCTTGAGCGGCGGGCAAGAAGTGGCGCGCCAAGAGTACGTCGAGGTTTGTCAGAACGAAGAGTGCGAAGAGCGCGTGCGTCGCATGAACGACGTCGCCACGGAAATGACTGAGCTTGATCGCCGGAGCGCTGACCATCGGGCTAGTGATCACCCAGCCCACCGCAACCGCGACAGCGGACCCGACCGCCATGGCAAGCAGGGTGAGGACGATCGACTGCGTGGCGATGACAACCACGATTCCGCCGATCGTGCGGCCGATCCCCACAATTGCGTAGATCGCGGCCAACCGGGTGTTGCGTTCCCTGCCCTGCGCGACGCCAAGCAAGCTGCCCGACCAAGTGACCGGCGCGAGATTCAATGCAACAACAACGACCGCAACCACGCCGTCAAGGTGCAGGAGCCAACTGATGGCCGGTGCGATGACAATCGTTCCGACAGTCACGCCGAGAGCGGCCCAGGCGGCGGACCGAACCACGCCGAGTCCAACGTTGGACCGCTCCGACTTTGGGGTGAGGACTATCCGTCTGGCGCCGGCTGCCTGGATGCCAAGTGTTAAGACGCTGCCAACCATGAGTAGCGCGAGCATCGATCCGAAGATGCCGTAGTTGTCCGGACCGAGCATTCGGGCTCCGGCGAGACTGAGCAGGTACGCGAAGACCTGCCCAATGCCGAGACCGATTGCCACCATCGCAGCTCCGCGGACAGTCGACGATTGCATCGCCGAGCGCGCTGAACTGGTGTTGGTATTGCTGATTGCCATTCGTCCTCCGAGAGGACAGCCTAAACGCGCGCGCACCTGTGGGCAGGCAGGTCAGGCCGGAAACTCCGAAGATTCACAAGGCGTGCGCGGCACGAGTGCCCGGTGGTGCGCCGATTGCAAGTGAGACGGGCCAGGTATTGGGTTCTGAGGCCTCATCGGCTACCCTCGTAAATTGCAGTTGTCCTGCGTTTCCTCACAGGAGCAGGTCACGTGTTCTTCCAGCAGGGTTCTTCAAAGCGGTGCTAGCAACTTCACCGCACATCCAACCGGGCGAACAAGGGTCAATTGTGTCCGCAACAAGAACTATGTCCATCCGGAGTCTCTTCCTCCATGACCGCAACCGATAACGCAGCACCAACCGCACCCCGCAGCATCGCCGTTAACGACATCGGCGACGAGGCAGCCCTACTGGCAGCCATCGATGCGACCATCAAGTACTTCAACGACGGAGACATCGTCGAAGGAACCATCGTCAAGGTTGACCGTGACGAAGTCCTTCTCGACATCGGCTATAAGACCGAAGGTGTCATCCCGAGCCGTGAACTTTCCATCAAGCACGATGTCGACCCCAACCAGGTCGTTTCCGTGGGCGATGAAGTCGAAGCTCTTGTTCTTCAGAAGGAAGACAAAGACGGTCGACTGATCCTTTCCAAGAAGCGCGCGCAGTACGAGCGGGCCTGGGGCGACATTGAGGCCATCAAGGAAGCTGATGGCGTCGTCAAGGGCAGCGTCATCGAGGTCGTCAAGGGTGGACTCATCCTCGATATCGGTCTCCGTGGCTTCCTGCCTGCTTCGCTCGTCGAGATGCGCCGCGTGCGCGATCTGCAGCCATACGTCGGCAGCGAGATCGAAGCGAAGATCATCGAACTCGACAAGAACCGCAACAACGTCGTGCTGTCGCGCCGTGCGTGGCTCGAGCAGACGCAGTCGCAGGTTCGCCACGACTTCCTCAACCAGCTTCAAAAGGGCCAGGTTCGCAGCGGTGTCGTCAGCTCCATCGTCAACTTCGGTGCATTCGTTGACCTTGGCGGCGTAGACGGCCTCGTCCACGTGTCGGAACTGTCCTGGAAGCACATCGACCACCCGAGCGAAGTTGTCGAGGTTGGTACCGAGGTCACGGTCGAGGTCCTCGACGTCGACATGGACCGCGAGCGTGTCTCGCTGTCGCTCAAGGCGACGCAGGAAGATCCGTGGCAGCAGTTCGCCCGGACCCACGCAATGGGCCAGGTCGTTCCAGGTCGCGTCACCAAGCTCGTGCCGTTCGGTGCGTTCGTCCGCGTCGAAGATGGCATCGAAGGCCTTGTGCACATCTCCGAGCTCGCCGAGCGTCACGTCGAGATGCCGGAGCAGGTCGTCACGGTTGATGACGAGATCTTCGTGAAGGTCATCGACATCGACCTCGAGCGTCGCCGGATCTCGCTGTCGCTCAAGCAGGCGAACGATTCCGGTACCGACGCAGTCGACGAATTCGATCCCTACCTCTACGGCATGCCTGCAAGCTACGACGAGGCTGGCGCTTACATCGGTCCGGAGGGCTTCGACCCCAACACCGGTGAGTGGAAAGAGGGCTTCGAAGACCAGCGCGCAGAGTGGGAGCGTCAGTACAACGACGCCTTCGCTCGCTGGGAACAGCACAAGAGCCAGATCGATGAAGCTAAGAAGGCCGATGCGGAAGCAGCCGAAGAGGCTGGCGATGCGCCTGCCGGCGGCTACTCAAGTGAAGCAAGCGATGAAGCTGAGGGTGCGCTGGGAAGCGACACCAATGAGGCGCTGCAAGCACTTCGCGACAAGCTCGCTGGCAGCGACAGCTAACTCGACCGCCCGGCCACCCGCATAGGCACAACAATGTCGAATCTGCGGGTTGGCCTGACGGGTGGAATTGGTTCCGGCAAGTCAACTGTTGCTCGTCTGCTTGCAGAGCGTGGCGCGTTCGTAGTTGATGCTGACGCAATCGCGAGGGAAGTTGTCTCTCCTGGTTCCGATGGGTTAGCGGCGTTGGTCGACCGTTTCGGCGTTCGGATTCTGAATGCCGACGGGTCGCTGAATCGGCAGGAGCTCGCAGGAATCGTCTTTGCGGATCCGGATGAGCGTGCGCAATTGGATGCGATCACTCATCCCCGGATCGCGGGCCTCACTCATGAACGGTACAAGCTGGCCGCACCAGGTCAAATAATCGTTCACGATGTTCCCTTGCTCGTAGAACTGGGGCTTGCGTCCGGATACGACCACGTTGTTGTCGTCGACTGCCCGGACGAAATTCGGGTACAGCGCCTGGTCGAACGGGGACTCACTGCTGCGGATGCACACTCGCGAATTGCAGCGCAGGCAACTCGTGAGCAGCGCCTCGCCGTGGCGGACACAGTGTTGGATAACTCCACGACGGCAGACGATTTGGTCGTGCAAGTGGATGCGCTGTGGGAGCAGCTGACCTCAGGTATTCGGCACGAATCATGAGGCGCTGCTCAACCGTGTTGCTTGATCAGTCTGGGTCTATCGCGAGATGTCGCGGGAGTTCAAGTCGCTGAATTTTCCCCATCGCGTTGCGGGGGAGTTCGGTGAGTCGGTAGATGACCTTGGGTCGCTGATATCCCGCCAAGTGCGCTGTGCCCGCGGCATTGATCGCTTCGTCGGATGCGGATCCCACCACGGCTGCGCACACCCGTTGCCCCCAGAGGTCGTCGTCGACGCCGAAGACCGCGATTTCTGCTACGCCGTCGACGGCTGAAAGCACGGCTTCAACGTGCGCTGGGTACACATTCATCCCACCTGTGATGATCAGGTCCTCGCGGCGGCCATCGAGGAACAGGTAGCCATCCTCGTCGAGACGGCCGAGGTCACCAACTGTGAACGCAGATCCGCCGTCAACTGTCGGTCTCCACGCCGCGGCGGTCTTCTCAGGATCCTGCCAATATTCGAAACGAGAGTAGTCCGGGGTTTCGCACCAGATGACCCCCTCGTCGATGAAGAGCCGTCGCCCTTGCCGCGGGAGGCCCAACGTGCCGGGGCGTGATTCCCACTGGGGTCCTGAGCATGCCGCGAACTGTCCTTCGGTCGATCCGTAGAACTCCCATACGGAGCTTGCCCCCGCCCAGGCGTGCAGTCGCCGTTTCAGTTCCGGCGGACACGCTGATCCGGCATGGGCCACCAATCGGTATGGCGATGGCGGCAGCGCGTCGAGCGCGAAGAGGCGCTGCCAATGGCTCGGAACGGTGAATGCGGTCGTCGGTCTCTCGTCGGCAAGCGCACGCGCGATGGCGACGGGGTCAAACTTCCCGGGCAGGAGAACGTCACCACCGGCCGCCAACACCAACAACGAGTAGCGCAGCGGCGCAGAGCTCGAAAGGGGACCGTGGACGAGGGTGACGTCGGAGTCGTCGAAGCCCCACTGGTCTTGTTCGTCAGCCCACCAGCGAGCCAGTTGGGCAGATGTCAGAAATCCTGTCCAGACTCCTTTGGCCTGCCCGGTGGTTCCAGACGTGTAGTGCATTGGGCGGGCAGCAAACGTGCCTGAGTCAGCGGAGCCGACTGTGCTGGTGTCAGACACCAATGCAGACAGTGCTGCTGCGTCCGTTATCGCGAGCCGGGGAGCACATTCGGTTATCTGAGCGCGTGCCTCAGCTCGGGGTAACAGCGGGTTAACCATGACCGGAATTGCACCGATTCGGAGTGCTCCCCAAACCGTTTGGAGGAGTAGCGCCTGTTCGAACGCACTACGTTCGGAGTCTGGTGGGATCTCGACACACAACGCTATGCGATCACCCTGCGATACCTCGGCCCTTTGGAGGTGAGCTGCCGCGTTTCGGGCACCCCTGGTGGCCTGTTTAGCGGACAGCCTCAACATGTCGTCACCATAACGCTCACCTATTACCGGCGGGCGGCTGTCTGACTGCCGCGATCGGGTGAACGCACATTGCGTGTCTCAACTTGAGTGAAAACGCCATTGTGGTGACGTTCCCAACCACCTGGCGGATTGCTGTGCTGATTGGCAGCAGAGCGGGCCGAAAAGTTCTGCGTCATCGAATGAATCGAACTTGGGAGCAGCAATGACCGCAGAGCTGATCATCTCGGATCTTGATGATCACGCCGCGCGCCGAGGACACAATCGAGCGGCCGGAGACACGCTTTCGATAGTGGCTGGCATTGTCGGGGGACTGGCCGTTGGCGCGGGGATTGCCGCGACCTGGGGAACCTGGGCGACCCCAGGTGGCGCGGCAACAGCAACGGGCACGATCACGGCACTAGCCGGCACCTACTTGTGCCTCGTTGCCATGGTGCTTTCGTCACGGCTGCCTTGGCTGGAACGCGAAGTCGGCCAGGATCGACTTATTGGGTGGCACCGCAAGGTTGGGCCGTGGGCCTTGATCTTGATCGTGGCACATTTCGTCTTGACCGGACTTGGCTACGCGCAGGCGGCCGGCGTCAGTCTGTGGGACGAGATCGTCACGCTGGTCACCACATACCCGTGGATGGTGCCCGCGACTTTGGCCCTAGCCATCATGATCTTCTTGGGTCTCACAGCGATTCCGGCGGTGCGCAGGCTTGTTGCGTACGAGACCTGGTGGGCGAGCCACTTGTACTTCTATCTGGCTGTCGTTCTCGCCTTTGGTCACCAGCTCACATCGGGAACGCTTTTCTCAAGCCACGAGCTTCTGCGCGTCGTGTGGATCAGCCTGTACGTAGTAGTTGCGGCCATCATCGTGTGGTCGCGGATTGGCCTTCCGCTGCTGCGAAGCTGGCGGCACGACTTGCGCATCGATCGCGTCGTTCGAGAAGGCGACGACTTGGTGAGCGTCTACATCAGCGGTCGCAACCTTGCCCGGCTTGGAGCACAGGGAGGCCAGTTCTTCAGTTGGCGCTTCCTGACCCGTCACTGGTGGTGGCAGGCTCATCCGTACTCGCTGTCGGCTGGCGCAAACGGCTCGTGGCTTCGCATCACCGTTAAGAACTTGGGGGACCAGTCCGGCGCTCTGACTCAACTGCGCCCCGGTACTCGGGTGGTTGCAGAGGGCCCTTATGGCGTCTTCACGGCTGGCGCTCGACGGACACCTCGGATCGTGGCGTTTGCGGCAGGCGTCGGGATCACGCCGATCCGAGCGCTGCTCGACGACGTTCCGCCCAGTGTGGACGTAACGGTCGTGTACCGCGTCGCGTCTACCGACGAAGACTCCATCGCCATGCGCGACGAACTCGAGGAGATCGTCTCGCGGCGTGGCTGGAAGTTGATCTACCTGCCGGGTCCACGTAGCGCATACGCGTTGAGTGTCGACTATCTGACGAGCTTGGTGCCACAACTGGTGAGCAGCGATGTGTACGTGTGCGGGCCTCAGAGTCTTGCGGACGCGATCAGATCTGCCGCACGAATAGCTGGTGTCCCACCTCGGCGCGTTCACTACGAGGCCTTTGCTTTCTAGTCGCCGCCCCACCATCGCCAACCTCATCCACGTCGCACACGAAAGGGATCGGTCATGAAGCGTGCAGTCTTGGTCACTGCGGGAACAGTTGTCGGGGTTGCGGCTGCCTTGAACTACGTTCCGCGGCCCATCGATGCGGACCTTGCTGCCTCTGGAGTGGAGGCACCAAGCACAGCGGATGCCGTCAGCGAACCTGTTGCCGATGAGTCTGCGGGGACCGAATCCGTTGCACAGGAAACGGCGGCACCGACGGTTAAGAAGGCGAAGCCGGCGAAACCCGTTGAAGCAGCACCTGAATCTGTTCCGGCAGCTGGTTCGGGAGGTTCCAAGTCCGGGTCCACGACTACTTCTGGATCGACGACGAAGCCGTCCGCCGCTAAGCCCCCGCCGAAACCGACGGCAACGAAGAAGCCTGCTGCAACTCCCACATCATCGACAGCTCCGCAGCCGGCGGCTTCGAAGGCGTACACGGGGACGGCGGCCGCCACTCCCTACGGGGCAGTGCAGGTTGCGATCACGGTCAAGAGCGGTC
>Ga0075156_10001526_pt1 | contig 12635 bp, 10 predicted proteins | sample JI81AbrownDNA_FD_70966 | JGI IMG/M metagenome (GOLD analysis project Ga0075156, IMG submission 70966) | Wastewater effluent complex algal communities from Wisconsin, to seasonally profile nutrient transformation and Carbon sequestration -... | ecosystem: Engineered > WWTP > Effluent > Algae...
GTCGCGCCGCCCGCAGCGTCGGCGGCAGTGGCATCACCGCTGGCGCTTGCGGCGCCTCTGCCAGCGGTTGGGGCGCGATTCGACGCCGACTATCTGCGCAACCCGCCTCCCGTCTATCCGGCGGCTTCGCGGCGAATGGGTGAGGAGGGGCGTGTCGTTCTGCGCGTCATGGTCAGCGCCGAGGGCCTGCCGCTGAGCGTCGAGATCAAACAGGCGAGCGGTTTTCGACGCCTCGACGAAGCGGCCAGGGCGGCTGTCGAACGTTGGCGATTCGTCCCCGCCAGGCGCGGCGCGACGGCCATCGAGTCGTCAGTGCTGGTACCGCTACAATTCACGCTCAAGGGTTGAACAGGGAAGTGGAAGAGACTATGCGAATGGAGTTGGGATTGGCGCAGTTCTGGGCACAGGGCGATGTGGTGACGCATTCGGTGGCCACACTGTTGGTGTTGCTGTCAGTGCTCAGCTGGTATGTGATTGCCAGCAAAGCCTACGCGGTCTGGCAGGCCAAGCGTTGTCATGCGCGCGCACTGGCTTCGTTCTGGGGTGCGCCTAGCCTGCCGGCGGCGATCGAGGCGATCCGGCTGGAGGATCGCACCGGCATCTTCACCAGCATGGCGGTTGCCGGTGCCAACGCCGCCGGCTTGCACCACCAGCACTCCGATCGCGGCATCGGCGCCGGGGTCAGCGTCAGCGAGTTTGTCACGCGCTCGCTGCGCAGCCAGATCGTTGAAGCACAGGCGAGCATCGAATCCGGACTCACCTTCCTGGCTTCGGTGGGCTCGACGGCGCCGTTCATCGGCCTGTTCGGGACTGTCTGGGGTATCTACCACGCTCTGGTCGGTCTCTCGGGCGCCACCCAGGTGGTCCTCGACAAAGTCGCCGGCCCGGTCGGTGAGGCGCTGATCATGACCGCCGGTGGCCTCTTCGTGGCGATTCCGGCGGTGCTCGCCTACAACGCCTTCACCCGCGGCAATCGCCTGACGCTGGCGCGCCTGGACGGCTTTGCGCATGACCTGCACGCCTACCTGACCACCGGTCTGCGTGGCCGGCCCGGTGACAAGCTGGTCGATCTGGGCGCCGTTCGTGCCGGGCGTAGCGCCTGAACAAGGGGGAGGGCAGCATGGCATTCGGTTCATTCGAAAACAGTGGCAGCAGCCAGCCGATGGCAGAAATCAATACCACGCCGCTGGTCGACGTGATGCTGGTGCTGCTGGTGATCTTCATCATCACCGCACCGCTCTTTCACGAAGCCCTGCCGATCGACCTGCCGCGCGTCGATGCCAGCCGGCTCGATGATCCACCGCAAGTGTTGTCGGTGGCCATCGACGCTGCCGGTGACGTTTTCATCGACGGCCAGGCGGTCGAGCGCAGCGACATGGCGGCGCGCTTCCTGGCCATCAACGCCGCTGGCGGACAGCCCGAACTACATCTGCGCGCCGACCGTGGAACGCGCTACGAGCGCGTCACCGAGGTGCTTGCCGACGCGCAGCGTGCGGGTCTGGTGAAAATCGCCTTCGTGACCGAGCCGACGCCCTAGCCGGTGGGTCTGCGGGCCTGCTGCCAGCCTGGACAGCCGCGCTTGGCAAAGTGCAGGGCGCTGTCGTCGAAAACGAGTTGCGGGTTGACAGCAGCCGCAAGCATCCGGATAATGCGCGGCGCTGGTGGTCGCGAATCTTTCGATTCGTAGCGGGTCTTCCCGACGCGTCGAGCGGCACCAGAAATGCTTCCAAGCGGGAGTAGCTCAGTTGGTAGAGCGATACCTTGCCAAGGTATAGGTCGAGAGTTCGAGACTCTTCTCCCGCTCCAGATATCGAAGGGAAAGTGCGTAAAGCACTTTCCCTTTCTTTCATTTCGGGGCAGGTATAATGGCTTGCATCGCCCGGATGGTGGAATAGGTAGACACAAGAGACTTAAAATCTCTCGGCCTTGCGGCTGTGCCGGTTCGATCCCGGCTCCGGGCACGATCCCTTTACTGCAGGCTTTCTGCGCTGGTTCCCGATGATCATTTTCGATCTTTCCTGTCAGCACGAGCATCGCTTCGAAGGCTGGTTCCAGTCGCGCGAGGATTTCGACAGCCAGTCATTGCGTTCGCTGATCAGCTGCCCGGACTGTGGTTCGCTGCAGGTTCGTCGGGTGCCGTCGGCGCTGCATGTGGGTCGTCAGTCGAAGAGTTCGGAAGTGGCTCCGCCACCCATGCCACCCATGTCAGCCGCGTCAAGTGCGACAGTCGCCGCTCCCGTTCCGTCGTCGCCGGCGATCGATCCGCGTGCCGGCGCGCGTTCCTCCCTTCAACAACTGACGACCATGCTGCTTGCCAATTGCGAGGACGTCGGCGAGCACTTCGCCGAAGAGGCCAGAAAGATCCACTACCTGGAGACGCCGGAGCGCTCGATTCGGGGGCAGGCGAGCGACGAGGAATATGAGGCATTGCGTGAGGAGGGGGTCGAAGTCCTCCGTTTGCCGCGCCTGAAAGTGAAAGACCTGCACTGACATACGGCCGATGGCAAGCTGTTGCGCGACTATCACATTAACGATTGAGGAGAGTTGTCGATGATCAAAGCACGTGCTGCCATTGCCTGGGCGGCGGGACAGCCTCTGGAAATTACCGAAGTCGACGTCGAGGCGCCGCGCAGTGGCGAGGTGCTGGTGCGCATCGTCGCTACCGGCGTTTGCCATACCGATGCGTTTACGCTCTCCGGTGCCGATCCCGAAGGGATTTTTCCAAGCATTCTTGGCCACGAGGGCGGCGGCGTCGTCGAGGCCATCGGGCCCGGCGTGACTTCGGTCGCGGTCGGTGATCACGTGATTCCGCTGTACACGCCCGAGTGCGGGCAATGCAAGTTCTGTACCTCGGGCAAGACCAATCTCTGCCAGGCGATTCGCGCCACGCAGGGCAAGGGCCTGATGCCCGACGGCAGCAGCCGTTTCGCGCACCGGGGCAAGCCGATTTTCCATTACATGGGCACGTCGACCTTCAGCGAGTACACCGTGCTGCCGGAAATCTCGCTGGCCAGGATCGCCAAGGATGCGCCGCTGGAGAAGGTCTGTCTGCTCGGCTGTGGCGTGACCACCGGCATTGGTGCGGTGGTCAATACCGCCAAGGTCGAGCCGGGGGCAACGGTGGCGATTTTTGGCCTTGGGGGTATCGGCCTGTCGGCAGTGATTGGTGCGGTGATGGCCAAGGCGGCGCGGATCATTGCCATCGACACCAACCCGGGAAAATTTGCCATTGCCCGGCAACTGGGGGCGACCGACTGCATCAATCCGGCGGATTACGACCGCCCGATCCAGGACGTGATTGTCGACCTGACCGATGGCGGCGTCGACTACTCCTTCGAGTGCATCGGCAATGTCAAGGTGATGCGCGCGGCGCTCGAGTGCTGTCACAAGGGCTGGGGCGAAGCGGTGATCATCGGCGTCGCCGGCGCTGGCGAGGAAATCTCGACGCGACCCTTCCAGCTGGTGACGGGCCGCGTCTGGCGGGGGTCGGCGTTTGGCGGCGTGCGTGGCCGCAGCGAACTGCCCGGCTATGTCGCCCGCGCGCAAAACGGCGAGATTCCGCTTGATACCTTCATTACGCACACTATGGGGCTGGAGGACATCAACCACGCTTTCGAGCTGATGCACGCCGGCAAGAGCATCCGCTCGGTGATCCACTTCTGACGGCCATGACGGTGACTGCCGGGGCGCTCGAAGAGATCGCTGCCAATTGCTGTTTCGATGGCTGGCAGCGCCGTTATCGGCATTACTCGGCGACGCTGCGCTGCGAGATGGTGTTTGCCGTCTATCTGCCGCCACAGGCCGAGCTGGGCACGGTGCCGGCGCTGTACTGGCTCTCCGGCTTGACCTGCAGCGACGAGAACTTCGTCCACAAAGCGGGCGCCCAGCGCCTTGCGGCCGAACTGGGCGTGGCCATCATCGCGCCCGACACCAGCCCGCGTGGTGCGCAGGTACCCGGCGATCCGGAAGACGCCCGGGATTTCGGCCACGGCGCCGGTTTCTACCTCAACGCCACGCAACAGCCCTGGGCCGAGAACTATCGGATGCACGACTACGTGGTCTGGGAGTTGCCGGCGCTGCTCGAAGAGCTGCTGCCGATCGACGCGCGGCGCGGCATCAGCGGTCACTCGATGGGCGGCCACGGTGCGCTGATCTGTGCGCTGCGCAACCCCGGCCGTTATCGCTCGCTGTCGGCTTTTGCACCGATCAGCCACGCCCTCGACAGCCCCTGGGGGCAGAAAGCTTTCGCCGCTTACCTCGGTGAAGATCGAGCCAGCTGGAAAGAGTGGGATGCTTGCGAACTGATCGCCCGAGGCGGCGAGCGCCTGCCTCTGTTGGTCGATCAGGGCGCGGCCGACGGTTTTCTGGTCGCGCAACTGCAGCCCGAGAAGTTGCGTCAGGCTTGCGCGGCTGCCGGCCATCCGCTCCGCCTGCGGGTGCACCCTGGTTACGACCACAGCTACTACTTCATCGCCAGCTTCATCGACGATCACCTGCGCCATCACGCCCTGGCCTTGCTCGCCCCCTGAGCTGGGCGTCAGCTGGCGACGACGACCCGGTTGCGGCCTTCGTTCTTGGCCTGGTAGAGCGCTGTGTCGGCGGCCTGGATCAGCGCCTGACTGTTTTTGTCGGAAGCGCTGGCGGACGCTACGCCGATGCTCACGGTGACTGGCAGAGTCTGATGGTTCCACAGGAAGTTGTACTTTTCGACGAAGGCCCGGATGCGTTCGGCGATCTGCGCTGCGGCGCGCACGCTGGCATTGGGCAGCACCGCGGCGAACTCCTCGCCACCGTAGCGAAAAACCAGGTCTTCGCCACGTGAGGTGCGCTTGAGGAGGTCCGCGAGCTGGCGCAGGACGGCGTCGCCGGCGGGGTGTCCGTGGCTGTCGTTGATGTGCTTGAAGTGGTCGATGTCAAGCAGCAGGAAGGCCATGGGTAGCGCGTTGGACTGTGCGAATGCCCATTCGGAAGCCAGGAAGTCGAGGCCGTGGCGTCGGTTCGGGAGTTGCGTCAGGGTATCGGTCAGCGCCTCCTGCAGCAGGCGCTTGTGGGCGACGGCGAACTCGCCGGTCGAACGCATGATGCCGCGGCGCTCGCGTTGAATCTCCTCGCGCAGCAGGATCATGCGCGTGGCGGTATTGAGGCGCACGCGCAAGGTCTGGACGGTCAGCGGTTTGACCAGTACGTCGTCGGCGCCCGCGTCGATGGCTTCGATGATATGGCCCTCGCTATCCGGCGATGCCAGGAGCAGGGCGTAGGTCTCCTTGCCGGCACTGGTCTGGCGCAGGATGCGGCAGAAGACGGCCGGCTTGAGGCCGGGCATCGACATGTCGGCAATGACGATCTGGGCGGGCTGACGCAGCGCCTGCTTCAGGCCTTCGGGGCTGCTGTCCAGCAGCACTGGCAGATGTCCGAGACTTTCGATCTGTTCCATCAAGGCGGGCAGCTCGGGCGCCGGAACGCCGAGGATCTGCACCTGCAGGCGCGGCGCAGCCGCTTTGCCGCTGTGTTCGGGACTGGCGGCGCTGACCCGCCGGCTCGGCGGGCTGGCGGCGAGGATTTCGGCGAAGGGCGGCAGCTCCTGCGTGCGTACCTGCAGCGTCGCTCCCCACTCACGCCAGCGCCGCGCCATGCGGTCGACCATGTCGTTGAGCGCGTCACCGCTGACTCCCAGGCGCGCGGCCCGGGTCAGCAGACCCGGCAGCAGGCTCCAGCGTGCCTCCTCGTCGGCCATGCAGATTTCGGCCAGCGAGCAGGCAAAATTGAGCGAGTGGGTCAGCGTCTGCAAACGCGAGCCATCCGGAAAACCGGCGACATCGGGTTGCTCCTGATGGTAGGCGGCCTGGATCAGCATGTCCGGCAAGCCCCACTCGGCGAGCATGGTGGCGCCAAGCTGGCGATGGTCCATGGCGAAGCGTTCACGCTCGAGCGTGGCCAGATCCTGATGCAGCTCCTTCACCGCGATCAGTACCTCGGCGTACTCGTCGGGGTACAGCGAGGCCATCGCCAATTCGCCGACCCGGGTCAGCAGGCCGATGGTGAAGATGTCTTCGCTCGAAATCTGTGCGAAACGGGCGAGTTCCTGGCAAGCGATGCCGGTGGCCAGAGAATGGCCCCAGAAAGCGGTGTAATCGAATTCGACGCACTGGCCGCTCTTGTGGCTGTGCATCACCGACAGCCCGATCACCAGATCGCGGACCTTGAACGATCCGAGGGCGACAATCGCCCGTTGCAGGGAAACAATCGGCCGCGTGCGGCCAAAGGCGGCGGCGTTGGCGAACTTGAGCAGGCGTCCGGCAATCGCCGGATCCGACTGCACCAGTCGCACCAGTTCCGTAACCCGGAAATCGTCCCGTTGCAGAAGGGTGATGATCGCGAAGGCGACGCCTTTCGGCGACGGCAGCTTGCCCGTCGCCTTCATCAAACGGTAGCGTTCGGGGTCGACGAAGCTGATCAAGAAAGTTTCGAGTCCGGCATTTGCCGGCGATTATGCTACAAAACGCAGGTCATCGGCGGATGACGATGGCGCAAGATCCGCTCAGGCATGATGATCTGTGAGCCGCGGCAGGGCGTCGCGCCGCGGCCTCCCGTTCGTTCCCAGTAGCTCGGTGTCGGGCGATCGTGCTGCTGCTGGTTTTCATGGCTCGTCTCCATGCAGCGCGGTGATCAGGGCTGGGTCGTCCGCGCTGGCCTTGCCAACGCGGGGGCTGACCGGCCAGCTTTGCAGGACGCCGTCCGGGCAGGGGCGGATCAGCGCTGCCGCCTGGTCGACCGGGGCGCTCAGCCAGTCCTGCCAGTGTTCGGGAGCAAGAATCAGCGGCATGCGCTCGTGGATTGCCTGCAGGCCCTGGTTGGCGGCGGTGGTGACGATGCAGCAGCTGCGGATCACTTCGCCGCTCGGTGCGGTCCAGGCTTCCCAGAGTCCACCGAAGGCCATCACTTCACCCGATTGCAGAGAGGTGTAGAAGGGCTGTTTGCGTGCCGAGCCAGGTCGCGCGGCGACTTTTTGCCATTCGTAGAAACCGCTGGCCGGAAGCAGGCAGCGGCGCTTGCGGAAAGCGTCGCGAAAGGCGGCTGTTGCGGCCAGCGCGGCCAATGGCTCGCCGCGGGCGTTGATCAGGCGGGCAGCGATTGCCGGGTCTTTCGCCCAGTGCGGCAAGAGCCCCCAGCGCAGCCGGTGGAGAACGCGTTGCCCCTCTGGCGACTGGCGAATGACCGCGACGTCACTGGTCGGGGCGATGTTGTAGCGGGCGCTCAGCTCGACGCATTCGTCGAGGGCGAAGCGTCGTGAGAGCTGCGAGCGCGGGGCATCGAGGGCATAGCGTCCACACATGGTCCGAGTTTAGCAGGGTCCGCCGAGGCGGCGAAGCGGTGCTGCTCGCTGGCATCGCCGAGTAGCGCCCAGGACGCGTGCGGCGTTTTTCTTGATCGGCAGCATGGGCGGGAGCCAGGGCGGCTGCGTATAATCTTGGCGCCATGTCTTGCCGTTCACAGTGACCCACGCCTCGTCTTCCCTTCTGCCGACAAAAAAAACTGCGCCTTTTCCAGAGAGGCGCAGCCCGTTCGTGCGCTGGCTGCATGCGAACGCAGGCCAGCACCCCTCGGAGCTCGCTTTGCTGAGCACGCGCGGCGAATGGCGCTACGACGAATTGGCGTCTCTGGCTGAGCGCGCTGGTGGCTTTCTCCGTGCGCAAGGGCTGGCGGCTGGCGACGCCGTGGCCATCGCCGCGGGCGCTGGCGAACTGGCGCTCGCGGCGCTGGCCTGTGCGGCGGCGAAAGTGGCTTTTCTGCCGCTCGATCCGCTCCTCGCCGAGGCCGCCTGGCCGAGGCTGCAAGCGCTTGCTGGCGGTCGCCTGCAGCGGCTTTCGCCGCTGCCCGATAGCCTGGACCTTTCACCCGCAGCTTCCCCGTCGCTCGCTGCTGGGCACGGGAGGAGCAAGGCAGGCGACGCGCCCAATGACGCCAGTGTTGCCGATGCGGCCACCGATCTGGCGCTGCTGATTGCCACCAGTGGCAGTGAGGGCGCGCCCAAGGTGGTGATGCTCAGCGAGGCCAATATCGACGCCGCCGCCGCGGCTGCGAACGAGCGCCTGCCGCTACACCCCGGAGACCTTTGGCTGGCCTGTCTGCCGCTGCATCACATCGGCGGTATCGCCATCCTTGGCCGGTGTTTGCGCGCCGCGGCGACGCTGCTCTTGCATGACGGTTTTTCGGCGGCTGCCGTTTGGGACGATCTGCACGCCCGCCCTGTCAGTCACCTGTCGCTGGTTCCGGCGATGTTGGCGCGCCTGCTTGAGGTGGCGCAGGGCGCGTCGCCGCCGCGCAGTCTGCGCCATGCACTGATCGGTGGCGCGGCCTTGTCGCGGCCGCTCTGCGAGCGCGCCCTGGCGAGCGGCTGGCCGATCTGCCCGAGCTGGGGAATGAGCGAGTCGACGGCGCAGGCGGCGACGCTGCTACGGCCGGACGGCGACTGGCAGGCGGGCCAGGTCGGTCACTTGCTGAGCGGGCTGCGCGCCCGGGTGGCTGCCGACGGGCGTCTCCATTTACACGGCGCGCAGGTCATGGCCGGCTACCTGAACCCGGCCTGGCAGCGCGGTGACGGCCTTGAAGACGGCTGGTTGCCGACCGCTGACCTGGGCCGTTTCGACGCCGACGGACGGCTCAGCATTCTCGGCCGTGCCGACGACATGCTGATCAGCGGCGGCGTCAACGTGCACCCGCTCGAAGTCGAGTCCTGCCTGGCGGCTTGCCCCGGCGTCATCGACGTCGCGGTGACCGCCGTTGCCGATCCGCTCTGGGGTGACCTGCTGGTTGCCCTGATCGTCGGTCCGGCCGAGCTCGGCGCGCTGCACGACTGGAGCCGGCAGCATCTGGTGGCGGCCAAACGGCCGCGTCGGCTGCTGCGCCTGGATGCGCTGCCGCGCAACGCCATGGGCAAGATCGAACGGCGCGCCTTGCGCGAGCTCGCTCAGGTGAGTGGGTGAAAGAATGAATGAGTGAATGAGTGAATGAGTGAATGCATGAACCTCGCTGAGCTGCTCGATGGCCCGCGCAGTGCACTCTTGCGGCGGCGTTTGCGCGCGCGCTTGGCGGCGGCGGCGGCGCGGGGCCTGCTCAGCGTCACGCTCGATCTCGGCGCAGGGAAGGATGAGCGCTGGCTGGACGTCGATCTCGCGCAAGCGCAGCTCAACTGGTGGGCGCGGCCGACGGAGGCTGGCAGGGACAGCCCTCAGCGCACTGGCGCAGGCGGCGACTTTCGCCTCGCCATTGGCAGCGCGATGAGTTTCACGAGCGCCGGTCCGGCGCGTTTTTCGGCCTTGCAGGCCGCTTTTTCCGGTCTGGCGCCGGTCTGGGAGCACGACGACTTGCAGCACACCGGTTTCGTTCCCGCGGCGCATATCGGTTTCGCCTTCGCTGAGAACACCGAGAACACCCGGAACGCTGCCGACAGCGCCGACGACTTGCCGAACGCGCGCCTGCTGGTGCCTGCCATTTTGTTGGCCAATCGAGCGGGTCGCTGCACGGCCACTTTCAGCTGCGCGGTGCGCGAAGGTGAAAGCGCCATCGAACGCTGGCGCAGCGCTTTGCGTGCTGCTCAGTCGCCAGAGCGGGCGCCAGAGCGGACGCCAGCCCCGGCCGCTGCGGCCAGCGTCGTGCGCCGCCGCAGCGCCGCGCTGGCCGATCGGGCGTTCCTGGCGCGAGCCCGCGCCGCCCTGGCTGCGATCGCCGGCGGCGGCGTCGACAAGCTGGTTCTCGCGCGCAGCGTATACGTCGACAGCAGCAAGCGCATTGACCCGGCAGCCTTGCTGGCCGCGCTCGCCGATCGCCATCCCGAATGCACCATCTACGGCGTCGGTGAGCGCGAGCAGTGTTTTCTCGGCGCCACGCCCGAGCGTCTGGTCTCGCTGCGCCACGGCCTTGTCGAGGCCGATGCGCTCGCTGGTACGGCTTGGCCGGCGGCGGCAGCAAATCCTCGCGCAGCGAGTGTGCTGGCGCTGCAGCACGACAAGAACACCCACGAGCAGCAGTTGGTGGTCGATGCTGTTCGTGGCGCACTGCTGCCACTCTGTGCTGTGCTGGCATCGCCGACACCGGCGGAAGTGTTGCAGTTGCGTGAGCTGCAGCACTTGCGGACGCGCGTCCGCGGGCACGTGCGGCCGGGGGTCGGGCTTTTCGACCTGATTGCGTGCCTGCACCCGACGCCTGCGGTGGGCGGCGTACCGAGCGGCGCTGCGCGGCACTGGTTGCGCAGCCACGGCGATCGCCGTGGCGCCTGGTACAGCGGTGGCATCGGCTGGATCGACCGTGACGGTGACGGTGAAGCGGTCGTCGCGCTGCGCTGCGCGCGCATAAAGGGGAGCGAAGCCGAGCTGTTCGCGGGGGCGGGTATCGTCGCCGGCTCGGACCCGGCGCAGGAATTCGCCGAAACCGAAGCCAAGATGGCGGTGATCGCCGAAGCCTTGCGCCAGCCCCTGGGCCAAGCCCTGCGCGGCGTACCTGGCCAGGTGAGCCGGAGCGCATGAGCGCCGCCGCCGACAGCGGTCTGCTCAACCTGCGCTGGGCGCAGACCTTGGTCGATGCCCTGGCCGCTGCCGGACTGCGCGACGTGGTGCTTTCGCCGGGGTCGCGTTCGAGTCCGCTGGCGCTGGCCTTCCTGCGTCAGCCGGCGATCCGCTGCCAGGTCATCCTCGACGAGCGCAGCGCCGCCTTCTGCGCGCTGGGCGTGGCCAAGGCCACGCGGCAGCCGGCGGCGTTGCTGTGTACCTCGGGTTCGGCGCCGGCGAACTGGTTTCCGGCGCTCATCGAAGCCGATCTTGGCAGCGTGCCGCTGTTGCTGCTGTCGGCCGACCGCCCGCCCGAGCTGCTCGGCTGGGGCGCCAACCAGACGATTGACCAGCAGCAGCTGTTTGGCGGGCACGTGCGTTCCTTCCATGCGCCGCCGCTGCCCGATGCCGACTTCTCACCTGCTTACCTGCAGCGCCTGGCGGCGCGGGTGCTCGCCGATAGCCGCTGGCCGCTGCCGGGTCCGGTGCATCTCAATCTGGCTTTCCGCGAACCGCTGTTGCCGGCCGGCGACCTGCTCGCGACGCATGCGGCCACGGCCTGTCCGTCGGCGATCAGCGTCGCCGCCCCGCTGCTGATGCCCAGGCCGCAGGCGATCAGCGAGACGCTGGCCGAGATTAACGCTCGTCCCGGGCTGATCGTCTGTGGTGGCGCCGACTATCCGCCGGGATTTGCCGACGCAGTGAGCGCGCTGGCCGCGCAGCTCGACTGCCCGATCCTTGCTGAACCACTGTCGAACCTGCGTTTTGGTGCGCACGACCGCAGCCGGCTCTGCGTGCGTTACGAGAGCTTCCTGCGCCAGCCATCGCCGCTCGCTGCGGCAAGGCCGGAATGGCTGCTGCGTTTCGGCGCCTTTCCTGTCACCCGTACCCTGCAGGACTGGTTGCGCAGGGCTGGGCCAGCGGTGCAGGTGGTGATCAGCCCGGACAGCCGCTGGCCGGATCCGCAGCACGCCGCCAGCAGGCTGCTTCAGGCCGATCCGCTAGAGGTTTGTCAGGCTCTGCTGGCGGGCGGCGGGAAACCCGTGCCGGCCGGCTGGCGGGACGCGTTTGCGCAGGCCGAAGCCGCCGCCGAGGCCGTGGCAAGAGCACCGTTCGTGGCCTGCGTAAACGCTGCCGAGGCGTCGGAGAACTTCGAAGGCATGCTGATTCCGGCGCTGCTCGAAATCCTGCCGGCGGGCCATCGCCTGTTCTGTGGCAACTCGCTGGCGATTCGTGACCTTGATGCCTTTTCGGGCAGCAGCGACAAGCCGCTGCGCTTCTTCGGCAATCGCGGTGCCAGCGGCATCGACGGCAATTTGTCGACTGCGCTGGGGATCGCCAGCGATGGCCCCTGCGTGGCGCTGGTCGGCGACCTGACCGCGCAGCACGATCTGAGCGCACTGGCCGCAGCCAGCGGCCGTGACATCATTGTCGTGGTGCTCAACAACGGTGGCGGTGGCATCTTCGATTATTTGCCGGTCGCCGCTTTGCCCGAGTTCGAGCGCGCTTGGCTGACCCCGCAGAGCATCAACCTGATCGCCGCCGCCCAAAGCTTCGGCAGCGCCGGCGAGCGTGTCAGTTCGTTGGCCGAATTCACGGCCAGCGTCGAGCGGGCGCTGCAGCGCGGTGGTGCGACGCTGATCGAAGTGCCGATCGATCGCCAGGCGAGCGTCGCCAGACGCCGCGAGTACTGGCGGCAGGTGAGCGCTGGGCTGAGCTGGCACGACCTCCTTGCGAAGTGCTGTTGATCAGGGATTCACTCCACCGGCGAGCGTCGTGCACTCCTGCCTCAAGGCCGCATCGCGACCTCGCCGCCGCAGGCGACGTCGTTGACGAAGGCGCGGTCGATTTTCAGTTCATCGATCGGAAATCGTTTGAGATAGCTCAAGGACGAGTAGCCGGTTCCGAAATCGTCGAGCGACAGGCTGAAGCCCTGGTCGCGCAAACTGTGCAGTCGAGCGATGGTGCGTTCGGCGTCGACCATGAGCAAGGACTCGGTTAGTTCAAGGACCAGTTGCTGTGGCGAAATGCCGGCGCGCCGTACCGCATCGGCAAGTTTGTCGGCGATGTCATCCTGCTGGAAACTTGGTG
>Ga0075156_10001533_pt1 | contig 12605 bp, 5 predicted proteins | sample JI81AbrownDNA_FD_70966 | JGI IMG/M metagenome (GOLD analysis project Ga0075156, IMG submission 70966) | Wastewater effluent complex algal communities from Wisconsin, to seasonally profile nutrient transformation and Carbon sequestration -... | ecosystem: Engineered > WWTP > Effluent > Algae...
TGGCTGCAGAATCTCGCCAATCCCGACGAGGTTGCTGCGTTTACCTGCATTGATTTGTCGTCGCTACCTCCAGAGGAACAAGAAGCCGCTTTCCAAACCGCCGCCACTCAGTTGCAAGCCAGTTTGAATTTGTCAGAGGGGCCATTACTTCGCGCTGCCCTATTTGACATGGGCAAACATCAGCCAAATCGCTTGTTATTAGCCATTCATCACTTAGCGGTTGATGGGGTTTCGTGGCGAATTTTAATTGAGGATTTCCAGACAGCTTACGGGCAGATTAGCCGCGACGAAACAGTGGCGCTACCGCCCAAAACAACCTCCTTTAAGCAGTGGGCAGAACGCTTGCATGAGTGGGCGCGATCGCCAGAATTGCAGGCAGAGTTCGATTACTGGTTCGCCCTTTCTCACCAACCAACTTCTCGCTTGCCAGTGGATTTCCCAAACGCAGCCAATTTAGTTGCATCTGAAAAGACAGTATCCGTTGCTTTGAGTGTTGAAGAAACCAAACTGCTCTTGCAAGAAGTACCGGCCGCTTACCGCACTCAAATTAATGATGTATTGCTAACTGCTTTAGCTCAAGCATTTGAACGCTGGACAGGCAATAACTCACTTTTACTTGACTTAGAAGGTCACGGGCGCGAAGATATATTTGAAGCAGTAGATTTGTCGCGCACAATCGGCTGGTTTACAGCAGTTTTTCCCGTTCTGTTAAATTTAGAACAACCTTCGGATCTAGGGGCTACCCTCAAATCAGTGAAAGAGCAGTTACGCGCCGTGCCAAATCGCGGTATTGGCTGCGGTGTCCTACGATATTTAAACCCTGAAATTGCTAAAAATTTGCACAAATTGCCGCAATCTGAGGTAAGCTTTAATTATCTCGGACAGTTTGACCAAGTGCTGCCGAAATCTTCTTTATTCATGCTGTCCTCCGAGCCTAGTGGCCCCCTTCGCAGCCCGCGCGGAAATCGGCGTTATCTGCTGGAAATTAACGGATTTATTGCCAGCAACAAGCTGCAATTAGATTGGACGTACAGCGAAAGCATTCACCGACGAGAAAGCATTGAAAATTTGGCAACAGGCTTTATAGAATCGCTGCGATCGCTAATTCAATACTGTCAGTCCCCCGACGCCGGTGGCTGCACTCCTTCTGACTTTGCAGAGTTTAAGTGGAGCCAGTGGAACCAGGACGATTTAGACAACATTACCGCAATTTTGGCAGAGCTTTAATATGACCAAAGGCAATATCGAAGATTTTTATCCCCTCTCCCCAGCGCAGCAGGGCATTCTCTTTCATTCCCTTTACCAGCCAGAATCGGGCGTATATTTCGGGCAACTGCTGTGCGTCTTGCGCGGCGATCTCAATGTTTCTGCGTTGAGAAATAGTTGGCAAAAAGTTGTAGAGCGACATCCCATTTTGCGGACTTGTTTCGTGTGGGAAAAGTTGAAAGAACCCGTGCAAGCGGTGCGTAAGCAGGCTGGATTATCTTGGCAGCAGATGGACTGGCGATCGCTCTCGGCATCCGCACAACAACAGCAGCTAGAAACATTCCTAAAAGCCGATCGCGAGCAGGGCTTTGACTTGAAATCAGCTCCCTTGATTCGCATTACACTGGCGCAGTTAGAAACAGATAGTTTTCAGTTTATTTTGAGCCACCACCACTTGGTTTTAGATGGGTGGTCGCTGGCGATCGTGCTTGAGGAAGTTTTTGCATTTTATCAAGCCTTCTCCCAGGGCGAGGAATTGCACCTCAAACGCCCTCGCCCTTATCGGGATTACATCGCGTGGCTGCACCAGCAAGATTTATCTGCGGCGGAGTCATTTTGGCGGCAAACTCTCAAAGGTTTTGCAGCTCCAACTGCGATCGGCCGGGGCAATATTGTCGCGGGAAACCGTTTAGAAAGTAGTGGCGAACAGCAGGTGATATTTTCTGCAACAGCCACCGCCGCACTGCAATCTGCCGCGCGACAGCATCAGCTAACATTAAATACCCTCGTACAGGCAGCTTGGGCGCTACTTTTGAGCCGATACAGCGGCGAGGAAGATGTGGTTTTTGGTACGGTTGTCTCCGGGCGACCGCCAGAGTTAATGGGTGCTGAATCGGTAGTGGGGCTGTTCGTAAATCCTCTGCCAGTGCGCGTAAAAATTGACCCACAGGATTCTATTTTATCCTGCTTGAAAGAACTCCAAGCGCAACAAGTTGAGGCGCGACAATATGAGTACAGCCCCCTCGTTGAGGTGCAGGGGTGGAGCGAAGTTCCTCGGAGTTTACCTCTATTTGAGAGTTTTGTCGTTTTTGAAAATTATCCTTCGGATGCTTCTTTGCAGGAGAAGATTCAAAACTTAAAAGTAGAGAATATTCGCTCCTGGGAAACAACGAATTATCCTCTAACCGTGATGGCAATGCCCGGTGCCCAATTGACGCTAAAAATTGGTTACAGTAGCAGCCTCTTTGAAGACGCTGCTATCGCGCGAATGCTCGGACACCTGCACACTTTACTGGAGGAAATGACTGCCAATCCTGAGCGGAAACTGTCAGAATTGTCCCTATTGAGCGCCGCCGAACGCCAGCAATTACTTGTCCCGTGGAACGACACCCAAGCGGATTATCCCAGAAATTCCTCAATTCACGAATTATTTGCCGCGCAAACAGAGCGAACCCCAGATGCAGTGGCTGCAATTTGCGAAAATGAACAATTGACTTACCGCGAATTGAATGCCAAAGCCAATCAAATCGCGCATTACCTGCAATCTCTAGGCGTAAAACCCGAAGTTTTGGTGGGAATTTGCTTAGAGCGATCGCTGTCGATGCTGGTGGCCATTTTGGGCATTTTAAAAGTCGGTGCCGCTTACGTTCCTCTCGATCCTGCTTATCCCCAAGAACGCCGATCGTTCATGCTGGCCGACGCAAAAGTTCCGGTGCTTTTGACTCAAAAAAACCTCCTAGAAACCCTCCCCGAACACAGCGCTAAAGTCGTCTGTATCGACGCCGAATGGCAGGAAATTTGCCGCGAGATCGATCGCAACCCCGCTGTTAAAGTGGAAGCTGAAAACCTCGCTTACGTCCTCTACACTTCCGGCTCGACAGGCACTCCCAAAGGCGTACTCGGCACCCACCGAGGCACAGTCAATCGCTGTTTTTGGAACCCCTACCCTTTTATCGAATCTGATATTTGCTGTCAAAAAACGTCCTTAAATTTTGTCGATTCGGTTTGGGAAATCTTTGCTCCTTTGCTGCATGGGTTGCCCACTGTCATTATTCGCGATCGCTCCGTCAAAGATATTAACCAATTCCTTCAAACCTTATCAAAGCAAAAAGTAACCCGACTGGTGCTGGTTCCTTCTTTGTTGCGCGCTATCTTAGATGCTTTCCCTGATTTAGACAGGCGTTTGCCTCAATTAAAGTATTGGATTTGCAGCGGAGAAACTCTGCCGATCGAACTTTGCCAGCAATTTCGAGAGCAGATGCCCCAGCGGGTATTAATCAATCTTTATGGCTCTTCTGAAGTAGCTGCGGACGTGACGTGGTACGATGCAACTCACTGTGTCGAAAAAGTGCCAATTGGTCGCCCGATCGCCAACACGCAAATTTATCTGCTCGATCGCAATTTGCAACCCGTTCCGATAGGAGTTCCCGGCGAGATTTACGTCGGGGGCGATGGATTGGCAAAAGGCTACTTAAACCGCCCCGACTTAACCTCGGAAAAATTCATTTCTAACCCGTTTGGGCAAGAAAAATTAGATTTTGTCGGTAATTATCATCAAAAACTTTTGTTCAAAACAGGCGATATCGGTTGTTACCTGCCGGATGGTAATATAGAATTTCTGGGTCGGGGCGATTCCCAAGTAAAAATTCGCGGTTTCCGCATCGAACTCGGAGAAATAGAGGCAGCACTTTCTCAACATTATTCTGTGTCCACCGCTGCTGTTTTGCTTCAGGAAAATGCACCGGGCAGTCAACGCCTAGTCGCTTACCTAGTTCCTAACTCAGGGTTCAGAAATCAGCACCCAGAACTTATTTCCGAACTGCGTTCATTCTTGAAGCAAAAACTGCCCGATTACATGGTGCCTTCAGCTTTTATGCTATTAGATGCGCTGCCACTAACGCCCAACGGAAAAATTGACCGTCTCGCCTTATCTCAAAGGTGCGATTACGTTTCTGATGAAACAGCATTCACTGAGCCAAAAACGCCCACAGAGAAAGAAATTGCTGAGATTTGGACTGCTCTTTTAGGGCTAGAAAAAGTAGGAACTAACCAAAACTTTTTTGACCTCGGCGGTCACTCTCTGATGGCAACACAGTTAATATCGCGAGTGCGATCGTGCTTTGGGGTAGAGTTAGCACTGTGCGATTTTTTTGCTGCTCCCACCATTCAGAATTTAGCTGAACTAATCGAGGAAGAAATTCTGGCAAACGCCGATGCTAACCAGATAGATGAATTGCTCGATCTCTTAGAAAAAGTGGATGAAGAGTCAGCACAAACTGTGATGGTGGCTGAGTAAATATCGGGTGGGTCAAAAAACACAAAAAGCCCTTTGCTCCTTAAGGGTTCGGTGGGTAATTGGAGATTTAAAAATCCCATTTAATATCCATTCCGGTTGTATCGGAATGATTAAACCGCAGAGGACACAGAGGATACAGAGAAAGGGAAGAGAGAGATGAATAATTCCGATGTTAACGAATTTGATATAACAGGATAAATTCGCATGAGTAAACTAACAGTAAAAGCCACAAAGTCTCAAGAGGTAATGCAGCAATTAAAAGCCTCTGTTATCCCAATTGAAGAAAAGTTAATGGAGCTATTCAGTGCCTCAGAAAAGTCATTTTTGGCAGAAGAAGCAATGGAGGAGCGAATTTCTGCCCTAGTTCAAGACTTTTTGTACGCAAAAACCGCTAGTACAGATATTGACTTAGAGTTAATTATTCAGCAGTTTAGGGAAAACAAAATTCCCGCCCTTCCTACAGATGTTGGGAATTATATCGATGATTTGACCCAAACCCTCGTTGCTCATTCCATCCACACATCTTCCCCGCGATATATCGGTCACATGACGAGTGCACTTCCCTATTTTGTGCGCCCGATCGCGAAGCTTGTAACCGCGATGAATCAAAATTTAGTCAAGATGGAAACTGCCAAAGTTTTAAGCCCCTGCGAGCGCCAGACTTTGGCAATGATGCACCGATTAATTTACGATTTTTCTGAGGATTTTTATAACCAGCACATTCAAAAAAATGAGAGCACGCTGGGTATCATGGTAACGGGCGGCACCCTAGCTAATATCACCGCCCTGTGGTGCGCTCGCAACGCTTCTTTAGGGCCAAAAAATGACTTTGGTGGCATTGAAAAAGAAGGCTTGTACGCAGCTTTAGAATTTTACGGCTACAAGGGAATGGTGATAATCGGATCGAGTTTGATGCACTATTCTTTTGAAAAAGCTGCCGGTTTATTAGGCATTGGCGATCGCAATCTCCTAAAAATCCCCACCGATTCCAATCACCGGATGGATTTGGCAGCGCTGCGCCAAACTGTGGCCGAATGTCGCGATCGCAACCTGCACATTCTGGCAATTATCGGTATCGCCGGCAGCACCGATTCGGGAAGTATCGATCCGCTACCAGAAATAGCCGCGATCGCCCAATCCGCAAACGCTCACTTTCACGTCGATGCCGCGTGGGGCGGCCCCGTGCTTTTTTCCCAACGTCACCGGCACAAATTAGCAGGCATTCAACTAGCAGATTCCGTCACCATAGATGGACACAAACAAATGTATTTGCCAATGGGAATCGGCATGGTTTTATTCCGCAATCCCCAAACCGCCAAAGTTATTGAAAAAAACGCACCCTACACGGTGCGAAAAGACTCGATCGATCTAGGCAAGCGCTCTCTCGAAGGCTCTCGATCGGGTGCGAGTTTGTTCTTGCAAGCCGCCTTGAATATCATCGGCCATCAAGGCTATGAGTTTTTGATAGATGGAGGCATCCATAAAACGCAGCACTTAGCCAATTTACTTCGGGAAAATCCAGCCTTTGAATTGCTGCTAGAACCAGAAATTAATATTCTTTTATACCGCTACATTCCAGAAACCTTCAGGGAAAAAGCAGCCAAAAAACAACTAACCGAAGCAGACAACCACTTCATTAATGAATTTAACGAGCGCCTTCAGGAGGCCCAGCGGCAAGCCGGTCACACCTTCGTCTCGCGAACAACCTTACAAAACACCTGTTATGGCAAAACCATTCCCATTGTTGCTTTTCGAGTCGTCCTTGCCAACCCCCTTACTACTGAAGCAGATATCAATTTTGTTTTAAATGACCAGCTAAAAATAGCAGCAAAACTTTCCTTAACTATCACAAACAGCGACCACTGCGAGGAAGTGAATTATGATGTCTACTAATCGTTCAGAACGACTAAAAAACCTCTCGCCCCAGAAGCGAGCGCTCCTCGTCAAAGCATTGGGCAAAGAGGCAGTACAGGCTGAGCAATCTAAATGTATTCCCAGGCGATCGCAGCCAAATTCTGCTCCCCTTTCTTTTGCCCAGCAACGGCTGTGGTTTCTCGATCGATTGTCTCCCGAAAACCCTGCCTACAACCTTCCGGCTGCTGTGCGGTTGCAAGGGCAATTGAATTTGTCGGCACTGCAACAAACACTCAATGAAATTGTCAGGCGTCACGAAGTTTTACGAACTGCTTTTGCAGAAATGGACGGGGAACCTGTTCAACTGATTTCTCCTTCCTTGGATTTCGCTTTGTCGGTAGTAAACTTGCGACATTTACCAGAAACTGAGCAGCAAGCTGAAATTGAGCAGCGTACTTTAGAAGAAGCCCAACGCCCCTTTGACTTAACGCGATCGCCCTTACTGCGAGGCACTTTGCTGCAACTTAGTTCGGCAGAATATGTGTTGCTGCTGACGATACACCACATTATTTCTGATGGTTGGTCTATGGGGGTATTGGTGCGAGAAGTGGCCGCACTTTATGAAGCTTTTTCCACTGACAAACCCTCTGGGCTGCCTGAACTTTCCGTGCAGTATGCCGACTTCGCCAGTTGGCAGCGGCAGCATTTCCAGGGAGAGAAATTAGAAAAACAGCTCGCTTATTGGAAACAGCAATTGGGAGGCGATTTAGCTGTGCTGTCAACAGATAAGCAGCGCTCTCCCGTGCAAACTTTCCGAGGATCGCAGCAATCTTTTGTGATTTCTGCTTCTTTAACTGAAAGACTGAAAACGCTCGCCCAGCAACAAGATGTCACCCTATTTATGACGTTGTTGGCAGCATTTCAATCCTTGCTATCCTGCCAAATAAAGCAAGATAACCTCGCTATTGGCTCTCCTATTGCCAATCGCAACCGCCTTGAATTAGAGGAACTAATTGGATTTTTTGTCAATACTTTAGTGCTGCGAATTGACACGGCAGGTAATCCAACTTTCCGCGAACTACTCGATCGAACACGGGAGGTAGCGTTAGCAGCTTACGCTCACCCGGATGTTCCTTTTGAAAAGCTCGTGGAGGAATTGCAGCCGGAGCGAAATCTCAGCTATAACCCGCTGTTTCAAGTGTGGTTTGTACTCCAGAATGCACCCATGCCACCCCTGGAGTTAGCTGGTTTGACCTTGAGCATTCTGGAATTCGATGTCGGTATGTCGAAACACGACTTAAGCCTCACTCTCTGGGAGGTTTCAGAAGGAATCCAAGGCTTATTTGAGTACAAAACAGACTTATTTGAGGCTGCGACCATTGCCCGAATGGTGAGAGGTTTTCAAATCCTCCTCAACCAGGTAGTCATCCAGCCAGATATCAGGATCGACGACTTGGCAGAAATTCTTGCCGAAGCAGAAAGGCAGCACCAAATCGAGCAGCAAAAACAAATTCATCTTTCGGGAATTCAAAAATTAAAAATGGCTAAACGCAAAGTTATGAAGAGTTGAAAAGGATGGCTCATATCAATTCCGGTTGCATTGGAATGATTAAACCGCAGAGTACGCAGAGAACGCAGAGGAAGAGAACAGAGAGATGAATAGTTCCGATGCTAACGGATTTGATATCAATCTCTCAGGTTTTTTCGGGAAAAAGAGATAAATTTTTCACCAAAGCAAAAATTATGACAAATACAGAAACAAAGAATCTCAATTCCCAAAAGTTAGGATCGGTTAGGCGCAAAGCCGTCAGCCTATCCTCAGAGGAATTAGTCAAAACCGCCTACCTCCAGCCCGAAAACTTTCTACCTCTAGTGGTTCAGCCAACAGTAGAAAAATTAAATCTCGTGGGTTGGGCTGCGAACAATCGCTCATCAATTGAAACGCAGTTATGGAAGCACGGAGGAATACTTTTTCAAGGCTTTGAAGTTGGCGGGGTGAATGGTTTCGAGCAGTTTATTCAAACTCTTGCTGGCGACTTGTTGGAATATTCTTTTCGCTCGACTCCGCGTAGCCAAGTGAGCGGAAATATCTACACTTCCACCGAGTATCCTGCCGAGCAATTCATCCCCCTGCACAATGAAATGGCTTATTCTCGAAATTGGCCGCTGAAAATCGCTTTTTTCTGCGTCAAGAAAGCCGAACAGGGAGGAGAAACTCCGATCGCTAACAGCCGCAAAGTGTTTGAAAGCCTGGATTCAAATATTAGAGAAAAGTTTGCCAAAAAAAAGGTTATGTATGTGCGAAATTACGGCGGTGGCGTAGATTTACCCTGGCAAAATGTCTTCAATACTGATAGCAAAATAGAGGTAGAAGAGTATTGCAAAAAAGCGGGAATTGAGTTAGAATGGAAAAGTGGCGATGGCTTGAGAACTCGGCAAATATGTCAAGCTGTCGCTGAACACCCACACACGCAGGAAATGGTGTGGTTTAATCAAGCTCACCTCTTCCACATTTCCAATCTCGAACCCGCCGTTCGCAAAGAGCTTTTAACTTCTTTTAAAGAGGAAGATTTACCCCGCAATGCTTATTACGGCGATGGCTCGCCCATTGAAGATTTTATATTAGACGAAATTCGTCGCTGCTATCAGCAAGAAACGATTGTTTTCCCTTGGGAAGAAGGAGATGTCTTGCTGCTAGATAATATGCTAGCCGCGCACGGACGCACGCCATTCTCTGGTTCGCGTCGGGTTGTTGTCGGTATGGCAGAACCGTTTAGGGCGTGTTTTCAAACTCTTCTGTAGGTTGGGTTAAGCGTAGCGCAACCCAACAAATCTACAAAAAATGTTGGGTTTCGTTCCTCAACCCAACCTACAATTTAAGGCAATTCAGGGGAAAGAAAATACGCCCTAGCTGTCAAGACATTTAGGCTTATGAAAGGAACTGTAGATATGCAAAACGAAACAATCGAAGGGTTTAGACTTTCTCCACAGCAACGGCATTTGTGGGGGTTACAGGAAAATAATCCTAAACAGATCTATCGCGTTCGAGGTGCCATTTTAATTACAGGAAATCTCGATAAAGAGATTTTTAAAAGTGCGCTGCAAAATGTCGTAAATCGGCACGAAATCCTGCGGACTAGCTTTCACTGCTTGCCTGGGATGACACTACCCCTGCAAGCGATCGCCAGCACTGGTGAAGTTCCTATCTCGGAACACAATCTGAGCGGTTTGTCTCCAGAAGAACAAGAGGCTAAAATTGAAGCGCTTTTTCAGCAACTAAACCAGCTTCCTTTTGATTTTGAGCGCGGCTCACTTTGGCACATCTCTTTAGTTACTCTGGCGGAAAACAAGCACCTATTGCTGGGGAACTTCTCTGCCTTAATTGCAGATAACGTCACCCTGAAAAATTTCACCCGCGAACTCAGTCTTTCCTACTCAGCCTGCGCGTGCGGGGAAGATTTCTCTGATGAGTCAATGCAATATGCCGATATTGCTGAGTGGCAAAATGAGCTACTAGAATCAGAAGAAACGGCAATCGGCCAAGAATACTGGCGAAAGCTGAACCTTGAATCTTGGGATTTATTAACACTTCCTTGGGAAAAGAAGAATGGAGAAGCGGAATTTAAGCCACAAGTAGAAAGGGTGGAAATTCGCGGTGATTTGTTGAACAGCCTAGAAGCGATCGCCCCAAAGCACAAAAGCGATATTTCTGCCTTCCTGCTGACTTGCTGGCAAATTCTCATTTGGCGGCTTACCAGAGAGCAAAACCCGATAATCGGCGTAGCGATTGACGGCAGAAAATATGAAGAATTAGAACACTCTCTGGGGCTGCTGTGCAAATACTTACCCCTACGATGCCCAGTGCAAGACGAGTTAAATTTCTCACAAGTGAGGCAGCAAGTTGAGCTTAATCTCAACGAGATGTACAACTGGCAAGAATATTTTAGCAGGGAAGAAATCATAGAAAACGAAAAAAACAGCAGCTTTTGGCCCGTCTGCTTTGACTTCCAAGCAGAGCCTAACAACGATGATAACTCAGACGTTTCATTTTCCCTTATTCGGCAAGATGCCTGCCTACAACCATTCAAACTCAAGCTCTCCTGCCTTCGCCTGTGCAATTCCATAAGCGCTGAATTTCACTATGATTCCGCTTTATTTGCTGCGGCAGATATAAAGCGCTTGTCAGAACACTTTCAGGCGCTTTTAGAAAGCACAGTCAAAAATCCAGAAGTCGCTATCAGTCAGCTAGACATACTCAGCGATCGCGATCGGCTGCAACTTCTCATTGACTTTAACCAAACTCAAAAAGATTACCCGAAAAATAAATGCGTTCATCAGCTTTTTGAAGAACAAGCAGAACGCAACCCAGACAGCATTGCCGTCGTCTTTGAAAGTGAAAAAATCACCTACCGAGAACTCAACGATCGCGCCAATCAACTCGCCCATCACCTGCAAAACTTGGGAGTTGAACCAGAGGTCGTTGTTGGCATTTGCCTCGATCGCTCCTTAGAAACAATCGTAGGAATGCTGGGCGTACTCAAAGCCGGTGGCGCCTATTTACCGATCGATCCAACGACCCCAATAGAGCGCAAAGCGCTAATGCTAGAAGACGCTCAGGTAAAGGTTTTGCTCGTACAACAGCGGCTCATCGAAAGCTTGCCGAAAACTCAGGCAAATATTGTTTGCATCGATACAGATATTCCCACTGTTTCTGCATCTTACACGCCCCGTGTTTCTACAGACAATTTAGCTTACGTCATCTATACTTCCGGTTCCACTGGCATCCCCAAAGGAGTCGCGATCGAACACCGGCAACTGCTCAATTACCTGCACAGCATTCAAGAAAAATTAAACCTACCAGCCGATGCCAGTTTTGCTACCGCTTCCACCTTCGCCGCCGACTTAGGAAACACAGCCATTTTCCCCGCCCTTTGTTTCGGCGGTTGCCTGCATATTATCTCCCAACAACGCGCCACCGATCCAGAGGCACTGGGTGAATATTTCTGCCGCAATTCCATCGACTGCCTCAAAATAGTTCCCTCTCACCTAGCCGCCCTTTTAAATTCCTCTCAACCCCAGTCAATTTTGCCTGGTAAACGGCTTATTTTAGGAGGTGAATCGGCCAATTGGAGCTTAATTAAAACACTTCGCAATCTGGCTCCCAGTTGCTCAGTATTCAATCACTACGGGCCAACAGAAACAACTGTAGGTGTCCTGACTTATCAAGTCGAATTTGATAAAATTGGGTGCGATTTTGACACAGTTCCCCTCGGTCTTCCGATTGCCAACACTCAGATTTATATCTTGGATTCTTACTTGCAACCAGTGCCGATCGGCGTAGCTGGTGAACTGTACATCGGCGGTGAGAATTTGGGACGCGGATATCTTAACCGCCCTGAATTAACCGCAGAAAAATTTATTCGCAATCCATTTGACACGCAAGCAAAGACGCGACTGTACAAAACCGGCGACTTGGCTCGCTATTTGCCAGACGGAAACATCGAATTTATCGGGCGAATTGACGGCCAAGTAAAAATTCGCGGTTTCCGCATTGAATTGGGAGAAATTGAGGCGGTGCTGGGGCAACATCCAGATATCGCGCAGGCTGTAGTGGTGGCGCGGGAAGATGCGCCTGGTGAAAAGCGTCTCGTGGCTTATTTTGTTTCTAATCAGAAACAAGCACCTACCCACAAGGAAATTCGCAATTTTTTAACGTCAAAATTGCCGGAGTACATGGTGCCTTCTGCTTTTGTGATACTCAAAAGTTTTCCTTTAACTTCTAATGGAAAAGTAGACCGACGAGCGCTGCCCGCACCTGATGAAATGCGACCGGAGTTGATAGGAAACTTTGTCGCGCCTCGCACAAATATCGAGGAAGTTTTAGCCGCTATCTGGGCTGAAGTTCTCAAAATTGAAAAAGTCGGCATTTACGACAACTTTTTTGAATTAGGAGGGCATTCCTTATTAGCAACTCAAGTAATTTCCAGAGTGCGCCAAGCATTTCAGGTCGAGTTGCCTTTGCACCGTTTATTTGAGTCGGCCACTGTCGCCGATTTTGCAGTAGCGATCGCGCAAAAGCAAGTCGAACAAAGCGACAGTGAAATGCTAGCTCAAGTTTTAGCAGACCTCGATCAACTGTCAGAAACCGAAATACAGGAAATTCTCGCCCAACAAGGAGTCAATCGATTTTAGATTTTAGATTTTAGATTTTAGATTGACTTGCGCGAGATAAATGCGGGGGCTTGAGGAT
>Ga0075156_10001535_pt1 | contig 12597 bp, 9 predicted proteins | sample JI81AbrownDNA_FD_70966 | JGI IMG/M metagenome (GOLD analysis project Ga0075156, IMG submission 70966) | Wastewater effluent complex algal communities from Wisconsin, to seasonally profile nutrient transformation and Carbon sequestration -... | ecosystem: Engineered > WWTP > Effluent > Algae...
GCTCGCGTGGGACGGTGCGTAATGCTTCCTCGACAGAGACAATCACCACAGGAAGAGTGAGCACCGAGAGCGTAGCCGCCGCCCAAATCAGTGCCGGATGTCCCCAGATTGCCGTGGAATTGCCGAATCCTGCATCCATTCCGCTACCGATAAATTGCACAAAAAAGCCCACGCCGAATAAACCGAAAACGATCGAAGGAACGCCGGCAAGGGTATTGACACCAAAGCGGACGCTACGGGCAAAGAATGAATTCTGCTTGGCGTATTCGGAGAGATAAATCGCTGTCGCCGTACCGATCGGCACACCGAGGAGAGACATGACAAGCACAAGGAACGTCGTACCGTAAATAGCAGGAAAAATACCGCCTTCGGTATTATTATTCCGCGGTGCTTGACTCAAAAATTCCCAGGTGACACCGCCGATACCTTTGATTAAAAAGTGCCCGAGCATCAGGAGTGCGATACTTACTACCGCAGCTGCAGCGATAAATGTAAGCGTGACGGCAAAAAAACCGATGATTTTTTTACGGCGAAGAAAGGCGGGATCGATTGTTTGAGAGCCGAGTGTAGTCATAATGTATTCTTGAGTTCTTTAATCCTGGTAAATTCGCCTTTTATTTCCGAAGTGACACGATGAGTTCTGTTACTTTACTTTCAATAAAATCACGCACTTCGTTGAATTCTTCCGGTTCCATAAGCTTTGGGTCGGGAATATTCCAATCCATACGATGCGTAGCACGTACAAACGGACATTCATCGCCGCAACCCATTGTAATCACATAGTCATACTCAATTTGAGGGATCTCATCGAGCGATTTGGATACATGCGTGCTGAGATCATAGCCAATTTCCTGCATCGAGCGAATTGCCTTGGGATTTACCACACCGGACGGCTTCGACCCCGAACTGTACGCCTCAAGAATATCCGCACCATGAATACGCGCAAATCCTTCGGCTATCTGGCTCCTGCATGAATTTTCAACACAAACAAAAAGTACGGTTTTCATAGAATCCTTTGATGTGATTTTTATTTGACACACATTCCCGATGAACAGCATTCTTTCTCCCGTACACCCCGGCAGCCGAGAATCGCAGCGCCTGCACCGATAAACGGAGCGGTCAGGTATATCCACAGCGAAGTGAAATGACCGGAAACGAGCGCCGGCGCAAGCGAGCGGGCGGGATTCATCGAGGCGCCGGATATAGGTCCGGCGAACATTGCCTCAAGACCAACGACCGCGCCGATGGTAATTGCCGCGGTTAACCCCTTTTCTTTTGAACCGCTTGATACATTAAGAATGACAAACATCAGGAAGAACATCAGCAATATTTCCAGGATAAACGACTGCATCTCGCCTTGCTTTGGAATCGTCGCGCCAAGTGTCGTATGCTCGGGAAAGATGACCCACAGAAGCGTGCTCGCCAAAATTCCGCCCATTACCTGAGAGAAAATATATGGGAGTACTTCTTGTGCCGGAAATCGTTTTGCCTGCCAAAATGCGACCGTAACGGCTGGATTAAAATGAGCGCCCGAGATATCACCCAAGGTGTCGATTAACGCCATCACGACTAATCCAAACGTCGCGGCAATTCCCAGGTGAGTCAGTACTCCGCCGGATACCTGATTGATAATAATCGCGCCAGTTCCGCAGAAGACGAGCATGAATGTACCAATACATTCAGCAGAATATTTTTTAATGGGTGTAATTTCCATGGAATTCTACCCGCCCTGGAATTTTTTCGTTAAGCGCTTTTTCACAAATAATTCCGTCACAAGATTGATACAGAAGCTAATGATAAAGAGTACAATTCCTAAGAAAAATAAGATGTTGTAGTGGAGTGAACCCCAAATAACCTCACCCATTTCGGCGCCGATTGTCGCAGCGAGTGTACGGACAGGTTCGGTAAATGCAGCCGATACAATCGCCGCATTACCGGTAGCCATGAGCGCAATCATCGTCTCGCCGAATGCGCGTCCGACGCCCAGCAGGACGGCAGCAAATACACCGGGAAGCGCGGCAGGGAGCATGACTTTAAAGGCAGTTTCCCATTCAGTAGCTCCGAGCGCGAGTGACGCCTCGCGGTAGGATTTCGGTACGCTCGTCAATGCGTCGTCGGTGATGGTAAAGATAATTGGGATAATTGCGACGGCGAGACCGAAGCCGCCGACGAGTGCATTTAAGCGGTATTCGGTGCCGAAAAGGGATTGCATAAGACTTGCGACGATCATCAGACAGAAAAACCCGACGACCACCGAGGGGAAGCCGGCGAGGATTTCGACCGTGGGCTTGATGATTTCCCGGAGCCATTTTTTTGCAAAAAATGCAGAATAGACGGCGGCTAAAATTCCGAGCGGTGCACCGATAAGCACAGCAATAAAAGTCGCTTTGGCGGTACCGATAAAGAGCGACTGCATGCCGAATTTGGGTTCTTCACCCACCGGCTGCCAAACATCACTCATGAGATTTTCCCATATTGTCCGCTTTTCTGCCGGTGCATTTTCGGCTGCGGGAGTCGCAGCTGCCGTGGGATTTTTTATTTCTTCTATTTCAGGATTATAGACTTCGGGAGTCGTGCTTTGCTCGCTTTGAGCGGGAGTCGTGCTGTCGCTTTCGGCATCGGGGTTGTATTCTTCCGGCTTGCTGTCGGAGGTCGCGCTTGAGGCGGGGCGTGCATTTTCGGACTCGATGGTTTTGCCCGAGAAGAGTCCGGCTGCTTCGCGAAATACGAAAATAAAGATCAGGAAAATTAGCAATACTGAAGTGCCGGCGACAATCTTAATTGAAGTCTCGGCAAGCCATTCTCCCCATCGTCGTGTACGTTTTGTCAGTGTAGAAGGTAGTTCAGATGCCATACATTGCCTAATTTTCTGCAAAAAAAATAAAACCTCCCAGGATTCACTAAGGAAACCCTGCGAGGTTTCTACAATTCAAAATTCGCTGTTTCCGCTGAAACTCGCAAATTAAATTCACTTATTTCTTGAGAGGGAAGTAGCCGACTTCCTTGACTACTTTTTGTCCTTCTTTGCTCAGCACCCAATCGACGAACTTCTTTGTTTCATTTTGCGGGCGCTCGCGGAGGTAGAAATAGAGGAAGCGGGAGACGGGATATTTGCCGGAAAGAATGTTATCCTCGGTCGGCATGACATATTCCCCACCGGCTTTTTCTGCAAGTGCTACTTCTTTAATATCTTTAGCGTAAGCTGCTCCGCCAAAACCGATGCCGAATTTATCTTTTGCAATCGCATTGACGACGGCTGCGGTACCGGGCATGTTCTGCGCCGCAGGGTCGAAATCTTTCTTTAATAACACATGCTCTTTAAAGAACTCATAGGTTCCTGAATTGTTCTCACGGCTGTAGAGGAGGATTTTTTTGTCCGGGCCGCCGACTTCTTTCCAGTTTTTGATTTTACCGGTGTAAATATCACGCACTTGCTCAATGGTAAGCTTTTTTACAGGATTACTTTTGTTGACATAAACGCTGAGTCCGTCGCGTGCTACTTTGATTTCGAGGCCGTTGGTGTTGTACTTGGTTTTTAATTGATCGACTTCGGCGGGCTTGATTGGACGGCTGGAGGTGCAGATATCGGTGGTGCCGTTGATGAGGGCTGCGATACCGGTACCGGAACCGCCGCCGGTGACCTGAAACTGAACGCTTTTATCAGGATAGATTTCCGTCCATTTTTGAGCTAAAATTACCATCGTGTCCGAACCCTTAATCGTTACGGTCTTGCCGGCGGGTACAAAGGCAAATAGACAACCGCAAAGAAGCAACAGCATTGCTTTTAATTTCATAGAGAATCTTTCATATTCTTAAAAAATACACATATAGTTGCCGCAAAAATCACCCTTTTGGGCAAAAAAACAAAATTACCATTCCGTAATACTGCACTTTTTTCAATTATCAAAATTATCTTTTTGTTAAAATGTTGATGTGGAGACATATCTGTGCTCAAACGGTATTACTATTTGTTAATACCGATAGTATGGCCGTTAAAATTGAGAGAATGCGCTCTCGGAAGATGTTTCGGAATCCGGCGCGCGAGACCAAGAATCGAATGTCTGAATCATCAAAACGAAATGTACTTCTCGTCAGAAAGTGTACTCATACATTTACCATGACTTCTGTACCTGCTGCGCACGAGCGAAAAGGACGAAAATCAGGTGCATGACAGGCGAGAAAAGAAAGATGGAAGTACGCAAGTTATCTTTTTGTTAATGACCCGAAAAACGGGTGATTTTAGGGCTTTTTCAATGTTACCATTTCGTAACATTGCGTATTAAATGCACTTACAACTAATCCTTTTGATAATTTTGAACTGTTAACAATCAATAGCCGCTCATTTTCGGGAACGCCGAAGCAGCATTGATATAATTTTTTAACGGAGTTTCTAAGGGGTATTATGCGTATTGTTTCTTTGTTTGTAGCAGCTATTTTAATGTCAATTCCTACCTATTCTCAGCAATCTTCCGAACAAAAACAGCCGGAAAAAAAGTGGTTTGAGAAAATCTCGTTGCGCGGCTATACCCAAATACGGTATAATCGCTTACTCGAAACAAATTCCAGTCTCAAATGCGAGCAATGCGATCGTTCAATCGGCGAAAACGGTGGTTTTTTTATACGTCGTGCACGCTTGATTTTTAGCGGTCAGGTGTCGGATAATGTATTCATATATATTCAGCCCGATCTTGCATCGACATCCGGTGACTTGCATTTTGCGCAATTACGCGATGCGTACTTTGACCTCTCCATCGACAGCTTGCGGGAGTTCCGCTTTCGTGTCGGACAAAGCAAAATACCCTATGGATACGAAAATTTACAGTCCAGCCAGAATCGCCTTCCCCTCGACCGTGCCGATGCGACCAATAGTGCGTTGCCGAATGAACGTGATCTCGGTGTGATGTTTTACTGGGCACCGGCTGCAACGCGAAAACTCTACGGTGACTTAGTAAATAAGGGCTTAAAAGGCACAGGAGATTACGGCGTTTTCGGTTTTGGAGTCTATAATGGTCAGACTGCCAATAAGCCGGAGGCAAATAATGACCCATATATTGTAGCACGCCTTTCGTATCCTATTGAAATCGGTGATCAATTAATCGAACCCGGTATTCAGGGATATACCGGCAAAATTGTTCCGCTTTCCACGACTGCCGGTGTCGTCAAGGGTGCAAGCTACCTCGATGAACGTACGGCAGTATCGATTTCCTTGTCTCCCAAGCCGATAGGTTTTCTTGCCGAATATAATTGGGGACATGGTCCGCGCTTTCAGGCAGCAAGAGATACCACTGAAAAGAATCGTGTCGAATCATCGACAATCGAAGGCGGATTCGCCACACTGTACTACAAGCTTGATGTGGCAGGACAGCATTTTCTGCCGTTCGTACGGGCGCAGTATTTTAAAGGTGGTAAAAAGCAGGAACTTGATGCCCGGTATTATGATATGAAAGAACTCGAAATGGGTGTCGAGTGGCAGTTGTTTTCATCCTTTGAGCTGACTGCTTCGTATGCGATGAGCGAGCGCAACACCAGCGATGCCGCGAAAATTACCAACAATCAAAAAGGTAATTTTCTAAGATTGCAGGCACAGTTTAATTATTAATACTCCCGGGATTTAGGGAAAAATAAAAGCCACTTTGGGTTCAAAGTGGCTTTTTGCATTAAATGGTGCTCCGGCGTATTCACTACGCGGGCGATAGCGAGGAGATTGCCGGCGATGGCTTGGTGCATACGCAGCGGGCGAATCAATTCTGAGAAAAGTTTGACAGTGAGCCAAAGTCGTGGTATTTTTGCGCTTGCAGTAGTACGGAAGATTCAGATTCCTCAATTCACTTCAATAATGAAAATTCAAACTCTTACGCCTATTCTGGCTGGGCTGTTCTTTGCGCTTTTTGCATCCGGCACCGCGCAGAAGCTCAACGATGTGCATTCATTCGAACGCAATGTGCAGCGCTCGGCTTTTGTGGAAAATAAAGGTCAGTGGAATGCTGCAGCCGGCTACATGGCACAGTTTCCCGGTATGAATATGTGGATAACGCCGACCGGATTCGTGATGGATGCAAGCATGACGGCGGTGCAGAATTCGGAGCAAATGCGTGATAAATTCTCGCGGAAGTCCTCTTCAAACGATGGCAGTACAGTAGGTCAGGTCGTACAAGTGAGTTTTGCCGGCGCGCAACCCGCACGACTCCGTGGAGAGTCAGCACTCGATGGCATGCATTCGTATCTCATCGGCAATAATCCCGCACACTGGGCGGTGAATGTACACCGATATGCTTCGTTGATGATGGAAGAGTTATATCCTTCAATTAATACAAGACTTTATGCGCGTGATGGGGCATTCCGCTATGATGTGATCTGTGCGCCGAAATCAGACGTATCGGCAGTACGATTACAGCTTCGCGGGGCAAGCGGTCTGTCACTTTCGGCGACGGGTGATGTGAAAATTGCTACTCAAATCGGCGCGCTTATTATGGGCAAGCCACTGGCGTATCAGATAATTAACGGCAAAAAAACTATCGTCGAATGCACTTATACTCTCTCGAATGACGATAGTATGATAGGATTTGCATTAGGTGCGTATAATTCTGAGTATGAACTTGTCATCGACCCGCCGGTCTTCTCGACGTTTTTAGGTGGCAATCAGGACGATATGTCGAAGGCCATCACGGTCGATACCAATAAATCTGCTTATATCACCGGCGAGACTACCTCACCGAATTTCCCGACGACTCCCGGTGCATACAAAAAATCATCGCTCAGCAAGGACTCATTTGTTTCAAAATTCACTCCTTCAGGTACCGGACTCGTGTATTCGACCTATATCGGCGGCGACGGCGGTACCGATGTCAGCACCGGCATTGCCGTTGACGGTCTTGGCAATGCTTTTCTCACCGGATTTACCTCTTCTAAAGATTTCCCGACGACCGATGGCTCAAAAGTCAAAAATCTCGATGCGGGCTCGGATGCTTTTGTCATTAAACTAAAACCCGACGGTACCGGTTTTGTCTATTCGACCCTCATCGGCGGACGCAATGATGACTTCAGTAACTCTATTGTTATTAACCCCGCAGGTGAAGCAGTGTTCTGCGGTTACACGGCAATTATCAATTCCAAAAGTGACTTCCCCATCACGACAGGTGCCTTTCAGACTACTGCCGCCGGTGGCGCGCTCGACGGCTATGTGATGAAATTAGACGCATCCGGAAAAATGCTCTATTCGACTCTCCTCGGCGGTGATGGCGATGATTATGTACGCGCTGTAACGATGGATGTACTGGGCGCAATCTATTGTACCGGCGAAACAATCTCGCAAAATCTCACCTTCCCGACGACTCCGCAGGCAATACAGAGGGCACATCAAGGTAGCTTCGACTGCTTTGTGACGAAATTCTCACCACGATTAGATACGCTATTGTATTCGACAATTTTGGGCGGTCAAGGGGATAAAACCGGTGACGACCGTGGGACGAGTATCGCGGTGGACTTGGGAGGATTCGCGTATGTGACCGGATTTACGAGTTCGTCCCTCTTCCTCACTACCGCAACACCGCTTGCGTATGATACTACCTTTAATGGTAATTACGATGCCTTTGTCTTAAAGCTCAATCAAAATGGGAGTCGATTTGAATATTCGACGTTCCTCGGCGGTGGCGGCTATGATGAGGGGAATGGCATTGCAATTGACGCATGTGGCGCAGCGTATGTGACCGGACGCACGTATTCGCCGAAGTTTCCGACGACGAGTAATGCAATCGATACGGTCTTTCATGCTACAGGACAAGATACGTTCTCCGATTGCTTTATCACAAAATTCAACTCGTCGGGTTCGATAGTGACTTATTCTACCTTTGTAGGAGGTTCGGAAGACGACTATGCCATGGCAATTTTCGTCGATTCGACCGGCGCAACCTACATGACCGGACAAACGAGGTCGGCAAATTATCCGCGTACAGCAGGCGATGCCCCTGCCGGCGGACAAGATGCCTTCCTTACTAAAGTACAGGTCGGTATTCTCCCGCTCTCACCACGTTTAATAGCCGATGGACCGCTTTCCTTCTGTGGCGGAGGGAGCGTGAATATTGAAGCGGAAGATAAATTCTATAAAACCTATCAGTGGTTCCGCAATGACAGTATCATCCCCGGTGCCGTGACCCCACGCATCACCGCCGCCGACAGCGGACTCTACCGACTCGACGTGACCGACCTCAGCGGTTGTATCGGTATCGGCAGTATGCACGTGCATGTTCGCCCGGTGCCAACGCTCGAAGCAGGCAAGGATATTGTGATATGTCCGGACTCGACAGCGCAGATACGTATTAAGACCACCGACTCTATTCGCAGCTATAAATGGTCGCCAATTACCGGACTTAGCAGCGATACGATTCCCAATCCCACCGCCAAGCCGCCATCGACTATCACGTATTTTGTGACGATTGTCGATACAAGCGGCTGTACGAATACCGACTCTGTGACGGTGATTGTGCTTGACTCGAAGTCCATTACGCTTGTTCCGCCGACTGATACGCTCATTATTTGTCCGCAGGACTCGATTACTGCACAAATGACCATCAGAAATTCGGCGATTATTACCCAAAAACTCTCGATTACGGCCACCAACCCGAATTTCCTCGTGCTCTCCGATACGGCGACTGTAGCAGCAAACGACTCGGCAGCGCTCCTTGTGCGATTCCGCGGGCAGGCAACCGACGGCGTCTATTCAACCGATATTACGGCGCTTGATCAATGCGGTACTGCGCATATTTCTACGATTAGCATTCGCGTCGGACGTCCGGTGATTGCCTTTTCCGCGCCGAAAGATACAGCAATTTGCCAGCAGGACTCCGCTACATCACGTCTCACACTCCATAATAGAAGTAATGTCACAGCGACGCTTGCCTTCTCCGGCGGCGGCGGGAAATTCTCAGTAACTCCTTCCACGGCCGTCATTAAAGGCGGTGACTCAGCCGTCGTTGCGATGAATTTTGCCGGTAATGGCGGTGGCGTCTATTCCTCTATGCTGCGTGTGAGTGATCAGTGCGGCAAGCAGGACTCGGCGAGTTTTCGGTTCATCGTGCAGGCAATTCCTCTAAAAATTGCCCTTTCCTCACCCGCGCAAGACACAGCAAGAGCAGGAGTTACGCGTACGGTGAATGTAGAGGTCGATAGCATCAATGTGCTCAATAATTCCACCAACAAACAAGTGACCTTCACACTCGAACATGAGCAAACGACGCTGGAATTTGATACCGTGCTCGCCGGACAGTGTACATTTACCCAACAAAAATCTCCCGGTAAAACAGTCATTTCTCTCTCGAATTGCAATCCACTTCTCCAAAATCCAATCGCGCAGGTGCGGTATAAAACCGTCATCGGCACCACACTTTCGCCCGTCGTGCGCCTGACAAGCGTGACGGTAGGAGACCGGTGCATCGCGCCGTCGGCCGCAGGGAATGATACAATTCGTTTGCTGGCGTATGGTTGCGAGATTACAACCTTGAACGTGCAGCTCTTCACCTCCGCACTCCGATCGGTCTTCCCGAATCCTTTATCGCAGTCAGCGACCATCGAATACGCCACGGTCGAACAAACACCGGTGAAAATTACAATTCTTAATTCTCTCGGACAAGTCGTGCGCACCGTACTCAACACGCCCCATAATCCTGGCGTGTATCAAGCGACGTTTATGGCGGACGGACTCCCGCAAGGCGTGTATTTCTTGGTACTTGAGGCAGGCACGCTCCGCGAGGCGAAAGCGATGATGATAGAGTGATAGGTGGAGGTTTGTACTGTTTTTGTACCGCATAGCCGCACAACCCACCCCTTTATCCCCTCCCGAGAGGGGAACTCTGTATAAAATCAAGTACTTACCGCACAAAGTCCCCTCTCGGGAGGGGATTTAGGGGTGGGTTAAGCGGTTGCATTATAACATGAAAATAGGTTTAAATTCTTACCTACTGATCAATCTAAAACCATTATAAAAAAATACATGCTCCACAAACTCCAGCAACAAACAGAAACTGCCCTCGCCCTCTCCTCCGAAGAACTCCAGCAAGGAAGTATCGAGGAATTACTCAGTGAATTTTTGGACGCCCTGAATCGGGGGGAAATCCGCGCTGCCGAACCGGATGAAGATGGAAACTGGCGGGTCAATGCATGGGTAAAGCAGGGGATTTTACTTTGCTTCCGCGTGGGCAGAATGACGGATGTCTCCCGCGGCGGCTTCCCGTTTTTTGATAAACACACCATCGGTCTCCGCCCGGTCTCGCTCGACGATGGTATTCGTATCGTGCCAGGCGGCACTGCCATCCGCACCGGATGCTATGTGGCAAAAGGGGTGATTTGCATGCCGCCGTCGTACATAAATATTGGTTCGTATATCGACGAAGGCACGATGGTGGACTCCCACGCCCTCGTCGGCACCTGCGCGCAAATCGGTAAACGAGTACACCTTAGCGCGGCTGCGCAAATCGGTGGCGTGCTTGAGCCCGCGGGAGCGCGTCCGGTGATAATCGAAGATGACGTGATGGTCGGTGGCAACTGTGGCGTGTATGAAGGCGTGATTGTTCGTCGGCGGGCTGTGCTTGGTTCGGGTGTAATTCTCAATGCATCCACGGCCGTCTATGATATGGTGAATGAACAAATCTTACGTTCATCACCCAACTCTCCCCTCGAAATCCCTGAAAATGCAGTCGTTATACCGGGTGCCCGTACCGTAAATTCTGTCTTTGGCGCCGCGCACGGCATATCGGTAGCCACACCGCTGATCGTGAAATACCGTGATGAAAAGACCGATGCACGGACGGCGCTGGAAGATGCGCTGCGGTGAACGCTGGAGCTGATTTTTAACGCAAGAGGCGCAATAAGATAATAGATAAAAAAGTACGTCATTCTGAGGGAGTCTTCGACCGAAGAATCGACCCGAGCAGATGGCGTAACAGCATCAATATAAAACATGTTGCGATTCTTCTCCCTAAGAAGGACTCAGAATGACAGCGTTTTAAGTTGGTTGTAAATATGTTACTATTAATTTCATTTCTGTAAAAAAAATAGCCCATGAGGTTTTTCTCATGGGCTATTGTTTTTTTGGGGAGCGTTTCGGGTATATTGGCGCGCAGAAACGGAGGATGAATATCGTGCTTACTCTTTGATAAATTTAATAGTTTGGTTGTTTATTCTGAGGAAGTAGCTGCCGCTGTGGAGCATGGAAACATCGAGTTTTTCCTGATAAGCAGTTTCGAGTATTCTTTTTCCATCTACTGAAAACAGCTCCATTCTATCATTGTCTTTTGCTGTGAATTGATTCTTGATAAGTAAGACATTTTTTACTGGATTAGGGTATAATTCTATCGAATTCTGAAGCGATTCATCATCCGCTACACTTGCAGGTATTGGTGCCCACGAAATAAAACTAAAATCTATGACTGAATCGATTGTATTTCTAAATTGCACAAGAATAGATTCTACATTTTGATAATCAGCAAAGAACATTCTTATTGAAGGATTTAAATATTCTATAGAATCAGCAGAATTGTATTGATTGCCTTGAAAATAAATTAAACCTACTGAATCCTGCAACTCAAGAAATCTATTGAGAAGGCCTAAATGTGCTGAATCTATCTCAATGATACTTTTGGTTTCATTCGAATCTAAGATATGATCAAAAGGATAAAAATTTGGTGGGAACGCAAGTCTAAAATATTTTTTACCAAAAAACCGATTATAGGTTGGAGATGCGGGGCAGTCGTCAATCATCAATGAGTCCTCATTCCAACCTTGTGGTTTGTCATATCCCTGCCCTTCAGGCCATCGCAATAATCTGAGACAACTATCTGCTACCGGTGCAGCGTACGTACTATTTGCAGCAAGTATAATTGCCACAAGAAGTAATAAAGCAGTTTTCATACATAAACCTTTGATAAAAATAGAATAATTGTGAGTGTTGTTGTAAAATGTAATAACGCTATAAATGACATGATAGAGTTCAGATCATCTCTCCTTACTCTTTGATAAATTTAAAAGTTTGGTTGTTTATTCTGAGGAAGTAGCTGCCGCTGCGGAGCAGGGAGACATCGATTCTATCTTTATAGTCACTCTCAAATAACTTTTTTCCGGCTATAGAGATGATTTCTATTTTATCCTTTATGCTCCCTGATATATGATTAATAGTCAGGTAATCTCTAACCGGATTAGGATAGATGGAAAAGTTGTATTGTTCTGACTCTTCTTTTACACCAATAGGCGTTCCTGCTCGATTTACGTAGCGGACTGACCGTATAGAATCAATCGTACTCGGTACGTATTGTAGAATAAAATCAATATCTTGATACTGTCCAAATGATACTTGTAGTATTGGATTTAATAAAAATATTGAATCTGATGAAAAATGATCTAAACCTCGAAAATATACCGATCCAATAGTATTTTGAAGTTCTAAAAAACTGTTTTTCATGTCAAGATACGAAGCACTCATATCATGTACACTTTTTACCTCACCCGAATCTAAAACATTGTCAAATGGGTAGAAGTTTTTTGGAAATTGTATGGAATACCATTTTTTAGCAAATAAACGATGGTATGATGATGATCCGGGACAAGTAT
>Ga0075156_10001537_pt1 | contig 12590 bp, 3 predicted proteins | sample JI81AbrownDNA_FD_70966 | JGI IMG/M metagenome (GOLD analysis project Ga0075156, IMG submission 70966) | Wastewater effluent complex algal communities from Wisconsin, to seasonally profile nutrient transformation and Carbon sequestration -... | ecosystem: Engineered > WWTP > Effluent > Algae...
TGTGAACAGGAATTTGAGAATCTATTTTTTATACGCGTCATATTACTTTCTAAATCAATTATTTTTTTTGCTTATGCTTTACTCGGGACAACTCACTTTTTAGGCACCACTTTAATACTTTTTTTAGGAACCGAACCTAATGGTATGGCGTAAAAAGGTAAAAATTTACCGTATTGATTCGTCACCGAAAACACTATATTATTGTTTTTGCTATCTCCGGTTTTTATGATTTGAATGTCTAACGATGAATTTTTATCTTTTTCCGTTATTGGAAATGCACTCTCTTTCCAGTCTCCATCACCGGATGAAACCATTTTTGTACCTGGATTTGACATTGAGATAATTTTAATATAAGCATCGTTGTCAAAATCAAAATTATGCTGTTTCACACCAATGGTATTCACATCAACATAAGCATACAAATGGGAAACACTTTTAATTCCATTTAATCGCACAGAATATTCATAGGTAAACACGTTACCTCCTTCAACTTTAAGATTGTTATCGGATTTTGTACTTAAAAAAAACTTATATAAATTTCCATCATCGCCATCAACACCTTGTATTATTACTTTGAAAACGTATCCACCCAGTCCTGGTTTTAAATCTCCTTCAATTGGATTTATTGGTCCGAAAGAATACCATTTGTTATCGTAGGTAGAATCCTGACCAATTGTTTTTGAATGCAAAATATTACCTTGTTTATAATTTCCCGATGGTCCTTTATTCTCATCATCCTTTTCGCTGTAGCAACCTGCTCCATGAATTGAAAATTTTGTTTTTGTGTTAAAACCACCTCTGTTCTCGTCAATTTTACCACCACAATCGGCATCAAATACCCGGATGTAAATTGAACCGGTTTGCGTTTTAGGCACAACAAAAAACAGGATTTGACAAAAATCATCATCGCCCCAAGCTTTTTCAGCCTTATTGCCAAAAGTCACCATGTGTGGAAAATTCTCATCGGGCGATGGAATTTGTTGCGCAAAAACGATTGAACTAAAAATAAAAATCGTTGCCAGTAAAATGTATTTATTCATCATATTTCTTTTTAAAAGATCAATTCGTAGTTTTAGGTATCAATTCCTTTAATATTTCTTTTAATTCAAACAAATAATATCGTTTTCCATTGAATACCGCAGTTACAAAAGCATCTGAAACACCAGCTTTTCTTACTCTGTCTCTGAATTCATAAGCCTCTTTCATGGTTTTAAATCGACCCAATGTTATACGTGTAATTCCGTCCAATACCAACAGCTCATCTTTTTTACCCAATTTTTTCAGGTATTGATACTTGAAATTTTCAGGATGCCTATATGCACCAATTTGAACTTTGTATTCCAAATCCGGATGCGTAAAACGCAACATATCATCAATCACAATATCAATCGTATCAAGCGCTGGTCGTATTGAGTCATTATGCTTATCAACAAGTGTAACAATTTGCAAATTATTTAAATCCTTAAGATCATCAAGCTTTTTAACTGAATCGGCAGGCAAAGCATTTAATTTGTTTTGCTGATTGTTATCAATTACAACATTGTTATTGGAATTATCAGACTTTGTTGAATCAACGTTTAGGTTATTTAAATTATTTTGCGCATTGTTGTTCGTATTGTTATTCGTGTTATTAGCAACTTGTTTGGTTGAATCAACCGTTTGATTGTTTAAATTATTTTGCGCATTGTTGTTCGTATTGTTATTCGTGTTATTGGCTACTTGCTTGGTTGAATCAATTGCTTGATTATTCAACTTATTTTGTGCGTTGTTGTTCGTGTTGTTATTCGTGTTATTGGTAACTTGATTGGTTGAATCAACCACTTGATTATTCAACTTATTTTGCGCATTGTTGTTCGTATTGTTATTCGTGTTATTAGCAACTTGTTTGGTTGAATCAACCGTTTGATTGTTTAAATTATTTTGTGCGTTGTTGTTCGTGTTATTGGCAACTTGCTTGGTTGAATCAACCGTTTGATTATTCAACTTATTTTGCGCGTTATTGTTCGTGTTGTTGTTCGTGTTATTGGCAACTTGCTTGGTTGAATCAACCGTTTGATTATTTAAATTATTTTGCGCGTTATTGTTCGTGTTGTTGTTCGTGCTATTGGCAACTTGCTTAGTTGAATCAACCACTTGGTTATTCAACTTATTTTGTGCGTTGTTATTCGTGTTGTTGTTCGTATTATTGGCAACTTGCTTGGTTGAATCAACCGCTTGGTTATTTGCATTGTTTTGTACGTTATTATTAATTACATTATTTGTGTTCAAGTTATTTGTTTTGTCAATGTGTTTCTGTGTGTCATACTGAGTTGTATTTGTTAAATCCGATTGCTTTGGATCGGTAGAAACCTGTTTATGGAATACCGTAGTACTATCATTGGGCACGTTCACATTGGCATTGTATTGCGGTAAATATTTTTTATCGTTATTCCTCACTAAACTTAATCCTGCTTCATCTGAATTCATCTCCATTAATGCATTGGCAATATTGGATGGTAACAATGTAAATTGCCATGGCGATTTTACTAAACTATCAATAGAACCATAGAATTTTTTAATGTCCATTGCATATACAGGATACTTGGTTGAATCGCTTGGCAAAAATGCATTATAGGAAACCAAACCGTTTTTTCGTTGCTCATATGGAGATTCGGCCTGATCCAAATACGTTTCTAATAATTTTCTTGACTCCGGATCATTTGAATGCTTTTTAACAAGCGTATCACCATTTTCTCCGATTTTCAAATAATAAATCGAATTCGGTAAATGGTTTATATCGGATGTATTTGTTCCATCTCCTTTCAAACGTGTAACATGAAAACCCTCGCTTTCTTCAACCAATACATACGTTGTTCCTTGTGTTCCTCCCGGTAATTTTTCAACTGCAGGATCACTGCTATCATCAACCAATTGCGGTGGAATACTGTCGTTGCAAACAACCAATCTCTTTTTGAAACATTTTGATTGTGTTCGTCCGTTCTTATCAGGAATACTAGTTACACCCAATACAACATCATACGTTCCAACTTTTTCCAACGTCACTGGAAACCGTTCACCTTTCATGTGAATTCCATCACCAAAATCCCAATAGTAACCACCTATGATAAAATCTTTAAATCGTGCCTGACCTGCAGAAACAAAAAACGGCTTATTTGGATTTGCAGAATCGGGAACCTGCATGAGCGGTTGATTTTTATCGGCAATTTCTAATTCATACGTGGCTTCATTCATAAATAAAGCGTTTACTACCGTGTCAAAAACATTTAATTGAACAGTATAAATTCCTGGCTCTTTATAACAGTGGTAGGCTGATAATCCTTTCTTTCGGATTCCATCACCAAAATCCCATTCATAAACCATTGGAATAGTATCTACATCAATTGAAGCTTCTTCAAAAAATTCATAGCAGTAACTTACATCTTGATACTCCACGCAGTCTTGAAATTCAGGTGGTGTTAGGGAAACCGAATAAACATCATCTGTCCCTGCGCGGTTACTGGTTAGATAACCTTTAGAAAAATCAGCCGATGCCCAAAAACCAAAATCATCCTGCTCTGAATTGATTTCATCAACTTCATGCACAATTCGGCTATATGGATATCCACCTACGGTATGAAATACATCCAACCCTCCTTTACCCTTTTTTCCAGAACTTGAAAAATATAAAATTCCTGAAGGATGTAAAAAAGGAAACATTTCATTTTTAGAACTATTAATAACAGGCCCTAAATTCACCGGCAATATCCAACTACTATCATCCGGGTTAAACGTTGAATAATATAAATCCGTTCCACCATTACTTCCGGGCATATCAGATGAGAATACCATTACCGTGCCATCGTTATTGATTGTTGCCTGACCGCAGGAATATGATTGGTCATTGAAAGGAAAAGATCCTGTTTCTCTCCACTTACCTTCTTTTTTCTCAAAGAAAAACAATCCCAATTTAGTGTCTTTGTAAAGACTTTTAAACTTGTTCTTATCGCTTTGAGTTCGGGTTAATACGGCTCGGTTTCCATTGTCATAAAATGCAACTGGACCATCGTGAGCATAAATACTGCTGAAGGCAGCTGCGCTAACTGCTTTGGTACTTGAGTCGTTTGCTGCAAAAAAAACATTTACTAACGGTTTTGCCCCCTTAGTAGTTTCAAATTTTATGGCTGATGGGTCTGACCTGTCTGAACAAAATAACAAGCCTTTTTCATACGGCACGGCTGAAAATTCATTTTTATCACTGGTATTGCAGGGCATTAGCCTGACATGGTATAATTCCTGCGCCTTAACAGGCTTTAAAAAGCTGCTAATTGCCAGGAGCAAAATCCAAATAATATGTTTGACTCTTTGTATCAATTCATCAATGGGTAATACAGTATTAACCCAATATAATACAAAGAAAACAATAAAAATTTACAATGGTCGTTTTGAGGACCCTTACACGAAATAAAAACCTGAATTACGACTAAAAATAACGGGGGCTTCGGGCATTCACCCTGTAATAGAATATATAGCGGAGAAGCACCTCATGTGAGCCATATTGGTAATTTCTTAGTGCCGAAAGCGTGTAATCATAGGAATATCCTACAAACCATTGGTCATTAACACGCATTTGCGCCAAACAAATTATTGCTTGTGTGGTCCTGTATGTCAAGCCAATAGAGTATTTATTTTGTATAACGGCCTGCAACGTGGCATCCAAATCATAGGAATTTGCTGGGCCACGGCTTGCAAGAATTGAAGGCTTAAGAACGAATTTCTTGGTAAAGTTTATGTATGTTCCTGCTTGCAACAGGACGTTATAATTATTAAAATCATTGTAAATTTTATAACGCGTGCCAGTTAAAGCCAACTTATGAGAAAGCAAAAACGGGATCGATAATCCTCCAAAGAACTTCTTATTATAAAAATACATCCCAAAACTCATGTTTGGCTTAATTAATACCTGCGAAGGTGCACTAAACTGCGGATCATTGGGGTCATTTACTGCTACTTTATTCCATTTTGAGTTATACATAGACACACCTGCGCCTAGGCCCAATGAAAAGAAACCCTTATTACGGGTACGCATGCGGTAGGCATAAGAACCATAAAATCCATTCTCAGTTGTTACACCAATTGCGTCCCTGTAGAACATACCACCAATGGCAATATTTTCATTCTTAAGTGGACCGTGAAACGATAAATTTTGGGTATTTGGAGCTCCGTCAAATCCCACCCATTGGCTACGGTGTGACAATGATACGCTTAATGCGTCCTGTGAACCTGCATATGCCGGATTTATGACTAATCCATTGGTCAAGTATTGACTTGTTAATGGAATATATTGCGCAAACAAGTTTGAACAAAAAAGTCCAAGCGTGAGCAACATTATAATGCGTATTACCCTCATCGTTTAATAATTATATATCCGGTGAAATCCTCGTAACCTTCAACTTTTAAAATATAGAAATACGTATCATTAGGCAACTCAGTTCCATTAGTCTTAGTTCCTGCCCAATCGTTGTTGTAATTCTCTTTGTCATACACTTTTTCACCCCAACGGGTAAATATTTGCAATTCATTTTTAATGGAAGCTATTCCGCCAATGACCCAAACATCGTTAAGACCATCACCGTTAGGCGATATACCGGCCGGAATAATAACATCATTCACAGTAATTACTACATCATCAGTAGCTGGAGGACATGTTCCATTGGTAACATACCAGGTGAATGTATTGTCTCCTACAACCAAATTGGTTACCTGTGATGTGGCACTTGATGGTGTAACTACGGTTGAACCTGCATTTTGAATAATCCACACCCCAGATCCAAAAGGAGGTGTTGTGGCATTAAAAGTTGTACTTGTAACATCTATACTTTGGTCGGTACCGGCACTTGAAACAGGCACTTGCCAGAACGTTATATAAACAGTATCGTCTGCAAAACAGGTTCCGCCAATAGATTCAGACCATATTAACATAAAAGTTCCTTCAATTGTAGAAGTAATTGCGCTCAAAGGATCGTTGATATTTGCGAATGTAATATTAGTTGCTGATGTACTCCAAACACCATTTCCTATGAAAGCTGTAGCATTTAAGGTATCCACCAATCCACAAACGGATGTATCATTACCGGCAAATGTTACTGGTTGTATCAGCACATTAACCGATTGGGTTGATGATTCGGAACAGAAACTTTCACCAACAGTATAGGTAACGTTGACAACTCCACTTAGTGCGGATGGATCAAAGATATTTCCGGTAATTCCAGGTCCGCTCCACGTTCCTCCAGGCGTTCCACTCACCAACGTATCCATTAAAATGCTTCCGCTGGAAGTACATAATCCTGTAGTGGTAAATGCCCATGCTGGATTTACATCCGGACTTACATAAATATTTCTGATAACGGTATCCTTGCAAATTCCAAACCCAACAATATAAGAAATAGCATGAACACCCGGTCCAGCTATTGCCGGATCAAACGTATTACCCGATACACCGATTCCGCTCCACACTCCTCCGGGATCTCCTGTGGGAATTAATGTAATAGCTCCTGCTGCTTGACATATTGTATCTGCGTAAGTCCAAGAAGCGTTAGCCACCGGAACTACAACAATTGTATGTGACGATGAATCAGAGCAAACACCATTGGTAACAAAATGCGTAATGGTATAGGTTCCAACACCTGAAAGTGATGGACTAAACTGCCAGCTAACAGGAATTACTCCACCGGCAGAAACCGTGAACGAATCAGTTGATGCGGCATTTGGAACGACCATTGAAACCAAGTTTAAGTTTGCATCCAGCACACACAAGGTGTCAGGCATGGCGGCAGTAAATAACGATACTACTGGTGAAACGATGGTAACATTGAATTGACATAACTGAACATTTCCACTTGCGTCTGTTGCCGTAAATACATTCAAGGTATTTCCTAATGGGAATGTTGATCCGCTTGGAAGTCCAGCTGTTTGTACCAAGGTCATACCTGTACAATTATCATTTGCGATCGGAGCACTGAAGGTAACAACAGGATTACAGCTTGAGATATCTGACGGACATGAACTAAATACCGGTAATTCGTTATCATTAACCGTCACTGCAAAAGAACACGTAGTTGAATTACCTGCTGCATCAGTTGCAGTAAACGTAATGTTTGTAGTTCCTATTGGGAATACTGATCCACTTGCAAGTCCCGCCGTTTGACTTAACGTTAGTCCAGGACAGTTATCTGAAGCAACAGGAGGTGCCCAACTAATGGTTGCACCACAAACCCCCGGATCATTCACGCTTGTAATATTAACCGGACATGAAGTAAACAATGGTGCTTCATTGTCTGTTACAGTTACAGTAAAGCTACATGTGCTTGAATTACCAACAGCATCTGTTGCGGTGTAGACAACAGTAGAAACACCAATAGGGAAAGATGAACCACTTGCTAATCCTGAAGTTTGCACAATTGAAACACCTGCGCAATTATCAGACGCAACCGGTAAAGCCCATGTTACAACTTCACTGCAGAATCCAGCTGCATTGTTAACGGTAATATTTGGAGGACATGAAGTAAATACCGGCAATTGATTATCATTAACAGTTACGCTGAATGCACAAATACTTGTATTTCCACTAGCATCAGTCGCTGTATATGATATATTGGTAACACCAATCGGGAATGCCGATCCGTTAGGCAAGCCTGTTGTTTGTACCAATGTAACACCCGAACAATTATCACTTGCAACAGGAATTATCCAATTCACAACTCCACTGCACAAACCTGGATCGTTATTAACCGTAATATTAACAGGACAAGAGGTAAACACCGGTAATTCATTATCGGCAACAGTAACTGTGAAATTACAGGTTGAAGTATTACCGGCTGCATCAGTAGCCGTAAACACTACATTGGTTGATCCTATTGGGAAGGCGGAGCCACTCACAGGACCACTTGTTTGAACGATGCTCACACCAGGACAATTATCTGTAGCCGATGGAGCAGCCCATGTTACAACAGCACTGCAAAAACCTGCATTGTTATTGACACTTATATTTGAAGGACAAGTTACAAATACCGGCACTTCATTGTCAATAACAGTAACAGTAAACGAACAAATAGCACTGTTTCCACTGGCATCAACAGCACTAAACGAAACGTTAGTTGTGCCTATAGGGAAGGTGGATCCACTTAGTAGACCTGCAGTTTGAGTAATGATCAATCCTGAACAATTATCGTTTGCTGCAGGTGCCGTCCATGAAACGGCAGCTCCACAAACTCCGGGATTATTGTTCACTGTAATATTAATTGGGCATGATGTAAATACAGGTGCCTGAACATCTGTTACCGTAATTGTGAACGTACAGGTAGCAATGTTTCCACCTCCATCCGTTGCAGTATATGTTATTGTTGTAGTACCAATTGGGAATACTGACCCGTTAGGCAAACCAGCTGTTTGAGAAACAGCAACGCCCGGACAGTTATCACTTGCGGTTGGAGCAATCCAGCTCACAACAGCACCGCAAGTACCAACAGTATTACTTACGGCAATATTAGCAGGACAACCTGCGAATACAGGCAATTGAACATCCAATACTGTCACGTTAAATGAACAAACCGAAGTATTACCTAAAACATCGGTTGCCGTAAATGTAACATTGGTAACGCCAATCGGGAAAGCAGAACCACTTGGCAACCCTGTTGTTTGAGTAATTGTCACAATTCCCGGACAATTATCACTTGCAACAGGAGGTGCCCAGGTCGCAACACCACTACATAAGCCTGGGGTATTATTCACTGTAATATTAGCAGGACAGGAGGTAAACGCTGGAGCTTCGTTATCGGTAACCGTTACACTAAATGAACACGTAACAAATAAACCGGAAGCATCTGTTGCGGTATAAACAATATTAGTGACACCCAATGGGAATACCGATCCATTTGGAAGTCCTGATGTTTGTGTAACCACAACGCCCGAACAGTTATCCGTTGCCGAAGGAGCCGTCCATGTTACAAGAGCCGAACAGTTTCCTGCGTCATTGTTCACGATAATATTAGAAGGACATGAAACAAATACAGGCGGTTGAATGTCGTTAACGGTAACAGTAAACGTACAGGTTGAAGAATTTCCACCAGCATCAGTTGCTGTAAAAATAACAGTAGTTGTACCAACAGGGAATGCAGAACCACTAGGTAATCCTCCTGTTAAGGTTATCGTAGTTCCAGGACAATTATCGGTTGCCGTTGGTGCTACCCAACTTACAATTGCGTTACATAAACCAGGACTGCTATTTACAGTAACATTCAACGGGCAAGAAGTGAAAATCGGCAATTGGTTATCAATAACAGTTACAGTAAATGAACAAGTAGAAGTATTGCCTGCTGCATCGGTAGCCGTATATGAAACTGAAGTAATACCAACCGGGAATGCAGTACCACTTGGGAATCCCGTAGTTTGCACCAATGACACTCCCGGACAATTGTCAGAAACCGATGGCGCTATCCAACTTACAATAGCACTACATAAACCTGGATTATTATTTATAGTAATATTCGTAGGACAAGAAGTAAATACAGGAACTTCGTTGTCATTAACCGTCACTGTAAATGAACACACCGCGGTATTACCGGCAACATCGGTTGCTGTATAAGAAATGGTTGTTACACCAATGGGGAATGACGACCCACTTGGCAATCCAGCACTTTGAGAAATGGTTACAGCACCAGGACAATTATCAGAGGCTGCTGGTAAAATCCACGAAACAATTGCACTGCAAGAACCAATCGTATTGCTAACAGTTATACTTGAAGGACACGAGGTAAACAATGGTGCCTCTGTATCATTGACTGTAACTGTAAAGGTGCAAATGGCAATGTTTCCTGCAGCATCTAGTGCTGTATAGGTAATATTGGTTACACCAATTGGGAAAACCGACCCATTTGCTGGTCCTGCCGTTTGTGTAACGGTAACACCAGCACAATTATCACTTGCTGTTGGAGCAACCCAATTTACAACAGCACTACACAATCCCGGATTGTTAGAAACAGTAATATTTAATGGGCAAGTCACAAATGCTGGATTTTGATTATCGGTAACTGTTACCGTGAAAGAACAAGTAGCCGTATTTCCACCAGCATCAGTTGCAGTAAACGAAACAGGTGTCACACCAACCGGGAAAAGAGAACCTGAAGGTAAACCTGCGGTTTGCGTTATTACAACACCTGAACAGTTATCGCTCACAATTGGCGCTGCCCATGAAACAACAGCCCCACATAATCCCGGATTATTGATAACACTTATGCTTGCAGGACATGATGTGAAAATAGGTGCTTGGTTATCTGTTACTGTTACTGTGAACGAACAAACACTTACATTACCACTGGCGTCAACTGCATTATATGAAATATTGGTGATACCCAATGGGAATACCGATCCACTAGGCAAACCTGCTGTTTGAGTAATTGTAACTCCCGGACAATTATCACTTGCAACTGGTGCAACCCATGATGCAACAGCACTGCATAATCCTGGGGTACTACTTAAAATTATATTGGCCGGACAAGAAGTAAATACAGGTAATTGATTATCTGTTACTGTTACCGTAAATGCACATACAGAGATATTTCCTGCAGCATCAATAGCATTGTAACTAATATTGGTTACACCAATTGGGAACGAAGATCCACTAGGCAAACCGGCAGTTTGAACCAATGTTACAATACCAGGACAATTATCTGTAGCGACAGGCGCAGTCCAGGTAACTACTTGAGAACATATTCCCGCAGCGTTATTAACATTTATGTTTGCAGGACAAGAACTAAATACAGGCGGTTGATTATCATTAACTGTAACCGTGAAAGTACAAAGTGAAATATTTCCGGCAACATCAGTGGCCGTATACGTAATTGTAGTAACACCAACAGGGAAAGCCGAACCAGATGCAAATCCTGCTGTTTGGACCATTGAAGCAATTGAACAATTATCTGTTGCAACTGGAGCAATCCAAGTTCCTATTGCTGAACATAAACCTGGATCATTACTTAATGTAATGTTAGCAGGGCATGTTGTAAATAATGGCGGTTGATTATCAATTACGGTTACTGTAAATGTGCAAGTCGCATTATTACCTGCTGCATCTGTAGCAACATAAGTGATAGTCGTAACGCCTACGGGGAATGACGCCCCACTTGCCAAACCGGTAGTTTGCACAATGGCTACCCCTGCACAATTATCTGAAGCAACAGGAGCAATCCATGAAACTAGCGCGCTACACAATCCCGGATTATTATTTACAGTAATATTAGTTGGACATGAAGTAAATACAGGAGCCTCAGCGTCTGTTACGTTAACAACAAAAGAACAAATTGCTGAGTTACCACCTACATCCAATGCCGTATAGGTAATAGTTGTTGAACCTAACGGGAACGTTGATCCAACCGGCAATCCCGTTGTTTGAGTTACAATTACTCCTGAGCAATTATCATTAGCAACAGGAACAACCCAATTAACTATAGCATTACAAAATCCTGGATCGTTGGTTACATTTATGTTTGACGGGCAAGAAGCAAAGACAGGTAATTCGCTATCAGTAACAGTAACGTTGAACGAACAAGTAGATGCATTACCATTTGCATCAATTGCATTAAACGTAACCAATGTTACACCAACTGGGAAATCAGAACCTGAAGGCAATCCTGAAATTTGTGATATGGTAACAACGCCTGAACAGTTATCGGAAGCTGCCGGTGGTATCCAAGTAGCAACGGCACTACATAATCCAGGCGTATTACTTAAAGTGATATTTCCTGGACACGAAGTAAATACTGGGGCTTCATTGTCAGTCACATTAACACTAAATGAACATACTGAAGTATTTCCATGTATATCTGTAGCCGTATAAGAAATAGAAGTTGTTCCTACTGGGAAAGTAGATCCACTTGGCGGACCAATAGTTTGTGTAACCACAACGCCCGGACAGTTATCATTTGCCGTAGGTAATGACCAAGTAACAATTGCAGAACAAACACCTGGACTTGTGTTCGTGTTTATTGTAGCAGGACAACTGGTAAATACCGGAAGCTGATTATCAATTATAGTTACAGTAAACGAACATGTTGCAATATTTCCACTCGCATCACTAGCCACATAAGTCACTGTAGTTACACCAATAGGGAATGCTGAACCGTTAGGTAATCCAGTAGTTTGATTAATGACTAATCCAGGACAATTATCACTCGCGGCAGGAGCCGACCAAGCTGCAATTGCACTACATAAACCGACATTATTGTTTAATATTATATCAGAAGGGCATGAAGTAAAGATTGGTAATTGATTATCGGTAACTGTAACAGTAAATGAACAAAGTGTAACATTACCACTGGCATCTGTTGCTGTATAAATAATATTTGTAACACCAATTGGGAAAGCACTACCTGACGCAAGACCTGCCGTTTGCGTTACCACTAAACCTCCACAGTTATCACCTCCTGTTGGTGCAGTCCATGAGACATTCGCAAAACATGAACCAGGCGTATTATTAACACTTATATTAGAAGGACACGAAGTGAATGTAGGGAATTCATTGTCGATAACCGTTACTGTAAACGTGCACAAACTTGTAT
>Ga0075156_10001543_pt1 | contig 12562 bp, 11 predicted proteins | sample JI81AbrownDNA_FD_70966 | JGI IMG/M metagenome (GOLD analysis project Ga0075156, IMG submission 70966) | Wastewater effluent complex algal communities from Wisconsin, to seasonally profile nutrient transformation and Carbon sequestration -... | ecosystem: Engineered > WWTP > Effluent > Algae...
TAACCTAGCGCCTTCAGATAACGCACAGCGATATCCGCGAAGGTGATGAGGTGAAGCTTCTCGCTCAGCTTGGGAAAGAAGATGTCGCGGTTCTCGGCCAATAGGCAAGACATGAGACACAGCTCGCCGGACTCCTGCGGCGTAACAAAGTAGCGGCGCACGTCCTTGGGGGCCGAAATCGGCTGACGCTTGGCGAAACGCTGGTTGAAACCATGCAGCAAGCTGCCATCGGAGAAGGCCACGTTGGCAAAGCGCGCCGTCGAAATCGGCAGCGACTCACTCGCACGCATCAGGAACATTTCCATGATCCGCTTGCTGGCGCCCATCATGTTGACCGGGTTGGCCGCCTTGTCGGTGGAAACGCAGAAATACTTCTTAGCGCCGAAAGCTTTGGCCGATTCGATGGTAGAAATCGTATTAAGGATATTCACGTCCACCATCCGCATCAACGTGAAGGGGTCTTTCTCGCTGCGCACGTGCTTGAGGGCCGAGAGATTGAGCACGTAGTCGTAACCACCCGCCCACTTGATCAGCGCGTCGTACTGAATCGTGCCGCAGTCGATGGCAAAGGTGCTGAAATCGCCATCGATATAGCCGAGGGTGCTGCGCACGTCGCGCACCAGCTCGACCATGTTGTTTTCGGAGATATCCACCACGTGCAGGGTCTTGGGCTTGCGCTTGAAGATCTCTCGCGTGACAGCCTGACCGATGGAACCGGCACCGCCGATAACCAGGAAACGGCTTTCCGAAACAATGCGGGAAAGCTCTGCTTCGTGGCGCGCCACGTCCGCAGTAAAAAGGGCCTCTTCGCGGCCAATAAGACTCAGAACATTCATCCGTTAGGCTCCAATTTCAGACATAGGTACACTGGAGGGGATATTTACAACCCGGTCTTCCAGCCACAAAGAATTTTCAAGCCCGTCATGCTGACAATCCTTGAACATCTCGAGCTCGGTCATCATTCGCCAGATCGGGCGGGTCATCACTCCCTTGTCGTTGGTGTACTTGAGAAAGCTGTCACGCTCCTCACGGCTCTCCAGAACGATCGCGTTGAGCCAGTAGTTTGAAGTTGCCCCTTCTGGCTCGCTGACGAAAGACACCCCTTTCTCTTCAAAGAACTTTGAGTATCGCGCAGCAAGGTTACGTTTTATCCTGACAAACTCGTCAATCTGCTCAAGCTGGGCACAGCCTAGCGCAGCATTCAGATTGGGTAAGCGGTAGTTATAGCCGACCTGATCGTGGACGAACTCATAGGGATGCGGAATTTTTGCCGTCGTCGTGACGTGTTTAGCCTTGCGGGCAATTGCTTCGTCATTGGTGACGATCATTCCGCCGCCGCCGGTGGTGATGATCTTGTTGCCATTGAAGCTGATCGCCCCGAGCAGACCGAAACCGCCCGTATGCTTGCCCTTGTAGTAGCTGCCCAGGGATTCGGCGGCGTCTTCGACCAGAGGGATGTCGAACTCGGCGCAGACCTCGGCGATCTCGTCGATACGGCACGGGTGTCCGAAGGTGTGCATGGGTACGCAAGCGGCAAACCGGCGGCCGGTGCCCTTGTTGTAGGCAACACCATCCTTCATCTCGGCATTGGCTACCAGGAAGTTACGCAGCGCGTCCGAGCTCATGCCCAGCGTGCTCTTGTCCACGTCAACGAAAACGGGATGAGCGCCAATGTAGGAGATCGCATTGCAGGTGGCGATGAAGGTCAGCGCCTGGGTGATGACCTCATCACCCCGCTCGACGCCAGCGACGACCATCGCGATATGGAGCGCAGCAGTGCCATTTACCGTTGCCACGCCATATTTGGCACCGCAGTAAGCAGCGACGCCCTGCTCGAACTCAGTGACGCGGGCTCCGACCGACGAGACAAAATTGGAGTCGATGCATTCGGACAGATAGGTCTTCTCGCGTCCAGCGAAAACCGGACGATGCAACGGCACATCGTCCTCATGATAAATACTTTTTACAAACATCTCAAAACCGAGAACAAAAGAAAAATCACGCACAAATCACCTCTTATAACCGTCGATGCAAGCCACCCCAAACAACCACGAAACTAAAATTTATTCAATCACATCCGGCAATCAAAACTTTGAATCAATCAAAAAGACCAAAAATATTATTTAGCACCAGCACAGAGCGAAATAAAAATTCAACCCTCAAAATTTATTACCTAGACAGCTCTACTTGCACAGCACCAGAAAGGTGCTTTCTTCTAACAAAGAAATCCCACACACCCATCAAGTGACCCACTCCATATGAAATGTGCGCACACCCAAAGGCAACAAACGAATAGAGCCCCACACGCCAGTCACGAGCCTTACTCCCCAAACGCAATGAGAAGAAAACAGCACAAAGCGAATAGGCCCCCAATGAACACAAAGACAACCATATCCAAGCGGGTCCAAAAACAGAAAGAACAAGCGGAAAAACCATAGACAACACAAAAATCAGCGGGACATAGCGCCTCAACTGCGTCCTCTGTTGCAGCTTAATATCAACCAACGGACCGAAGTAGCCATATTGATAAAACATTCTCCACAACTTTACAAAGGACTCTCGCGCATAATATCCAACACGTAGAGATGGCAATAGATATATAGAACCACCAGCTTTCGATAATCTCTCGTTGAATTCATTATCCTGATTTCGGATTAAATCTTCATCAAAGCCGCCGACCCGCGAAAAAACATCACGCCGATAACATCCAAATGGAACGGTATCAACCTTAAAAGGCTTCATAGCAGGCGACGCAGTCCTAAACGCAGAATTGCCGACTCCAAATGGGTGAGACATGATCATTGCGATTGAGCGCGCTTTTGAAGAATCGTCCGCAGGCAGCGTCTCAACACATGCACCCACGTTATCCGCATTCAACTCATCAAGCGCTTTTACCAATTTCGATATGTAATCACGCGGGTAAATTGCATGCGCATCTAGTCTAATAACAACATCCCCAGACGACGCTTCGATTCCGATATTCATCGCGGCTGCGGCATTCTTTCTCCGATTTTCTATTACCCTTACGAACGGATATCTCTTAGCGTAATCAGATGCAATTTCTATCGTCCTGTCGTCACTCATGCCATCTACAACTAAGATTTCCAACATATTTCTGGGGAAATCATTTACAACAACTGAATCCAATACACCACCAATATATTTCTCTTCATTACGAACAGGCATAACTATACTTACGAACACGGCACATTCTCCCTCACAAGCCTCTGTCCATCCAAATCGTATTTTTGCGACACGACAAAGCCAAGCATCACAAAAAACAAGGGCGCACCTAATATATTCACGAAAAATATATTGATGAAAAAACAAAAAGCGGCCATCTCGAACGCAAATCCGGCATTAAGATCACGCCCAGCCAGACCTCTCTTTAGTTTTCTAAAAGAGTTTCTTACAACAAGAAAAACCGGGGTCAGGAAAAGAATGAGCCCAACCAAACCGTTCTCCACAAGATACTGAAGATGCGAGATCTCCCTGGCAATCGGAGTCTCGTCCAACTGGAAGCCTTTAAAGGCAGAGAAGTCCTGCATCATTGGGTAATGGATGCTCGACTGTACGCCTTCCCGTTTGAGGATCTCGATAACCTTCATTCGATCGATGCCATCAGGCAACATCGTCGGAAAGATGTGGTACACGGGCTCGGTTTCCGTCTGATCAAGGAACGGCAACGTCAGCCCCTCAATATCTTTGAAAGCGTCGATATACCGACTTACGATATGCGCACGGCTGCGGTGTGCTTCCGGCAGCTTTGCAAGCTGCGCAAGACCAATTGCGGCCCGCATTTCATCGATTCGATAATTAAGACCGGGTCGGACCACATCATAGGAAATGGCACGTCCCTTGTGACGATCCAGCGTCAGCGCGGTCATTCCATGAGCACGCACATAACGCATCTCTTGGTCCATCTGAGCAGAGGTTGTCGTCACCGCCCCGCCCTCGCCCATCGACAAATTCTTGTTGGTGAAGAAACTGAAGCATCCGATATCACCAAATGTACCGACAGCCTGGCCCTTGTATTTCGCGCCGGGCGCATGGGCGCAATCTTCGATCAGCCTGAGATTGTGACGCTTGCAGATGTCCATGATCGCATCCATATCGCAGGGATATCCCGCGTAATGAACAATCATCACTGCCTTGGTCTGCGGTGTGATCTTGCGCTCAATATCCGCCGGGTCCATGTTCCAGTCTTCTAGAGACCGGCAGTCGGCCAAAACGGGTTTTGCGTTAACCAACAAAACCGTATTGATGTCCGCAACAAAGGTGAGGGAGGGAATAATCACCTCATCACCCGAACCTATACCGAGCGCGAGCAAAGCCAGATGAAGTGCAGCAGTGCCATTGGAAACGGCGGCTACCTTTGCTTCATTGCCCAGGAGCGCAGCAAACTCACTCTCGAATTCCTTGGTCTTTTCACCCATGGTGATCCAACCGCTCCGAACAACTTCTTCTACAGCATTCGGCTCGGCGTCATCGTAGTTCAACTTGAACAACTGAACTTTCCACATACTTAACCCCCACCTTAAATAGCAATCCGTTTTGTGCGTAGCGAAAAGCACCCGACACCAAGACTCACTCTAATATTCGACCCGTACTCCGGAGACAACGGCAAGCCAAGCAAAACGCTCAATATCACAAAAATGTGTCGAGAAATTTTTTGGCAAGCACTGGATATGTATGGTGATCCAATATATATGATCTTCCCTTCGCACCGATCTCGACCCGCTCATCCTTGCTGCGCGATAGCAATTGCTTAACGCCCTGCGCAATCGCCTGTGGATTTTCCGGTTCTACCGTAAGTCCGCACCCGGCATCCCGCACAGGATCATTACCGGCATCAATAGCCATCAGCACCGGCCGAGCAGCCATCATGTAGTCCATCAGCTTATTCGGCGCTATGCCGAAGCGGAACAGCGGTTGGCGCTGAAGCCCGATATATGCAATATCAAAGAACTTCAATAGTTCAGGTATCTGTGTTTTCTTCACCGGCGGAACAAAAACGACATTTTTTACCCCCTCCGCCTGAACACGCTCTTGCAGCGCAAGCTTGTCCGGTCCACCACCAACAAGTACAAAAACAACCTTGTCGTCCTTGATCAACTTGGCTGCATCAATAAATGCATCGAGTGCATTGGCAACACCGTGAGTCCCTGCGTAACCAACGATGGCTTTGCCGTGCGCCCTTAATTCCGAAAAGATCTTGCTAACATCCAGATTGAGCGTATCACTGCCTTCCAACCATTCATCAGGATCGATCCCATTCGGAACGATCCTTAGTTTTTGCGGCTTCATCCCGCGGGAAACCATGTATTCACGCACATTCGGGAGCATCGAAACGACAATATCCGAATGGCGATAGGCGTAGTCCTCGGCGGCCTGCACCATCATGATGAAGGGATGCCATCTGGACATATTGCCGAGTTCAATGGGAGAAAGCGGCCACAGGTCATGCACCTCGAAAACAAGCTTGGCCTTGGCAATATTAGCAATACGCTTAGCTGCCCAAATATCCATCGGATAAGTGCTGGACGCAATCACAACATCGGGTCGTTCGGAACGCGCCCAATCGGCAGCCCCTGCATAAAGCTGTACGACGAAAGACGCCATGTTCTTGACTCGCCCGAAGCCATTACCCGTATAAGCTGGGGTTTTAAGCCAAGAGTAATTGACGCCCTCAACCACTTCATCCATACGGGATTTCTGATCAAGAGCAGGCGTCACAGCTCGGATATGAGAGCGATCAGCAGCAACGATTCGCACATCATGCCCGGCACGAACCCATTCGCGGGCCATATAGAAGGGCCGATACTCCATCCCGTAGGACGGAGAACCGGCGTAGTGATTCAAATACAGAATTTTCATTGCACAAGAACTTTGACAATGCCCTCGGATGCCTTGCCGTCGCCATAAGGCGCAATATCGGAACCTTGCGAACCAATGGCCTCCAGAGCGACACGTACAAGCACATCCACATCGGTAGGCGACACAAGGCGATTCCAGCCGGCCTCAACCAGTTCGACCCATTCCGTTTCATCGCGCAGAGTCACGCACGGAACGTGGTAAAAGAAAGCCTCCTTCTGCACGCCACCACTATCCGTCGTGATCAAAGCCGCGGATTGCTCCAGCATCACCATATCGAGATAGCCAACCGGGTCGATTAGCAGCACTCTGTCACCCAGCATATCCTTAAGGCCATCCTGCTCCAGTATCTTGCGAGTCCTAGGGTGAATCGGCCACACGATAGGCATTTTATCGGCGATCTTCTTGAAGGCCGCAAGAATGACCTTCAAACGTGACAAATCGTCGGTGTTTTCTGCACGATGAATGGTGGCCAGCACGAATGCGCCGGCTTCGAGTCCGTGTTTTTTAAGAATTGTCGACGACGCCCGCGCACGCTCTCCAAAAACCAACGCTGCGTCATACATCACGTCCCCGATCTGATGGCATTTCGCGGCTTCGACACCTTCATTGGCCAAGTGCGCCATCGCTGCAGCCGTCGGTGCAAATAGAAGATCGCTGACGTGATCGGTCACGACACGATTGATTTCTTCAGGCATGCGACGGTTAAAGGAACGCAAGCCCGCCTCAACGTGCGCGACAGGAATATGCAGCTTTACCGCGGCAAGGGCGCCGGCGAGGGTAGAGTTGGTATCGCCATAAACAAGAACATAGTCGGGCTTTTCCTTGACCAGCACTTCTTCAATACCCGCGAGTTGCGCTCCAGTCATCGCGCCGTGCAGGCCGCCACCCACGCCGAGATTGTATTTGGGAACGGGTATCCCCAACTCCTCGAAAAACACGTCGGACATGTTCTGATCATAGTGTTGGCCGGTATGGAGAAGAATCTCTTCCACACCACCCACTTTGGAAAATGCATTGCTGACAGCAGCAGCCTTAATAAACTGCGGACGCGCGCCGATAACAGTGATGATTTTCATGTAATAACCTTACCAATCAAATAAAGAAAATTTCGAGCCCGCAGTCGGTGCGCAAATTAAAAAACCAAGGCATCAAGACTCAGCTCGGACGCAGCGACTGATACAGAGAGGTCAACTTCACAGCCTCTGCCCCCCAATTATATTTTTCATAGACGGCTTTCTTGCCCCTTTCCCCCATGGCCCGCGCCTCATCAGGGTGGCTAACAACATAGTCGATAGCCTCGGCTATTGCGCCGGGGTCAAGTGGATCAACGCACAAGCCACATTGATTACCTTCTATAATTTGTTTCCACAAGGGAAAATTGGATGCAATCACAGGCAATCCAGAAGACATGTATTCAAACATCTTGTTGGGCTGCGCATCAACATGATTGGGAAGGGGGTAAAAAGTCACCAGACCAGCCAACGAGCGGCCCAGAATTTCCCGAACACCATCGCGCCCTACTACACCGATTGCGTTGACACGATCCCATCCAGGAATCGCACGCATTTCCGCCTCAAGCCCCGCCTCAGAGATACCCCCAACCAGATTCAAGCGGGCATCGGACTTTAATTCGTTGCATGTGGCAACAAGTTCCCGGGCACCACGAATACTTGACACGCCGCCGACATAGCACACCTCACGCCGCTTATCCGCCCACGGCACGGCCGCGTCAAGCTCTCCGATCATGGGGAAGTTATTGATATCCACGGACTTACAGCCCATTGCGACGAATTTGTCGCGAATGAAGGGCGTCGCGGTAACAACAACATCAAATTTCGGGCATGCATAACGCTCGTAAGCTGAAAAAGTCCAAGACAGAATGCGCAATAGAAACGGGTTGAGATAGGGCTTCCCCAACAGTTGCTTGGGCAAATCCTCGTGCGCATCGAAGATCACGACCTTACCTCTTCGCTTCAACCTCAAGCCAATCGGGATCAACTCAGGATCATGAAAGTGATAGATATCCGCATCGAGTTCGATGGCCTTGGCTAATACGCGTTTCGTTGTATCGAACATACGACTCCAACGCCCCTTCGACGCGCCCACATCGAAGATATTCACTGACCCGTCAACAGCGTTGCCTTTTCCATCGGCGACAACCAAGCTCACGTCGTACCCTGCCGCAGCCAATGTTCGACACTGTTTTATAAAGATTCGAATGTCGCTGCGCTGGTGTACAGACGTCAGGTGTGCAACACGCATATTTCCCATGACTAATAAATCCTCGGGTGATTCGCCAGTTCAAGCCAACAACACAATTCATTCAACTAGATTTTGCCAATCGCAAATAATGCCAAGCCAGAAAGAAGAGAACCCACAAAATGAAATCCCAATAAAAAACCTTGGAAACCACAACAAACGCTGCAACCAGCAATCCAGAAAGACCTGCCTTGCTAAAAACACCCAAGTAAAAAAATGAGAAGGCTACAACAGCAAACAGGACGCCAGTTACAACGGAAAGCCCAATAAAGACACCAGCATCCTGTGGAGCCAGGCAGAAACGGCAGAAATCTGGAGCGAAACCTTGGCCAAGTAACAGAATGCTGTCGAAGATGCGGACAAATTCGTTAATCGCCACGACCTTGGAGTCGCCTGAGTCTGATTCCAACGCAGATTTCGTCTCGATAAAATCGAGGACATCGGAGCTGAGCACCCAGGAAATCGCCAATCCCACCCCCGCCAACAGGGGAATGCCGGATAACGGTGCAGCACGAAGCGCCCCTGCCGCGCTGACCAGGAGTATGACCAGACCAGCAGCAAGACCCCATGCCGACACGGACGCGACCATTGCAGCACCAACCAGGAACATGAGCCAATGCTTGGGTCGATCAGACAATAATCGATAGGCCACAACGAAAAGGCAAGTCCAGTTGGCGTAAGTGCCGGGCTCGATGAATACCCCGCCCATCCGGGCAAAAAAAACGTGATCCTCAACACGCGACTCGCTAAGAGGAAAGACGAATTCGTGAATGTGCACAATTTCGCCAGTGGCTTTCCAGATCGCTACTTGCACAAGCAAGGCCAACGAAGAAATCACGAGTAACAATTCAAGAGCACACAAAAAATTGGCACGAAACTTGATGTCGTCGCGTATCGCGCAAGAGATAACCGCCCCCAAAAAAACAGATATCCCCAGAATGAAAACTCGCCCGCTGGTTGAAACAATCGATGCAAGAACGGCCATTGACAGAACCAATACAACGATTGCAAGCGTGACGCGATCAAGCCTCCACTTCGCGGTGAGAAGCGCGTAGGCCATTAGCAGAATGGCGCCAACCGAGCGAATCTGAAGAGCAAGGCCCTCCGAGGCTGTCTCGAACGGAATGAATGTATAAACAAACAAGACGAACAGCAGCAAACGCTGCCCTCCACCATCAGTCCAACTACGCAAGCTTGCCTTTATGCCAGTCAAAAGCACATCTCCCGCTGATTATTCTTGGCAAACAAAAAATAAAATTATAAAGAGGCTAATGTATTGGCAAAATCTCGGTAATTTTTTGCCGCATTGTATTTCTGCATCCACACTCGCCTTGCGGCGGCTCTCGCCGAACCATCTCGGCTTTTCTTCAGCAAGTTCAGCACGGCTTGTGAGACGTCAGAAAGGGTGGCATCAACGTCAACGAGTATTCCCGCCCCCGATTCAACAATCTCGGGAACACCGCCTACACGAGTCGCCACCACGGGAATTCCGTAAGACATTGCTTCCATTATCGAGACGGGCACACCCTCACTCGTGCTTAGATTGATAAAGCAATCGACATAATTCTGCTCATAGAAGCCGTGGACATCGTCGTTTCCCATGAAGCCTTTTAAAGTCACAACAAGATTCGACTCAGCCCTTTGTTGAATATATAACCTCAAGCTTTCCTCCAAAGGGCCAGAGCCTATGTGAACCCATTCGATCGAATCGCCCGGATTTTCTTTTGCAAGAAGATTCACTACATCAAAGATTCTGGAAACGCGCTTTATCGAATTTATTGATGAACATGAAACAATGGTTGCGACACCATTTCCAGAACCAGGAACACTTCTTGGCTCACGAGAGCCCAAGCGCGAAACCTCAACATTTTTTGCGCCATACTTTTTTCGAATATGTTCAGCACCGTTATCCGATATGCAGAACACACGTGTCAGACAATTAATTACCCGACGCCGAAAAGGGAACTCGGATATTCCATGCACGGCTTCATACACATCAGAACCATGGGCACGAGTCACAATGGACAAGCCGTCCATTTTGTATTTTTTCTTGATATCAACCAGCCCAACAACCACTGGATAAAACCAGTATGAGTAAAAAACTACTGCCCCGTCTTTTGAGCGGAGAGACTCACATAATTTGTAAAAATACTGCCCTGATCTATAAGCGTAGTAGGACGCAACGAGGTGGGATTTGATATCAGCAGACTTTAGCGGAAATATATTTTTATTTTTTGCCCAATAAAAAATCGCCAAAGCAACTCTCTTGAGAGCCCCATCCTTGGAAACCAGCGTGGCAAATCCCTTATCCACAAAAAAATTTTCAGGCAAAGATCTCGCCTCACCTGTTTTTTTTTGCGGAACAACGACGATCCGGTCGAATTGAGTGGCGAGAATATCAACTTCGCTCTCGAGGAATTGCTCCCCACGACCAAACGGAAAAGCTGTAGTAATCAAAACCAGGGTTTTCGACATGGAATCTGAATCGATTGGGGCTTATTTAAGCAACTCGGCGGACGCATTATGGTACGAAACGAATGAAAATACAAGGCCCACCATGTAACCAAGGCTCACATCCAAGTCAATCCCTTCACAATTAGCTACCAAAGTGCCATTGGGATGGCAAGGTGCGATAGTGACTACATCGAATTCTGAAATCAGAAAATCTACTTCAGGATCAACAAACATTACCTCACCACCATCATGGGAAAATGGGTAGTTGTTTGTAATTAAAACCAAGTGACTGTCTGTCTTTAACATCAATATCTACTTCACAAGAAAATGGAAATAGCTCATTGAAGCGACAAATCCTATTAAGTATCCAAAAGACACACCGACAGCGATCCCCAGCCCTCCCCATGCTTGCCCGACAAGCATACCGACAAGACATGCGATGAGCGCGTACATTGAAGCCAAAAGATTTTTTCCTGAATAGCCTCGACCTGCCAACTCAGCCCCGATTACGATCACTCCTCCCCATACGACAACACCTGGAATGAGCCCCAAAAGCATATATCCACACTAAAAGGTACTGGTTGAGCAGAACACCGACCATAGGGTTTTAAAGGAGTGACTACTACCTCCTCAAAGCCTTCGACAAGATGTTTTATTTCGGCATCGAGGAACATAATCTCTCCACCGTCGGCCTCGAATGGATAATTGTTGGTCACCAAAATAAGGCGCATGAGCTATTCAACCAAAAAGTCGTACTTTAAGCTACAGATCAAATATTTATGACAATAAAACCGCGTAAAACCTGCTAATACGAAGCCAGCTTCGAACGCCGTCCATTCGGCTGGTCTTAACAATGCGGTTAAAGACGCATTAACTCGGAGCTAGCTGCATGATACAAAACCCCAATGAGTCACTGTGTCTGGTTGGTCTTACGGCCAGCTTTCTAGTACGGATTGCAGTACCATCGACACTGACGTACAAACTATCCTCACGTGTCCTATTACAATGATGGACTAATCGAAAAGAAATCGCCCCGTTGATGAAGGCTTAATCCAAGTAAACATGTCACAACAACAAACCTATTAAAGCTATTCCGATCAGCGTTGGAATGATAGAGCTTGGACATTTCATTACGCAAAGAATCTGAAATCTTGACAGCATTCAATCCAGCATCAAATTCTTTCTTTAAATCCAAGAGTATACTTGGATTGTCTGACATCCATTTATCAAATGGATTCATTCCGCTTGCTAAGCCAAGCTTTCTTCTCAAAAATCCAACAACTCTTCTGATTTGGGCTCCATACTTAATTTTATGGAAACTCGTCGGTCTGGCTCCGCATTTATCCCATACATATTCGAGAACAGCGGGATGAAACTTCTTTAACCATTTGATGTACAGCTTTGACCCGATCAACTCTTCATCATTAACAGACAGCATGAGGGCGATTAGCTCACGGTCGAAAAATGGAGAGGCCGTTTCGACCATATGCCGAACAAAAATATCTCCGCATATTGTTCCATTCGACTGGCGCTGCTCATAATTAAACATTTCCCATCCGCGCAACCGATACTCATCAAAAAAACTTTCTAATATGGGTACGCGATCATAAACTTCGGGCTGAGCCACGCCACAATAGCTAAGCGACTTCATGCTATCCACGTTGTCAAACTTTTTCCCAAGGAAAGAACCAAAGACGACATCGCCAATCTGTCCCGATAGGAAAATCCCTACATCTTTCCAATTAAGCTTTGACAGGACACTATATCCATGGACAGCGGTCTGATAGGAAAGCAATCCTTCGGATATCTTTATGTATTCTCGGCGAAACCGCATCAGATAGTTGCCGCCGTCCAGGCTGCCGTATATGTGTTCATAACCAAGATCGTTAGCGACCTTTTGTGGAACGCTGCAGTCTAGCGACCCAGACTGAGCAAAGGTCACAGTCAATGCATCCCGAACTCCTTGGTCATG
>Ga0075156_10001553_pt1 | contig 12539 bp, 8 predicted proteins | sample JI81AbrownDNA_FD_70966 | JGI IMG/M metagenome (GOLD analysis project Ga0075156, IMG submission 70966) | Wastewater effluent complex algal communities from Wisconsin, to seasonally profile nutrient transformation and Carbon sequestration -... | ecosystem: Engineered > WWTP > Effluent > Algae...
CAGGCCGGTGAGGCCGTCATACAGCGCCAGTTGGCGGATATGTTCCTCGCTCAGATGGGCGGCGGTGACATCGCGCAGCACGCCACGCAGGCCATGGCTCTGGCCATCGGCGCCCCAGTTGGGCAGCAACCGGGCTTCCAGCCACAGCGGCTCGGCGCCATCGCGCAGCAAGCGGAAGCGCACTGACAACGGCTCTCCCTGGCTGAGCACCTGATTGTAGGCGTGCAGCAGGGGAGGGTGATCGCTGCCGTCCACAAAGTCGGTCAGCATCTGTTCCAGGTCTTCGCGGCTGGCATTGTTGCGGCCGCGCAGGGTGCTCCAGGCGGCAGAGAGACGGGTCAGCCGGCCTTCCTGGGTCAGCTCGATCACAGCCTCTTCCAGCTGGTCCAGCGTGTCTATCATGGCGCGACGGCGGGCTTCCTCGCGCATCAGCTCGGTCACGTCGCGTATCAGCGCCACCGCATTGCGGCGGCCGCCATCCTCGCTGGGCACGGCCTGCAGCCGGCCTATGCAGTAGATCACGCCCTCCAGCCTGGGCAGGGTGAATTCGAATTGCTCGCGGGCTTCGCTGGCCAGTGCTCGCGGCAGGGCCTGGCCCAGGGCCCAGGCCATGTCCTGCGGAAAGGCCATGTCCAGCGGCAGGCCGATCAGGCTGGCGCTGGGCAGGGCAGGATGATGCGACCAGACATTCACTACGATGCCATCAGCACTGAGCTCGAACACCATGTCTTCGGTGGCGCCCACCAGGGTGGCCAGCCGCAGCGCGTTGACGCCCATGCGCTGTTCAGCCTGCTGCCGGACCAAGGCCAGGGCCAGATAGTTGGCTAGGGTGGCCAGAAAGCGCGGCTCGCCCGATACGCGGCGGCGGGGTTGTTCCAGGTAGGCCAGGGCCAGAAAGCCGATCAGCTCGCCGGCATCCAGCAGCGGCACGCATAGCAGGTATTGCACGCCGGCCGGCCCCAGCATGACCTGGGTCGCTGGCAGCAATTCGCTGGCGCGGCGCTCCAGCATCAGGCCGGCAGAGAGGGTCTCATGCAGATCGCGATAGAGGCGGTAATCGAGCCGGTTCAGCGATTCGGCCACGGCACGCGGCAGCACGATCTTGCCGCGCCAGGCACCCACATTGTCGGCCCGCATGCTGCCTGCACCGTGGCGGTACAGTGCTGCGGCGTCGGCATCGGCGGCCCGGGCAATGGCCGCCAGGGCGCGCTCCAGTGCATCGGGGCTGGCATCGTTGATCAGTTGTCCGGCAGCATCCAGTGCCTCAAGGTAGTCACGGGTGGTATTGCCTTGCGCGGGCGTAGCGTCGTCGAGATCGCGACGGGCATTCATGGGGTATCTCCTGCCCTCTGCGGGGCGAACAGCCATCTTACTCCCGAAATGACGTCAACATGTCAGCTGGCGCACACGGTTATTTTGCCGCCTGTCTTGTATGCTGCCTATCCCCGTCGCCGGCGGTGGGCTTGGGTGTCGGCGAAAAATACAAGGCCATGAATTTATTTGCTATTCCTGCTGCTTCCTGCTCGGGTGGCCGTGGTGGACCAAGCCATCGGCACGGATGATGCCCCACGTGACAAGCAACATGCCTTACCCGAATTGATTAAATCTGCTACGCCCACCCCCGTCGCCACAGGCAGCAAGCCAGCCCGGATGGCGGCACCGGACATCGCTGTCGGCGGCAAGGGCGTATGCCGCCTGAGCGTAAAAAAGCCCGCCTGCAGGCGGGCTTTCTTGGCCTGGCCAGGCGTTTATTCGCTGCTCTCTGCCTGCGCCGCCAGCTGCTCCGGTGTCATCACCGTCTCGGCATGGCCGCACTCCTTCTGCGGACAGACCTTTTCCAGGCCGCGCCGCTTGGTGGTCTTCAGCGTCAATACCGGCCACTGACACTTGGGGCAGGTTTCGGCGATGGGCGGATTCCAGGTGGCGTAGGTGCACTTGGGGTAGGTATTGCAACTATAGAACAGCTTGCCATAGCGCGACTTGCGTTCGATCAGCATGCCGGTGTTGCAGACAGGGCAGGTGACGCCGGTGTCCTTGGGCTTTTCCAGCGGCTCGATATGCTTGCACTTGGGGTAGTTGGCACAGCCAATAAACTTGCCGTAGCGGCCGGACTTGACGATCAGCTGACCGCCGTCATCAGGGCAGACGCGGTCTTCGATGACCTGTACCTGCTCCTCTGCCTTCTGCTCGGCCGTCTCGTTCATGTCGCGGGTGTAGTCGCACTCGGGGTAGCCGGTGCAGCCGACAAAGCGCCCACGCTTGCCCAGCCGCACGGTGAGTTGTTTGCCGCACTTGGGACAGGCTTCATCCAGGGCTTCATGCGTGACTTCGCTGCGCTTGAGTGACTTCTTTTCTTCCACCTGCTGCGAGAAGCCGGTCCAGAACTCCTCCATCACCGGTATCCAGTCACGCTCGCCGTTGGAGATCTCATCGAGCTTGTCTTCGAGCTTGGAGGTGAACTGGTAATCGACGTACTGACCGAAATGGTCAGTCAGGAACTTGTTCACTACCTCGCCGGTATCGGTGGGCAGGAAGCGTTTTTTGTCCAGATTGACGTATTCGCGATCCTTCAGGGTCTTGATGATGGAGGCGTAGGTGGAGGGGCGGCCTATGCCGAACTCTTCCAGTGCCTTCACCAGCGAGGCTTCTGAATAACGGGGCGGTGGCTGGGTAAAGTGCTGCTCGCCGTAGAGCTTGTCTACCGGCAGGTCTTCACCGGTTTCCAGTACCGGCAGCTTGGCGTTTTCCTCGTCCTCGGCGTCATCCACGTCTTCCTCGTACACGGCAAGGAAGCCGGCAAACACCAGCACCTGACCGCTGGCGCGGAAGATGGCCTCACCCATGGCGATATCCACGCTGGTGGTGTCGAACTTGGCGGGCGACATCTGGCTGGCCAGGGTGCGCTTCCAGATCATTTCATACAGCTTGAACTGCTCGGCTGACAGATAGGCCTTGACCGAGGCAGGCGTGCGCAGGATAGAAGTCGGCCGTATGGCTTCGTGCGCCTCCTGGGCATTCTTGGACTTGTTCTTGTAGACCACCGGGCTGGCCGGCAGCGACTCGGCATCGAACTGGCTGCCGATGTACTCGCGTATCTCGGCCACCGCTTCGTTGGCCAGAGCTACCGAGTCGGTACGCATATAGGTAATCAGACCGGCAGTGCCGTCACCCAGGGCAATACCTTCGTACAACTGCTGGGCCGTGCGCATGGTGCGGTCGGTAGTCATGCCCAGTTTGCGCACCGCCTCCTGCTGCATGGTGGAGGTGGTGAAGGGCGCAGTGGGGTTGCGGCTCTTGCGCTTCTTTTCCACATTGCTGACGCTGGCCGGCTTGCCTGCCAGGGCGGCCAGTATCTCGGCCTGGGTGGCCTCGTCAGGCACATCGAACTGTTCCAGCTTCTTGCCGCGCCATTCGTGCAGGCGGGCGCCGAATTTGGTCTTGCCCTTGTGGCTGTCCAGATGGACAGACCAGTATTCCTGGGCGGTAAACGCCCGTATCTCGTTCTCGCGCTCGCAGATCAGGCGCAGCGCCGGGCTCTGCACGCGGCCGGCAGAGAGGCCGGAACGTACCTTGCGCCACAGCAGGGGGGAGAGGTTGAAGCCCACCAGATAGTCCAGCGCGCTGCGTGCCTGCTGGGCATTCACCAGGTGGCTGTCCACATCACGCGGGTTGGCCACGGCGGCCTTGACGGCAGTTTCGGTGATTTCGTGGAATACCACGCGCTTCACCAGCTTCTTGTCCAGGGCCTTCTTGCCGTTGAGTATCTCCAGCAGGTGCCAGGAGATGGCCTCGCCTTCGCGGTCCGGGTCAGTTGCCAGATAGACGTTCTTGGCGGCCTTGGCTGCGGTGACGATGGCGTCCACGTGCTTGGCGTTCTTGGCGATGACCTGGTACTTCATGGCAAAGCCATGGTCCACATCGACCGAGCCATCCTTGCGCACCAGGCCGCGGACATGGCCGTACGACGCCAGGATTTCAAAATCGCTACCGAGGTACTTCTTCAGCGTTTTCGCCTTGGAGGGCGATTCGACGATCAACAGATTATCAGCCATGCGGGCTCCGCAAGAGGCGGTGAGTTGGAGTGCGTACAGCCCGGCTTGGCAAGCGGGCTGCAACGCGATATCTAGGGGTAATGTAGGTGCGGCAGCAGGAAAAGCCAATCCTGCCAGCGCATTGGACTAATGCATCTGACCGTCAGACTCGGCGAACAGCAGCTCTTCAATCAGCAGATTGGCGAGATCATCGCCCTGCCGCCAAAGCACCATCAGTGCCACGCGCTTGACCGCTTCGGCATCGATGGACTGAGCGTTGCTCTGCATCAGCCGGTCTATCAGCTGTTCGCGTTTGCCCGCACTGAGGGCACCCGAACTCGACAGGTAGTGAAAAAACGCCTGCGCCTCTACGGTCAGGCGGCTTTCTTCCCTGGGGTGCAGCACGCGTGCCATGGCGATGCTGCGTTCATCAAGCAAGGCATAGGGGGCATTGTCGAGCTCATCGAACTCGCTCAGCCAGTCCAGTGCCTCACCAATTTCCTCGTCGTCAAAGCCCGCAGCCGACAACTGTTTGGCCAAGGTGCTGCGGTCCGGGCAGTTGTCCAGCGAGAAATATTGTTCGAAGAGGAAGGCGAGTACGTCGAACACGGGAGACCTCTGGTATTGCGGGTAACGGTTACATTCAGGCCAAGCGTTGATAGCGGCCTCCGGGTAGTTTGGCGACCTGTCCTGTCAACTCCAGCGTCAACAGCATCGCGTAGACCCGGTCAGGCGTCAAGTTGGCGCGCGTGACCAGGCTGTCAATATCGAGAGGATCATGGCCCAAAGCCGCCAGCAAGCTGGCTTCTGCCGCATCGGCTGGTGCTGCCGGGTTTTTTGCCGTTGGTCGTAAAACAGCGGGTGCCGGTGCAGCACCCAGCTCTTCCAGGATGTCGGCAGCGGTTTCCACCAGCTTGGCGCCATGCTTGATCAGCTGATGGCAGCCCTTGGACAAGGTCGAATGGATGGAACCGGGAATGGCGAATACCTCGCGCCCCTGTTCGGCGGCTTCGCGGGCGGTAATCAAGGAGCCGCTCTGCAAGGCAGCCTCCACCACCAGCACTCCGCGGGCCAGGCCGGAGATGATGCGGTTGCGGCGGGGGAAGTTGCCTGCACGGCCGGGCGTGCCCAGCGCGAACTCGGAGAGGATGAGGCCCTCTGCCGCGATCTGGTGTGCCAGCGCATGGTTGCGGGCAGGGTAGACGATATCCAGCCCGGTGCCGACAACCGCAATGGTGCTGCCGGGGCCGCTGAGCCCGCCGCGATGGGCGGCAGTGTCGATGCCCAAGGCCAGGCCCGAGACGATGCACCAACCGCGTTGCGACAGGTCACGGCTGAAGGCTTCGGCGTTCTGTACGCCCTGGGGGGTGGCATTGCGGCTGCCCACCACGCCCAGGCTGGCGCTGCCCAGCAGCTCGACCCGGCCCTTGGCATACAGCACCGGGGGTGGATCGCTGATTTCCAGCAGGCTGGACGGATAGTCGCTGTCGGCCAGGGTCAGCAGGCGGTTTTCGGGGGTATCGAGCCAGGCCAGCGAGCGGGCCAGTTGCTCCGGGTCTGGCCCCTGCTTCAGCGCCTGCGCCAGCTTGTCGGGCACATGCCGCGCCAGGCTGGCCTGGCTGGCGGCCAACACCTGGGCAGGCGTACCAAAGGCGGCCAGCAGCCGGCAGGTATGCACCGGACCCATGCCGGGCGTCAGGCTGAGCCGTAACCAGTCTTCGCTATCGGTGTCCCGCATGGTCGCCTCCCCGGCGTCGCGGCACTGTCTCGTGCCGTCGTACTGCATTGGTATCGCAGCATGGCGCCTGTCTGGCGCCAGCGATCTGCTTTGAACCGGCTCCCAGGCACAAACAAACAGCGCGACCGGTTAGGTCGCGCCATGTTGTCCGCCTTTGCCGCAAAACTACGGGATCAGGGCTTGCGCACCACATCCAGCAGGTTGAGCGGACGGGTACCGTTCAGGGCCAGGCCGTACGACACCTTGGGGAAGACGCGATAGATAAAGACATAACCATTGCGTTCCGCCGGGGTCATCATGCCCTTCTCGGCCTTGCTGGCGGCCTTGATTGGGCGTGGCGCCTTGTAGGCATTGAGTACGTGGCCCAGTTCCAGGCCGTCACGTTCGCCACGGTTGATCACCACCGTGGTGTATGGGCCGGCATCATTCACGCCACCGACGGTGGAGATGATCTTGCCCTCCACATCGCGGGTCGGGATATGCGGCACATAGTTGGGGTAGGCCATGCGGGGCTTGGGGATCAGGCGATCACCAAGCGCCAGCTCCCTGGCGACCTTGGTGATGCTGATGGTGCTGACGTCAGCCACCTGGCGCGTCACGGCATCGCCCACATACAGCACTTCGTAGCCCAGTACTTCCTTGGTGTCGGGGTCACGCAACAGCTTGCCGCCGTTGAATACCTGCCACTGGTCGCCGGGGTTGCCGGTAACGCCGACGGCATAGGCTGTGTCGCCCATGGTCAGGGTCACCCGGTCATCGGCGTTCTGGGCGATGCGGGGTGCCTGCAGGAACTCGCTTTCCTCGACCACCAGCGGCTGGGTCAGGAAGGGCACGATGGCGCTGGTGGGGATGGGGGGCGACGACATATTGTCGAACTGGGTGACCCGCACCTTGGGGTTCAGCTTGTCGCGGCTGCGACGGGCATCGTTGGCGTCGTTGCCCAGCAGGCGCAGGCGGGGGTTGCCGCTGCTCATGTCGAGCACGATCACGTCACCGGGGTAAATCCAGTGCGGATCCTTGATTTCGTCCTTGTTCATGTTCCAGATTTCTGGCCACTTCCAAGGGTGTTTGAGAAACTTCCCGGAGATGTCCCAGAGGGTATCGCCCTTGACCACGACATAGCGGTCTGGGGCATTTTCCTGCAGGGTCAGCTCATCGGCCGCAGCCGGCAAGATCGCTGCCAGCGTTATAATGACGGCTGGAGCGATACGGGAAATGAGTTTGGCGCGGATACTGGACGGGCGCATGACTGGCTTCCTTGTTTGGTCGGGGCCTGGACGCTGATGGCAACGTGGCATAATGCCACTAAGTATATGCTAAGGTCATTTAAAACCAATTGCTCAAATTCTGCATCCAAATAGATAGGCTAGCAAGAAAATATGGCGATCCTGAATATCCTGCATTATCCGGACGCGCGTTTGCATAAGGTCGCAACGCCGGTTGAAAAAGTCGACGACGATATTCGTCGATTAATCGATGACATGGCCGAGACCATGTACGAAGCCCCTGGCATTGGCCTGGCGGCCACCCAGGTGGACGTGCACAAGCGGGTGGTGGTCATTGATGTGAGCGAGGATAAAAGCGGCTTGCTGGCTTTGATCAACCCTCGCATTGTCAGCGCCGATGGCTACACGGTTTTTGAAGAAGGTTGCCTGTCGGTGCCCGGCATCTATGAAGAAGTAGAGCGGGCCGAGCATGTGGTGGTCGAGGCGCTGGACCGCGAAGGCAAACCCTTCAAGCTGGAAGCCGAGGGCCTGTTGGCTATCTGCATACAGCATGAAATGGATCATCTGGAGGGTAGGGTGTTTGTGGAAAAACTCTCCCGCCTGAAGCAAACCCGCATTTTGTCGCGCCTGAAAAAGAACCAGCGCAAGACACTCTAAAGCGATCTGGCCAGCGCGCTATTAGGCGCCCTTGCCGGTTTTGGTGGTGTGGTATTTGTGCTGCCCTGCGGTGGCTTGGCCTAGTCCCGTGCTGGCCGATATGGGCATATTCTTTCCTGGCCAGGGCGCCGTGCGTTGCGCGCCACATTGCCCTGCCACCTTGTCATCTGCGCCTGCAGATAGAGTAGAACCGATGAAGCTGATTTTTGCCGGCACACCTGAATTTGCCGCTACTGCCATGCAGGCCCTGATCGATGCCGGTCACGAGATCGTGCTGGTATTGACCCAGCCTGACAGGCCGGCTGGAAGAGGTATGAAATTGCTGGCTTCGCCGGTCAAGCAGCTGGCCGAGCGCCATGGCTTGCCGGTCTACCAACCCGAGAGACTGCGTACTGAAGAGCAGCAGGCGCCGGTGGCGGCGATGGCGGCCGATGTCATGGTGGTCGCCGCCTACGGCATCATCCTGCCGCAGGTGGTGCTGGATATGCCCAGGCTGGGCTGCCTCAACATCCATGGTTCCTTGCTGCCACGCTGGCGTGGCGCGGCGCCCATACAGCGAGCCATCGAGGCGGGTGATCCGCTTACCGGCATCACCATCATGCAGATGGATGCCGGTCTCGACACCGGTGGCATGCTCAGTTGCCACCCGGTCGCGATCACGCCCGCCGATACCACACGTAGCCTGCATGACAAGCTGGCGCTTTGCGGCGCCGAGGCCATCGTCGCGGCACTGGTCGACCTGCCCGCACTGCAGGCGGCGGTGGCGCCGCAACCGCTAGAAGGTGTGACCTACGCCGAGAAGATACGCAAGGAAGAAGCAGCGCTGGATTGGCAGCAGCCGGCCGAACTGCTGGCCCGCCGGGTGCGGGCCTTTGATCCCTTCCCCGGCACCACCACCCGCCATGGCGAGGAGCTGATCAAATGCTGGGCTGCCCAGGCAGAAGCGGGGAGCGGCGTGCCTGGCACGGTGCTACAGGTGGGGGTAGATGGTGTGCGGGTCGCCACCGGCCAGGGCGTGTTGTGCCTGACTGAGTTGCAGCGTCCTGGCGGCAAGCGTCTGCCGGTGCGGGATTTCCTGGCGGCGGGCAAGTTGGCCGTCGGCGATGTGCTGGGCTGATGCCTGTGTTCGGCGCCGTTTGATCTTTACTGCATTACCTTACTCATAGAAGCCTTGCCATGTTCCTGACCCAACGCCTGGCCAGCGAGGCGGTTGCCGCCGTCCTGGCTGGCCGCAACCTGACCGATGTGCTGGCCCGCCAGCGCCAGCGCAGCCCCGAGCTGGAGCCGCGCCAGCGCGCAGCCATCCAGGATATCGCCTACACCACCCTGCGCCATTACGGCGAGGTGGATTTTGTACTGGGGCGCCTGCTCAAGCGGCCGGATACCGACCCTGCTGTCCGCGCCCTGCTGGCAACCGGTATCAGTCAACTGGCCTGGGGCCGTAGCGCCCCCCACGCGGTGGTGGATCATGCCGTCAAGGTGGCTACCCAGCTCAACGGGGGGTACGCCAAGGGCATGGTCAATGCCGTGCTGCGCAACTTCCTGCGGCAGAAGGACGCCTTGCTGGCCGCAGCCGGCCAGGATGACAAGGCCCGCTGGAACCATCCTGCATGGTGGGTAGCGGCTATGCGCAAGGCCTATCCGCAGGATTGGCAGGCGGTGCTGACGGCCAACAACCAGCATCCGCCTATGAGCTTGCGGGTCAATCTGCGGCAGCAGCAGCGCGATACCTATCTGGCCAGCCTGCGGGCCGCAGGCATGGCAGCCGAGGGAGATGGCGAGGCGGGCATACGGCTGCAGGAGCCGGTGCCGGTCGACAAGCTGCCCGGTTTCTTCGAGGGCGTGTGTTCGGTGCAGGATATCGGCGCGCAATGGGCTGCGCCCCTGCTGGACGTGGCCGATGGCATGCGGGTGCTGGATGCCTGTTGTGCCCCCGGGGGCAAGACTGGCCATCTGCTGGAGCTGGCTGCGCTGGAACTGACGGGGCTGGATGTCGATGAGGCCAGGCTCAAGCGGGTGCAGTCCAACCTCGATAGGCTGGGTCTCAAGGCCAGGCTGGTGGTGGGCGATGCGGCCCAGCCTGCCGGCTGGTGGGACGGCCAGCAGTTTGACCGTATCCTGGCCGATGTGCCGTGTTCGGCCTCGGGGGTGGCAAGGCGCCATGCTGATATCAAATGGCTGCGTCGGCCCGATGATTTTGCGCAATTCGCCACGCAGCAGGCCGCCATGCTGGAAGCTTTATGGGGATGTCTCAAACCGGGTGGTAAACTGCTTTACGTAACCTGCTCGGTGTTTCCGCAGGAAAACGAACAACATGTCGCTGAATTCCTGACGCGCCACCCCGACGCACGGCGGCTGCCCCTGCTACCAGGTATGCCGGAAAGCGGGCAACTGCTGCCTAACGAACGCCACGATGGCTTTTTCTATACCCTGCTTGCCAAGGACTAACACACAGCGCCTGCTGCTGCAGCTTTGTGCCCTGTTGTGCTGCCTGCCGCTATGGGCCGGCGGTATAGCGCTGGAGTCCTACCATGGCGTGGAGCAGGAGGGGCGGCTCAGCATTGATGCCCGTTTTTTGGTCAGCCTGGATGCCATGCATGAAAATGCCTTGCTATCCGGGGTGCCGCTAACCTTCGCGGTCGAGTTCACACTCACCAAGCCCCGCTGGTACTGGGCCTGGCGGCGGGTGGCCGATTGGTTTGACCCTACCGCGCGCATTGAGTACCGCCTGTCCTACCATGGCCTCACCCGCAGCTACCGGGTAGGTGTCGGCACGCTCTACCGCAGCTACGATACCCTGGATGGCGCCTTGCGCAGCTTGGGCGTGGTGCGCGACTGGATGGTGGCCGAGCGCGGGTCGGTGACCAAGAAGCTCGACAGCCGCTTCGCCGGCCACCTGACCATGCGGCTGGATACCGACAAGCTGCCCAAGCCCCTGCAACTGGGTTTGCTGGGCGATGCCGAGTGGAAGCTGAACTCCGAGCAGACTACAGTCGAGTTCGAAGAGGCCCAATAGCCATGCCCATGCGTAATACCCTCATTCTGCTGGGTTCCTTGGCAGTGATCCTGCTGTTCATGCTGGCCACGTCCATCGGCAACTCCACCGTGTTCGGCCGCTACTATGAGCCGCTGCTGGCGCTGAACATCCTGATGGTGGCGGGCCTGGTGGCCTTGGTGGGCACCCGCCTGATGCGGTTGCGCAAGCAGGTGAGGGCGCGCCAGTTCGGCTCCCGCCTGGCCTGGCGATTGACCCTGATGTTTGCCATGGTGGCCGTCCTGCCCGGCGCCCTGGTCTATATGCTGTCGGTGCAGTTCCTCACCAAGTCCATCGAGACCTGGTTCGACGTCAATGTGGATACTGCGCTCGATAGCGGCCTCAACCTGGGCAACCAGGTGCTCAACTACTCGCTGGACGACCTGATGAAAAAGGCCGAGGTGATGGCGGGGCAGTTGTCCGATGAGTACGACGCCGAGGCATTGGGGACGCTGACGCGCTTGCGCGAAACCACCAATGTGCAGGAAGCCAGCCTGTTTGATGGTCGCGGCAAGGTGATCGCCCATGTGGGTGATGAGTATGCCAACCCGGTGCCGCTGGTGCCTGACCGCAATATGCTCAAGCAAGTGCAGGCGCAGCTGCCGTACCGGGCGCTGGAGACCACGCCCGACTACGGCCTCAGCCTGCGGGTCATCGTACCGGTCAATCCCAACTATGCCAGCCAGAGCAGCTTTGGCACCGAAACCCGCGCCCTGCAGCTGATACAGCCTGTGCCCAAACAGCTGGCCAGCGATGCCGAGAAGGTGGAGGAGATGCGCAATGCCTACAAGCTGCTGGCGCTCTCCCGTACTGCGCTGAAGCAGAGCTTCGGCCTGACACTGACCCTGGCCCTGCTGCTGGCCTTGCTCAGCGCCGTGGTGCTGGGCATGTATCTGTCCGAGAAGCTGGCGGCGCCGTTGACTGTGCTGGCTGCGGGTACCCGCGCAGTCGCGCAGGGGGATTATTCGCAGGTGCAGCCTGTGGTCAGCCAGGACGAGCTGGGCACGCTTACCCACAGTTTCAACCGCATGACTAGGCAGTTGTCGGAGGCACGCGATCAGGTGGAGCAGAAGCAGCAGGAGACCGCCTCGGCCAAGGCTTACCTGGAAACCGTGCTGGGCAGCCTGACGGCTGGGGTGCTGACCTTCGATGAAAAGTGGCGTCTGCGCGCCGCCAATGTCAGCGCGGGTCAGATACTGCATGCTGATATCGACCGGCTGGACGTACTCAAGCTGACGGACTGGCTGGAGGACTACCCCCACCTGGGCAGCTTTGCCGAGGGGGTGATACAGGCCTTCAACGCTTCGCAGCAGGATTGGCACCGGCAGCTTGAGGTCGGCTTTGATGGCAGCACCCGCATGCTGCTGGTGCACGGCGCCCGCCTGCATGGCGAGGTTGACCAGGGTGGGGCGGTGGTGGTGTTCGACGATGTCACCGACTTGCTGCGCGCCCAGCGCGATGCCGCCTGGGGTGAGGTGGCCAAGCGCCTGGCGCATGAAATACGTAATCCGCTGACCCCCATACAGCTTGCCGCCGAGCGGCTGGAGCATAAGCTGGCCGACAAGCTGGATGATGCCAGCCGTGACGTGCTGACCCGCTCCACCACCACCATCGTGGCGCAGGTGGGGGCGCTCAAGCGCATGGTGGACGAGTTCCGTGAATATGCCCGGCAGCCTTCGGCCGAGCTGGCCCCGGTAGACCTGGCCAAGCTGCTGGATGAGGTGCTGGTGCTGTATGAAACGGCGCCAATAGAGCGTAGCCAGGTGGGTGAACGGGCATTGTGGGTGGTGGCCGACATCACCCAGTTGCGCCAGGTTGTGCACAATCTTCTGAAGAATGCACAGGAGGCTGTG
>Ga0075156_10001556_pt1 | contig 12532 bp, 16 predicted proteins | sample JI81AbrownDNA_FD_70966 | JGI IMG/M metagenome (GOLD analysis project Ga0075156, IMG submission 70966) | Wastewater effluent complex algal communities from Wisconsin, to seasonally profile nutrient transformation and Carbon sequestration -... | ecosystem: Engineered > WWTP > Effluent > Algae...
GAATCAGTTAATTCTATCAGCTGTATGCGTTAAACTTGGTCATTCGTGTACTCAAAAATAAGGAAATCAGCTACTAACATGAGAGTATTTTTTAAAATAAAACACAAAAACAATCTAATCCTTTGCACAGATATGCCCACTGGAGAGAACTTGAATTAGCCAGCCAACAGAGAAACGAATCTACAGTTGGCTTGAAATGAATGTTGGGAGAGAGTAAAACAACATAGCGAAGATTTTTCTAAAGACGATTCATAAATTACACATGGACCACAGTGATAGAAAACAATTATCAGATAATTTGTCAAAGTACTGAGGCCTGTAGATTTTACTCATCATCAACAAACATTGTACCAGACGCAATCAACTCATTTTAAGCCGACAGGCTTGAGCAATTGATGAGCTGAAAAGGTAAACATCTTCGACGCATCAGGGAAAACCAGTTGTCAACTACCGGTATGTCTCCGTTCAAGGCAAGGAAGTAAGAAACCCCCGGCTACTTCCTTGGTGCAATTATTCAGAAACTTTTTTCATTTGGTTAAGTTTGCGACTATTACGTACCAAATCATTATGTCAATTATAGTGAAGAAAACTCGAAAACGCCAAGGTTGAAAATTAAACGTTTTTTTAACACATGTCGTCAGCTTTAGATTCATATCATACATTTTCACTAAATACATGTAATGAGAGCTTGAACTGCCTCTGCGAAGTGTCTTCATTCTGTCTGCGTTACGGAAAAGATTTCGTTATGTCATCGTTTATGCTTTCGGTCCCATGTTGGCGGGCCGATTGCGCAGAATTTGTTGCTCATCAACTTGTACATATCAAGCAAAACTCACAGATAATTGTATTTTTGACATTGCGCAATTTATCTGAGAAGAAATAAGTGAACATTACGACAACATGATCGTAAAAATTTGCAGCTTAAAATTCCGTGGAATCGATTACAAAAAAGAAATATGACCTTCCAGAGATTTTTAATTGTTCTCGTAATGTGAAAGCCAAGGTATAAAATAAATTATGAAATTAATTGACACGTATGACGTTTGGTGGTATTGACGTAAAATAAATGTCGAGTTATTGTCAACCGATAGCTGCCCGAACACAAATAAATATTAAGATCCAAAAAAGCGCTCCAGAATTGTATTGGGTCACATCGCAGCAAAGCAACTTATGAAGCAGCCACAAGTAGAAACTTAAAGCTGTGGAATCACATGATGATAATCAATGAGACCATCGAATCGTGCAATAATCAAGCAGAAAAGCAACACCTTGCTCTAATTGTTACGCAATTTTGATAATGACACAAAAAAGGTGCTGAATTGAATAAAAAAGTACAGCAGGTTCAAGTTGATTCTGTGTTATTGAATCAAAACAGAATCTGTAAAATCCAATTTGGATGGCTGATCTGTTCAGTTTTGTTGAAGATGAATAATGCTCACGAACACTATAATGAAAGATACTTTTTTGCAAAAGCGACAAATCTTTATTCATCACAGTGCGAATTTCGCGTACGTTCGTCGACGACAAAGTTTTTCGACCACAAGATAAAATAACATATAACACATAAAATAAAGAGTTATATTCGTGGAAAGTACATGTAATTCGAAATCAGTATCTCAAGTTGTTCAAGATTGATTGAAGTCAAGAGAACATCAGTATACTTCCATTCGAAGCGTCCGGATCCAGATCCAGATCGAGATCCAGTTATAGATATTTACTGCATTTGTGTAAGCTGAGTTCTTGATTTTTATCATACTTATTAATTACAAAGAGTTTGGCATCAAAGAAACTTGCAAGGGTTATTTGTTCTGTAATTTCAGTGACGTTTTTACCATTTGGGCAGCTTCCGCACCACTTTTAGCTCGGACTAGTCGCTCTGGGAATCAGCTTCTGACGACTAGAAGAGTTGTTGTACAAAGAACGGCTTCATTATCCTCTTCATCATCTGACCGGACAAGGATGGCTGGTAACACAGGCAATCAGGCAGGATATGGATCTACAACTACCACAGAAGGTACTATAGGCTCGGCTTCGTCTGCCTTTGCACCTTATCAAAGAGCGTCGGGTAATGCCACTGATGATGAGGACGAAATGATGCAACCTCCCACAATGACGAATGTCGTCGCTCCCTTACCTACAACGGCGCGCCCAACTGCACGAAGAGGACCTGGATCAGCGAGAGGTTTAAATGGTGACGACACATCAACCCTTTTAGCTCCACAACCGGATCCGGCGGACGACTCGCGGTGCTTTCCACACTTTTTTAATCATTCTAGAAACGCATCCCGATTTGCAGTACCATTGGTCCCTCTTTTAGTTTTTATAGTGGTTGCAATGGCCGTATTTTGGTACTCATCAGGCCTGCCAGATTTAGTGCTGCATCATGGAAATGACCATTCCACGAAGGGTACAGGAGTGGCACCAGCAAACGTAGGCAACAATGTTCGAGTAGTGGGCACGGCACCACCGTTTGAAGCAGTTTCTAGATCGTCGCTCGAATATGCGGCTCCCACGGAGGGATTGTGGAGTATTCTCGATAAGGCATTATTTTCTCCTGAAACCATGTTACTATCGTCTTCCTCAACAATCGAGCCGCAGCTTGCAAAGCCCTTTCCAACAGGGGCGTTCTGGACCAACCTCGTGATGAACATGAAATCAGCAGCTCTCCCATTGTCTGAAGCAGTTGTAGCAGAACCTTATGCATTCAAATGGGGCCCACACGATGGTTTGCAAGCCTCATATCCATCCGTTAGACGAACTACCTCTCCTAAAGTAGTCAAGGATTATTTTTATCCTGATTTGACATTCAGCTGCACTGAAGGTATCACACAACGACAAGTGCTTCAGTACGACACTTTGTCCGTCCACATTAGATTCATTCATATTCCGACATCCGAAGTTCGCAGAAGCAAGACATCCGAATCAGATTCATGGTTTGACACATTTTTAGTTCCAGGTTCGCCATATATTACATTAGAATACCAAAACTTGACACCGATTCTTACTGCTCTTTCAACGTTTACTTCGTTGGAATGCGTAACTGATTCTGCCTCCGACAATGGTCTATGTGAAAAGTTTGTCGACAACGAAACTGGGATGCATGGAATTGAAGGCGTACAATTCACAATTGTGGCCCAGGAAGGATTGAGATGGCTGGTATTTGCCTCTGAACCAATATCTTTGGTGCTGGGTGACGCACGTCGATACCTGCAAGCCGCTTCTCCTTTCACGGGAGTCCTCCGCTTTGCTCATCTACCTAACAATGCTGCTCCCATGGGATCTACAGCTCAGCGTCTGATAACTCATGCACCTGTATATCCTACTTCAGGGCGTTGCGTGACAGAGTATCACATTTCCACTAGCAAGGCGGGAAACTTTAGTAACATTTCAAGCCAGGCTGGAGATCTTGCAGTAGTACGATTCATATTTCAAACCAAGACGTGGAGAGTGGTGGGAAATCGCATGGGTGCAAGGGAGGGATCTGATGAGCTGCTGATGATGGCATTGCCACACCACATGGATGCCATAAATGAAAGTCAGAACACACCGTATTCAGACAATACCATGGTAATTTTGACGTCTACATCTGAAAGTTTTGATGGAACTTATCTTTGTATCAAGGGTGACATGACTGCCATTGTAGGAAACTCGTGGTCCTACATAGAACGGCTAGGAGATCATAGTTTGGATGGCAATCCAGATCGAAAAATTTTGAATCCTTATATGGCAGAGGTGATCAAAGTCAAAGCAGCACAAGATATCACGTATGTGATTCCCACAGCAACCGATATCTATGGGTTTGGCAAAGAAATCGCACGAATGGCACAACTCGTGCATATAACAGACGCTCTCGGAGATGAGACCCGAAAGCTTGCCGCTCTGCAAATTCTGGGAAACAGTCTTGATGCATTTTTCCAGCGCTGTGCAATTACCGACGATCGTCTAATTTACGATTCTGACCTTGGCGGTGTCATTTCGAGTTATGGTCTTAGAGACGCCCAAGCAGACTTTGGAAATGGAAGATATAGTGATCATCACTTTCATTACGGATATATCATTTATGCCGCTGTCATACTGGGTCGTAACAACAGCACATTTATAGCCGTACACCAAGACAAAGTTAATGCCTTAGTGTCTGATATAGTGAATGAAGATCCCGAAAGTTCCTTCTTTCCTGTTTCAAGACATAAATCTTTCTATGGAGGTCATTCTTGGGCGTCGGGATTATTTCCACAAGCAAACGGAAAAAGTCAAGAAAGCTCAAGCGAGGCTATAAACGCTTATTACGCAGCGTCTCTCTGGTGTTCATTAGTACAAGAAACAAAATTGCATAACTTTGCACGCCTTCTTTTGGCAATGGAGATAAGAAGTACAAAGAAATACTGGTACGTGTTGCTTCTAATTTCAAATAGAGAATCTCAACTATACAACTGATGGATTCTTTTTTTTAAAATGATTCTAAGGCACACTGGACCTAAAAGTGAAATTTTCGACCCAATATTTACAGAAAGCTTTATGGTGGGCAATCTTGGTGGCCTCGACGCAACTGCTACAACATGGTTTGGAGACAAGCAAGTATATGTGCATCTAATTAATCTACTCCCGATCACTTCCATAACAGAAACTCTTTTTGACCAGCAATTTGTTGCGGGGCAATACAAGAGCATTATGGACTCTTATTGGGAAACAGAAATGGCTTGGCGAGGATATTTAGTGTGTAACCATGCTATTATTGATCCCGCGGCCGCGTGGATGGAAGCCAAGAAGTTGGTCAGTTATCAACTGGACTCTGGAATTAGCTTGTCGCAAGTTTTATATTTTATTGGGACACGTCCTCCAAACCTCCCACAATATAATGTAACAGCTGAAGATAGTGACTCTTCCTGTTCTGCGAATCCCCAATGTGCAGCATTAAATCTCGTGGGTGATTGCTGTCCTGCAAATAGCGGAGTTTTTCTTGGATGCTGCCGTTGATTTTACCTAAGCGATTATCTATGATTCAAATATCTTTGATCTGCGTGATCGTCAACCATCCATGCATCACCTATCACTCAATTATCATATGCTTATCATAAAGAGTACTGCTTGTAGCCGCTCACTTCACTTTACCATTTGATCAATAATTTTAGAGTATACATTATATCTTCAAATTTTTTGTTGACCATCGTTTATTGTGCAATAGGCCATACAACAGGTAATGAATGAACAAGTTAGTTGACTCAAATGCGTGACTATGAGAGCAATTCATTGCAATTTGCACCTATAAAAGTGAATCCAAAAGGTAACAGCGTGACATGGCACAAATGGAATGAAAAAAGACCACGAGTCTTACAAATCAAACCTCACAAAGAACCACCCAAAATGAAAGTAAAAGTGAGGAATACGAAACATACCTCAACAAACACAAAGAACACAAAGAAGGATATCTAAACAGAGAACCACCTTAACAAACATGAAGAACACGAAGAAGGATATTGAAGCAAAAGAAAAAAACAAACAAACAAAAGGAAACACTCAGACAAAAAAAGAAAGCATGCAACCATGACAACAATTAGCACAGAGCAACAAGCATTCAGAGACAAGTTGATTCCATTTGGTTTGTTGACAAACAACATCAATAGGATCATAAACCAAAGCATTTCAGACACCATGGAGTTGGTGATGATGGATAGTGATACACTATTCACAGATGGCATGATGTAAACTGGTGCATCAGGTGTTACGGCAGGACAAAAAATTAAAATCAAGGCACTTTGGATTTGGTGCAGGCATGAGTAGGAATTGGGCAAATGATCTATTGATGTTGAAACACTCGATGATGCTGTGCAAGCCAATTGGTGTTACAAGGTCACCCACAAGAAGTCAAATAAAGAAGGTCAAGCCAGAGCTGAGAGTGGAAAAGCAATCTCAGAACACCAACCATTTAATGGTAAACATAAGGACAGGCCAAAGTCAAGAAGATTCATGGAAGCATACCAATACAAGGAAAAGAATGCAAACGGGGTCCCACGATCATACATAATCTGCATTGATGGTGACAAACCAGATCCCATTCCCACTGAGAACCAAGATTTCTGGGAGACCCCACTCAATGGGGACCAATTCCATTATGACAATAAAGAGGTATACCAAACCCTACTTGCATGGATAAATGATGGTTTAGCCGCAACATATGCCATGAACCACAAGACCACACTAAACAGTAGAAGCTTGTGGCTTGATTTGGTTAATGCATATGAAGGTGAAGATGCCAAGCAACTAGCTATCTCTGCAGCTCAAAACACAATTGCTACAACCTATTTCACACATGAGAGCATGAACTTCACCTTCACAGACTACTGCAATAAACACATGGCCACAAACAATGACTGCTACTGAGAGGAGTCCCAATGGTTGGAGTATCTCAGGTACGACCATTCATTTAGGGTATCAAGGTATCAGAATTGATGGCAGTGAAGTCAAATGTCATCATGAACCCTACCACAAGAGATGACCTTCAAAAAGCCACAATACTTTTCAAAGATATAGCATCAGCACTACTCCCATCATTCATGAATACAACTATGGGAACTCAAAGCAAAAAACCACAACAGCGAAACTTATCCAAACTCACAAAAATGGGGAATGACTTGAGGATGGGAAACAGGGGACAAGGGTGAGGTAGAGAGATATACAGAGGGTGGGGCCAAGAGCACTGTGGATCAGGTCGCCCATACCATGGTGCTAGGAACATTAGCTCTAACAGGTATGAAGCCCAAACAGGGAGAAATGGTGGTGGAAGAGGTTGCAATGGATAACCAAACAATAGTTACAACCATAGGCAGAATAGACATGAAGGAGATGGGCTATACATCAATCAACATGCCCTCAATGCAATGCCAGATAGTTGACACAGGGCAATGCTCATGAGAGGTAGAGATGCAATGAGACAAGACAATGCAAGTAGAGAAATTGATGCAATCAACATTGAACATTAAACAACTTGTTTCCCACCACAAGGGATCATTCAACCACCACCACTACCCACACATAGTTTCTCAAACAACACCCTACAAACAGGACAATCCCCAAACCCAACAACCAATGCAAAGAAGGGCCAATGGTTTGGTGCTGTATTGCAAGCAAACAGAAGAATATCATCTGGGACAACAACCATGATAGAAGAACACTTGGACTATAAGATGAGAGGCAGGTGTGAGGTAGATACCAGAGCAGATACTATGTGCTCAGGTGCAACATTCAGATTGCTAGAGACATCTGTGCAACTGTGGGATGTGACAGGATTCCACCTGGATTTACAATTCATTAGACACATACAAGTTGTAACTACAGTGACAGCTTATGATTATAGTGATGGGGCAACATACATCCTGGTATTTGCGCAAAGCCTGTTCTTCAGTAGGAAACTCGAGAACTTGCTGATGAATCCAAACCAACTCCAAGAGAATGGGTTGGTGGTACATACATGCACAAATCAATATGATAGAAACTGCATGGTGGTTTTGTGCCCCAACATAACATAACAATACACTTAGCCATGTATGGGGTTATATCATACATACCTTATAGACTGCCAACAGATAAGGAGCTAGAAGAATGTAGACATCTGAAAATAACAGAAGATAAAGAATGGGACCCTTACAACAAGTCTTTTGAATAAAGAGAAGAATCAATGAAATCAAACTGCAACCCAATGTGGAAAACCCCATCTCTGTGTCACCATTAGTAGTTGCAGTAAACTTCAAAGAGCATAGAAGCCATATGTCACCAGAAGCATTAGGGACTTTGTGGGGCATAAGCATCAACCTTGCTGAAAATATATCATCAACAACAACACAGAAGGGAGTCAGTACCCTCACTGGGCCCATGGTGAGAAGATTCAGAACAAGACAAGCTCATCTAAGGTATAATTACCTTGAGACAATGGTTTACTCTGACACGATGTTCTCAGACAAGAAAAGTGTGCATGGGACGACATGTGCCCAAGTATTTGTAACAACAGAAGGTTTTGCAATAGTATATCCAATGAAGAATAAAGGTGAAGCATATGATGCATTGAATAATTTCTGTGCGACAGTTGGACTACCCCTCACAATCATAACTGACAATGCAAAGGAAGAATATGGGGTAATTGGGACATGGTGAGAAAAAATATCTACTACAACAACAGACAACAGAACCACATTCACCCTGGCAAAATAAGGCAGAGCTTGAAATAAGGGAACTGAAAATACACTTCAGGCATATTATGAATACAAACAGATGCCCAGAATGACTATGGGACTATGGGATGAAACATGTAGCAGAATTACAACAAATGATACCTAGGGGACAATAAAATGACACAACCCCAACAGAATTGGTTACCGGAATCACCCTGGATATCTCTCACCTTACTCATGGATAAAATATTGGGAACCTACCGGATTTCCAGCAGATGGAGAAAAATTAGGTAAATGGTTAGGTGTGGCTCATGAAATCGGACAAGCAATGACATATTATGTGTTGAAACAAAATGGGCAGATTGTAGCAGGCAATGAAGAAATGAATGACAGCCAAGAAAAAAAGGACCAGGAACAATTTATTGGCCTAATGGATGAAATATTAGCCCCATTTGATAATCACCTCCTTTCATCACCGCATGTGTTCACAACAGACAAAGATGGATGCAATGAAATAGAAGATATGGTAGAGCCATTGATGACAACACCAAATGAGATGGAAACCATGGACAGGCAAAACAAAGAGGTGCAAGGAAGCCTGATCAGGCCCAGATACTTTAATAGGTGTAGAAGTTTATCTCATGGGGACAGAAATGAGATAGCTAAGGTCATCAAATGGAAGAGAGACAATGATGGGAACTTCATAGGATGGAAACAAAACAATCCAGCACTAGACAGTTGCATATTCATAGTCAAATTTCCAGATTGGGACCAACATGACATTGGATATAACATTCTTGCTGAATCATTATATTCAGAGATGGACTCAGAGGGCAAGCAGTTCAGATTGTTCTAATCATAGAAGAAGTATGGGGGCAAAAGAAAAGGATGACCAATGGAGGGTATCAAAAGGTAAACGACACAAGAAACAGACCCTAACAGGTTGTGAACTGGAAGTTGAATGGGCAGACTCCACCACCTCATTGCCCTTACGGGAATTAAAAGAGATGAATCATCGATGAGCCAGCATTTGATTGGTGGGCCCAACTTACATTTAAGAAGAAGAACAGATTAATAAAAGCATCAAAAAATTGATTGGTAGGGTCAAGATTCAAATTTGGAATTAAAATACCCAACACAGTACAAGAAGCTTTAGTACTTGACAAGACAAAAGGTAAAATACTATGGTTACAGGCAATAAATAAGGAGATGGCAAATGTGAGAATTGCATTTAAGATTGTGGAGCCAAATGACACTGTACCTATCAGGTACACAAAAGTACCCCTGAGAATGATATTTGATTTGAAACTTGACTTCACGCACAAGGCAAGACTAGTGACAGGAGGCCATATGACAAACACACCAACTGAACTGACCTACTCATCAGTAGTATCAAGAGACAGTATTCACATTTGTTTCCTTATCGCTACACTAAACAACTTGGATATTCAAATGACTGACATAGGCAATGCCTACCTGAATGCAACAACCAAAGATAAATGTTATGCAATAGCAGGGAAAGAATTTGGAGAGGATGAATGAAAAGCAGTATTGATTGTAAGAGCCCTATACAGACTCAAGAGCAGTGGAGCAGCATGGCATGCACATTTGGCAAGCAGCATCTTAGATGTGGGATTCAGTTCCTCTTTAGCAGATCCAGATGTGTGGTTGAGAGCAGCCAACCACATGGATGGTAGGACTTACTATGAATATCTCCTAGTATTTGTGGATGATATAGTCATCATTAGTGAAAGAGATACTACAACAGATGAAGGAGTCATATGGATACTTGCTAAAGGACATTGGAGAACCAATAAGTTATTTAGGAGCTGATGTAGGATGGCAACAGGGGTCATAAGGCGACATATGGTTCCTCTCACACAACACATATGTGAACAAAGCTATAACGTCAGTAGAAGGAAGATTTGGATCTCTCAAGACCATGTTTGGGCAAAGCACGTGCAATACACTGCACCCACTACATTTCACCCTGAATTAGATAACACTGCATTCCTGGGGATGGATGAAACCCAACTATATCAAAGCTACATTGGTATATTAGGTGGGCAATTGAGCTGGGACAAATAGACATAACCCATGTTACAGCCACACTGGCTAAGTTCATGAGTAACCCATGCAAAGGACACCTAATAGCAGTTATAAGAGTATTAGCATACCTGAAGAAACAGACGACTTAATCATTGACAGTGACAACACAAACAATGGGTATAGAGATAATATATCTCAGCAACACTGGTCACAGTTCTATGAGGATATAGAGGAAACAACACCTGCCAATGCACCACCACCCAGGGGTCAGGCAGTAAAAATCAATATGTTTTGTGATGCAGCACATGCCACAGACCTCATTACAAGGAGATCAACCACAGGCATAATATTCTTCCTATTTAACACACCAATCATATGGTATGCCAAATGACAAAACACTATTGAAATTAGTACATTGGATCAGAATTTGTTGCGCTGAAAATCGCATCTGAGTTGAATGATGCATTATGTTACAAACTAAGGATGTTTGGCATACCAATCACAGAACCAACAAAGACCTATTGTGATAACGAAAGCGTGGTAAAAAATGCTACAATTGTGACTTCAACACTGGCCAAAAAGCATAACTCCATTGCATATCATAAAGTCAGGGAATGCATGGCACAAAAATCAATTGAAATACATTTAATTTGGAGCAAAGGAAATATAGCCGATTTCCTCACTAAATTTCTACTCACGCACAGCACGACATGTGTTTCAATGCCACTATTTGGTGTCAAAGGCCACAACATGACTCATATTCGGCCCCTCAGGGGACTGTTCAAAATAGGCCATACAACAGGTAATGAATGAACAAGGTAGGCCGCGAGACACGGGACTCGGACAGTAATTTGGACAGTTCAACGGCTGATGATGTAGACCGGAACCAGCAGAGCTAGTAATTGTGGTGGAGTGATCGTAAACTGAGAGGATCATTGTTAAACGTTATAATTTAGGTTATCTGTCCGATTTTCGTCTTAGACAGTGCTTATGAGATAATCGAATCATTTATGATATTAGTTGGGAACTTCATATACATTCGCATGAACTCACTACATCATGCTACTTGATTGTGTTGAAGGCTAGCATTGTTGTGAAAAGCCCATGACAATTATTGAGCGAAGTAATTGTCAATGAGAATTTAATTGATTGAACCAATCAAAAATTTAGTATGTCTAAACAATTCTGCGAGACACTCAGATTACGCTATCATTTTATTTCATGCAGATTATTGCGGTCTCTATTTTATCGTAAGAAGGCGTCTCGATATTCTTTGAGACTCACAATTCAGCAATCTACTACATAAATTTGGATGTCATTGGACATTTCATTTATCGTGAAAATCTCACCTAAAATATCATAATTGACATTTTTTCAAAAACCAAAAGCTCTTCAGTGAAAATTTCCAAGAATAAGATTCTTTAAGAGTTGAAAGCATACAATTTGAGACTATTTCAGGAACAACAATGATTGATACCACTGAAGTTGTGGTGGTAAATGAGTGTATTCAGGTTTTTAACCCCACAAGCTCCATCAATTTGCAAGCAAACCTTGGTACATGGAAGAAAACAGAAAGAAATTGTCAGAAGACAAATTGATTGAACTATTTGAAAAAGCAACCAAGAATTGCTTTGCAAGATTTGATTTCATGTTAATAGAATTGGCTGACGAACACAAATTGTATGACACCTACAATGTTGGAATCATGGTGGCAAATGCTAAGGCTGCTATGATAAGGTATGACATGAATGATGTCTTTATGCTGATTGCAAGACTGTAACAGGTTCTAAGGATCTATTTACTGATTACTTGAACTTATCTGAAGATCAGGTAGCAGCAAGCAATATATTGGAATGCTGTTCAAACCAATCGTCAAAACCTAAAACTCACCTTTGAGTTCATGTTGAATCATATTGCTCGCCTTTTGGAAAAGTGTTTGGAGACTTATGATACCTACTCTCCTGAAAAGCAAGATGGGACCCTATTGTTGTTCATGATAATGATGAAAAAGTTGCTTAGTGATACTGAAGCAGCAGTTTTATTTCTACAAACAAATTTAGAGAAGATTAAATTAGCAGACTATGAAGTAGAGTATGTGAGCAGAGCTGTAGCTTAATTACAGGAGCTGATAAAGGTTTGGATGTAGTACACAAAGTACCTGATGAACTCTCTAAACAAATTATTGGAATATTCCAAACATCTTCTCTCAAGGCTTTCAATACTAAACTTGAGCATCTTCAGAGAAAATGAATGGGAAAGCTTCTTGTCCATCTGTTTCAGCAATTTTGAGACTTGATGAAAAGAGTTATCTGGAAGTAAAA
>Ga0075156_10001558_pt1 | contig 12524 bp, 10 predicted proteins | sample JI81AbrownDNA_FD_70966 | JGI IMG/M metagenome (GOLD analysis project Ga0075156, IMG submission 70966) | Wastewater effluent complex algal communities from Wisconsin, to seasonally profile nutrient transformation and Carbon sequestration -... | ecosystem: Engineered > WWTP > Effluent > Algae...
GGCTTCTTTTTCCAGGTTCCAATCGGCAGGTGTTTCTACCACTTGTTTAATGGGTAAACCAAAATGTTTGGCAAAACTAAAATCACGGGTATCATGCGCAGGAACGGCCATTACAGCACCTGTTCCATATCCTGCCAATACATAATCACCAATCCAAACCGGAATTTTTTCTTTCGTGAAAGGATGTATGGCGTATGCACCGGTAAATTCGCCTGAAACATTTTTTACATCGGCTTGGCGCTCGCGTTCACTACGGTTTTTTGCATAGGTAACGTAAGCATTTACTTTATCTTTTTGTTCGGCCGTAGTAATTTGATTTACCAAATCATGTTCAGGCGCTAGAGTTAAGTAGCTAACGCCAAAAAGTGTATCAGGTCTTGTAGTAAAAACTTCAATTTCTCGCGTCTCGTGTACCGCGTCTTGCTTCTCTAATGGAAATTTAATACTACACCCTTGACTTCTCCCAATCCAATTCCTTTGTGCTTCTTTTAAACTCTCGCTCCAGTCAATATCGTTCAAGCCATCTAACAGGCGTTGGGCATACGCAGTTATACGCATACTCCATTGTTTCATTAATTTGCGTTCAACCGGATGACCACCTCGTTCGCTCACACCATCTTTTACTTCATCGTTGGCCAACACGGTTCCCATGGCAGGGCACCAATTCACATAAGCTTCGCCCAAATAGGCTAAACGAAAATTCATCAATACATCGCTGCGTTTTTTGGTGTCAAATGTTTTCCATTCACTGGCAGTAAATGCGGCAAGATCTTTTTCAATATCGCCCGTTAGAATATCGTGCTCGTTTCCTTTGAATCCTTCTTTTTCAAAAATGGCAATTAGGGTTTCTAAATTTTCGGCTTTGTTATTGCGTGGATTATACCAGCTATTGAATAATTGAATAAAAATCCATTGGGTCCATTTATAATAATTCGGATCTGATGTACGCACTTCACGGTCCCAGTCAAAAGAGAATCCTATTTTATCCAGTTGTTCTCTATAGCGTGCAATATTTTCTTTGGTGGTTTTATCGGGATGTTGTCCGGTTTGAATGGCATACTGTTCAGCAGGCAATCCAAACGAATCGTAGCCCATTGGGTGCAATACATTAAAACCTTTGTGGCGTTTGTAACGTGAAACAATATCGCTGGCAATGTATCCAAGCGGATGTCCAACATGCAGCCCTGCTCCCGAAGGGTAGGGAAACATATCTAAAATATAATATTTAGGTTTTGTAGAATTGTCTTCGGCACGAAATGGTTTTTCTTTTGCCCATTTTTTTTGCCATTCGTTTTCTATTCTTCTGTGATCGTATTCCATGGGGTAAAATTAGCATTTATAGCTGCAAATTGAATAGATTACACAGATTTTTGGCAGGAAAACAGAAGATTTAGATACAAATATTTGATTTTCTCGTGTATCGCGTATCAAAGAAGATTTTTAATTTTCTCTAAATCCTCGGGCGTGTCAATCCCATACGTTTCGTGTTCGGTAACGTCCATATGAATGGAGAAACCATTTTCTAACCATCGCAATTGTTCCAATGATTCGGATATTTCCAATTTACTTTGTGGCAATTGAGCAATTTCCTGCAATACGCTGGCTTTATAGCCATATATACCCACATGCAAATAATATTCGCTATGGGCTAACCAATTTTCTTTTTCTTCCTGTCGGTTAAATGGAATAGGATTACGACTAAAATACAGGGCTTTTTTGTGTTTATCAAAAACTACTTTCACTTTTGACGGATCAAACACATCCTCAGGCAAGGTTATTTTACGGGCTAAGCTGGCAATTTGAGTTGCCGGGTTTTGTAAGACAGCAATGAGTTGTTCAATTTGGTGCGGATGAATAAAGGGTTCATCACCCTGAATATTGATTACTGAATCAAAATCGGCATAAACTTCCTGCAAGGCTTCGGCACAACGGTCGGTGCCGCTCTTGTGTTCCGGCATTGTCATGACAACTTCGGCTCCAAAACGCCTTACTTCGTGTTCAATTTTTGTATTATCGGTTGCAATTAAAATTTGATGAATCCCTTTGGCTTTTTGCACTTGTTCGTAAACGCGGTGAATCATGGTTTTTCCACCAATATCCACCAATGGTTTTCCCGGAAAGCGGGTACTTGCAAAGCGAGCTGGTATGATGGCAAGGACTTTCAAATTTTAATGTTCGCGGTTTAAGAGATAGGTTGCTAAATCAAGCAAAGGTTTCTTTTTGTCCATAGGTAAATTAACTTTATCCAGGTGTTCTAAGGCAAGGGTTTGAAACTTCTCAACTTCTTTTTGGGTGAGTTCTTTTACTTTGTATTTTTCAAATAAAGCAATGGTTTGTTCCACTTTATCGCTTGCATCGCCATGCAATAATTTATCTAACCTGCGTTGATCTTCAACGTTGGCAATTTGATGGCATTCAATTACCAAAAATGTTTTTTTACCTGCAATAATATCGCCACCGGGTTGTTTGCCGGTTTTGCCGGGCTCACCAAATGCATCCAATAAATCATCGCGTAATTGAAAAGCAATACCAATGTTTTTTCCGAATTCATACAAGTGATCGGCATCCTCAGCATTGGCGTTGGCAGTTATGGCGCCCATTTTTAGCGCGCATCCCAACAATACCGATGTTTTAAGCGAGATCATGTTTTCATATTCTTTTACTGTAACATTTACCCTTGATTCAAAGTCCATGTCCAATTGTTGACCCTCGCAAACTTCGGTCGCAGTTTTGGTATAAATATCCAATAGTTTTTTGAGTTGATCACCTTGGTAATGATCGGCCAATAATTTATAGGTATGCACCAACATCACATCGCCCGAGAGTATTCCAATGGTTTCGTTCCATTTGGTGTGTACGGTTGGCTGACCTCTGCGCAAGGGAGCTTTGTCCATAATATCATCGTGTATCAATGAAAAATTATGGAATAATTCAACACACAAAGCAGCAGGTATGGAGTGCTTGTGGTCAACATCATACAGCGTATGTGCTATAAGCGTTAGTGCGGGTCGTATGCGTTTGCCACCAAGTGACAAAATGTATTTGCACGGATCGTAAAGGTTAACGGGTTTTTGTGGAAATGGAACTTTTGCTAATTCAGTTTCAATTTCTGTAAGGTAGTGTGAAAGAAAATCCATGTTTATTTAATAAGGCTAAGTAAATAATTTCCGTAGCCACTTTTTGTTAAAGGTTGTGCAATTTTTTCCAACTGTTCGGCATTGATAAAACCTTTATTGAAGGCAATTTCTTCAATGCAACCAATTTTTAAACCTTGACGTTCTTCAATTACCTGCACGTATTGTGCAGCTTGCATGAGTGAGGTGAATGTTCCGGTATCAAGCCAGGCAGTTCCACGGTCAAGAATGGAAACGCTTAATTTTCCCTGACGCAAATACTCTTTGTTTACATCGGTAATTTCATATTCGCCACGGGCACTTGGTTTCAAATTTTTGGCAATATCAATTACAGAGTTGTCATAAAAATACAAACCCGGTACAGCGTAATTTGATTTGGGTTGTTTGGGTTTTTCTTCAATAGAAATGGCGTTCATTGATTTATCAAATTCAACAACGCCATATCGCTCAGGATCGCTTACATGATACGCAAATACAATTCCACCATTGATATTGTTGGCTGCATCAACCAGGGTTTTATCCATGCCCGAGCCATAAAATATATTATCACCCAGGACCAATGCAGCATTTTCTTTACCAATAAAATCGGCACCAATAACAAATGCTTGTGCAAGTCCGTTTGGAACTTCCTGTACAGCGTAAGAAAAATTACAACCTATTTGGTGACCATTGCCCAATAGTTTTTCAAACATGGGAAGGTCGTGTGGTGTACTAATGATCAATACATCTCTAATGCCTGCTGTTAACAGGGTTGAAAGTGGGTAATAGATCATTGGTTTATCGTACACCGGCATAAGTTGTTTACTAATGGCAAGTGTTAAAGGGTGCAGGCGGGTTCCGGATCCTCCGGCCAAAATAATACCTTTCATAAAATAATTATTCGTTTAAATCGGTATTGGAAAAATCGGGTTTGCGTTCAATCTCCAACTCCGAAAGATCAATGTCTTCTTCTTCATCGTAAATGCTCAGGAATGGCTCCTGAAATGCTTTTACAGCAATATACCGATCAAGTGATAGTAACAACGCAGGAAGTATAATAAGATTACAAAACATCGCAATTAGGAGGGAAAGAGATACCAATACGCCTAAGGCAACAGTTGCACCAAAACTGGAGAAACAAAACATGCTGAAGCCTAATAACAATACAATACTGGTATAAACCTGACTCAGGAATGTTTCGCGTAAGGATACAATCACACATTGTTTAATGTTGAAATGTTGCAATTTTAGTTCTTGGCGATATTTTGCCAGGAAGTGAATACTGTTATCAACTGAAATACCATACGCCAAACTAAATACTAATATGGTTGATGGTTTTAACGGAAGATCTAAAATTCCCATTAAACCGGCCACCATGATTTGCGGAATAATGTTTGGTACCAATGAAATAATGATCATGCGTGCTGATGTAAACAAGAAGAACATTAGTGCCGAGATGGTTAGAATGGCAAAGATCAAACTTTGGATCATATCATCAATCATGTAGTTTGTTCCTTTGGCAAACAAGGTACTTGTTCCTGTGATTTGTGCTTCGTATGAACTTAATTTATACGCGCGTTGTAATTTATCTTCGAAACCTTTTTTAACAATTTCGGCATTCATGACTTCGGCATCTTCGTCAAGCGCATAAAGTTTTACGGTGTCTTTTCCGGCTATTTGTTCAATAAGGGTATTGCGCAAACGGTTATTCTCATCCAGAATACTGTTTACAGCAGCAATTTTTTGTTCCTTGTTATACTGGTTTTTTCGAATTTTGTTAATGATATAAAACGTACGTGCCTTATCAGGATTTAAGATGGAATCAATTACGGGCATTAAGGTGTTTTGTTTTTGTACAATTTCAACCGAGCCGATATCGGCCATTTGCGCAGTAATACGGGTTAATGTTTCAGTACTGTCAACAAAACTTTTTAAATTATCTTTTTTATCTTTTAGCTTATCGCGGTAAGCCAACATTTTTCTTTTTTCATCGGCCGTCATGAAATCATATTTCTCAACGGCACCATTGTTCATGGCCTGATTCAATAATTTAACTGCATCAACAATGGAAATGGATTTCGAATAAATAGGATCTTTCTTAAGAAATTGTTGAATAGAATCAATTTTATGCAAGGTTTTATCCTTGGTGATTTGACCTTTTTCCTTCACGTTGATCACGATCTCTATAGGCATAATACCGCCAAATTCTTTCTCAAAAAACTTTAAGTCGCTTACTACCTGAGAATCGGCAGGAAGGTCACTTGAAATATTTCCGGTGGTGCGGATATAAAAGATTCCAAAAAAGCTTCCAACGGTAATAAGAATGGTTACTATATAAATAGCTTTTCGTTTGTATAGGATTAAGTTGGTAAGACGTTTAATGATATTGCCCGACCAATTTTTTTCCAGATGCTTGGTTGCCTTGACCGATGGGGCAGGCATAAACGTAAATAAAATAGGAATGAATGAGAGGGAAATAAAGAACATGGCCATTACATTGAAGGATGTAACAATACCAAATTCCATTAATTTTTCGTTTCCGGTAAACAAGAATGTTAAAAAGCCCAACGCAGTATTGGCATTTGTTATGAATGTAGCAGCACCAAGTTTATAAATAACCATGGTGAGGGCTTTCATTTTATTTTTTGAGCGTAAATATTCCTGGTGATATTTATTGATCAGGTAAATGCAATTGGGAATAGCAATAATGATCATTAAGGGAGGAATCAAACTCATCAATGCCGTTACTTTAAAGTGCAGCATGCCTATTGTTCCAAACGACCAAATTAATCCCATAACAATTGTTAGCATGCATATGAGGAGTACTTTGAAGGAGCGGAAGAAAATATAAAGAATGATAGCCGATGCAATAATGGATAAAATAACAAACAGCACCAATTCACCCCTTAAACTTCGGAATAAGGTATCGCGCACCAAGGGTAAACCTGAGTATCTAAAGTCATTAAAAAATGGTCTGTATTTTTCTGTTGCTGTTACAATATCGGGAATAAGACTACCACGTTCCTGTGAATTGAATCGTTCATTGTTAATGAAAACCATCATGAGCGATGTTCCAACCGTATCATTGAACATAATGCCTTCATAAAATGGCAATGCCCGCGTGAATTTTTTTAGCGAATCAAGTTGAGCTTGTGTTTGTGGTAGTTTAGTGAAAGTTTTCTTAAGCACAAACGTATTGAGCGATGTATCACGCGTCAGGTAATACATATCGGCTTCTGAAAAAACCGAATCAACACCGGTAAGTTTTTTTAATTCATTACCCAAGTCATACCAGGCCTTGAATTTTTTAGGTGAATAAAGATCTTTATCTTTTATTCCAACAACCACAAACATTCCTTCGTTACCAAAGGACTCACGCATTTTTTTAAATACAATTTGGTTGGTATCGCTGGGCGGAAGCATGTCCGCAATTTCGCGGTTGAGAATAATTTTGGATGTGTAAAATCCAAACATACCGGTTAAGCCCACTAAAATGAGTAAAATAAACCAGCGTTTACGAATGATGATGCGAGCTAAAATATTCCACATAGGCCAAGCCTCTTAATTAAAATTACTAAACTTTTGGTATGCTAAATACAATAAGCGTTAAAGGCATGCAATTAATCCTCCAAAAACAGGTCATTATCACTGTTTTCAAGGCTTTTAAGGTATCCGTAATCGATCTCTTTTTTTGGTGCATTGGCCGCTAAAACCGCTAATTCATCGCAACGTTCGTTTTCGGGGTGGCCGGCATGGCCTTTGATCCATTTGAATTTGACCTGGTGTTGCTTGGCAATTTCAATAAATCGTTTCCACAAATCAACATTTTTGACTTTTTTAAATCCACGGGCTTGCCAACCTTTGATCCATCCTTTTTCGGTTGCATCAACCACATATTTTGAATCTGAAAATACCGTTACGGGAGTACCCGGTTTTTTCAATTGTTCCAAACCAACAATTACGGCAAGCAATTCCATGCGGTTATTGGTAGTTAATTCAAATCCTTGTGAAAGTTCCTTATAATGTTTACCCGAACGCAAAATTAAACCGTATCCACCGGGACCGGGATTTCCTTGTGCAGCACCATCTGTAAACAATTCAATCAATTTACGTTAAATAATGCGGTGATATTGGTAGAAAATAATTTTACGGCCATTGCTAATAATACAATTCCAAATACTTTTCGCAACACGGCAATACCACCAACACCCAGCAATTTTTCAAGGTATCCAACGGATTTAAGCACAGCGTAAATTAAAATTGAGTTCAATACAATGGCAACTATGATATTGATATTTTCAAATTCGGCACGAATGGATAAAATGGTGGTCATGGTTCCTGCACCGGCAATTAGTGGAAATGCCAAAGGAACAATGTAAGCGGTTTTGGATAAACCTTCATCGCGAAAAAGTTTGATGCCAAGAATCATTTCTAGCGACATGAAGAACAAAACAAATGAACCGGCTACAGCAAATTCGGCAAAATTAATGCCTATGACATGTAAAATTCCTTCGCCTAAAAACAAAACACCAATCATGATTCCCAATGAAACCATGGTAGCCCTGAACGGATAAATGGATCCGCCTGCTTTGTTGCGAATTTCAATAATCATGGGTACCGAACCAATGATATCAATGACGGCCAACAAGATCATGGTGGCTTTTCCTATTTCGGTGAAATTAAAATTCATAGTATTGGTTTGTGTAAAATTACGCTTTCTACAATCACCGGCAACCATTCAATTTCCAAAGCCCTGACCTTATTTTCAACATCTAAATAGGTCTCGTTTGGCAATAATGACGTTTTACGTTGCGCAATTATTTTGCCTTTATCGTATTCTTCGTTTACAAAATGGATGGTTATACCTGATTCGGTTTCTTTATTTTCAGCCACAGCTTTGTGAACAGCGGTTCCATACATGCCTTTACCACCGTATTTAGGCAATAGCGATGGGTGAACATTGATGATCTTTTCCTGAAATTGCTGAATCAACGTTGCTGGAATCATTTTAAGATAACCTGCCAATACAATGTAATCAATACCAAATTCACGTAATTTTTTAGCAATGGCATTACCATCACCAACCATGTCTTTGGATAAAATTAACGTGTTAATTGTGTTTTTTTTTGCTTTTTCAATGGCTCCGCAGTGCTCATTGTTTGAAACCACTAAGACTAACGCAATGGACGTATGCTTTTTAAAATAGTTTATCAGATTTTCAACATTGGAACCTGTACCCGAAGCAAAAACAGCAATCTTCTTCATTTTTATTCGTTCACGGCTTTTGATCGGCCTTTTTTGGTGTGAAAAATATCAACAGCTGCTACTAAACCTGCAATAGCCCAAACAGGAACGGCAGCTTTATCGGTGTCCAAATAATTGTTTAAAAATCCATGCATAAAATAGGTTGATAATCCTAACAAAGCTGAAATATAAAGTCGCCTGAAATTTTTGTCCTCTATATAATGGTAATTTCTAAATCCGCAATAAAATATAATAATCACAACTAAGCAAAATAATATTAAGCCGGGGAATCCTGTTTCGGCCAAGGGACCAAGGTATTCACTATGTGCGTTTCCCCCATCACCGTTATACGTTGAAATAATGGTTAAATTTTCGGCACGTTGAAATGGAGCATAAAAAAACTGGTAGGTTCCGGGACCCCAGCCGGTGAGTGGTTTTTTATTGTACATGGTCATGGCACAATCCCATCTATTCAAACGTTCAACGTTGGATGCATCGGTACTGATGTTTGACATGGATGATAAGTGTTCACCAAAGTCGGCTGATGAATCGGTTTCATTTTTTTCGAGGCTGCGAATAATATTATCATAGGAAACAATGAAAAAGAAGGCAGCGCCAAAACCAAGGATGACTAAAGTACTGAAACGAATGCGGAAATAAATTACCCCCCAAATTCCCAAAGCACCAACTAAACTTAACCAAGCTGCGCGTGTGTAACTAAATACAAGTGCAGCAACAAATAAAACAATTACACCATACAAGAGCGAGTGCATGAAATCTTTGTTTTTTTGTGAAACAAGCATCCCTATTATTATGGGAAATATTAAAGCAAGTATGGCTCCGTATGAAGTATGGTCTTTGAAAAAAGGCGACATAACCCAGTGTGCTGGTTTTTCTTCAAACGAATACCCAGCGTGGTTTACCAAGGTATAAAACGCAACAATGCTCATGGAACCTATGAGTAAAGCAAAAAATGTGCGCGAATATTGGATGTCTTTAAATGTTTGGGTTGAGAATATAAATACAGGAAAGAATAACCAGCAATGGGCAATCAAGTATTTAAATGAAACCAATGGATCCATGCTAACCAAGGCGGTAAGGAATAGCCAACTTAAATAAGCACAATAAGCCAAAAAAATGGGATGCGAAAATATGCGTGCTTCAAAAATAGGATTTACCATATGGGTAAAAAAGTAAATAACCATTAAGGCAATCAATATGGGTTCGGTTGGAATGAATAAGGCCAGTGGTGATGCAAAAAATTCATCGGTGTTTACCGATAGCGGAACAAAAAATGCAACAATGAAAAAAGCCCAGCGTGGTTGATAAAAAATAGAATACAAAATAAATAAGATCATGGGTATACTTAAGAAAATATACAATTCCTTGATCAGGGCAAAAAACATCAGGAGGATAAATCCTCCTGATAATGCCAATAGCCTGTTATTTAATTTGAGTGTCAAAATTCAATTAAGCCTGTTCTTTCAGTTGTTTTATTTTTTGTAAAATAACCAAAAGAGTTAAGAGTAAAAACACAGCCGATACGGTTGATACAACAACAATCAGCCATCTTACAGGATAGGCTTTTTTATCCGGTGGTGATGCGTAATCCGAAACATACTTATGACTCATGGTTGAATTCATGTCTGATTTCAATTGATCTAAATTGCTTTTTAAGGCTTCAACACGCTTAACTAAAAATGGAAGTTTTGTATAAAAAATCAAATAGATACTGCGGAATTTGCGGTTAGCATCCATTACCTGTTTGGTGTCTTCTGCAAATTTTCCACCTTTTTGCAAGGCTTGGGTTTCACGATCCAACATGGCCGACCAAGGTTCTTCATCGCCCACAACACCCATGTTTTCATAATAAGCCATGGTGTCTTTTACTTCTTCTTCTTCCTTCAATAAAGCTAAATACTCACGTTCAAGGGATTGGTAGTTTTGTTTTTGACCTTCGGCAATCATGCCATTCATGATTACATCAAATGTTTTGCCTAAATCATTGGCAATCAACGCTGCTGTGTCAGGGTTTTGATCCCAAACAATGATATTTACCGATCCGTAACGGGTACGTTCAAATTGAATGTGCTCACGGGTAGCCGCTGCCATTTGATCATTTTTGGTTGAACTTTTAACGTCAATGTTATAATGTTTGAACAAATTGTATTTGTTGATCATGGCATTCATCAAAGCACTGGAGTTCAAAATAGCCAACATACGTTCGCCTTCTTCTTCTTCACCAAATAATTCTACACCATGTGCCGGAATACCTCTTTCCACCATTGATAAACTCGTGGTTTTAGAAGGAAACATAGTGCAAGCAGCTTTGTATTTTATGGGAATCATGAATGAACCTATAGAAGAAGCAATTACTGCAAGAATACCTACAACGATAAATAGCTTACGATTTTTCCAAATTAAGAGTAAAAGGGGTTCGGCACTAATAGTTTTATTTTCCATCAAATGATTTTAAAAAGGTGGGCAAATGTAATTAAACTCAAGCATTTTAATAATATTGCATAATTAATTCTTTTTCCTTGCGAATAGCAGTAAATACACGATTCTTGTTGAAGGACAAAATGGAGGGCTTTGGATGGTTTACCAATGAAGTGTTCAAACGCATTGCTACTCAGCACCCTGAACATGAATTTATCTTTATTTTCGATAGGCCTTATGATCCTGCCTTTATTTTTGCTCCAAATGTAACGGCTGTAAAAGTTGGTCCAAAAGCCAGACATCCATGGCTATTTTACTTCTGGTATGAATTATCAATACCCCGAATGTTACGCAAATACAAAGCCGATTTGTTTATTAGTCCCGATGGATATTTGAGCTTAAAAGCTACTATTCCACAAATAGGCGTAATGCATGACCTCAATTTTGAACATTATCCCAACGATTTAAAACCGCACATCACACGCTATTATAAAAAATACTTTCCTCTTTTTGCTAAAAAAGCTTCGCAACTCATTACGGTTTCTGAATTCTCCAAAAGCGATATTGTAAAACAATACGGAATTAAACCGGAAAAAATTACTGTAGCACATAATGGAGTAGATGATGCCTTTAAAAAAGTGAATGATTCGTTAATTCAAAATTTTAAAACGAAATTTAATCTGAACAATCAATTTTTTTTAGCTGTGGGTTCCATTCATGGGCGGAAAAACATTGTTCGTTTATTGGAAGCGTTTGAAATGCTTAAAACAAAAACAAGTACAGAGGTACAATTGGTTTTGGTTGGGAGTAAGTATAATTGGACCGACAGGATGAAATCCACACTCGAAAACATGAAGCATAAAAGTGATGTTGTTTTTACCGGTCACTTGTCTAAAGAAGAATTGATTGAAGCCTATTCGGCAGCAACAGCCCTTGTTTTTCCCAGTTACTTTGAAGGATTTGGTATTCCGTTGATCGAAGCTATGAAATGTGAATGCCCCATTATTTGTGCCAATACCACCTCGTTTCCTGAAGTGGCAGGCAATGCAGCCATTTATTTTGATCCGTTCAACATCCAGGACATTGCCCAAAAAATGCAGGAGCTTTTACAAAATAGTGAATTGAGAAATGAATTAATACAAAAAGGAATTCAACGAAGTAATTTGTTTGATTGGGATAAAACGGCAGAAATTGTTTGGAACGTAATTGAAAACACCTATGCTCAAAGCGTATCTGAATAAAAACACCATTGAAGCAGGTTGTGATGAAGCAGGGCGCGGATGTTTAGCCGGACCCGTAGTTGCAGCAGCCGTAATTTTACCACTAAACTATCGCAACAAATGGCTGGATGATTCTAAAAAACTCAAAGAAAGTGATCGCGATGAATTACGAATCGAAATTGAAAAAAATGCCCTGACCTACGCTGTTGGATTTTATACGAATGAACAAATTGATAAAGTAAACATTTTGAATGCTTCATTTTTATCTATGCATATGGCATTGGATAAATTAAAAAAAGTTCCTGAGCATATTCTTATTGATGGTAATCGATTTATTCCGTACAAAAAAATAAAACATACTTGTGTAATAAAGGGTGATGGAAAATACATGAGTATTGCAGCAGCATCCATCTTAGCAAAAACCTATAGGGATGAGTGGATGGAAAGGCTTGACAAAGAATTTCCGCAATACAATTGGAAACAAAACAAAGGTTACCCAACCATAGCA
>Ga0075156_10001566_pt1 | contig 12503 bp, 13 predicted proteins | sample JI81AbrownDNA_FD_70966 | JGI IMG/M metagenome (GOLD analysis project Ga0075156, IMG submission 70966) | Wastewater effluent complex algal communities from Wisconsin, to seasonally profile nutrient transformation and Carbon sequestration -... | ecosystem: Engineered > WWTP > Effluent > Algae...
TACCTTTATCTTTGGTAGCATGCAAGTATCTCCCTATACAAAGCATGGCTTGAATGTGACACTATTTTGGGTCAGATGCGAAGTGAGCACATTCATGCATGGTATACGCCAAGTCTGACCTTGTACTTTTTTAGATAATTTAATTTTCTCAGAATGCTCCTGTAATTCCATGAGGTAAATTTTTGTTCCCCATCCAATATCTGACTACTTAGTGTGGGTGTAGACCTCCCTTTTGTATGAAAGTTGAAACCAATATCATCCAATATGTGTTGGGTTAGTAAAGGCTGAGACAGCTTCATGGATCGATCCTGTCTTCTCTCCACCTTGACTCCCAAATACTCGCCGTGAATCTCAACTTGAGATCTTTGTACAATTTTGTGACCTCTACTTTACGTGGAGCTATTATGAGGCAATCATCTATAACCACACTCCCTTGGTAATAGATACAAGGATCGCATTTTGACTGTAAAACTTTAACTGTAATAAACCCTGATGCAAATGCTTGTTCCAGACATGTCCTGCCTGCTTCAGTCCATAGATGTTCTTCAGTAATTTAGCACATGGGTAGTTGGTTGGGCCAAAATTGATTCTGCAGGGTATTCCACATCTACTTGAGGTTAGGCTAGCACAAAATCTACAGTTAGTGTATCCCAGTTGTGTAGCAGAACTAATGACAACATCAATCTTATGGCAAACCATGTGATGACCAGGGCATAGGTGTCCCAGTAATGTACGCTGTGAACTTGCCGACCACCATGAGCATTCAGCCATGCCTTGTGCTTTTATACTTCACGGGTAGTTATTTGCCTCTTATGAACCATGGCTCATATCGAATCTAAGAGTTTTGTAGAGGTTGGTATCTGCTTCATGCTCTTGAGCTCCCAATGACATCTCTCAATATGTGTGGTTATTTACTTTAGCATTGCCTCCCTGAATTTGTTGCTGTCTTCTGCTTTCATTGCCTGGCCGAAGTACATCATGTCAGAATGCAGACTTGTGAAACAAATAGGGTCCTCCATGCCCTTTAGGAATGTATGATCTTCCTCCTGCATAATTTCAACAGTGCATCAGACAGATAGCAAGGAGGCCATGTACTCTTATAGTGTGTTGTGTCTGTTACTCCATCTGATTGGTTTGTTTCGGATACATTGCTTGTTGTCCCATTTGTCAACATCTACTGTTCCTTGTGTTCCATATCTGGATGCTCTGCATAGCTTTGGTTGTTATATTCCTCCGCAAGAGCGTTCTGCTGATCATTATGCTCTTCTGTTATGTTCATGATGGTTACCGGGTTTTGGATGCGCTGTCCGGTTGTCCCAACCCTTCTTCCTGATAGCCTGACTGCTTGTCATTAGCTAATAGGCTTGGTTGATGATCCCGTCCCGCGGCATTTTTCTGCATGTTCCAAAGATAAACAGCATGTTGTAAAGCAAATGATCATAGTTTGAGATAAGCAACTGCAGGCCAATGTATTGCAGCATGCAGAAGTAATGTCCTTGCCCATCCAACACAGTCTGAATTGAGCGCTATGCAACCCCATTTTGATGGTGAGAACCAGCACCACTAGGTAATCTTTCTGCTGTTTGATGTGACAATCATCCTTGAAAGCTTGAGAGGCAAAAATGCCATGATCACCATGATATTTTGACACAGAAAACAAAGGACTTGAGAGTAGATTCAAATGCTTGCTTAGCAGTGAGAGTTTCTCATGCTCCCAAAGAAACTTGATTGTCTGTGAACATGAACTTCGAACAGTGATCCACAAAGAGTGTCCCACTCATATATTGCATTGTGGCGGATGCTTTGCCCTTGGTATGTAACAAGCGCCCAGGAGTAAATTATATATATTGGTCCATAGATACTGTTTGTCCAACTGTTAGATCATTGCTTCTAAGTGCCATGACATGGGTCAAATCTTGTGATACATTTGAGGATGATGGGTTGCAAAGAGTCAAACGAGCTATTTTGCAAGAAGTGCATAGAGGCATGAAACATGAGGAGGATCCTTTGAACTTAGACATAATCATGTTTGAAGAACAAAGTAATTATTGGATCTGCTGAAATAAAATGAGCTAATTTCCAGTGCCATTGCAATAATTCCTTCTGTGCCTGGGAAAGGTTTTGATTATTTTCTTCCTCTAGGGAATTTGACACATCTTGACTTCTAAATGCATTAAATGCCATGCACACAGTAGCAACCATATTTTGGGGGACTATAGTTGCCATAGGGAGATTATTTCCTTTTTGATATTCAAAATAGAGTGAAAAATGATTGGAAAATGTCAAAGTGGTGTTACTTATATCCATAACAATTTAAACAGATTTGTTTTAGTTGAAATATGCTTGTGGACTGAATAGCCTAATGTCTGCTTCAGGAGTATAGTAGGCAACTGCTTCAATAGATGTTGATGTTACTCTGGAATCACATATGGACCACTTGACAGTACCAATTCCTTTAAACTTTGTTGTAGATGAGAGTCCTTGAATAGGTGCATCCATTGGTGAAATTTGTACTATGAAGTCTGTATAAATTGGAGTAGAAGCCCCACTATCAATCACTATATGTATCTCATTTTTGTTAATCCAGTAAGAAGAAGAGTTGTAGGTCATTGAGTAAAATCTTGAATTTGAATAAACGAGTGGATTTTGAAGCTTGTAATTCTGGTATGAAATGTAAAAGGATCTTTGGCAGGGTCTTGTCAGATTTAGTAGTTTGATGAAGTTTTCAATTTTATTTGATGAAGGATTTGTCCAATAGATTTTGTCTGGTATAGGATCCAAAACAATGATTTCCTGTGTTTCATAAACATTGGACATTTTATCTTGCATTCTAAATCGAAGTGATGAAACAGTTGTATATCTTCTTGATTTTAGACGACGTTTGCGATGGTATTGATGAATAGGTTGTTAACATTTCCAGGTGGTGCTTTTGTTGTCAAGTTGTTAGAAATCTCAAAAACCAGATAAAATAACCAAGTAGAAACACTGAAACCCAAAGTGAGAAATAGTTGGCCTACACAGTTAAATAGATAGAAATAACTGTGGCCTAGTAGTCAATTGCTAAGTTTGTAGAAAGCATCTTGAACTCCATATGCCATGCATGCTGCAGGTTCCATGTTTGACTCTGAGGCCACTTCTGTGGTAACACTTGAATCACAGTTGCACAATACCCAGGCTGCTTGTCCCAATGTTTGGTCTCCTTATTATATTCGAATGGTTTACCATTGATTGTTTTCATATTAGGTTCTCCATTTATTGGGGCAGACCATTTTTCTCTTCCTTTGTTGATAACAGAACCAGACGTATTGGACATGGAAGATTTCTTGGAAGGACATTCATCTGCCCTATAGACTTTTCCTCCACAATTCCAGTAAGTAGAGTTGAGGTGAGTTCCATGATCCATTTTCTACCATCTCAGTGAAAGTCATTTCTGCAATACGCAAAATATCCTCAGGATCATACTTGCAATTTTCTATATGAACAATATCCTTCATGGTCTTGAAAGTGGAGTTACATTCTTCAACTGAAGTGTTTCGAAAGACATTAATCAAATGATCTGTGATCATGAGGAACCTTTTCTGCAGACATAAAACGTCTATAAGCTCCTCTTAGTTGACTAACTGCAGTGTTGATGTTTTCGCGTTGATAGACGTGATCTTGAATGTAGAGACCTTTTGAGTCAGAGTGCAAATTGCTTCTTCAGTATTTGATGTAATGTAGTCATCATTACTTTGAAGAACAAAGGACCACCCTTTTCAATACTTGGAACATTGATGAGGTATTCAATGACTTTCTTCTTGAGACCATCTTTGCAAGATCCTTTCAAGAACAGATCTGACCATTCAAGGTTTTGAACGTTGTCAATAAATGTGAAGGAAGCGCATAGTCATTCACCAAAATACAGAGGTTTTGTCGAAGTTTCTTGTTTTAGTGATCCATCAGCTTGTTCAGTAGTTTTGACAATGTAGAATACATCATGAAGGTCAAATCTTTCAAAGTGCTCGATCATTTCAACCAACCACACAGTCAAGTTGGTTGTTCTTGTCTCCCATTGACAACAAAGTGAACTTATCAGGTAGTGGAGTTGTAGCACAATCTTCTAGTCTTCCCAACTCAGGCAGTTTTAAACTTGAACGATCTTCTTTCTTGATAGCACTAGCTCCGATTGCTTCAGCATCTAGATTAAAAACCAATTTCATCTTGAAGGGATTGACTTAGGCTCATAACCTGTCATGAATACTTTAATAGTGCACCTCGTGAATCTAGTGCAATGAAATTCAATTTGAGTTGCAGTAACTTAAAGATTATAAGGCTTAACTTTTAATCTAGAAAACTCAGTGGACAAAGATAATTGTTGTCTGAATTTTGCGAGTTGTGTAAACTTGAGAACCCATATCCCATTGAGAACCCTCTTACTGAATTCTGGGTGTACTCATGTAGTCACGCAATACTCTTAAATATGCCAACACCCATTAGTTATTGTCTGCTGTTCCTCGTGTTCCATATCTGGATGTTCTGCATAGCTTTGGTCATTATATTCCTCCTCAAGAGCATTCTGCTGATCATTATGCTCTTCTGTCATGTTCATGATGGTTGCAGCATTTTCAGATGTGCTGTCTGGTTGTCCCAACCTTTCTTCCTGATAGCCTGACTGCTTGTCATTACATGTAGCTAATAGGCTTGGTTGATGATCCTATACTGCGGCATTTTTCTTCATGTCCAACCCAGTCTTAATTTGCCATTGAGATGGCGGTATGTAGCTATCTCCCTAATGGTTTCAAACATGTCATCAAAGACTATGTAAAACTGCGGTGACGCATGTCCTCTGTGCATGGATAGGATCAGATGCACCGACCTTGCATGATTAGGTGAGTGTCCCAAGTAGATCTCCATCCTACATCTGGCCAATAGTTTGTGTTGTTTGATCCCTGATTGTAATGTTCAATCGAGTACAAATGCTTGGCAGCCAGATGGGTGTAAGTGCTTGATGTCAGGAGCCATTACGCTGGAGCCACAAAAGACGTGTTGCAGTATTTTACCATCACTTGACCTGGGTGTAATCTTCCTGATCTCCATGCAAATGTTGTAGGCATATGGCCATAGGTGTTCTGTGATAGCCTCCGGCCATCTCTGTTTGGCATGCATTTTACCATCACTTGACCTGGGTGTAAGCTTGCTAATCGCATATTGCCATAGGTGTTCTGGGTTCCTTTTGTAAGCCATGGTTTGTGTGTAGCTTTTCCATATAGGCATCCAGCACATTTTGGGAATTTGCATTTTGCTAGCTTGGGTTCTATCCATCCTAAGGTGGCCATGAATCTGATTTTGGAAAAACAGGTCGCCTAACTTTTAGTGTACCCTTAGTAGCTCATCTACATCCCTTTTCATTTTGTCTTCTTCAACTTCAGGTTCATTGTGTTTCAATATCTTGTCATATGGTGAAACTACTTCTGGCAGCTCTGTTCATATTCTGCTGTGGATATGATGTTGTTGTTGATTCTCCTTCCCCCTTTTATCCATGGTTGTAATCAGTGGGTTTTCAGATGGCTTGATGTCATCTTCTGCTAAGAGCCCAAAATTTCTCATGAAGAATGTCGGTACTTCTTCCAAAGGAAACAGTGTCATGAATGCTTGATGGTTTTTGTAACCTGTGGTACTTTGTACAAAACAACAGTTAGTGTTCTGGTCTAGGTACACTGTGCACTTGAAAGCAAGTGACTGCTGCTGAGAGTCATGCCATTGTGTGTTGTTAGGCTGGGTTGATTGATGTTTGTGCCCAGTGCTGAGGTGACAATAAATGATAGGGTGATTTCGGGTTGTAGTATGTGCCTGGAATGATTATCTTGTGAGGTTTACCTTGGTCATCCTCAATGATCCAACACACTGTGCCCATTTCTGTGATCTGGTTTTTGCCTCCTATGCCTTTGATGTTGACCTGGCATGGCCTGATTTCTCCCTTGAAGTTGGACTTGTGGTTGGACATGCCGTATGAGCAGCAGTTGTCAATAGCTATAATGTATGAATCAGTGCACTTTTTTGTTATGGGGGTGACTCTGACGCTCTGTCATTCCCGCTGACTGATAGTGTGGGTGGTTGTTAAGTATGCTTGGATGCAGGTGTCATGGTTAGGTCTGAATGTGTCTGATTTGTGTTTGATGTCCAGGACATTATTTTTGGATTACTTCTTGGTAGGTATCTAGAATGGTTCTTTAGCCTTATGTGACATGGTTTGGAACTTGGAGGGCACCGGTATTTATCTTCCTTGAAGAATAAGTATGATATGCATGACACCCATACTATTATTGAGCTAGTGAACTCAGATGGGACAATGTAACCAAATAAACAAAATATTAGATATGATGTTAACTTCATCACCCTGTGTTGAGGATACCTGATGACAAGTTGCGCAAACCACATGCTGAACATACTAACAAAGCAGAGAAGATAAGTCCTAGTGAAAAAATAAACTGAAGGTAGGAGTATCCTGGGCACAGGTAGTGGATAACAGGGTTCCTGCTATACCAACTATAGCTACTGGAGGTCAGGTCTCCTTAACATGATGCACAAAAACATAACGCCACTTTTTAGTAAAAACTGGTGAAAGCAACTTTACATATATCCGCACTATCAATCTGTTGACCTAGAAAAAACCATTGTCTTAATGACATGGTGTTTTAACCTCAGTTGATTTTCGCATCAGTATTTTTACTTTAAAGTAATCTAGAAGGAGAAACTGCTGAAGCCTGAGGGCGGCAATACAACAAACAGCCACGAGAGCACCATCACAAGTATCATGGGCATGGTGATGGAGGACACATACACAATGGTGGCAGGGGTGGTCAGTTCTAAAACAAACATGCTAATAAGCAGCCTAAGTTTAAAGGCAGGATCAGCAGTCTAAATGGACATGTGTCTGACTGTGCTGATGCAAGTCAAGTGGACCAGCACACAAACATGACAAAAGAAATTGCTCTCTATGTAGCAACAACATTCAAAAATGGAAATGATGTTAGGAAGGCCATTGAAGACCTTAGTATTCCAACAATTAAGCTACCTAATGACCTACCAATAAATGCTACAGTGGCAGCAAAGAGGAGCTGGGAAAAGAAAGTGGATGAGTTCACGAAGAAATTGCTAGTCCTTGAGAAGAACATAAAGACACTATACACTGTCATCTGAGGCCAATGCACTGAACTCATGAGACAGAGAATCCAAGCACTACCAGAATACAAGAAGATGAACTCTGATGTCGACTCATTGGCACTCCTTAAGGCAATTAGGAACTAGGCTTTCAACATCAGTCGCAAAAGAACCACATGAATTGTTTGAAGCAAAAAATAGATTGCAAACCATTGTAAAGGATCGAAACATGTCAAATCAAGAGTACATGGACAGATTCCAAAATGCCGTTGATTTCATCATCCATATTGCTGAGTCCATACTGGTATACCCTTCACTGGTTGATGAAAGAACATAGAGAGAGAAAAAGCAACAAAATGTCAGATAACCCAAGCTGAAAAAGACTTGACAGATTGCTACCTGGCAATGTGTTTCATGCTAGGTGCAGACAAGTATTGAATTGGGAAGTTTATTGAAGACCTTGAGAACCAACACACCCAAGGCATGAAGGCATTTACATCCACACTGTCCTCCACATTTGGACTCATAAACAACTGTAAAAATGCCCCAAAACTCATTACAAATGTCATTGAGCATGAGAGCGATGGGATTGCATTTGCCCACATTCATGTAAAACAGAAAGAAAAAAAAAAGAAATCCAATCATCCTCTTGCCACAATTACATGTTTCAAATGTCGAGAAAAAGGTCATTATTTGCACTCATGTCCAAAAGAGCAAAGTGACACTCAGATGCTGCTTGATGGACAAGAGATGAAGACGAATTTAAATTCTTCACCATGGCAGTACTCTGCAAACAATCAAACTCAAGTTTGAACAAAAATTGGATCTTGCTCAACAATCAGTCTACAGTTGATTTGTTTTGTAATGCCAAGCTACGTAAAAGCACCAGAAAATCCGAGACTTAAATGCAGATACACTGCAATTCTGGTATCATGAACAACATCCTCATTGGTGATCTGCCAGGATACGGCACAGTATGGCTTCACAAAAATGGTATTGCAAACATACTATCATTGGAAAATGTCAAAAACAAACATAAGGTAACTTATGACAGTTCAAACAGGAATCAATTTGTGGTCCATAATCAAGATGGGTCCACTTGCATCTTTAAACAGTCAAGCTTTGGGCTCTATTACTTGAACATTGGGAAAGAAGCTGTTGCACTAGTGAATATGGTAGAAGATAAGAAATCTAAATACACAGTCAATGCCTATAAGCGTGCAACTATAGCTAGAGAATTACAGAGGACAATTGGAAGGCCCATCACACGAGATTTCATAAATATTATTGAAGCAAATCTACTGCAGAATTGTCCTGTAACAAAACAACACATAATGATTGCTGAAGACATATTTGGTCCTGACATTGGAGAACTCAAGGGAAAAACAGTCCATAAAAAAACTGGTCATGTTAACACATCACCCAATATAATACCAGAGGCAATTATATCCTCACACAAAAATGTTACAATTGCAATTGACACCATGTTTGTGAATGGAATTGCATTTTTGGTCACCATATCCAGACACATAAAATTTGGACCTGCAGAAATGCTAAAAACCAGAAAGTAAGCACAATAATTGTGGCATTAAAGCATCTTCTCGACACCTACAAAACAAAAGGCTTGACAGTACACACTGTGCTAGGTGATGGTAAATTTGCCTCACTACAAAATTGTTTGGCTACTGTTGGGGTGGTTCTGAATGTGACTTCAAGAGATGAACATGTCCCAGAAATTGAAAGACACATCAGAACCATTAAAGAGAGAACAAGAGCACAATATGCTACTTTGACATTCAAAGCTCTACCACCACAACTGGTCATTGAGATGGTATATGCCAGTGTATTCTGGCTTAATGCATTTCCAGTGTCAAAACAATAAGTCCTCGAAAATTTGTCACTGGAGGTAATATTGATTACATGAAAATCTGTTGTTTAGAATTTGGATCATATGTTCAAACACACGAGTCCCATGATAACAGCATGCTACCACGAACAATTGGAGCCATTGCACTACGTCATACTTGGAACAATCAAGGAGGTCACTATTTCTTTAGCCTTGAGTCAGGCAGAAGAATAAATCACTCCAAGTGGACGAGTCTTCCCATGCCTTCAGATGTCATAAAGCATGTACACGAGCTTGCAATTCTAATGAATGGCATACATGGTATATCACTTGGGGAAGAATTGTAGATCATTCCGATTCAGAATCTGAAATTGAAGGAGTGCGGGAACATTCTACAATTGAAGGATTGCAGGCACAGTCCACAATTGAAGGAGTGAATGACAATACCAACAACATTGAACTTCAAAAGGTAATAGAAAATACGATTGAAACCATAGGAAATACCATGCCTGGACACGAGCCTCAAGAGTTGGCAACTGAAGAGCCTGAAGCAACACTCATGGTTCACGAACCTCAAGAGATGGCATTGGTACCTCAAGAGAGGGCATTGGTACTCAAGAGATGGCAATGTTCTATGAAGATTTCCAAGCATATGACAACTTCATTCACATGGGGTATGGAAAGAAAGTTATGTTCATGAAGCTGCGCAAGGCCATGTATGGCACTCTCCAGGCAGAATTTCTTTTTTGGCAAAAATTATTGGAAAAACTGCTGAAGTTGGTTTTGAAGTCAACCCTTACGACTGGTGCGTTGCCAACAAGATGATCAATGGTAAACAATGCACAGTAATTTGGCATGTTGATGATATCAAGTTATCACATGTGGATAAGAATGTTGTGACACAGGTGTTAGATCTACTGAGTGGTGAATTTGTAAAAGAAGCTCCTCTGACTATAACAAGAGGAAAGAGCATCAGTATCTTGGCATGCAGATTGAGTGCAGATCACTATGTATGACTACATACACAGCATGTTGAACTAGCTCCCACCAGATATGGATGGGGGAGCCACCACTCCAGCAGCTAATCACCTGTTTTCAGTAAATCAGGAAGCAAAAAAGTTAAATGAGAAGAGTGCAGAAATGTTCCACCACAATGTGGCCAAGCTTCTGTATCTATGCAAACAAGCACGCCCTGATATTCAGACAGCTGTGGCTTTTCTGACAACAAGAGTAAAGAAGCCAGATGAGGATGATCTCAAGAAGCTGTGCAGAGTAATGAGGTATCTAAGGAATACCAGCCATATACCTCTGACCCTGGATGCAGATGGAACACATATTATATAATGGTGGGTTGATACATCATATGCAACTCATGATGACATGAAGAGTCATACTGGGGGTGTGATGACTTTAGGCAAAGGAGCTATTTATGGATCTTCTACAAGCCAGAGAATCAACACTAAGAGTTCAACAGAAAATGAACTTGTTGCAGTCAATGAAGTAATGCCTCAAATACTTTGGACAAGGTACTTTCTGGAGTCACAAGGTTACAAAGTTCATGACTCAGTACTTTATCAAGACAACCAGAGTGCAATATTACTTGAAAGAAATGGCAGAGGCTCCAGCAGCAAAAGGACACGCCATATGAACATTCGATATTTCTTCATAAAGTATAGGATTGCATCTGGTGAGGTGAAATTGGAGTATTGCCCAGCAGAGACTATGTTAGCTGATGCTTTTACAAAACTGCTCCAAGGAAGTGCATTTGTCCAGTTCAGGGATAGCATCATGAATTTTTCTAGTCACAAAAATAATGACATACAAACAAGCAGTTTGTTGAAGATACCTGATGAAAAGGTGCGCAAACCACATGCTGATCATACTAACAAAGCATAGAAGATTGGTCCTTGTGAAAAAATAAACTGAAGGTAGGTTTATCCTGGGCACAGGTTGTGAATAACAGGGTTCCTGCTATACCAACTATAGCTTCTAGAGGTCATGCCTCTTTAACAGTATGCGCAAAAACTAAACACCCCACTCTAAAGTAAAAACTGGTTAAATCAACTGCATGTATAACCATGCTATCAATGTGCTGACCTAAACTGAACCATTGTCTTAATGACATGGTGTTTTAACCTCAGTTGATTGTCGCATCAATACCCTGCAACTAGTCAGGATTCGTCCATTCTAAGTGTGGCTAGTGCTGTTGCCAATACCGTGGTGGCATTCTATATTGGTCCTGGGTTGTTGGTGCTAGCTGCTATGTTGGCCACTGTTAGCCCTAGATGACACTCAGGGGTTTGTGAATTATCCACGCCTTGTGGTGAATACACCAATTGAAGGTTTTTACCTTGATAACTGTGGTTAGTGGTTCATCCTCCTTTGGCTCCGCTTTATTCCATGCATCCTTGCCCTTAGAACTGTTGGTCTTTTCACCCTTGCGGAACTGGTCTTTGAGCACTTTAATTTTAGTGGTCAGCACAAATATTTTCTGGTTCTCTTTGAGTGGGGTGTGCAACTCCTTGGACTAGATCATCTCCATGTACTGGTTCTCAGCATTGGTCAGAAGTTTGTCAGTGTCGATTGCCCCTCGTTCATTGTATTCATATTTCTTCAGCCTGATGTAGGATACAAACTCTTTATCTGCTGCTGCTTTGTAGCCTTTGAAAAGGTTCACCATCAGGTTCAGAATAGTTTCACCAAGGGACTGCAACTGATAAATGGTGTTTTGAACCTTGTCATTGAACACTGTGATGTCATAACTCATCTTTCGCATGAGTTGGTCCAGACAGGTGAGTTGATGACTATATTAAGAAATGGTCGACCTATTGTCAATTACCTCTCTTGAGATAAGGATGTGCAAGAACAAAGGACCATCTTCATACCTTGTTCAAACAGGAGTTCATCAAGCAGGTGATCATTTGCCAAGAGGCTTATGCATCTCATGTGGTAATTCTGACGCCTGCCAAGTCAAACTGGAACCTCACTAGTGCTTTGATCGTGCATCCTGCACCATGTACAGGCCATACTTGGTGAAGATGTCTCTGCAACAACTTGCTAAGAAAATGTGACAATCCTTTTGAAGAGCCCTCATAGGGCTTGTCACCTAAAGGTTTGGTGGCCTTGATCCACTGTTTCATACCAGTGTTGCTTGAGTAGTTGTACAGTCCCTGCACCACTTGGCCCGGAGACATAACATAGGTGACCTTTGGGGTCGTCTGAGAAATTGCAGTAGTAGGTGAAAACATGTTGTGATTGATACACAGTGGTTGGTGAGGACAGGCCTTTTTGCGGTGTAGGCACCATTGATTTGGATGGAAGTGGATCCATGAGGTAACAGGTACTGAGTTGGGGTGAAGGCATCCTGGATGTAGATGGAAGTGGAACAGTGGGTACCAGGTACCATAGTGAAGGTGCAGGCACCTTGAGGTTAGACATTATAAGCGCTAACTTTACAACATGTTAGTTGCACAGAGGAAGCATTGTTTGATCAGCAAATATACAATGCACCACTTCG
>Ga0075156_10001567_pt1 | contig 12498 bp, 14 predicted proteins | sample JI81AbrownDNA_FD_70966 | JGI IMG/M metagenome (GOLD analysis project Ga0075156, IMG submission 70966) | Wastewater effluent complex algal communities from Wisconsin, to seasonally profile nutrient transformation and Carbon sequestration -... | ecosystem: Engineered > WWTP > Effluent > Algae...
TAGCTACCTAAGAACTTCAGCAACACCATTATATAGCATCAATGATCTCTTGCCCAGCTTTCCAGAAACACTTCTAAACTCTTGGTCGCCCTCCACCAGACTGTTTAACTGTATGACACAAGATCGATCCATGCGAAAGTGAGACAAAAACTCATCATCTTTTAGATACTTGCCATCATAGAGCACACGTTCCCAAGTGGTCTCACCTTGTCTATATGAACCCCAAAAGACATAACGCGATGCCTTCAAAACAGCTAGCTCTTTAATCATGCACTCGTCGATCTCATCTTCAAAGCTATCCTCATCATCTAAACAAAAGCGTATGTAAGCCTTCCTAACCCGACTTGCTACTACGACTTTGTATTCCTTGAAGAAGATTGCCTTCTTAGAAAGCTTAGGCATTGAATGGGTTCTTTCGAATATAGAGGGGTTCATTCGAGTACGAATGCAAAAAAGAGAATTTGATGATAATTTTGCGATATTTATGCATTTGGGGGTAGTCAAAGTTGGGCTGCTTTGATTGGCTAAGCCGGAAGTTATCTGCCAGCGCATAATATTCACAACAACAAAAAACTTCACGTTAGATTATTTTTTGTCCAACTTTGACAACCCTATTAGGGGCTTTCAAAGTTCTATCTAACGTCGATTTTTTTATTACCCCCAAAATGCATGCAAAAGCCACCCACAAAATGCCTAAAATCTGAAGAGCAACTTCATTAGACAAAATCATATGAACAAAAAGTTGCAACTCTAAATGTGCTCCTACAGTTATCTCTCAACACATTCTAGCACCAGGGTTCATCCATCCAAGAGTGGGAATGTAGATCTAGCAAGACAAGTGGCATGGCGTCAAGGCCCGACAGAGCCAAAGCACTCTCAACACTCCGCATTCTAATCTAGAGCTTTTAGCTATCACTTGTACCTCAATAATGCTTTACCTTAGTAGGTGAACTTCAGCTTGATCATTTAGAATAACGTTAATCATTTACTATAGGATTAAAATACAAGTTTATTGTTGTTGTTCATTTAGAATTACGTTAATCATTTACTTTTAGGCACTTCAAGGGCAGTTTACATAGCTCTTTTTTTGGAATTGACCAATCAGATTTCATTGAGAAAAATAAGCTAATTTTCTCAAAAAAAAATCGGAAAAAATCGAAGTTAGATAGAACTTTGACACCCCTATTATTGTATGATTCAAGCGCAATTTCTTAATATCCATGGGTGTGGATTCAGCCAGCTTACCCATGGGTGTGGATTCAGCATACCCATGGGTGTGGAGTTCACCCAGCTTACAATCATAATGTTAGTGCCATACATTTCTTAAAAAACCAATTATGAAAAGAATCAAGCTGAACATTAACCAGCTATAAGGATTCACAAGCCGAAAGTAATAGCATCTGGCTCACAAACATTTACTGGAGTTTCTACTATCTCATTTTTGTATTTCTCAGCACCACATTATATTAAATCAAAAATGAAATTACTTGTGGCATTACAATCACACTGTGTAGTTGCAATGAGCAAAAAATTACACAATAAATGATATTGATTTATGACATGTCAAGTTGGAAGCCAGCATGTCTATGAAGTCATTCTAGACTAGAAAAAAGCAAACATTTGGCCAATACAGCTCATATCATACCCAGGAATGAGCTGCTATTCCTTTTTCTCTCAAAGATTTGAATAAATGAACAGAATCTGCAACTGATCCTTCCACATTTTTACCCCATTGGACTGCAATTTCCTGCAAATGGACATGGTGCTCAAAGTAAAATACATCAATCAATCCATGCCAGGTCGGATGTTCCAAAAGCTGTTTCACCAATGGGTTTTCCACACTTGGAGTATCAACATCTAATTTGACAACCACGAAATCCCCTGGCGTGTAATGAGCCTCAAGAAACTGCCAAGGATGATGCTTATAATTGGTTGCTTCATTAGTGTTAAGTTCGGCGGATATTCCAACATTTATCCAATGATAAGATGCTCTCAGGGCCTTGGGTATTTGAGAAAAAACCTTATTGGGATTTTTTTCAGTGATTTCGTAGGCATATACATGATCAAATGGAATGCCAAACCGTTCATAAAGAGCTGTAATGTAAACTGCTGGAGAATCAGTTGAACTATGAAAGTCCAGACTTGCCCCCAGGTCCATGAAAATAGTCCGGATAGTGTGATTACTTGCAGATTTTGCTAATTTTTGTGCTTGTATTTGACGAAGCATTGGTTTGGCGAATTTTTCTTGACAAATCATTGCAAAGTCATGAACGAGATAGTCCATAGATAGAATAGATGGCATATCTATTTTTCGGCTGCAAAGTTTAAAAGATCGTAGGGGAGGCAATAAAGCTTCCATAAAGCCAGAATTAGGCGCGAAGCTAAGAACCTCGGTTGAAAAATCCACCAAAGTTGGGTTTGAGTCATGACGAAGTATGTCCAGACCCTTACATATTTTAATGGCCTCCTTCTCTTCCACCATCCCCCAACCCAAGGCATGACGAATGTCCTTGATATTTGCATCCAGCTGAAATTCTGTTTGAGCTTTATTGAACATCTTCAATGCGGCCTCAGACTGTAAAGCATGTTTTTCAAAAATTTCTTCTTTGTAGATTGAGCATCCTTTTGCGTACTTTCCGTGAGTTGTGTTCAGTCCCAGGGCTTCATAGTTAGCAGCTAAATATGATTCAGAGTCTGCTGCTTTGTATGATGTTGAAATTGTAGGAAGCCAATCGTCAGAATCTACTCCGAGCTTCGACTCCGGACCAGATGCTGATTCGCCTTCGGTAACACACTTCTGATCAGTCAAGTTGAACAGACTGGCAATATTTACGAGTGATGCGAGCACTGTGATTGTCAGCACTGCTAGCATAATTTGTTTTTCAGACGATGTCATGGTACTGTTAATCTAATCAAACAAATGAATAAAATCTAATCAAACAAATTTTATTGCTAATCGACATTTCGTGGATGCGAAGAATCGTGTACTTAATATTTTGTGTTATAATATGTACATGAATGGATGCTGGCTGTTTTATTGGCAGTCACCACATTTGTTTTGCACGAAACTACAATGTGCCTATCTTTGCTCTTTTTTCACGCAAATCGCAAATGGACCATGCATGTAAACTGAGCTCGAAATGTCTACAAGAAGAAGAGAGTTTAGAAAAGTGTAACATTGCCGAATGCCAGAATGTTATTCATCCTAGCTGCTGCAAGAAATTAATGGCAATGTTTGGAGAGAATGAGTGTGAGGGTCCATTCAAGTAATTTAAACAATTTTAGTACTGTGAAATTTAGCTGTTATATTACTTTCTGAGTTAATTTACAGTCAATCTCTCATTTATAATCAAGGTTGGAAAATTACTTTTCTTCCATAGATTCCAATTCCTTCATAACTTCACTTCTTAAATCTGCCAAAGATTTGAGAGAGGTTTCAAATTGATCTGTTTTAGTAGGAACCAAACCTTGTGATATTTTGCCCAATGTGAAGGCTGGTAGTATGACAAAGTCCTTGATTTGTATTTCATACTTTTGTAATAATTCCTCATGTTCATAAGATGGATCACAATATTTTATGATTGCTTGGATAAGTTTGGGTGAAAACACCAGGCCTTCTATAATGGACTGGTCAAAATCAAACTGGTATGCATTTTTAATCTCAGGGCTGGATGTGTCAATGAAAGCTGGATCTAAATGCCTTGGGAGCTCTTCTGATGTGATGTTCCACAGTTGCACTTTGTATTCCTGCTCAATCAAATGAGTAAGCATTGTATCTGCCTTTTTATATGACAATTTGTTGGTCCCAAATAGGCCTTCCAGTAGATCATCTTCCTTGATATCAGCTTGCGGCAATGCTGCATTCTGTGCTTCCTTTATTTTTTCTTCATTGTCAATTTCTTTCTTGACAGAGTCCCATGTTTCTGATGCTAATTGGGATGTAAACACTACTATTAAAACTAATCCACCCAACCCTGAATCACTCCCCCAAAAAGGATACCAGAAGCTAAAGCAAGGACAACACCTAAAGCATATAGGGCCAAGAGATGTGTCGAAAAATGTCAAGGCTTGATCAAGTTGCTCCGTTAACTCTGGATTATTGGTTGCAAAGTCTAATCCTATAATTGAAACAAGTGCCACATGACCTCCCATATGCAAAACAATGGCTGCCATCGCCACTACAAATGCTGTAATAGTTAAAGCAGATTCTGCCTGTTTCAAAGCCCAACGAACCGATGTTCGCCATGATTGCCAGATTTTGCGATTTGCTTCTTCATTAATCTCACGGTCAGGATCATTGTCATTATTACAGCCACTTTGTTCCAGCCTAGAGAGCGAATCCTTCTTAGACCGCAGAATCCGAAAACACCTCACTGTTTGGACTTCATATTGTCATTTGAAAATGAAGGGATTGTGTTGAACGTACAGATATAGGTGTTGTATAATGCGCTCTAATCAAATTAAAATTATGAGCTAGTCCACGATTTTCCTTTGATTTTCTCTCTTTTTCTTTTTTTCTCCTTCTCTTATTCTTTTCTGTCATTGTTGTTATTGTCCATTGATTTTTTGTCTTTTTTTGTGTCCCGTCATTTTTTCCCTTTCGGCCAACATCAATTTTTGGTGGAGGGCAGGTTTAGGATTAGGTCCTGCATCTTTCTGAATTCTGAACCCTGTAATGGTTTGGTAAAGAAGTCTGAGAGCATATTTTCTGTAGGACAGTATGCTACATTGACCTCTCCTTTTTGTATTTTGTCTGTCACAAAAAAATCTTACATTGAGGTGTCAAGTTCACTTCGAGCTTGACAGTGTCCATTTTCTGATAGCAGGATCATACTTTTGTTGTATTGGTATATTGTTGTGGTGGGTACTGGAACTCCCTGGGCCACTAGGAAATGCCAGGTCCACAGTATCTGGCCCATAGCATTGTCAATCACTACTAGTTTGGCTTTGGTGGAACTTTTTGTGTTGAGTTTTTGCTTGCTAGATGCTATGTAAGTACACCCTTTTCCAATTGACATAAGTATGCATGTGTGACTTTTCATGTCCGGATGTACCGCGTATGAGCTGTCAACCCACCAATGTGGATTGTCGTCCACTTCTATGGTGAGTGTAATGTCTTGAGTGTCCCAAATATATTGTATTACCCTTGTGAGTTTTTTGTTGTCATCTTTGTCTGGCCTTTTACTCTAGTACATAAGAAAGCGTTTGTCTTGTCGAGTTCTTATAGGTATAATAGTTTTGCCACTATATGATGGAAAAGACCAGCTTTGTCCCTTTGTAGTTTTGTTGTCCCATCATTTACGTTGAATAAATGGTAGGCTGCTGTTGGCTTTGCAGTTCCGCTCATGTTGTACGGAACTTCCTCCAATAGTTTCTTAATGTATTCCTTCATGGATAGCTTTACCTTTCCTTTCTGTCTGTAGTCAATTGATATGCCTAAATATTCTAATACTTTGCCTCTTGCTGTCATGAGCGGACTTTCTTTTCTGAATTTTTTGTTTAATTTCTTGAGTATCTCATCTACTACTTCCTTCTTCTTGTGTGATATTTTTAGCTTGTCTACATGCCAAATTATTGTAAATTGTTTCCCATTTATCATTTTGTTGGTAATGCACCTGTCGTAATGCCTTGCTCCCTTTTTTGCCATATTTCAATAGCCCTTGTTTTGCATTTACTTGTGTTAGCATACTGTGTTCATGCGTCTTTGGGTGGATTGTCACAATTTTGTCTTCCACTCCTGTGGTCGTGATGTCCTCCACTGCTGTAATATGTCCTGTCTGTGCCATAGACACTCTATTGGCACATCTTGTTAGTCATTTCCTCAAATTGTATCCATGTGTTGGTGATTCTTGCGCTTCTTCTGTATTTCCACCTTCTTCTTGCTCAATTGCCATTTGTGACGTGTTCTTTTCTCTTGTGATGTTTATGTCTTCAATGGTAATTCTGTCTTCTTCTGTGTATTCATGTTCTGTTTCATCATTTGTTGTGTATTCTTCATTATCCATTGTGTATTCATCATCTGTGGTAATGTTTGTGTTTACTGTTGTTGTGTCCATGTTCTGTTCTTCGTTGATCGAATTGCCCTGGTTGTTATTGCCTGCTTCCTCTTCATTTCCCTGATTGTTTTCGTATTGTGTATTGCTGTTGTGGACTTCATCCAGATTTTCGTGGTGCATTGGGAATCATATTGCCTTCCACGTACTTGATAAAGTCTTCAGTAGTAGGTCTGCCTATAGTGCTTTGTAAGAGATGCACCTTTTTAGCATTAGAGTACTGTCTAACAGAGTATTTATTTTTAATGCAATCTACTGTTGTGACCAGAGTGGTCTCGACATTGTTTGTCATGTCTGAGTAGTATAGCCCCTTAGTGGAAGGTTTAACCGTTGAGACCCATTCCCCATATGTACTATAAAGCCATCATTGAGTTTGCTGTCAAAAGTCACCTTGTATTTCTTCTTAACATGGTTCAAGGACAGAATGTTGGCAATACCATCCGGATGGCACCAAATGGACCCATATACTTTCAGGTCACCTTTCTTGGTTACAGATGTGGTTCTGGCATTACAGTGCAAGGTAAAATGTCTTTTTGTGTCACAGATATTTGTTAGCATCCTTGCATTACAGAACACATCTACAGTTGATTGGCTGTCTAGTAGTATACAGCTGGCGGGGATTCCGGCCTTTTGTTGAATATTGCATAGAACATCCTCTTGTACAAAAATGACCCCTTCATAATCTGCATCATCAAATTGCCCAGGGAAGTCATCTTCTTTGTCTTTGTCACTTTCAGTTGCTTCATCATCATCATCTTGTTTTTCTTGTACTTCATTTATCATTTCTTCAGTTTTGGCTTCGTCATCACTATGTCCTGATTCTAATTGCCTTGTATAATTGTGCTCCTCCTTGCTATATTGCTCTGATTCTACAGAACTATCTTCATTGAGAACAAGCATACTTGCTCCTTTTTTGCCACCTTGGGAGAGGGGGGGGAGGGGGGAGGGGCAATTCTTCTTCACATTTGCTTGCATAGTGGCCAATTTTTTTACACCTAAAGTTTGTGATCTCCTTCTTCTTTCTGCCTTTTTTAGACTCTTCTTTGTTGTCACTTACTGTAGTAAACACCACTCCATCATTTGCCTCATTTCAAATTGAGCATCCTCCATAATTATTGTGCGATCCAATTAGGAGCTAGCAAGCCTCACTTACATTTTTTGGAAATGGTTCCTTCTTCCTTAGTAGTGCATTTTCCATATCCTCCAGTATATCGCTGTTGGTCAGCTAGATATAGGAATAGTATTTCATGATATTCCTCGGATGCCTTTTTTGTCACTTCTTCCAATTGCTTGCTGGTTGAATTTGTCACTCCTTCTCTTTTTTAGTATTGCCCGTGCTCCTTGCTCCAATTGCCCAATCCGCAGGCCTAGCTGTTCACACACCTACCTCATAGCTGTGAATTGTTCCCAGAAATTCTGGGGCGATTGTACTCTCTCCTGTCTCATCTTAAACAGGTTGATTGTGGTCATTACTTGATTGTGTACAGTGTGAATTTCTTTGCTTCTGTTGGAGTACATAATTTGCTCAATGACTTGCAATAGCTTGATCATGTCCCTTGTGCACTTGATTGTCATGAAGTTCTCATGGCAGGATACCTTGTCTTCCATAATGGGGTCACAGAGTGACATTACTATGATGTACAATGACTTTATGTTCTGCTCAAGTAGCTCCTTGCTTTTTATTGCCACAGTAGCTCTCAGATCCCACATTTTCTTCTGATGAGGTGTCGGGTTCTCTGACAGGTTAGGCTCTTCTGGTAGGATGAGCTCTTCTTCATCCAGGCAAATTTGTACATTGGATCTGTTCTTGTACTTAGTGCAAACATATAGCCCTAGTCTCTTAACTGCCTTTAGGTACATGTCAGGTCTGTCTCTTGAGATGCTGAAGCTCACACCCTTCAGTAGCTCTGGAACACCTTCAGTCTTCTTGTCCATGTAGCTACCCTTGGAGTTCTTCTTCTTGAAGCCCCTCCTTCCTTGGGATGTCTTCCTATCTCCAGACTCGCCACCATGAGCATCTGGTGGGACAGCTTCCTCCTTGGTTTGCTCCACCATAGTAGGTAGGTGTATTTTTAATTTTATGTTGAATGTACAGATATAGGTGTTGTATAATTCACGGTAAAAAAATTAAAATTATGAGCTAGTCAACGATTTTCCTTCGATTTTCTCTCTTTTTCTTTTATTCTCCTTCTCTTATTCTTTTCCGTCATTGTTGTTATTGTCCATTGATTTTTTGTCTTTTTTGTGTCCCGTCATTTTTTTTCTTTTCCGCCAACAATACGGCTTTGTATCTTTTAACAGTTGCTCTTATCGAGATTTTAGGCATTTGGGGTAAGTTGTGGTGATCTGATTGGCTAATCCGGAAGTTAACAGAAATAAAAGAAATAAAAAACATAAATCGACGTACAAGAGAACTTTGACACCCCCTATTATATGGTATCATATTTGATGCTCCGAATTTTGAAGGAATAGCCATAAAAAATCGTGAACAACAGTTTAAATATTCATGATTCAATTAAAAAAGCTAATCCACTAATATCATTATCTTCTCTGATGCCGCAACGACAACTTCAAATATTTTCAAAGCAGAATGCTGAGTTTATTCAAGCGTTCCTACCTGTAAATTTAGAGAACTAATTATGTGTGTACGGAGAGAACTTCCGCGATTCCTGATTCCTTAAGTAAAATGCTTATTGCTCTAACTTTCCGCTTAATGATTGACAATTGTTTCATTTTGCACTCTCCCTCATGACTGTAGACAATTTAAATTCTACCACCCCAATATAATCTTTCACATTTTTTCTAGCTTCTCATGAAAGAGCCCTTTGGTAATCAGATCCGTACAGAAAAAACTGCTTAAATGTCAATTTCCTAAGAAGACCTTAAACAATGGTCCAATATGTTTAGTACAGTAAGACAGCTTTGGAATTTGGCGAACTGTAGACAGGCTAAATCCTCATCATAAACAACTGATGAAGGATATTCTTCTTCGACTGTTTCAACAAGCCGTTAAAACTAGCTAATATCATCAGCATGAACAACACAAAAATATACCATTTTTTCATGAAGAGACATAGATTAAATTCCAATTGTTCAAGCCCGAATTCTAGAAACTCAGCCTTGAGTTTATCTTTACCAGATTTGGGCTCAAACTACTTTGTAGAACCTACTCATAACATCTCAGTCAGTTCAGCATGTTAAAATGCAACATCACAGTCAACTTTATTTATGCACCAGCCTAAAGAATCTGAATTGGAGAATTGAAGACCAAGAGACTACTGGTGCATATTCTTAAAGGTAAACAATGCTCTACTTCTGTAGATACCCTCTCACAGAGAACCTAGACTTGAACTTTCTTGAAATACCATCTGGGAGTTATTTGCTGTATATTGTTGGATTTAGTTATCATATGCACATTTGTACTGGGTCAATCAGACACCACTATGTACCTATTTTTTGCATCTATTGAACATGATAACATCATTGCTTCTGTTGAGATTGTAGGTGAGCTTGCATCTTTTTTGTCTTGTGTATATTTTCTGAGGCCGACTATCTGCACATCCTCATGATTTAATTGATCTGTCTATTTCTCTTTTAAGAACATTTGGTATCATAAGGCTTCTTCCCCCCTGATGTCTTTAGCAATTCTTCTTCGCACTAATTAGAGTAGTGCCCTACTTTTTCACATCTGAAACATGATATTTACTTCTTCTTAGTTTATTTCTTCTTGTTCTTTTCTGCTGTTACTGTTGTGAAATCAATACTGTCATTCAAGTTGCTCATATTGCCGTTGCTCTTACCCACGTACTGATTTTTCCAATTGGATAGCACATGACATGCTTCTGCGATTCTTGAATGAATCCTTCTTTCTCAGTACGTCCTTTTTCATGTCTTCAATAAGTTTACCATACTTATATTCATCTGCTCCAGTCATGAATAGGATGGTGTTGTGCTCCTCAGTGGCCCTTTTCTCTGCGTCAGATTTCTGTTGTTTGGTAAGATTGTCCATTCTTTTCAGCATTTTTAGCACCATTGTTTGACTAACCTACGTTCAGTCGCAGCTGTTCGTTCACTTCTCTGTATGCAGTGAACTGGTCCCAATATTCCTGTTGTGTGACTGATTACGTTCTTGTTGGATTTGATAGTAGTTGGTAATGGCAATTACACGGTTGGCGCCCATGTTACAAAAACACCATCTGCCAAATTGTCTGTGATCCTGGCTGGATCAATGTGAAATGTTCTGCTTAATGTCAAATTGAATTTGATCCTTTAGTACATCCAGCTCAGGTGGGTTGAAGGTGAGCAGCTGGTCTTGTTTTAAACTCTTCGGTGTTTCTGCCCCATTCTTATAAGTCGTATGGGGTACAGGTCTGGCCCATTTCTTGCCACAGAGAACTCTACTCCCTGAGTAGCTCTGGAACATCTTCATCGGAAAGCTTCTCTGCTTTCCCCCGCTAGTTGCTCTTCTGCTTACTTTCTTCTTTGATTTTCACCCTAGTGTTTTCAGTGGGTTCCACCATGGTGGAGTTAATCTTTAAATTTATGTTTTTTACAGTTAAAACTGTTGTTAATGACGTAATATAATAAATTAAAGGAGTACAAGACTTGTTTGATCATATTTCCTCACAAAAATTGGGTACTCGCAATGATCAGCTCTAGTAAAATCACTACAGCACTGGAAAAAGATCACAATAAGCATTATAAACTTCAGTTCAGGGTGTAAGATCAACATCAACAACATCACAAATTACTACAGTGTGGGACATCATAATATTTAAGAATACACTCTTAATCCCATGCCCACCTAATGTTTATCCAAGTTTATTTAACATAAGGACTTAATTTGGTGATAAAGGGAGTAATGCGTTACTTTAAGAGCTATGAGAACTGCACACAAGAGATCAATAACAGCCTATAAAGATACATACTAAGATATTTAATGCTCAAGGAAAGGATGACAGCACAAGCCAGACACAAGTATGTACAAATGGCAGGTAGCAAAGGGAATACACAAAAAATACGACGATTTCGTCCAAAGTGTCACTAAAAGCAATTATGCTATAATGTACCATTAGTGCAAAAGAAGGAAGAGATGTTGTAGTATACCAGGAGAGTTTCTACATGATGACATTGACATTAACATGCATATGCTACTAGAAGGAGCAAATTGCAGGACTTATTGTCAAACTAGAGCCTAGTCTGTACCAGAAATACACATGGGTCACCCAAAAAGAGCAGACCAATGTTGAAATCAAATTTACGGTACTCTACAGGCAGCACTACTATTTTGGAGGCTATTATCCAGCACGTTATATGAGTAGTGTTCAAATTAAAGCAAATATAAATTATTATAGTGAATATGTCGCCAACTAAATTATTATAGTGAATATGGCGCCAATAAAACAATGAACAGTAAGAAATGTATTATAGTGGCGCGTTTTAGACTATAAAAAGGGATGTGAAGAAAGATGTGGTAGAATATAAAATATTGTATCAGAGTATAAGAACATAAAGTCTAATCGTGACAAAAAGCAGCTGCAATATTTGTGCGCAAGTTGTAGCCCGGGTTGTTGCGGGCAGTTTTGATATTACTATACCAATGACATTCCTACTACCGGTAGGAATTAGCCGTGTTCGAATGCAATCCGAAAGAATCGAGAAATTAATATATTTTGTATCGTTTTTCTCTGTCTTTTGAGAATAAGATTGGCACAGCAGGAAGCTGAAAAAAGGCACCCTAGAATCATTTTGTTGCTTATTGGATTATTGAATGGTGAGCAAAGCTCAAATTATAGCCCGGGTTGTTGCGGGCAGTTTTGATATTACTATACCAATCGCATTTCTACAAGAGTACGAAAGCCGTGTTCGAATGCAATCCGGCAGACGAGAAATGTACACTACATGTACTGTCATGTCTTGTACTGCAGTTTGTTTGGTATCCAACATTCCCTCCAATCTTTTTTGGAATTGTTTATCTTTGCTTCAACGAAGAAATGAAAATTCGCAGCTAAATCAAATCAAGAGCCTTATCAGATTTAAGTTTCAATAATAAAATGTTGCATGAAGCACTTAAATACCCTTTAGAATGCGTAACAAAGAAGCTTGAAAGAAAAAAGAAGCAACTCTATAAATGAGCCGGATTAACATGCTTCGTAATTTTTTTAATTTCTCTTGATATCATTCTAGTAACATGGATGGAGATAGCATTCCTACCAAGTTTCCTGGAATACCTTGAAGTAAATGACACCCGCAATGAAGCATATGATTCGATAGAAGTGCACAGACCAGACTTTACAAAATTTCGGAACATAAAAGGCAGTTGGATTGAATAAAGTTGCTGGATAACTTTAGGTCTTTACTTTGTAGCTTACTAAAACTATTCAAGTCAAGATTGTGAGCCTGCTAAATCTTGGGGTGCTAGGTCTTGTTGGCTGCTGCTTTTAGT
>Ga0075156_10001569_pt1 | contig 12494 bp, 9 predicted proteins | sample JI81AbrownDNA_FD_70966 | JGI IMG/M metagenome (GOLD analysis project Ga0075156, IMG submission 70966) | Wastewater effluent complex algal communities from Wisconsin, to seasonally profile nutrient transformation and Carbon sequestration -... | ecosystem: Engineered > WWTP > Effluent > Algae...
GCAATGGCGCGGGCCTTGGACACGCCCCAGTGCTCGAGCAGGCCGGAGATCTTGTCCTCGCTGCCCGGTCGGACCAGGAAGTACACGGTGGCACCGCGGCGCGCGAGCAGCTTCTTGACGAGGCGCTTGCCAATGAAGCCGGTGGCGCCAGTGACGAAATACTGCATGGTGGTCTCCTGAATGCGGAAAGGGGGGATGCTGCGGGGATGCCCGATTTTGGCCGGCGCGCACGACGCGCTTTGTGCGCGCTAACCCCAGATAGACGCCCCACCCTAGCGAATTAGGATGCCGCCTCCAGAGGGCGCTCCTACACTGGGTTCAACTTGATGGCGGTTCTGCCGCCGAGACCCGCCCACGCAACACGAAGAGGTACCCACCATGGTGAAGAAGCTGAAGAAGATGGCCGAACAGAAGTCCGCCTCCCCCGCCAACCTGCTGGACAGCCAGCTGGCCGGCGCGGTGAAGGCCTCGGCCCAGCAGATCTGGTTGGCCGGCATGGGCGCTTTCTCGAAAGCCCAGGAAGAGGGCACCAAGGTGTTCGAGGCGCTGGTCAAAGAAGGCGTCAGCCTGCAGCGCAAGACCCAGGCCGTGGCTGAAGAGCGCATCGGCGAGGTCACGGGCAAGATGAGCGCCATGGCCGGCGAAGTCACGAACAAGGCCGGTGCCTCCTGGGACAAGCTGGAATCGATCTTCGAGGCCCGCACGGCCAAGGCCCTGGGCAAGTTGGGCGTCCCCACAGCCAAGGACGTGGCCGAGCTGACCGCCCGTGTCGACGCGCTGGCCAGCGCCGTGGCCCAGTTGGGCGGCAAGGTCGCCCCGGCCAAGAAGGCCGCTGCCAAGCCGGCCGCCAAGAAGGCCGCCCCCGCCGCCAAGCCGGTGGCGAAGAAGGCAGCCCCGGCCAAGAAGGCCGTTGCCAAGAAGGCCGCCCCCCGCAAGGCTGCCAAGCCGGCCGACAGCGCCACCGCTTGATCCGGCCCACTGACCACCGCCCGGCCTCCCGTTGAGCCCGCGCCCGACATCGCCCCGCCAGGGCCCGCGCATTGCGCTGGCGTTGGCCGGCGGCGGGCCGTTGGGCGCCATCCATGAAATCGGCGCGCTGTGTGCGCTGGAGGAGGCCCTGCCGGGCCTGGATCTCACCGACCTGAACGCCTACATCGGCGTCTCCGCCGGCGCCTTCATCGCCGCCGGCCTGGCCAACGGCATGACGCCGCGCCAGATGTGCGCGGCCTTCATCGACAGCGACGGCGGCGCCGACGACCTGATCGACCCGGGCCTGTTCACCCACCCCGCCTGGCACGAGTACCGCCGCCGCTTGCGCCGCCTTCCGCGCCTGGCCGGCGAGGCCACGCTCCAGTGGCTGGCCGGTGACCTGCCTCTCGTGGGCGCGCTCGGCCATCTCGGCGGCGCGCTGCCGATCGGGCTGTTCGACAATGGCGCCATGCAGGCGCAGCTTGAGCGCGTCTTTTCCACCAAGGGGCGCACCAACGATTTCCGCCAGCTTCGCCGCCCCCTGGTGGTGGTGGCCACCGACCTGGACACGGGCGAGGCGGCCCCCTTTGGCACCCCCGGTTGGGATGACACCCCGATCGCCCGGGCGGTGGTCGCCAGCGCGGCCCTGCCGGGTCTGTACCCACCGGTCGCGATCGGCGGGCGGCACTACGTGGACGGGGCCCTGAAGAAGACGATCCACGCCTCCGTGCTGCTGGACCAGGGGCAAGACCTGTTGATCTGCCTGAACCCGCTGGTGCCCTTCGACGCCGGGCGAGAGCGATTGACAGCGGACACGGCCCGCACGACCTTCCACGAGGGCCGCATCCCGCATCTGGCTGCGGCCGGGCTGCCGGCTGTGCTGAGCCAGACCTTTCGGTCCTTGATCCACTCGCGGCTGGAACTGGGCATGAAGGGCTACGAGCGCACGCACCCCGAGTGCGACATCGTGCTGCTGGAACCAGACCACCACGATCCGACCCTGTTCCGCGCCGGCACCTTCAGCTACGCACTGCGGCGCAGGTTGGCCGAACACGCCTACCAGCAGACTCGCCGCCTGTTGCGCTCCCGCTGCTCGCAGTTGGCCCCGGTGTTCGCCGAGCACGGTGTGCCGCTGGACCTGTACGGCCTGTTCCGCGACCGCACGCTGTTGTCCAAGCTGCCGCTGCGCCGCTCGGGCAACGACCTGGCGGAGCGCACCCACCAGGTGCTGGACCAGCTCGAAGCCCTGCTCGCCGCGAGCTGAAATGAAGCCCCCACGCTCCCTACCGGTCGCTGCCCCCCGCGGGGGCTTTTGCAGCGGACCGGCAAAGCCGGCTCCGCGCAAATCCCTGGGTTCGGTCGGTTTCGCACGTCGCGGGTCTCGCCCAGCGCGGTCGAGCAAGCAAGGTGGTGCGCCCGGCTGAGGCCCTACTTCAGGTAACGCGATTCGAGGTGGGCGCGGAAGTGCGCCGGGTTCAGCGTCTCGCCGCTGGCGCGCACGGCCAGCTCGTCGGTCGTCCAGCGGCTGGCGGGCAACCAGATGTTCTCCCGCAGCCAGCCGAACACCACGCTCAGGTCGCCGGCCTCGATGCGCGCGTCCAGGTCGGGCACCGTGCGGCGCATCGAAGCGAACCACTGCGCGGCGTACATCTCGCCCAGCGAGTAGCAGGGGAAGTACCCGAACAGGCCCTCGGGCCAGTGCACGTCCTGCATCGGGCCATCCTTGAAGTTGCCGCGAGTGTCCAGCCCCAGCAGATCCATCATCGCCGTGTCCCACAGCGCAGGGATGTCCTCGGCCTCGATCTCGCCCTCGACCAGCGCACGCTCGATCTCGAAACGCATGATCACGTGCGCCGGGTAGGTGACTTCGTCTGCGTCGACGCGGATGTAGCCCGGCTTGACCCGAGTCAGCAGGCGGTGCAGGTTCTCCGGCATGAACGCGGCCTGGTCGCCGAAAGCCTCCACCAGCATCGGTGACAACAGGCGCGCAAAGCCGGGGTGCCCCCCCAATTGCATCTCGTAGGACAGGCTCTGGCTCTCGTGGATGGCCATCGAACGCGCCTCGGCCACGGGTTGCCCCAGCAGCTCACGCGGCAAGTTCTGCTCGTAGCGGCCGTGGCCGGTCTCGTGCACCGTGCCCATCAGGCTCTGCAGGAAGTCGTCCTCGCGAAAACGCGTGGTCAGACGCACGTCCTCCGGCACGCCACCCGAAAACGGGTGGGCGCTGACATCCAGCCGCCCGGCCTGGAAGTCGAAGCTCAACAGGTGCATCACACGCTCGCACAGCTGGCGCTGCGCGGCCAGCGGGAACGGGCCCTGCGGGACGAGCAGGGTCCGCGTCGCCTGGCGTTCCATGACCTGCTGGATCAGGCCGGGCAGCCACTGACGCACATCGCCGAACACCCGCCGCACGACGGCACTGGTCATGCCGGGCTCGAACTGATCCATCAGTGCGTCGTAGGGCGCCAGACCCGAATGGTCTGCCAGGCGCTGGGCGCATTCGCGGGTGACCTCCAGAACCTCGCGCAGGTTGGGCAGAAACCCTGCCCAGTCATTGGCCTGGCGCTGGCTCCGCCAGGCGTGCTCGCAGCGCGAGGTGGCCAACGAGCGGCGCTCCACCAGCGCCTCGGGCAGCGCGGTGGCGCTGTTCCACTGGCGGCGCATCTCGCGCAGGTTGGCGCGCTGCGCATCGTCCAGTGCCTCGCTGCTGGCACCCTCCAGTTCGCAGCCGAGCTGAGGGTCGGTGCGCAGGCGGTGCATCAGCGCGGCCATCTCGGCCATCGCGGCGGCACGGGCCTCGTTGCCACGCGGCGGCATGTTGGCCGCCTGGTCCCACTGGGCCATGCTCTGCAGGTGGCTGAGCCGGTGGATGCGGGTGAAGCTGCGCGTCAAGGCGTGGTACAGCGGCGTAGGGGACAGGGTCGGGGGAAGCATGGTGGACCTCTCGGCGCGGCGCGGCTCGTGGCCTGCGCGCGCTACTGCAGATGGGATGACCCTGATTGTCGGCCGATCATGCCGTGGTGTCGCGTGACTTCCCGCCGCCTCGGCATCCCCCTCTTGGGGGATGGCCGGCCACGTTCAGACCGGCAAGGGCCCGGGGAACCACCAGAGCAGCACGGCCGTCATCGTCACGTAGCGAAGGAACTTGCCGATGGCCATGTACGCCACGCAGGGCCAGAAGGGCAGCCGCAGCCAACCCGCCACCGCGCATAGGGGGTCCCCGACCGCAGGCAGCCAGCTCAGCAGGCAGGCCTTGGCGCCAAAGCGCTGCAGCCATTGAAGGGCGCGTGCCTCGTGGGGCTTCTGGTGCTTCAGGCGTTCGTAGGCGCGCTCGGCGCCGTAGCCCATCCACCAACTGATCGCGCCACCGATGGTGTTGCCCACGGTCGCCACCAGCACGGCAGGCCAGAACAGCGGCGGATCGAGCTTGACCAGGGCCAGCACCGCGAACTCCGAACCGATGGGCAGCAGCGTGGCCGACACCAGCGACACGATGAACACCGTCGACAAGCCCACTTGCGGCAACGCGAACCAAGTCAACACCGAGAGCAGCCAAGCTTCCATGCGGCGAGATTGTCGCCACAAAGGGTCAGGCAACTCGGCTCAGGGGTGACCGGGCCGGGCTGCCGGCGCGGCTATACTTCTGCCTCCTTTTTCAGCACATCGCTCCCCGCCCTCACCATGCGCATTGGCCCCTATGAGCTGCCGAACCGCCTGTTCGTCGCGCCCATGGCCGGGGTGACGGACCGGCCGTTCCGCCAGTTGTGCAGGCGTCTCGGCGCGGGCTATGCGGTCAGCGAGATGGTGACCTCGCGCAAGGAACTGTGGGGCTCGCTGAAAACCTCGCGTCGCGCCGACCACACCGGCGAGCCCGGCCCGATCGCGGTGCAGATCGCCGGCACCGACGCCCTGATGATGGCCGAGGCCGCCGCCTACAACATCGACCGCGGCGCGCAGATCATCGACATCAACATGGGCTGCCCGGCGAAGAAGGTGTGCAACAAGTGGGCCGGTTCGGCGCTGATGCGCGACGAGGTCGGCGCGCTGGCGATCATCGAGGCCGTGGTGGCCGCCTGCGCCCCGCGCGGCGTGCCGGTGACGCTGAAGATGCGCACCGGCTGGTGCGACACCGAGCGCAATGCGCTGGCCCTGGCCCGCGCGGCCGAGAGCGCCGGCGTGGCCCTGGTCACCGTGCACGGGCGAACCCGTGAACAGGGCTACACCGGCCGTGCCGAGCACGACACGGTCGCCGCAGTAAAGGCCACGCTGCGCATCCCGGTGGTCGCCAACGGCGACATCGATTCCCCGGAGCGGGCGGCCGAGGTGCTGCGCACCACCGGCGCCGACGCATTGATGATCGGCCGCGCCGCCCAGGGCCGGCCCTGGATCTTTGCCGAGATCGCCCACTACCTGGCGCACGGCGAGCACCTGCGGCCCCCCGCCACCCGCGACGTGCAGCGCTGGCTGACCGAGCACCTGTCGGACCACTACAGCCTGTACGGCGAGGAAAGCGGCGTTCGCAGCGCCCGAAAGCACATCGGCTGGGCGGTGCGCACGCTGCCCGGCGGCGAGGCCTTCCGCGCTGTCATGAACACCCTCGACGACGCTGCCACGCAGTTGCGCGCCGTCGCTACCTTCTTCGACCACCTGGCCGATGGCCACGAGCGCCTGCCTGTCGCGCCCGCTGCCGCCAACCAGGACCACATCGCCCTGCTGGCCTGAGCGCCCTACCCTTGCCCGCGAACGAGGCGGGCCACGTCATCCCATGAGCAAGAAGAACATCGAAGACTGCGTCCGGGAGACGCTGACACAGTACTTCAAGGACTTGAACGGCACCGAGCCGCACTCGCTGCACGACATGGTGATCCACACCGTCGAGAAGCCGCTTCTCGACGTGGTGATGCGCCAGGCCGAAGGCAACCAAAGCAAGGCCGCCGAGTGGCTGGGCATCAACCGCAACACGCTGCGCCGCAAGCTGCTCGAGCACAGGCTGCTGAAGTAGCCCCACCCCTTTCTTCCCATCTGACCCCCACATGCCCCAACTCACCGCCCTGCTCTCGGTCTCCGACAAGACCGGCATCGTCGATTTCGCCCGTGCCTTGCACGCACAAGGCATCCGGCTTCTCTCGACCGGCGGCACGGCCAAGCTGCTGGCTGGATCCGGCCTGCCAGTGACCGAAGTCTCAGAGATCACCGGCTTCCCGGAAATGCTGGATGGCCGGGTCAAGACCCTGCACCCGCGCGTTCACGGCGGCCTGCTCGCCCGGCGCGATGTGCCGGCCCACATGGCCGCGCTCAAGGAGCACGGCATCGGCACCATCGACCTGCTCATCATCAACCTCTATCCCTTCGCCCAGGCCACGGCCAAGGCGGACTGCACGCTCGAAGACGCGATCGAGAACATCGACATCGGCGGCCCGGCGATGCTGCGTGCTGCAGCCAAGAACTGGCAGGACGTGGGGGTGGTGATCGACCCCGTCGACTACCCCCAGGTGCTGGCAGAGCTGACCAGCGGCGGCCTGAAGCGCTCCACCAAGTTCATGCTGGCGAAGAAGGTGTTCGCGCACACCGCGGCCTACGACGGCATGATCACCAACTACCTGACCGCGCTGGAGCCGGGCTCGGAGGAGCAGACCGAAGCCGTGCCGGCCAAAGCCGAGTACCCGCAGGTCTTCAACCTGCAGTTGCACAAGGTGCAGGGCATGCGCTACGGCGAGAACCCGCACCAGTCGGCCGCCTTCTACCGCGAGGCCCAGCCGGCAGAGGGCACGCTGTCGAAATGGCAGCAGATCCAGGGCAAGGAACTGAGCTTCAACAACATCGCCGACGCCGACGCCGCGTGGGAGTGCGTGAAGTCGTTCGAGCAGCCGGCCTGCGTGATCGTGAAGCACGCCAACCCCTGCGGGGTGGCCATCGGCGCGACGCCGCTGGAGGCCTACCAGAAAGCGCTGAAGACCGACCCGACCAGCGCCTTCGGGGGCATCATGGCCTTCAACCGGCCGATCGACGCTGATGTGGTGGAGGCCATCAACGCCAACAAGCAGTTCGTCGAAGTGGCGATCGCCCCTGCCATCCTGCCCGGCGCCCGCACCGCCTATGCGGCCAAGCAGAACGTGCGCCTGCTGGAGGTGCCCATCTCCAGGCTCAGCAACGCGCTGGACTTCAAACGCGTGGGCGGCGGCATGCTGCTGCAATCGGCCGACAACGTCGACATCGTCGGCGAGGTCAAGGTCGTCACCAGGCTGCAACCCACCGAGCAGCAGATGAAGGACATGCTGTTCGCCTGGACAGTCGCTCGCTTCGTCAAGAGCAACGCTATCGTCTTCTGCAAGGACGGCATGACCATGGGCGTGGGTGCCGGCCAGATGAGCCGCCTGGACTCGGCCCGCATCGCCAGCATCAAGGCGGGCCACGCCGGGCTGACCCTGCAAGGCACGGCCGTGGCCAGCGACGCTTTCTTCCCGTTCCGCGACGGGCTGGACGTGGTGGTCGACGCCGGCGCCACCTGTGTGATCCACCCGGGCGGCTCGATGCGCGACGACGAGGTGATCGCGGCGGCGGACGAACGCGGCATCGCGATGGTGCTCACGGGCACCAGGCACTTCAGACACTGAAAGACTTCCCCCACCCGACGGGGCGGGAAGCGGGTTCAGCGGCTGTGCGACGTCAGGCGCGCGAGCGGTGACGCCAGGCTCACGCCAGGCGCCGCACTGCGAGCCGCGGCCTTCTCGGCCGTTGTCATCGTGTCCGTCTCGGCCGAGGGCTTCACCACACCTTCGCCGGTAGAGCCTTCAGGCAGCGCCTCGTCGACGCTGTGGCGGCGCATTGCCACGCCCACCGCCAGGATGTCGATCACCAGCAGGTGCAGGATGCGGCTGACCATCGGCAGGTGGGTCGTCACGTCTTCCGGGTAGTCGACGATCAGTGCTGCATCGGCCTTGCGGGCCAGTGGGGACTGGCTGGCGGTGATGGCGATCACCGCGGCACCGCGGGCCTTGGCGGTTTCCACCACCTCCAGCAGTTCGGGCAGGCGGCCGCTGCTGCTGATCACCACCACCACGTCGCAGGGTTTCAGCACCGCAGCGGCAAGCAGTTGCAGGCGCGGGTCGGTGTAGGCCATGCTGGGCAGGCCAAAGCGCAGGAACTTGAACTGCGCATCCTGCGCCACCACACCGTAGTGGCCCAGCGCGTAGAAGTCGATGCGGGCGGCGTCGAGCAGCAGTTCGATGGCGCGGTTGATCATCTCGCGGTTGAGCTGGCTGCGCACCTGCAGGATGGCCGAGGCGGTGTTGCCCAGCACCTTGCTGCCGAGTTCCAGCATCGAGTCGTCGGTGGTCACCTGGGTGTGGGTGATCGGCACCGTGCCGGTCAGGCTGGAAGCCAGCCGCAGCTTGAAATCCGACAGGCCTTCGCAGCCCAGCGAGCGGCAGAAGCGGATCACCGTCGGCTGGCTCACCTGAGCCGCGCGGGCGATCTCGGCGATCGGGTCGTTGAGCACCGAACGCGGGTGGGCCAGCACATGGTCGGCCACGCGCAACTCGGCTGGCGTCAGCTCGCTGCGGGAGCGGCGGATCTGGCTCAGCACGGTCGACGCCGGCGCGGCACTGATGGTGCGCAACTGCGCTTCCAGGATCGCCGAAGCCCCCGTGAAGGTGGCGTGCTCGGCGGTGATGACGAAGGTGGGGATGTCCGCCGCGTAGTGGCTGAACCGGCCCTTGTCCTCGAAGCGGCTGCGGAAGGGCGAGCGGTCGAAGTAGCTTCCCAGGCGTGGCACGATGCTGCCGCCGATGTAGATGCCGCCCAACGCGCCGAGCGTCACCGCCAGGTTGGCGGCGGCGGTGCCCAGCAGCGCACAGAACACCTCCAGCGTGTCGGCGCAGACTGGGTCGGTGCCGTCCAGTGCGCGCTGGGTGATCTCGGGGGCCGACAGATCCTCGGCCGGCGCACCCTCGTACTCGGCCAGCGCGCGGTGCATCAGCTCCAGGCCCGGGCCGGACAGCAGGCGCTCGAAGGAAACATGGTCGTACTGCTTCCAGGCGTGGCGCAGGATGGCGATCTCACGCTCGTCGCGCGGGGCAAAGTTGGTGTGGCCGCCTTCCGAGCCGAGCGAGATCCAGCCGTCGCCGGCCGGGATCAGGCCCGAGACGCCCAGGCCGCTGCCCGAGCCCAGCAAGCCGATCACATTCTGCTTGCGCGCATTGCCACCGCCCACCTGGCGCACATCCCGGGGGCCCAGGCGCGGAAGCGCCATCGCCAGTGCCGTGAAGTCGTTCAGCACCACCAGGGTCTCCAGGCCCAGCTTCTGGCGCATCTGCTCGATGGAGAACTGCCAGTGGTAGTTGGTCATCCGCACCTGATCGCCTTCGACCGGGTTGGCGATGGCCACTGCGGCATGCAGGATCTGCGGCGTGCCGGCCGGAAGCGTGGCCAGGTAGGCGCTGACGGTGGCGTGGAAGTCAGCATGGTCGGCGCAGCGCAGCGAGGCGACCTGGGTGAACTCGCCGGGCGTGGCCTCCAGCGCGAATCGTGCATAGGTGCCACCGATGTCAGCGATGAGCCGGGGGCTGTCGAAGTGGACCATGGGTGGCAACGCGCGCAGGGGAAGGGATGGGCGATTATCGAGTGCTTCGCCAGCGCCTGGATGGATCGTTCAGCCGCGGACGAAGACCACCGCCGTCAGCGGCGGGATGCTGAAGCGGCCGGTGGCCGTGTCGAAGCGCGCCTCGCGTGCGGCGCGCCGGTCGGCTGCGGTGGGCGAGCGGTGCGCGGCGTGCAGGCGCCAGCGCTGGCCTGCCGTGCCGTCGACCACCAGCGCGCGCGGCGTCGACTCGACGTTGACGAAGTAGATCAGTTCCTCGGTATCGCCGCGCAGGTGCCCGACCATCAGCGCCGGATCCTGGCCCGGCCCGGTGTTATGGAACACGAGACGGCGCTGCACTTCGTCCGCGCTGCGCAGGCGGAACAGCGGCGAGCTGGCGCGGATGGCCAGCAGGTCGCGGAAGGCATCGCGCGACCAGGCGATTTCGCGCGGGCCCGGCTTGATCGCGGGATCGGCCAGCAGGGGCTGGAAGACCGCATAGCTGGCACGGTTGTCGCCAGCCGGCGGCAGGCCGGTACCGAAGTAGTTGTCCTGATAGCGCCAGTCCAGGCGGTTGAACCAGTCGCCGGAGTCGTAGCTGTTTCGGTCAAGGGACTTGGAGCGCAGCGTGTCGATGCCAGCGTGGAAATAGCTCACGCCCTGGCTGAAGAGGTTCAACGCCACGGCCAGCATCTGAACCCTCGCACGGTCCTCGCGCGAGGTGCCACGCGGCAGCTTCAGTGCGTTGTTGTCGAACAGGGTCTGGTTGTCGTGGTTCTCGACGTAGTTCACCACCTCGCTGGGTTGGCTCGCATAGCCCGCGGGCTGGCCCGCGTAGTCGATCTGGTCCAGGCGCTTGACCTCGCCGCTGGCGGTCTGCATCCGGTAGCCGCGCAGCGTGCCCGCCAGGCCGACGCGCACCTGGTCGGCCAGGCGCAGCGCGTCGTCGCGCGGCAGGCTGGCCACGCCATGCAGGTAGCCCTTGCGCCGCACCAGGGCCTCACCCGAATCGCCGGCGGAGCCGCCGCGCAACGCGTCACGCCCACGGTCGCTGAAGGTGCCGATGCCCGACCCGTTCAGCGACAGTTGCGAGGCCTGCACGAAGCGCGCGCCGTTGGCCACCTCGCCGAAGTTCCAGCCTTCCCCGATCAGTTGCACGGTGCGCCCGGCGGCGGCGTTCACATCGGCTTGCAGCGCCTCCATCACCGCGCGCGGCTGGTGGGCCATCAGGTCGAAGCGGAAGGAGTCGATGCGGTACTGCGTGGCCCACAGCCGCACCGAGTCGATCATCAACTTGGCCATCATCGCGTGCTCGGTGGCGGTGTTGTCGCAGCAGGTGGAGCGCTCGACCCGGCCGTCGGCATCCAACCGGTGGTAGTAGCCGGGCACGATTCGGTCGAGCACCGATTGCGCCTGCTGTCCGGCCGCCGACATGTGGTTGTAGACCACGTCCATGCCCACCCGAAGGCCGGCGCGGTGCAACGCCATCACCATCCGGCGGAACTCGCGCACCCGCACCGCGCCGTCAGCGGGGTCGGTGGCGAAGCTGCCTTCCGGCGCATTGAAGTGGTAGGGGTCGTATCCCCAGTTGTAGCAATCTCGTGCGGCCTCGGCCATCACGGCGGCCTGCTGAGCCTCGCTGTCCGGTGCAGCACGCGGCACGTTCGGCGTCACACAGCCGGATTCGGGCACGCTGGCAAGATCGAACACCGGCAGCAGGTGGACATCTGTCATCCCTGCATGCGCCAGCGCCTGCAGATGCCGCATCCCGCGCGAGCGCTTGTTGGTGAAGGCCAGGTAGGTGCCACGGTGCGCAGCCGGCACGCTGGTGTCGCCGATGGAAAAGTCGCGCAGGTGCAGTTCGTAGACCACCATGTCGGTGCTGGACTTCACCTTGGCCGGTGCGGGGTGGCCATCCCAGCCGTGCGGCTTCAAGGAGGCGTCGGCCAGCTCCGCCACATAGGCGCGGCGCGAGTCAGCGCCCAGGCTCACGGCGTAGGGGTCGGTGACGCGGTTGCGCACCCAGCCTGTGCCGGGCACGAAGACCTCGACCAGGTAGCGGTAGTAGTGGCCAGACCAGTCTGCCGCGGCCTCGTGCCGCCATGCGCCTGTGGCAGGGTCAAGTTGCATCCACGCGGCGTCGCTGGCATTTGCCGTATCACCGGGGTAGACACACAGCGCCACCCGTCGCGCCGTCGGCGCCCAGAGTGTGAAACGGCTGTGGCGTGGTGATCCGCCCAGCCTCACGCCGAGGTCCGGCAGTGTGCTGGCGGCAGCAAACAGGTCGTCCAGCAGGCCCGGCGACTGCAGGCCGGTGGCGTCGGCCACGGTGCCGTTGGCGCCTTCGCGAACCAGTACCCATTGGCTGGCGAGCAGGCCCGGCAATCGCGTTGCGTCGGCATCACCCAAGCGCCAGCGTGCGCCCGGGGCCAGGTGCTTGAAGCGCTGCGCAAGGGCAGGCGCCAGATCGGCATCGGTGGCTTGAAGATCCATGACGCCGTCCGCGCCCTGAACGGCCTCGCCCACCACCGCGCGAATGGTGCCGCCCGCCGAATGGTGCAGGCGCACCCGTTCGGTGCCCGTGATGCCGGGCCACTGCAGCGTCCGGCGGTCCAGCCAGATGCCACGAGCGCCGACCGGGCCGGCATGAGGCTGCAACACCTCTTGCCAGGCGGCCGCGTCACAGTCCTGGAGCAACGCCCGCGCATCGTGTGCCGCTGCGAAGCCCGAAGCGGGCAGCAACAGGCAGGCGACCCAACAGGCCAGCGAATCAGGAAACAGCATGCCAAGATAGTAGCAAAACTACATCTGGGTGGTTAACCAGAGTTCCTCTGGCTTGTCGTTTCCGATAGCCTGTGAATGACCAGATTGAATCCGCCAAGTATCTTTACTACATTCAGTTCATGCCACATCGCCACCTTGCCGCCTGCCTGATCGCCTGCGCCTT